>Ga0209018_1001847_pt1 | contig 16174 bp, 13 predicted proteins | sample YNPBryBLVA2012_FD_185814 | JGI IMG/M metagenome (GOLD analysis project Ga0209018, IMG submission 185814) | Anoxygenic and chlorotrophic microbial mat microbial communities from Yellowstone National Park, USA - YNP Bryant BLVA 2012 (SPAdes)... ...
TACCTACCTCTCCACCTCCTCACCCCTTCCCATTGCCCTTGCCATTACCCGCCTGGAGCGCTTCCCACATGGGCAGAGGGCGCTCATAGCCGCACAGCTTCAGGCCAGTGAGGGCTGCCGTGTTGAGGTCCATGGCACGCAAGTCTTCGGGCGAGAGGTCTTTGATGCTATCGTGGCCGGAAAGCATGGTGAGGATTTTGACTTCCTCGGTGCAAGCGTGGATGAAATTGGCCAGGCGGTGTCCGGCCTCGATGGGATCGAGGCGGGCGCGTAATTCCGGCTTTTGCGAGGTGATGCCGTAGGGGCAATTGCCTTTCTGGCAGGCATAGCAGACGCGGCAGCCCATGGCGATCTCGGCGGCCGAGCCAAAACCGGCAGCGTCGGCGCCCAGCGCCATGGCTTTGAAAGCATCCAGGCCATTACGGATGCCGCCGAGGGCAATCAACTTAACCTTGCGGTGAACGCCGTAATCCTTGAGCGCCTGCACCGCTGGCGGGATGCAGGCAATCGTAGGAATACCCACCCCTTGAGTGACGATGTCGGGCGAACAGCCAGTGCCGCCCACCAGGCCGTCAATGCTGATGGCATCAGCCCCAGCCTCGATGCACGCGGCCACATCGGCATAGGGGCGCGAAGGGCCAAGCTTGAACAAGATGGGGTATTGGTAGTTGGTCACATCCCGCAAGAAGGCCACCATGTGTTTCATATCGTCCAGGGTTTGGACATCATAGTAACGGCATGGGCTAAGGGCATCCGAACCCACCGGCACGCCGCGCACGCGCGAAACGTCCTCGGTTACTTTGGCCCCTAGCAGGTGACCGCCCATGCCGGGTTTGGCGCCCTGGCCGATCTTCACTTCCACGGCATCACCGCTGTTGAGATAATCTACCGAAACGCCCCAGCGCCCGGTAGACCATTGGATGATGAGATACCCGCCCGGCTGCCAGCGTTTGCGCGTTCTATCGGCATCGGTGTAACCCCGCGCCAACCAGCTCTCTTCGGGGACTAGGCCGCCCTCACCGGTGTTGGTCGCAATGCCGGCTTGGGCAGCCCCAATAGCCAGAGCCATCTTGGCCTCTTTGCTCAAGGCGCCAAAAGACATCGCCGCCCACACAAAGGGCGCTTTCAGCACAATCGGCTTTTCGCACGTATCCTCGCCGATCACCACTTCGAGATCACAAGCCTCGCGGTACTTATCCAGCGGCGCGGCGCTGGAAATTTGGTTTGGCACGACCGTGATCATATCGAAGTTCGGCGTCTGCCCAGTGGTGCCAAAACCGCGCAGCAGATATTCGCCCGTTTGGGCCTTGTAATGCACCTCCTCAATGGCCGCCAACGTCCAGGGATAGCGCGTGACGTATTCCGGCTCAGCCGGATTGATGCGGATGGCGTTGGTGGGGCAGAATTCAGCACAAATGCGGCATCCCACGCAGGTGTTGAAATTCACCACCTGCATCTCGCCCGTGAAAGAATCCAGGGCGTAAACGCCGTGCGGACAAACCTCGGCGCAAGTGGCGCACTTTCCCGGCATGCGCGCATTGAGACAAATCTCCTTGTTGACACTGACACAAAAGGCACCTATGACAGCCATAAAAACCTCCGTTTAGTGATAGAACGGCTTAGTCGAAGCGGCGACGATCTTGCGGAATTTGGCCACGTCCGCCTCAATCCCATAGGTCTCGAAGTAAGCCTTGAGCTTGGCGCGGTCTTCCTCAGTGAGTGGCTCAATCTTGGTGTTGTTGCCCAGGGATTGCCATTGCCCGCCGATGTATACATTGCCGCGAATCAGGTAATTGGCAAAATTCTTGCCTGCATTACCCACCACCACCAAATCGCCTTTGAGCATGTAGGTTCCCACCTCGTCGCCGACATCTCCAGCAACGATGACGGTAGCCCCCTTGTTCATCGTGGCGGTGAAATCGCCGGCATTACCCTTGACCACCACCGTACCGCCATAGCAATATTGCGCCACGCCGTAATCGGCGTTGCCTTCGATGATGACGGTCCCGGCAGTCATATTATCGGCGGCGTACTTAGCGGCATTCTTCTCCACGCGGATGGTAGCGCCAGCGTTGAGCACGCCCAGGTAATCGCCGGCGTCGCCCTGGATGACGATCTCCCCGTGTTTCAAACCGGCGGCCAAGCCGCTCAAATGGGCAGCATTCTTCACCTTGAGCGGCACGCCATTGACTCGCTCGCGCAAGAGCGCGTTGACCGTCTTGAGGTCTTTGCTTTTGGCATCAATTGTTTTCATACATCCTCTCCGTTCTTCAATCATCAATGGCCCAATTCAGCAACCCGCTTGCCGGGCAAGGGCGCCTGGTCTGCTCGGCGTTTGCTGGCTGCCGAAAAGCGGCAACTAACAGCCGGTGCATCCACTCCTGGCCGCTTCTTTCACTCCTGGACGCAGGGGTGTGCGATACAGGCGGGTAAACTGCTGGATGGCCTCACTGCGCTTGAGCGGGTCGGCCAGAGCATCGAGCATGAGAATCTGCAAATCCTTGAAAGCCTGAGCGCGCTCACGGCGATCCTTCTCAGCAGCAGCCGCCGCCAAAGCAGCTTCGTCTACACGATGGGTTGTCTCCAGCAAGTTCATCTGGATGGCATTGCGCACGAAAATATCGCCCACCCGCGAGCGGATGATGAGCGTGGAGGCGCCCTCCGGAGCGCCAAGCGTCCCCACGGCAATATCTGCCGACTCGCCCAGGTAATCATCGCAGCTCCCGCAACCGCGGCGGGTAAAGCTCTCGGCCTGCTGGCGCGGGATCGTGCGCACACTGCCATCCCAAAGCACCGCCCGCATCCACTCCCGATCGGGTGAAATCTCCAACCGCTTGACCTGTTCTGGAGCGACATCCATGCGCTTGACCAGCACTTCCTCGACAACTTCGGGCTTATAGATGCCGGTACAGAAAATAGCAACCGACAGGCGAATGGCCTCTTGATAGGGTTGCAAACGGGGATTGGTGGACGACTTCAGTTTGCGGATAGCCTGGGCCGCGCAGGGAGTAGCCACAACCGCCAGATTCTCGAAGCCCTGGGTGAAAATGGCCTCGTTGAGCGCCTCGAAGACGGGAGCCCAAAGATACTGCGGCCCCATACTGCTCACAATCTCCTCGACAGTCGTCGCCACCCGCGCCACCGGCTGCAAGCTCCAGGGATTGACATCGAGCATCACCACCCCATCCAGCAAACCAGCGCTGCGTCCGGCGGTGAGAATAGCGCGAATCACATCGTTCGGCGCGCCCGACTTCACCGGCCCACGCGCCGTCGCCGCCAGAATATGGCGCGTCTCCAATGGCGCCCATCGCTGCAAACGTGGGCAGGCTTCCTCGCAGAAATGCTGACAGAAGCTGCAACTATCCAACGGCGTTTTGGTATAACCAACGGTCTTGGTGCGCTTCTCCATCACAGGATGTTCCCGGTCGGCCCAGGTCAACACCTGCTTCGAGCAAGCTGCCACACACAGGCCGCAGCCGGCGCAGGCATCGAGCGACCAGACCTCAGCTTCTAAACGTTTCGACATAGTTCCTCCTTCGAAATACAACAGGTTTACTTTCTAACCCGCATAAAGCGGAACGACCAGGGCGCTAAGCCAGCAAATCCTTGTCTCTTGTGCAAGGAAGCTGGGGTTAGGCGCCCTACATCTTCACCTCGCCGCCGATCTCGTTCACGAAATCCGTTATTGTCTCGGCAAACTTCTTGCCATCGTCCACGGTCAGATATTCCAATCGCAGGCGGCGCGGGTCAACACCGTGTGCTTTCAACTCGACCTTGAGCTTTTCGACACGCTCAGCAGCGTACAGGTTACCCGTGCCGTAGTGACACTCGCCCGGCGGGCAAGCGCCCAAGAAGACGCCGTCTGCGCCGTTGAGAAATGCCCACAAGATATGATACGGGTCGAAGCGCGCCGAACAATTCATGCGCAGGATACGCACGTTGGGCGGGTAGGGTATGCGACGCGCCCCGGCCATATCGGCCGCACCGTAGGCGCTCCACTCACAAGCCAATGCCATGATCTTTGGCCCGCCGTTCGCCTGTCTTTGCAGAGCTGCCGCAATCTGCGCCGGAATCTCAACGTTGTCCCAACCAGGCAACGAAATGGCCTTCACCGGACAGACCACCACACAATTGCCGCAGCCGATACAGCGCATACCATCCACTTCCGAAAGTGACAGCACACCATCACGCTTTTCGAGGCGAATGGCCTGGGTGGGACAAACCTGCGGGCAGTTGCCGCAACCGGTGCAGAGCGCCGCATCAATTACTGCCACAGGCGTATCCACCACCAGGGTTTCCTGGCTGAGGAAACGCGCTGCGCGTGAGCTGGTCAGATAAGCCTGGAAGAGCGCCTCAGCCGTGTCGGCGGGTTGATGAGCGCTGCCCAGCACATAAATACCGGGGTCGGCATAGCGCCCTGGCCGCAAGCGTACGCGCGGCTCGGCCAGGAAACCGGCCTCGTCTTGCGGCAAACCCAGCAAGGCTGCCAGGGTTTTGGCATTATCGAGCGGAATAAGCGGCATGGTGAGCACCACCCGGTCGAATGGCACCCGCACCGGCTCACCCGTCAACGTGTCGAGCACATCCACGCTATCGCTACCGATCACTGGCGGCCGTTCGCGGCGATAACGGAAGAAAGTAATCCCTTGTTTGCGGGCTTCCATCAGCTCGGCCTCGTAGGCCCCGCCAATGCCTCCTAGATAAAGCTCGCGGAACAAGATAGTTACAGACGCGTTCGGATTGAGCTGTTTGACGCGCAAAGCCTGCCGTATGCCAACATTGCAGCAGACCCGCGAGCAGCGTTGAAGCTGGCTTTCCTCAGCGCAGAAGACCATGACGATGTTTTCCGGCGACAACATTTTGCCCGGCTCGGTAGCTTGCTGCAGCTCCATCTCGAACTCTACCTGCGTCTTGACACGGCTGCGGTCGAACCAGCGAGAGGCCCCCAGCGACTTGGGCTGTGCGCCGTTGTCCACCACGATAGCACCGACCACGTAGGTGATGGCTTGATCGCCCTGTTGAATTTTGGCTTCATACTCACCAGGATGGCCGCTGACCTCGCTGATCTGGGCATTGAAGAGGATATCTATCATGGGATGCTTCATGACCAGCGTGCTTTTCTCGGCTAGAAGCTGGCGGGTGCGCTCCTGCAAGTCGGGCACAGAGCTGCCTAGCGTGCTGCTGGCCTCCACCAGGATGACGCGCAGGCCGCTATCAGCGAGAGACAGCGCCACGGTGAGAGCGCTCAACCCTGAACCGATCACCAGAGCTGCCTTGACAACCCGCCCGCTGTGAAGCGGCGCCGCCGCAATACTCGCCAGCCGCGCCACGCCCATGTCAATGATGCTGGCCGCCTTGGCCAGCGCGGCAGCATCGCCGGCATGCACATAAGCCACTTGTTCGCGCACATCGGCGACATTGACATAGCTCGGCTCCAACACGGGCTGGACAGCCTGGCGGAACAACTTCTCCACCAGGCGGGGGGCGCAGCCGGCAATCAGCACGCGGTCGAGGCGGTGTTCGACGATAGCCTGACGCAAACGCGCTTGCCCGTCTTTCGAGCAAGGAAAAGCCTCGCGGACAGCATAGGCCACTTCCGGCAAGGCTGCCGCCTGCTGGCACAGCGCTTCGGTGTCCAGCACCGTGGAAATCTTGCCGCCGCAATCACAAATAACGACCCCTACGCGCGGTGAGTTTGCAATCGTTTCATCGGTCATAGCTATCTCCTACCTGTTTCCCTGGCTCTCCGGCTGCTCGCGGCTCATGGCTCAAAAGACCAGCAATATCCTGAACGAAGTTGGGGCGCAGGTCAAGCTCGCCGCCCAAACGATAATAGCCGAGGTGGTAGGCCGATTCTTTTGGTGAGACATACTGGAAGCCAGCAACGCTCTCGAAGCGGAAGGCGACGGTCGGGCAGATGAGCACACACGTCCCGCAGCCAATGCAACGCGACGATTTGACCTCGAAAGGGGTAGCGACCTTCTTGGCAATGCCGCGCTGGATGACACTGATGGCGCTCACCCCAACGATTTCATTGCAGGCGCGCACACACAGGCCACACAAAACGCAGGCGTTCTCCTCGTCCAGCTTGAAACGCACCTCTTTCACGCCCAACTCCTCGCCCAGGGCCAGGATTTCGGGGGTGTGATATGAACCTGCCAGAATGAGTTCGGCGGTTATGCGACGGCTGCGCACCACCGTTTCGCTTTGGGTTTGCACCACCGCCCCTTCTTCGCAGGGATAAACGCACGAAGCTACCAGACGGGGCTTGCGCCCCCCCATGCTCACCTCCACCACACAGAGGCGGCAGCCCCCATACGGTTCGAGAGCAGGGTGATAGCACAACGTGGGGATGTGGATGCCATGCTCACGGCAGGCCTCCAGCAGGGTGCGTCCCTCGGCAACTTCAATAGGCTTGTTATCAATGGTGAGATGGATCATGGTCAGTTCACCTCCACCGCCTCGAACTTACACACGTTCAGGCAGACGCCGCAGCGCGTGCATAGGTTGTTGTCAATCACATGCACCTCGCGCTTAGCACCGCTGATCGCCCCGCTGGTGCAGTTACGCAGGCAGACCATACAGCCATTGCATTTCTCAGCGTTGATCGAGTAGGTGATCAGTCCCTTGCACACTTTGGCCGGGCACTTCTTGTCGAAGATGTGAGCATCGTACTCATCGCGGAAATAGCGGATGGTGGTCAATACCGGGTTGGGGGCGGTTTGTCCCAGGCCGCATAAGGAACTGTTCTTGACAGCCTGCGCCAGCTCGAGCAAATACTCCACGTCCCCCGGCTGACCCTTCCCGGCGCAGATACGCTCCAAGGTGGACAACATGGCCTTTGTTCCAATGCGGCAAGGCACACATTTACCGCAGGATTCCTCCTGGGTGAAGTTCATGAAATAGCGGGCAAAATCCACCATGCAGGTATCTTCATCGGCCACCACCAGACCTCCCGAGCCGACAATCGCCCCCAAGGCGGTGAGCGACTCATAGTCCATGGGCACGTCGAGATGCTCTGCCGGCAGGCAGCCACCCGATGGACCGCCAATCTGGGCAGCTTTGAAGGCCTTGCCTTTGGGGATACCGCCGCCAATGTCGAAAATCAACTGGCGCAGGGAGATGCCCATCGGCACTTCCACCAGGCCGGTGTTGTTGATTTTGCCCACCACCGAAAAGATGAGCGTGCCTTTGCTCTTCTCGGTGCCGATGGAAGCGTACCAATCAGCGCCCTTGTTGATGATGATGGGAATCGTGGCCCAGCTCTTGACATTGTTGATATTGGTCGGTTTACCCCACAGACCCGCTTCGGCGGGGTAAGGCGGGCGCGGGCGTGGCTCGCCGATGCGCCCCTCGATGGACGCCATGAGCGCCGTCTCCTCCCCGCAGACGAACGCCCCCGCCCCCAAACGCACACCCAGCGTGAAATCGAAGCCGCTGCCCAGGATGTCTTTGCCTAACAAGCCAGCCGCTTCTGCCTGCCGGATGGCGATCTTGAGATTCTCGATCGCCAGGGGGTACTCTGCCCGGATGTACACAAAGCCCTGATGGACCCCCATGGCATAAGCGCCAATCAACATACCTTCGATGACCGAGTGGGGATTACCCTCCACCACCGAGCGATCCATGAAAGCGCCGGGATCGCCTTCGTCGGCGTTGCATACAATGTAACCCTGGCCGACTTTGAGAACGTTGTCGCGGCACAACTGCCATTTAGCGCCGGTGGGAAAACCCGCCCCGCCGCGCCCACGTAAGCCGGCGGCCTTCACCTCAGCAATAACCTGCTCAGGCGTCATCGAACCCAGCACTTTGGCCAGCGCGGTATAGCCGCCCAAGGCAATGTAATCCTCGATTTTCGTAGGGTCAATGCGGCCATTGAAATCCAGAACGAGACGCTTCTGCCGTTGATAGAACGGCAATTCGGGTTCGAGTTTGATATGTTCGCCGCTCAGAGGGTCGGTATAGAGCAGACGGTCGAGAATTTTCCCCTTGGACAAGGTTTGGGCGACGATTTCCGGCACATCCTGCAAGCGGACTTTTTGGTAGGAAATGCGCTGAGGGTAAATGGTGATGAGCGGGCCGCATTCGCAAAAACCAGGACACCCCGTGCCAACCACTTCGATCGGGGTGTCCAGTTGAGCTTGCCGGATTTCGTCCCGCAGAGCGGCCAGCACTTTCTGGCTGCCTAGGGCGCGGCAACCGGTGCCGTCGCACACCCGCAGGCAGGGGCGTGTCTCGTCCCAGGCCGCCGCCAGGGCTTGTTGCCAGCTCTGGAATTCGGCAATGGATTGTAGCTGGGTCATGTTTCCGCCTCCACTCGCAGCACTGCCTTGAGCAGTGCATCCACTTTTTGGCTGGTCATCTGCCCTGAGTATTCGCCGTCGGTGACGACGATTGGCCCTAGTGCACAAGCACCCAGGCAGTTGACCGTCTCAAGGGTAAAGAGATGGTCGCGGGTAGTCTCGCCAGCCTTGATGCCTAGCTTGGATTCGAGCCGCTCGAGCACCTGGGGGCTGCCGCGCACGTGGCAAGCTGTGCCCATGCACACGTGCAGGCAGTGCTTACCTTTGGGTTTGAGGCTAAAGGCGTTGTAGAAGGTAGCCACGCTGTAAGCCTGTGAAAGAGGCACCCCCAACCGCTCACTTGCCAGGATGAGCGCCTCGGCAGGCAAATAGCGGTAGCGCTCTTGAATCTCTTCCAGCGCTGCAATCAGAGACCCATCCCCCATAGCTTCTTTGTTGATAATGTCGTTGATTTCGCTCACGGACACTTGCATAGGCACGCTCCGAAAAGTGAGTGCGGTAAAATTGAGAATTGCAGGCGGCAGACCATGCCGCTGCACACAAAACAGGGCATGTATAGTTTAGCGAGAGACGGGTGAGAAACACGTAAAAAAGGACAACGAGAATGTGAAAAGCGCGTGAAAACAGCACGCCAAAAAAAAGACCGCCCCGGGCCTTCGCTCCGGGGCGGTTGCTTGCAGATTGGCTCGCAGGCTCTACAATGTGCCCTTGTACATACCCCCATCTACGCTCAGCATGACGCCGGTGATATAGGAAGCCGCCGGGGAGACAAGGAAGACGGCCGCGTTGGCGAACTCTTCGGGCCGCGCCATGCGCCCAAGGGGGCTGTCTTTAGCCTGTTTTCGAATTTCCTGCTCCACCGTCGAATGATTCAGCTCCGCCCGCTTGCTCATCAGCTCGTAAACCCGCTCGGTTTCCGTCCAAGCGGGCAAAATCGAGTTGAAACGGATGCCCTCGGCCCCCAGCTCCAAAGCCAGCGTCTTGATCAATCCCACGGTGGCAGCGCGCACACTGTTCGACAGAACCAGGTTGGGGATGGGCTGTTTGACCGAGTAGGAGGTGATGGCCAGTACGCTGGCGGCTGGCGATTGCCGCAGGTAGGGCAGTGCGGCACGGATCAGGCGCACATGGCTGAACAGCGACATTTCCACCGCTCTCTGCCAGGCAGCATCATCAAATGACTCGAACAAGCCCGGCGGGGGCCCGCCAGCGTTGGTCACAAGGATATCCAGGCCGCCAAAAGCCTCGCCGGCCTGTTGCACCAGCCTGGCCGGGGTGCTGGCCTCGACGACATCCCCCACCAGCGGGATGACCTGACTGCCCGTCTCGGCGGCGATCCGCTCGGCGGCGGCAGCGATTTTTTGCGGCGTGCGGCTGTTCACCGCTACGCGGCAGCCCTCACGGGCCAAAGCCAGCGCAGTGGCATAACCCAATCCCCGGCTGGCAGCGGTCACCAGGGCACGTTTGTCTCTGAGCTGTAAATCCATCGAAACCTCCTGAAATCGCAGTGCGGGGTTGATCCCGTTACTCAGGGCAATACGCAGAATCTTGGCAATTGCAGCCTAACCCGCGCATTCCTTGCGGCGGGGCGAGCTGCCCGCTTCACAGCAACTCGATGCGCTCGGCCAGCACGGTCACATCCGGCCAGTGCTTCTCTACCCAATCGGTCAGCGCGCCCAAAGCGCGCTGCGTGTGCGCTGCGTCGTTGCTCAGCAGGGCGCAGCCCAAAACCGCCTCTTGCCAGGCATCCTGGTGATCCATTTCAGCAACCGAGACATTGAACTCACGGTGCAGACGCGCAATGAGCGGCTTGAGGCGGCCGCGCTTCTCCTTGAGCGAAGTGCAGCCGGGAATGAGCAAGTGCAAAGTGAGCAAACCCAGCGACATAAAAACCCAGACCTCAAGCGGCAATCAGCCTGTTGATCCTCACAGTATCCAGTATAATAGCACGTATGGACACAAACGACAATAACTTGCGCAGTTGGATTTTGGTCGGCGGCGTTTTGCTGATTGTGCTGGTGGCCGCATGGGTGATGGTAGCAACCGTGCGCGAGAGCGTCTTGCAAGCGCGACAAAGCGCCGAACAGATGCTAGCGCCGGTGGATGAGCTTGCCAGCGGCGTCGGCACCCAGGTGGCGCGGGCGCTCAACCCCACCCCCACCGTCTTGCCCGACCCGATGACGATCATCCACAATGTGCGCTCGCTGGCGCGCCTGGAAACAATTCAATACTCGGTCGAGAAGGTGATCACTGCAGAGACCGGGCAGGACATCTTTGCCCCCTTGTTTGGCGACCGCCTCCTGTTCGTGGCGCATGGCATTGTCATTGCCGGGGTGGACTTGCAAAAGCTAAGCGCACAGGATTTGTGGGTGGACAAGGGTGTGCTTTACGTGCGCTTGCCTGACGCCGAGATCTTCATCGCCACACTCGACAACGAGAAATCCTACGTTTACGACCGGCAGACCGGTTTGCTGGCCAACCAAACCATCAATCTCGAGACGCTGGCGCGTCAGGCGGCGGAGGAGGAAATTCGCCAGGCTGCCCTGGAAGACGGCATCCTCACCCTGGCGCAACAGAACGCCGAAAACTTCCTGCAGCGCCTGCTGCGCGATCTGGGTTATCCTGATGTGTTCTTCGTGCAACCGACGCCCTCGCCCTGAGGGATGGATTTCAGCGCCGCAGATGTGCGCCGCCGAGCCGCCGGTAGCTTCTCGATTTTTGGGGCAAAGCTCAACGCAAAGTCGCCGAGATGCAAAGGTTTTCGCCTAGCTATGCGCTGCCAAGCCGCCAGGGCTAATGAATTTTGAGAAATTATTGCCGTAATCTTGCGAGATGGGGGCAAACCGCCGTACCGCCGACCTGCAGTCGGCCTGCTAGACCAGGCAGAGCCTGGTGACACGCTGTTTGCGCCTGCCCTGCGCTGGCGCTTTGAGCCCGAGATTATCAGGCTAAAAGCCTTTTGGTCATGGTCAGGCTAAAAGCCTGACCTACGGGGGCGCGGGGTCGGCTTCCAGCCGGCTTTCAGGTGCTAAGGCAGGGGTCCCCACCGCAGCCGGGGAGAAAGTTACCAGATTAGCTAAACTCCATAAGCGGACTGAGTCGCTGGCGCCTACACTCGGGCTGTCCAAGCCTGATTGCCGTACTTCTCGCGCACCAATTCCTCGGCGTGGGAAATTTCATTGGGCGTCAGCTCTTCTAATTTGAGTGAAAGCGCCAGGGTATGCTCGAAGGCAGCGATGAAGGCCTGCGCCGCAGCGTCCCAGGTGAGCGGATAGGCCAGAATTGCCTCCACGGTCGTGGCGCGCATCAACAGACGCTGGGCGGCGCGTTCACGGCTGGCCTCGTCGGCAAAACGCAAGACCTGTGTGATGCGCGTCAGGTCGCCGTACAACGGCAGGGAGCCGTGCTGTAAGACGCCCTCTCTGCGCCGCGCTTGCGCCGAACCGATCAGCTTCTTGCCCTGGACAGTGATTTCGTAATTGGACGGCGCTTCGAAGCAGATCGGCGCTTTGCGTTCGCCGCTGGGGCTGGCTGCCGATTGACGTTTGGCCTGCGCCGGCACCTTCAAGCGTTGCAGGGCATCGAGCAAAGCAGCCGAAAGCCGCCGGTAGCTTTCTAGCACACTACCTTCCAGGCGAGGTTCATCTGGCGGAGCGACAACCGAATAGGTCAGTTCATCGGTGTGCAGGATGGCGCGTCCGCCGGTGGGACGGCGCACCAACCCCCAGCCACGCTCGGCCAGCCGCAGCAAGTCAGCATCAGCGACAGGCTGAGCATACCCCAGGGATAAACAGGGAGGCTGCCAGGCAAACAGGCGCAAGGTGGGCAAGACTTCGCCGCGCCCGACAGCTTCTAGCATGGCTTCATCTACGGCCATATTCCAGTCGCCGCGGGCCGGCGGGGTGAGAATCAATCGCCAGGTGGTCGGAGGGTAAGTCATGAACTTCAGGGCTCCTGTGTTGCGGTGGGGGTGGATGTCTCGGTAGGGGTGTTCGTCTCTGTGGCAGTGGCGTTGGGGTCTGGCGTGGAGGTGATAGTGGGCGTGTCGGTAGGCGTGGCGTTAGGGTCCGGGGTGTGAGTGATGGTGGGCGTGCCGGTAGGTGTGGCGTTGGGGTCCAGTGTGTGAGTGATGGTGGCGGTCAGCGTGACGGTGGGAGTGAAGGTGGGGCGAGGCGGATTCTGCAACAAGCGCTGCCGCACCATGATGGCAAAGGGGCCACGTGAATTTTCCCACCAGGCATTGAGATAGGCGGCAACGGCAGAACGTTCGGCGCCGCTGAACTCATAGGATAGCCCCAGGAGGTAATAAAAATGGTCGCAGAGGCGATAAGCACGGCAGACTTCGGTGAAGCGGGGCAATTTTTCGGCGGCCAGAAGCGCATCGCGCGCCTGTGTCGGCTCACCGCTGGAGAAGATAAGCTGAGTGGCTGTTTGCAGGGCGTCGCGGATGCCAACCAGCGTGGTGGGGGTGAATTCAACGTTGACATGAGTGACAAACGGCTCTCCGCTCTCGGCCAGGCGGGACAACACGAAGCCTTGCCCCATTTCGATTTGCACGATGGGCGGCGCGGTCCACGGTTCGTGGTAGTAGGGTGCGGGGGTGTTGATCTCCACGGTGGACACGAACAGGGCGCGCACCCCCGCCGGGCTGGCCGTCAGAATCCAAAACTCCAGTTTATCCTGCGGGCGGTGACGCACCGAGAGCCAGCGTTCGAGTGCGCCGTCGTTGTCGAAGTCGAAATAACCGGAAACACGCGTGCTGACACCATGACTCTGGAGGAAGGCCAGCGCCAGAGAGGGGTCTTGAGCCGCGGAGAGAATCGTCAGTTGCTGGAGGGCCACACGGGGGGAGCAGAGGGGTTCGGCCAGGCATGCACGGTAGAGGTCTGCGGGGGAATGATAGATTGCCAGGAATTGGTTGGCGGCGCTTATCCAGCGGCTGTCGGCGACAGTCGGCGCATCGGCGACGGCGCTGAGGTATTGCAGGGCGGCGGCGTGGTTGCCCGCCAGGGCGTGATACAAGCCCAGGCGGTAACGCCAGGCATCGCCGGCGTCTGCCGGGTAGGGATCGCCGTGTGCGTCAGCGGCAGGCGGCCACAAGGGCAGCAGAGTTTCCATCATGGGGATGACCCTCTCCGGCCGCCAATTGGCCGCGGCGTGATTGACAATCGTCTCGCACAATGCTTCAGCGCCGGGAGCGGGCGTCAGCGTGTAGTTCCAGTCGTCAGCCGTGAATTGCACCCCGTCCCAGATGTAGGTTCGAACAACCGTCAGCGGGCAGGGGGGGAAGACAGTCAACGTCATCTCAAGAGCACCGCTGCGGATGTGCATCTCGGTCTGATAAGCAATGGCCATATCGAGCGGCGGCCGGGCGGCGATGGGCAGTTGGCGCGGCCGGGCTTCAAGGCTGAAGATGTGGGGGGGCTCAACGAGGAAGTCGCCGTGGGGCTGGGTATGGAAGATGACGGCTTCTTCGAGGCCATCGCCGGTGAGATCGCCAGTGAGCAAGGCTGGTTCGATGGCGTGAGCGAAGTCGAGCTGGGCAAGCAGGGGTGTGACCGACAATTGGGCGGGGGTTTGCGTTAGGTAGAGGTAGATGCGGCCGCCGCTGCTGCCAATGGTGATGACGCTGCGGTCGAGGTAGCCAGGCAGCAGGGCAAGCGTTTGCACGCTCAGGGTGAGATTGGGTTCATGGCGTTCGAACCAGGCAGGCAGGTCGGCAAGCGTCGTCTGAGCTGCGCTCAGCGCTTCGCTAATCAGGCTGGCATACAGGTCGGCGGCTTGCGGGTCGTTGCTACGCGTGAGGCTGTAGGCCAGCGCCCAACGCCAACGGGGGGCTGCGTAGGCCTCGGGGAAGCGCAACAAGGCTTCGCGGGCGGCAAAGGCGGGGTAAAAGTAGGCGGCGTCGTAGCCGGGAGCAAGGCGGTCTTGGGGCTTGGGGTAGAGGCTGTCGGGGTAGCTGAGCAATTGCGCCACGACACGGTCGGCGTCGGCGGCTGTCCAGGTGTTGAGAGCGTAGAGGTCGTTGTACTTGTAGGGGGTAGCGGCCTTGAGGGTGGGGTAAAGGGTGCGGCTGGGGGTGGCGGTGGCCGTGCCGGTAGTGCTGGGGGTGGTGGAGGGGCGCAGGGTCCAGGTGGGACGCGGGGTGAGGGTGATGGTGGACGTGAGCGTAACGCTGGGGGTGCGGGTGGCTGTGCGGGTGGCAGTGCGGGTGGGGGTGGGACTGGAAGTGGCGACAGGCGTCTCGAGCACGGTGGCAGGCAGGGCCAGGCGCAGGGTGAAGAAAAGCACAACGAAGGCCAGCACGAGCAAGGCGAGAGCAGGGACAAGCGGGTTGGCTTTGGCAGGAGCAGGGGTTTTAGCAGTCATGGCTGGGTGACGTGCCTAAGGCGGCGTCGAATTCGATAGCGGCCTGCACAGCCAGGGTTTCTGGCAGGGGCTGTAAGGGCAGGCGCACCGGCCAGAGGGGAAAACGACCTTGCCTGGCCAGCAAGGCCTTGAGCAGGGGCGGGGCCGGCGGATAGCGCTCCAGAACAGCGCGGGCAGCGGTCAATCGGGCTTGGGTTGCTTCGCCAGATTCGCCGCGCTGGTTGGCGTCCCACACCCGACGGAGATCGGCGGCGAGCAGGTTGGCCAAGGCCGTGATGCAACCTGCAGCGTGAGAGGCCAGCGCCAGCGAGAACAGGCGATCGTTGCCGTTGAACACCAGCAGTTCAGCGCCAAAGCGCTCGCCAAGCAAACGGGCGTGCGCAGCATCGGCAGATGAATCCTTGACGCCGGCGAATTGACGGGGAAAGGCATCTTTCAGGCGGGCGAGCAAATCGAGCGAGAGGGAGATGCCGGTGAGCGATGGAATGTGGTAGCCCAGCAGAAACCCATCGGCAGGGACGGCGCGCCGCAACACTTCTGCATACCAGGCAAACAAGCCTTCTGCGCCCACCTTGCGGAAGTAGTAGGGCGGCAAGACCACCACGCCATCCAGGCCGAGATCGAAGGCAGCGCGCGTCAGGCCAATGGTCTCTTCGAGGCTAGGCGTGCCCGTGCCAGCCAGCAGGCGAAAATTAGGGTGCGTTTGGCGCACCGCCAGGGCGGCTTGCCACAGCGGGAGGCGTTCGGAGGGGGCAAAGGACGGCCCTTCACCGGTGGTGCCGTGCAACAACGCCCCATGGCAGCCACGCTGGGCGAGGAAATCCAGGAAGACAGGCAACGCGGCTACATCGGGGGTCGCGTCTGGCTTGAGGGGGGTCAACGCGGCGGCATAGACGCCGGAGAGGGGGTGTTCTGTGGACATAGGCTTATCGTATGGCTTGCCAAAAGCTACGGCAACTGCGCCAATGAGTCGCTTTGGGCAACAGGATGAATTGGCGAACGGCTTGGCCGCTCGTGGCCTACCCTCCAGGAGGGGATGGGAAAGCCCCAATGCCAGCCGTTAAGCATGCGCACAGGTCGCCGCCGCCGAGATGCCGGGGCTAAAGCTGCCGTTCAGCCGCTCAGCTCAGCCGCAGTTCAGCTAAAGCCCCTGCTGAGCGCATGAAAGTCCGCTCATGGAGTTTAACGACATTATTGCCGTAATCTGGCAAGATGCGACTATCAGTCGTCGTATTACCGACCTTTGGTCGGTTTGACCAGGCAGAGCCTGGCGATACGCTGTTTGCGCCAGCGGATTGCACCTGCGCTGCTGGCGTTTTGAGCCTTTGAGCCGGAGATGATCGGGCCAAAAGCTTTTTGGTCAGGGTCAGGGTCAGGGTCAGGCTAAAAGCCTTTCTGGTCAGGGTCAGGCTAAATGGAGTTTAACAAATTATTGCCGTAATCTGGCGAGATGCAGGCCGCCGAGCCGCCGGGGCTAAAGCCCCTGCTCAGTTCATGGAAGT
>Ga0209018_1001849_pt1 | contig 16157 bp, 14 predicted proteins | sample YNPBryBLVA2012_FD_185814 | JGI IMG/M metagenome (GOLD analysis project Ga0209018, IMG submission 185814) | Anoxygenic and chlorotrophic microbial mat microbial communities from Yellowstone National Park, USA - YNP Bryant BLVA 2012 (SPAdes)... ...
CCATGCAGGTTCAGGGCGTCTGTCGCTGCCCTGCGGCTCTGGATGCAGGAGAAAAGACCATGTACGCGCCGGGATGGATCGCCCGCCTGGGATCGATTCTGCTGATTGCGCTGATCGTGGTCGGGGGCGCGGCAAACATCACCGCGCCCGTCGTTTTCGCCCAATCCGCTGCGCTCAATGTCCCGCTGCAAGTGCACAATCCGCTGGCCCAGGAGCGCCTCCGCGAGCCGGTGACGGCGGGCGTGCCCCTGCCGCGCGTCCTGGGCCTGGCTGATGCAGATCGCCTGCGGCTGGTGGATTCCGCCGGCAATGCCGTGCCTGCCCAGTTTACGCCGCTGGCGCGCTGGGGCGGCGCGCCGGGCGATTCCGCCGCCCCGATCCGCTGGGTGCTGGTCGATTTCCAGGCGTCTGTGCCGCCGGAGGGGACGGCGGTCTTCTATTTGCAGGACGGCGGCCCCGGCCCTGCGCCTGAGCCGCCGCTGGCTATCACAGATGACCCCGACGCGCTGGTGATCGATACCGGCGCGGCGCGCTTCAGCATCAGCAAGGCCGACGGCAGTTTGAACGCCGACGGGCTGTCTGCGCCTTTGACCGGGCGGGCGCTGGTGGACGGCATTACCTACCGCACCGCCGGGCCGGTCACGGTGCAGATCGCGCAGCCGGGCGCGCTGCGCCTATCCGTGCAGGTGCAGGGGGCGTTCCGCGCTGCCGACGGCGCCGCGCTGCTGGATTACACCGCCCGCTACTGGTTCTACGCCGGGCTGCCTACCGTGCGGCTGTTTTACACCGTCGAGAACAATACGCCCTGCCCGTTGTGGGCCGAGGACGGGCAGATCGAATGCCACTACATCGGTTCGGCGGGCAGCGTGGACGTGGACGATCTGTCGCTGGTGCTGGCGGCGAACCTGGGCGCGAACCCGGCCTACGCGGTGGGAGGCGAGTCAGGCGGCAGCCGGGGCGCGTTGGCGGGCCGCCTGCTGCTCTACCAGGATTCCAGCGGCGGAGAACACTGGGATCGCTACCTGACCATGCAGGATTGGGACGGCAACGCGCTAGACGCCCGTCCCCGGATGCAGGCGTATGTGTCCTTTGCCGGCTACCGCATCACCCTGGACGGCGCGCCCGTCGAGAGCGGTAGCCGCGCGCCCGGCCGGCTGACGGTCACGGGTGGCGCTGGCGCGTGGAGCGTGGGCGTGCGCGACTTCTGGCAGAACTTCCCCAAAGCCCTGCGGGCCGCGCCGGACGGCGCGCTGGAGATCGGGCTGCTGCCGGGTGAGTTCGGGCCGGCGGATTACCGCTTCAACCTACGCGCCGGGGAGCACAAGACGCACGAAATCTGGCTGTCTCCATCTGCCGATCTGCCGGCCCTCGATGCGCCGCTGTTTGCCCAGGCCCCGGCGGCATGGTATGTCGGCAGCGGCGCGTTCGGCTTCCTGGCCCTGCCGGACGCAGCGGCCTGGCCGGAATACGAGGACTACGTGCAAGCCCAGTTGGACACCGCGCCGAGCTACGATCCCGGTTACATGAACTGGTATCCGAACCTGTACGCCGCCATCGAAGGCACCGACTTTTACGGCCTGTTCGATTACGGCGACTGGCCGATAGATTACGAGGGCTACGGCGTCGCGCCGCTGAACATCAAGTACGATGACGATTACGGCATGTGGGCGCAGTGGGCCAGGGGCGGCGACCCGCGCTGGTTCGCCCTGGCCGAGGCCGCCGACCGTCATGCCGCCGACATCGACATCCTGCACACCCTGCACACGCCGCGCCACTGGTCGGACGGCATCGCCTTCGGGCATAGCTATCACGACGAGGACGGCTTCACCAACCCGCATCGCAACGAGGGCGGCACCCACCCCGACGTGGCTTTCGGCCTGCGTGGGATGTTGCTGACCTACTACCTGACCGGCTACGAGAAGGCCTACGAATCCGCGCTGGAACTGGCGGATTGCATCGCATACCGCCTGCACAACGACTGGCAGTTGTGCGACCGGTTCCCAGAAGGTACATGCAGCGGCGAAGGATATGCCCTGAACGACCAGTTCCCCGGCGGACCCAGCCGTCCTGCCGCCAACAGCCTGTCGATGGTGGTGGAGGCGTACCGTGCGACCGGCGACCCGCGCTACCTGACCGTCGCAGACGCGCTGGTGAGCAGTGTGCGGCCCGCCGATCAGGCGTACATCGACGGCCCGACCGGGGAAGATGCGGCCATCAAACCCTGGGTGCTCAACCTGTACCTGCGCGCCCTGGCCGCTTACATCGAGATGCACGGCGAGTTCGGCCTGCCGGACAACACCGGGGCGGTGGACTCCTACTTGGGCTTTGCGGACTGGCTGCGCACTTACCCGCTGATCCCGCTCGCCCCCATCGACACCGGCCCGCGCGCGGCCTATCCTTACGAATGGTGGTTCGACGGGCGCCAGGGCGACCCCGCCGACGAGTGGGCCGAGGGCAACAACATCCCGTCGATCAACAACTGGCTGCTGCTGGGGGCCGACGCGATGGCCTACGCCTACCGCCTCAGCGGGAACGCCGACTATCTGGCGCTGGCTGAGCAGTTGTTCCGCACCGGCAGCCGCGATCCCTTCTACCCGGACGACGCCAACACCTACAGCACGACCAAAGAGACGATCAACGGGATCACGTTCGGGCACACCTTTCTGCACATCTGGGCGCAGCGGTAGTTCGCCTTGCGGGTCTATCGTGCCCAGGCGTGCGCGGCATCGACGGCAGCTTTGAGGTTTTCCCAGGGCGTGTCGCCCGGCACGGTGCAGTCCGCTGCCAGGACAAAGCGCTCCGGCGCAGCGCGCAGCACGGCCTCCGCCGCTTCCCGGACCTGGGTCGGGGTGCCGGTGGCGAGCACGCCCGTGCGCTCCAGCCCGCCCATGTAAGGCCGCCGGAACAGCCGCGCCGCCTCCGCCGGGGTCAGCGTCTGACTGCCCACCTTCAGGGGACAGTTGACCACGTGGCCGGGATAGTCCAGGAACGGCGTCAGGTCGTCGTAATCGCGCTGATAGTCGCACACGTGCAGGATGTTGAACGGACAGGCGCGGGCGGCCTCTTCCATCAGGATCAGGTCGTAAGGCTTCACGTACTGCGCAAAGATGTCCGGATCGGCGAAGCGCCCGGCCTCGCCGCCCTGCGTCGAGTGATAGAAGCCGTCCACGCCCAACCGGATGCACTCCCGCACGAACAGCAGCAGGCTATCCGTGATGATCTCCATACCCCGCCGGACCTTTTCGGGGTCGCGGCGCAGGTGGTCGGTGAGCACGGCGTCCCCGGCGGTGTGCCCGGCGCTCATGAACGGCGAGTACAGCGTGACGACGACCACCGCGTCGCGTTTGGCCGCCTGCACCAGGCCTTCTACCACCGCCAGCGGCTCTGCGTAGAAGTCCAGCCCGTAGCGTGGCATCTTTACCCAGTCTTCCGGCGCGCGGATGGCGGGGATGGGCGGGAAGGGCTTCTCGTACTGGATTTTGACAAAGTCCATCCCGGTGTAGCGGAAGTATTCCAGGTGCTTATCGACGGCGGCCTGCCCGACCCGGAAAGCCGGATCGAAGTGCAGGAAGAACGCCGCCGGGACGATAGGCGGCAACTGATGCCGGTCGATCAGGCTGAACATCACGTCGCGTTTGTGCATTGTGTTTTCCTTTTGCGCGGCGAAGTGGGTACGGCTCACCAATGCTCCCGGTGCACCACTTCGTCAAAGGGGCGCCGCCCGGATTTGCCCAGCCCCCGGCTCTGTGCACCTTCGGCGGGGTAGCCGAACGAGATCACGATGCGCGCGAATTTGCCCGACGGAAAACCGAGGATGCCCCGCACCTGCTCCACGTCGTAGATCGTGCCCAGGCACGAGGCGACCCCGATCTCGTAGGCGGCAAGCTGCATGTAGGCGGCGGCCTGCCCGGCGTCGAACATGTTCCAGGCGTAGCGCTCGTTGCCTTCCGGCGAGGGCGTGACGATGATGACGCACAGGGCCGCGCCGGCTACGTGACCCATCCACTCCCCGGCGACGGAGAGCGCCTTGAGCGTGTCCCGGTTCTGGACGGCGATGAAATCCCAGGGCTGGGAGTTCTTGGAACTCTGTGCGCGCCGCCCCGCGTCCAGGATGCGGCGGACGGCGTCTTCCGGCAGGGGCGTCTCCGCGAACTGGCGGATCGCCCGCTTCCCCTTGATGGCTTCCCATACGTCCACTGGATCGCTCCTTTCATCCTCATATCATTGAGGGCGCCTGCGGCCTAGCTGCTCCAGGGTTCCAGCGCCCAGACGCCCGGCCTATGCGCCTCGTAGATCACGATGGGCAGCGGGCTGTTCGCCAGCCAGAGGTCGATCACCGGGCGCAGGTAGGGCCATTCGGTGTCGTCCCCCAGGCACGTGACGGCCAGGCCGCGCAGCCCTTCGCGCTGCCAGTCGCGGGCGAGGCGCTGCATGGCCGCTTCGACGTGGCGCGGGCGCGTCGCGCCGGAAGGACCGGTCCGCACGGCCAGCAGGACCAGCCAGGGCGCAGCCTCACGCCACACCCACACATCGCCGGGACGGATGCGGCCCGCGCGGGCCTGCTTGCGGTAGGCCGCAAACGCCGCCGGGTAGCGGTCCAGAAAGGCGGCGGCCAGGGGAGAACTTTCCACCGCGCCCTGCGTGTTCGTGCCGAGGCCCAGCGCCGGGGCACGGCTGAGGAAAATGTCGCCCTGCACGTAGACGGTGCCCATGCCGGGCAGCATAACACGGGCAGCGGCGCAGGGCCAAACAGATGTGGAGTTTTGAGTTGTCGTAGTTCGCGGGGCTGCTTTTTTAGGGGGAACGCGGGCGTAAAAAGCGGACGCCCCCACTAAGGGGGGACGCCCGACGCTCGTCGCTGCGGTTTCATGGGATAAACCCTTTTGAGGGACTATTTAAAATTTTTCCCGGACCGCATTCCTGTGCCTGCCCGACCCCTGTTTTCCTCTAATGCTCATCCTGCGGTTATGCGACTACCCTTACCTTACACTGCTTCGCGCCGGGGTACATGGCTTTATCAGGGCGATTTCCTGACACTTCCCTGACGCTCCCGGTCAGCAAAACAATTCACCGCAAAGCGCGCCAAGAACGCAAAGGAATCAGAGCACCCCTTTGCGAGCTTTGCGTTCTTTGCGGTGGGCTTTTAACTGCGCTTACCGGCGGTATTCGCGCACGCGCACGGGCGGCAGGCGCTTGTAGCCGGCGACGATCCGCTCCTGGTAGAACACCTCGTCGGCGGCGCGGGCGTAGCGGTTGGCCTGGTCCGCCGGGATGGGGAAGATGCGCTCGGTGAGATCAACTGCCGGGAAGGTGTGGGCGGCGCGGCGGCGCACCTGGAGGCGCTCCCACCACACGATCAGCGGGTAGTACCAGGGACGTTGGCGGGGGATGGCGTTCAACATGGTGGGTGCTCCTTGCGATTGTGCGGGTGTTGGGTGGACTGAGAACATTTGTTCTAGTGCGTTGTCAATAGCATAGCACGGAAGTTCTGCTTTGTCCAGTGGAAAAACCGTAACGTTCGGTTGAGGTTCGGTTTAACTGCCCGGCAGCTTTTCCAGCACAATCAGATGGCTGAGGCCGAAGACGCGCAGCGGCGTGTGTTCCAGCAGGTGCAGCGCGGCGCGGATCAGGCGGCCCGCCGCGCCCAGGCGGTGGACGAGGTTGTCGTAGCCGCCGAAGATGCGCGTGTGGTAGACCACCCGCACGGGCAGCCCTTCGACCAGGCGGAACAGCCCCCGGCGCGTATAGGTGCGCACGTGCGGCGCCAAGCGGTTGCGTAGCGCGTCCGGCAGGTAGTTGATCAGCGGCGTGTTGCCGAAGTGATACTTGCCCCGCCAGTAGTGCCCGTGCTGCTCGACCGGATACCAGCGGTTGGGGCAGAAGATCACGATCCGCCCGCCGGGCTTGCACACGCGGACCATCTCCGCGACGGCGGCGCGGTCGTCTGCGACGTGCTCGATTACCTCGTTGCTCAGCACCACATCGAAGGTAGCGGCGGGGTAGGGTGCGCCCTCGGCGGCGGCCACGAGGGCGTGCGGCGTCCCGGCGGCGCGCGCCCGGACGATGCGGGGGTACTCCACGTCGAAGCCTTCCACGCGCGGGGTGAAGCGCCGCCCGATCTGGGCGGTATACGTTCCCAGGCCACAGCCGGATTCCAAGAAGCGCTTTCCGGCCAGCGGCGCGTGGCGGTTGATCATCGCCAGCCGCCGTTCCTGCCCGGCGCGCCACACGTAGCTCGGTTCGCCCCGCGCGGCGGCGAGGGGCGAGGCAGTCACGGTAAGAGGCATCGTTTGCGATTCCTGCCCGCTTATTTCCGCCACACCTTCGACGGCCACCTTACCCGTCCAATGCTCTTCGCCGCTTCAATTGTACATCATGAGGAATTCGGTAGTAGCGGCGGAACGCACTCCGCCGCTACAGGGCGAGGGGCTTCAACGGTGACGACTCCCCCTCTCCACAAGGGGGGCAGGGGGTGAGGGGCTATCTTTACACCTGCAAGGCGATCAACTGCCGGATCACATCGCGCAGGGCGGCTTCTGGCGCGGCCCCCGCCGACTGGCCCACGATCTTGCCGTTTTTGACGAACATCAGCGTCGGGATGCTGCGAATCCCGAACTGCTGCGAAAGCATCGGGTTTGCGTCCACGTCTACCTTCGCAATGCGCACCTGCCCCGCGAACTCAGCGGCCAGTTTGTCCAGGATCGGCGCGACCATCTTGCAGGGCTGGCACCAGCCTGCCCAGAAGTCCACAATCACCGGCAGCTTGCTCTTGAGCACCAGGTCGCTAAAGGTGGCATCGGTCACATGGACGGGCTTACCGGCCTCGATCTTGGAATCTTCGGCGGGCTGCTCCGGTGCATCTGAGGGGACCAGCGCCGCCAATTCCGCCGCGATGCCGGTCACATCGGCGCCCCAGGGACGGCTGCGGCGGGCACGCTCTTCGCCGCCGTGCCAGCCGATCAGCAGCGGGTGCTTGCCCAGGTCGAAGCGCTGCGCCAGATCGGGGTTATGGCTGGCGTCCACCTTGAGCACACGCAGTTTGCCGGCGTGCTCTTTCGCCACCGTCTTGAGGGCGGCCTGCAAATCGCTGCGCAACGTCTCGCCGTTCCAGACGATCATCAACACGGGCAGATCGCCCTGTAGTTCGGCGTCAAGTTGGCCGTTGGCGACCAGGATCGGGGTATCGGTGATGGCCGTTTTCGTCATTGCTCACTCCCTGTACTACTCGACAGACTCATGGTTCTTTAGATGATCTCAAGAGGTCAAATGTTACCCGATTCCGGCCATTGCCGCCGCAGCGGAGCGTGTTTTTGTGCATCCTGTCCCAGGCATATATCGTCAAGGCTGAAATCGAACCGCCAGGACGTAGAGAACGCCAGGAACCAAAGATAAGCCACCGGCGGTGTACCGCTACGCCACGACGGGCGAGGCCGGCAATTGCTTTCCGCAGGAACCGGTGAAGGGCGCGTTCAAGCCGAAGCGGGGATAGGGTGCAGTCACCCGATCCGATCTATAAAGGTCGCCCTGGACTGAAGTCCAGGGCTGAGAAAACCAAGCCCTTCGGGCTAAATGCGTCCTGGCCCGGAGGGCTTCTCTTTATTTAGCTTCAGACTAAACTTCGGGGCGATCCGGCCTCATTTCCGGTCGTACAGGCCGCGTTTGCCTTTCCACCAGATCGTCAGCACGTCGCGCAGCATTTCCAGCGAACTCAGAATCGGGTGGATGCGCGTGTTGGTGCCGTAATACCAGTGGATCGGCACTTCGACGATGGTGTAGCCGCGCCGTTTGGCCGCGTGCAGCAGTTCCACGTCGAAGCTCCAGCCGTCGGTCGTCTGGAGCGGGAACAACTCCTCGGCGATCTCACCGCAGAACATCTTGAAGCCGCACTGGGTATCTTGCAGGCCGGGGATGATCAGCACGCGCACAATGGTGTTGAAGACGCGGCCCATCAGATGGCGATACCAGGGTTCGTTGTAACGTACCGCTCCGGGCGCTTCCCGCGAGCCGATGGCGATGTCGCAGGCCGGGATGGCAGGCGGCATGAACTTCTCGACCTCTTCGATAGGCATCGACAGGTCGGCGTCGCAGATAAAGCGATATTCGCCTTTCGCCGCCAGCATCCCCGTGCGGACCGCCGCGCCCTTGCCCTGCCGTCCCTCGAACAGCACACGGATATAAGGGTGCTGCGCGGCGTACTCGTCGGCGATGGCGCGGGTGCGGTCGCGGCTGTTGTTATCGACGATGATCACTTCCACCGGGTAATCGCGCCCGTCTACGAAAGCGGTGATCTGGTCGAGGCTGTTGGGTAAACGGGCTTCTTCGTTATAGGCAGGGACGACAATCGACAGCCGGGGATGATCTCCGGGGTGTTGATTCACACACATTCTCCTGAACGCCAGCCCTCATCTCCGGTCCTGATGCCCTCAGCCGCGATCAACGCCCCTTGTCCTGAGGACCCGTCCCCGGCGCAACCGGCGGGGGAGAGGGTTAGGGTGCGGGCCAGGTGAGGATGGATTCCAAGTAGTCCAACGATGTCCGGCGCAACGCCTGCACGGTCCGGCGCTTGCGCAGCATCTTTGGCAGGCCACACAGCCCGGCGATCATGCCGCGCAGACGGGCGCGGGCGGCTTTGCCCCGCCATGCCCGCAGCGCGTCCCACGCGATCCGCGCCTGGGCGCGCAACACCTTCGGCCAGTGCCGCCGCCACAGGTCTGCCGGGTAATCCTTCGCCAGCAGGTACAGGAAGTTGCGCCCGTTGTAAAAGCTGGCCGTCACGTCGCCACCGGTCGCCGCCAAACGGTGATACACTACCGCAGCCGGGGCGTATATGCAACGCCAGCCCGCCAACTGCGCCCGCCAGGCAAAGTCCACATCCTCCGCGCTGAAGAAGAAGTCGTCGTCTAACGCCCCGATGCTCCTCAGCAGCGCGCGCCGCATCGCCAGCGCCCCGCCGCACGCCCCGAACACATATTCCTCCCGGTCGAACTGGCCCACATCCCGCTGCCACACGCCGCGATTGCCCGGCAGCCCGTCCGGGCGCATCAAGTCGCCCGCCGTGTGGAAGTGATCGCGCCGGTCGAACAGCAGCATCTTGCTGGCGACCAGGCCCGCTTCGGGATGGCGCGCGAAGGCGCCCACCACCTGTTCGACCCAGTCCGGCGCGACCTCGGTATCGTTGTTGAGCAGGATCAACATATCGCCACGCGCCGCCGCGATCCCGGCGTTGTTGCCGCCGGTGAAGCCGCGATTCTCGCCCAATTCCAGCAGCCGCACCCAGGGATAGACCTTCGCCAGGAGTTCCTGCGAGCCGTCGGTGCTGCCGTTATCCACCACGATGACCTCCAGGTGTGGGTAGGTCTGGATGCGCAGGGCATTGAGGCAGGTGGGGAGGTGCTGCGCGCCGTTCCAGTTGACGATGATGACGGACACAAGCGTGTCCGCGTGTTGCGTGTCGAGTTCGGTGTGTTGAGTTGCGTTCTCAGTCATCAGCGCTCAGCTTTCGGGCGTGTCATCGCGCTAGAGATTTTGGCTCTGCTCCTGTAAACTATATCCTACCGTCTCCAGATTCGGGATAGGTGGGAGCAAAAAGCATGGCCGGAGAGAATGTGCTTTATTACGGCGACAATCTGTACGTGCTGCGTGACCACATTCCTGACGAATCAATTGACCTGATTTACCTCGACCCGCCCTTCAACAGCAATCGCAGCTACAACGTGATCTTCCGCGAAGCCAACACGTCCGGCGAGGCCGAAGCGCAGATCGAGGCCTTCGACGATACCTGGCGCTGGACGACAGAAACGGAACGCGCTCTCAACGAACTGGCCCAATCCCGCAACATCCCCCCGCCGCTGGTAGATCTGTTGAACGGATTTGTAGGCTTTTTGGGGCGCAACGATCTGACGGCCTACCTGGTTATGCTGGCCGGGCGGCTGATCGAGCTACACCGCGTTTTGAAGCCGCATGGCACACTCTTTCTGCACTGCGATCTCACTGCCGGACACTACATCAAGATCGTTCTCGATGCCGTTTTTGGCAAAGATAAACTGATTAACCAGATTACCTGGAAGCGCACCAGCGCCCACAGCGACGCCAGACAGGGCGGGAAGCGGATGGGGCGAATCACGGATTTGATTTTCTGGTACGCCAAAGGGGAGACCTGGACGCACAACGTCCAGTATACGCCCTACAGCCAGGCATACATCGAGGACTTTTACCGCCACGTCGAGGAAGGAACGGGCAGGCGCTACCGGCTGGATAATCTGACAGGGCCGGGTGGGGAGCGCAAGGGCAACCCGGCTTACGAGGTCATGGGCGTCACGCGCTACTGGCGCTACAGTAAGGCCAAAATGCAGGCGTTGATCGACGCGGGGCGTATTGTTCAAACAAATCCGGGTGCAGTGCCGCAATATAAACGCTATCTGGACGAAATGCCCGGCGTTCCTTTGCAAGACATCTGGACCGACATCAAGCCCGTGCAGAGCCACTCCAAAGAATACTTAGGCTATCCGACGCAAAAGCCCCGCCCACTCCTGGAACGGATTATCCGCATGGCAAGCAACCCCGGCGATCTGGTGCTCGACCCGTTCTGCGGCTGCGGCACGACGGTTGCGGCAGCACAGGCGCTCGACCGCCGCTGGATTGGCATTGACATCACTCACCTGGCGATCAATCTGATCTGCAACCGGCTGAACACGATGTTTCCGGGCATTTCTTACCGTGTCGTGGGCCAACCGACCACGCTGGATGGCGCGCGCAAGCTGGCCGCGACGGATCGCCATGAATTTGAGTTGTGGGCTATCGCTCAGGTCGGTGCGCGTCCGGCAAAGGGGCAGCCGAAAAAGGGCGCCGATCAGGGCGTGGACGGCGTGCTGTTTTTCCCCGATCCCAAAACACGCAAGCAGCAGAAAGTGATCGTTCAGGTGAAAAGTGGGAAGGTCAAACGCGGCGACGTTGCCACGCTGGCCCACGACCTCGAACGTGAAGGCGCAGTGGCCGGGCTTTTCTTGACGCTCGACCCGCCGACGGCTCCCATGATCGCCGAGGCCGCTAGTGTGGGGTTTTACAAGACGGCTCTGCTGGGTTCGGAATACAGCTATCCCAGGATTCAAATCCTGACCATCGAAGGGTTATTGTCTGGCCGGGAGCGCCCGCAACTCCCCTTCGGCGCGACGGCGGCGCTCAAACAGGCCGAAAAGTACCGCGCCAGAGCAGAGGACTTCATGCAGGATATGTTTGCCGGCATTGAAGATGTTGAAGATCAGGACGGGGGCGACTTCATCGACGAGGAGTGAATTTCCGGGGGTTATTCCCGGTCCTCCGGCGGCGTGAGGGCTTCAAGCTGCGCGATGAGGGCCGGGATAGCCTCCGTAATCGTGCTCCACAAAATGCGCGATCAGCCTTGCTGCCCTGAGCATGTCTTGCAGGTAATCCAGATCACGCTGCATGAAGCACCTCTGCCGAGTCGAGAGTGGCGCGCTGCCGCCGGGGATTGTCGCTCTTCCGCAGAACTCAAAACGCTGCACGCAAAACGCGCTTTTCGCGCCATGCCCACAGCCGGTCCACCGCCGCCCCGGCGAACAGCCACCACAGCGGCTCGGCGGGAAACAGGTAGCGCGGGATGGCCGACAGCAGCGTGTGCACGCCCAAAAAATACAGCAGGGCGGCGTAGAGCGGCCACAGGTCACGCCAGCGCCGCAGCCCGCGCGCCAGCCCGACGGCGCCCAGGATCAGCGCGGCGTAGTGGAAGGCATACAGCAGCAGCTTGGGCCAGAAGGCGTCTGCCCCGGTCAGCGCCAGCAGGCCGCCGACCGTGCGATCTTCACGCAGCCAGCGCACCGCCAGGTCGCGGATGCTCTCGCCGGGGTAGTAGACGGTGTTGTGCGGCTGGAGCAGGGCCGAGGCCAGCTCCCCCAGGCGGCGGGCCAGGTAGCCCAGCGGATCGCTCAGGATGACCTGGGCGATTCCCTGCGCGAACGCCTCCTGCCGCGCGGCGTAATCGGCCTCCGGGTCGGCCCCGCCCGGCTGGTAATCCAGCGTGGCGTCCACCTCTGCCGGCCCCTGCCATCCGACCGCGCCCACGTACAGCGTGCCGAGCAGCCCTTCCCCCGCCAGGGCGAAGCGGTTCCACCGCACGGCGTAGTACAGCGTCCAGGGCGCGAACATCAGGAAGAAGGCTGCCAGCAGGACCGCGCCATCGCTCAGCGCGCGCCGCCAGCCCCACCGGATCAGCAGGTGCAGCACCAAGACCAGCGGAAACGCCAGAAAGACCGAGCGCGTCATGGCCGCCAGCCCGATCAACGCGCCGCAGGCGGCCATCAGCCGCCGGTCGGGGGCGGCGCTCCGTTCCAGCCACAGGGCCAGCGCCCAGGTCATCAGAAAAATGCTGATCGTCTCGGTGGTCAGGTTGCCGGACTCGATCACGAACGCCGGGCCGACCGCCAGCGCCGCCGCCGCGATCAGGCCCGCGCGATGATTCCACGCCGCGCGCCCGGCGCGGTAGACCATCAGCACGGTCAGTGTGCCGAGCAGCGCGTGCAACAGCCGCACAGCCTGCCGCCCGCTGCCGACGGCATTGGGGAATACCGTCTCGCCTGCGATCATCCGCCGCAAGAGCCAGGCGGGCTGAGTCCCGGCATAGTCGGAGGGGTGAAGCTGCTCGGCATATCCGGCCACCAGCAGGAACAGCGGCCCCGTCGGCGGCGGCCCGAACGTCCAGCCGGTGCGGACCAACGTGCTGCCGTATTCGGCGTACCAGAAGTAATCGCCGCCGCGAATAGGCGGCCAGGGATCGGCGATCAAGACATGCGCCAGCCGCAGCGCCAGCGCCAGGATCAACACCAACCCTACCTGAGCGCGCGGCGTTTTGAGCAGTCGGGCTGCCGGGCTGCCGGGATTTTTGTTTGCGGAACCAGTGGGTAAATCGCTCGAAACTTGCATGGTGTTTGCTGGCGTCGCCGGGGACTCAACGCTCCGGGAATGCCCGACAGTTAGTCGCCGGACGGCGCTTCGGTCAGGCCCAGGCTGCGGCGTGCAGCCGCACACAAAGCGTCGCCCCCGGCCTGAAGCCAGGCATCGAGCGTGGCGCTCGACGCGAGTCCGGCGGCGGCGTCCCAATAGATGCCGCTGCCCCAGCGATAATACCACTGCGCCTGAGGGTGCCAGTCCGCCATCGCGTTCACGAACACGCTCGGCCCGCCATTATAGCAGGCCAGCGCCAGCCCGACATCGATCTGCGGGTTGTAGGCGCTGAACAGGCATTCGGTCAGCACGCCCACGCCGCGCGCGACGTTCGTCTCCGGGTCGAGCGGATTTTCCCCTTCGGCAAAGTGGAACGGCATCACCTGCATCAGGCCCAGCGCCCCGGCAGACGACACGGCGTTCGGGTCGCCGCAGCTCTCGATCTGGATGACGGTGGCGAGCAGGTTGGGATCGACGCTGGATTCGCGCGCCCAGCGGAAGATGTCTGCCTGCCAGTGATCGACTTCGGGCGTGAACAGCGGCGCGATATTGCTTGTGACGGCGCGCGGCGCGCGTTCGTCGATATACCCGCCGACCGCGATCAGGTGTTCCACAAAGTTACGCACATTCGGCGCCCCCAACGCCAGCACCCCACACAGGATCACCCACGCCGGGAACGTGCGAATCAGCAGGCGGCGCAGGCGCTCTTTGCGGGAGAGGAGCTGCCGCATGGGTTGGTGTGCCTGCTTGGGGGCCTGTTTTGCCACGAGTTAACCACGCTCAGTTTCCCGACATGTTGATTTTAGCCGCTTTGAAGACGTAGCTCCAGGATAATAACACTCCTTCTTCTGTCGGGGGGGCAGCGGATAGTGAGACCGGCGCACGCCTTCTTGCAATCCCGGCGTATCCCTGTTATGTTCGAGTTGTGGCGCGCCTGCGCCCGATCCATTCCCGGCGCCGGGATGGAGTAATGTTTTTGGGGCGTCCCCGGCGCGTCTACAAAGATTCTTGAGTGGCTTTCAGGAGGAGATTCAGATGTCGAGTGTTAAACGTCTGGTTTCGCTCGTAGTGGTGATGGTCGTGGCGCTGGGTCTGTTTGCGCAGGTCCAGGCGCAGGAGACGGAGCCGGTCATCGCGGCGCAGCCGTGCGATGCGCCCGGCAGCCTGAGCATGTGGGTGTGGGATGAGAACTGGGCCGCCGTCATTGAACAGGCGCGCGACGCCTGGATCGCGGATTACTGCCCCGGCGCAGAGGTTGAGATTGTGGTCAATCCCTGGGACCAGTACTGGGACCTGCTGCGCACGGCCTCGGCCAGCGGCGACCTGCCGGACGTGTTCAACGTGTCGCAGGACCGCTTCTTCTTTTATGCCAGCAACGACGCCCTGCTGGACCTCCAGCCTTACTGGGATGAGTACGGCGTCGATACCGAACTGTGGGGCAGCGGCATGGTGGACCCGTATCGCTGGGGTGAGGAAGGCGACCTCTACGCCGGACCGGTGAACTGGGATACCATCGTCGTCTACTACAACAAGGATATGTTCGACGCGGCGGGCCTGGATTACCCGACGGCGGAATGGACCTGGGATGACTTCGCCGCCGCCGCCGAAGCCCTGACCGATCCCGACAACGACGTGTACGGCGCTGCCGTCTACTCCGAGTACCAGTCCGGCTATCCCAACTGGATCGCCGCCACCGGCGTGACGCCCATCGTCGAGGCCGGGCGTACTGCCTGCACGCTGACCGAGCCGGGCAGCATCGAGGCGTTGACGTTCCTCAAGGACCTCTATGACGCCGGATATATGCCCGGCGTGAGCATCATGGGCGGCTCCTCGGCGGACGACAGCTTTGCCTACTGGCTGGCGGGTCGCGTGGCGATGGTCACGAACGGCCCCTGGAAGCTGCCCCAGGCGCTCGAAGAGGCCACCTTCAACTGGGACGTGGTGCAGCTTCCGCGCCACCCGGAGACCGGGCGCAGCCGCTCGATCCTGCACTCGGTCGGCTATGTGGCCGCCGCCAATACGGAAAACCCCGACCTGGCCGCCAATTTCATCCTCTACCTGGTCAGCGACGAGGGCCAGCGTTTCTTTGCCGAGGGCGGCGGTGTGGCCCCGGCCAACCCCTCGCCGGCGCTCCAGCAGGTTTGGATCGACTCCTTCGGCGAGACCGACGTGAACATCCAGGCGTTCGTGGATGCGACCATCGACTCGCAGGGCGTGACGGTGTTCGATGAAATCTGGGACGCCATCAACACCGAGATCGTGGTCAACATCTTCGATCTGGGCATGAGCGTCGAGGAAGCCGCGCAGGCCGCCTGCGACGTGATCAACGCGCAGCTTCCACAGTAAAGACGCCGTTTCCGGCAACCGACTTTCTCACACAGGGACACGGCCCGCCGTGTCCCTGTCGGTTTGATCCGGAAGATGTCGTATCATCTTCCGGCGGGCACGGTAGCGGGAGGCTCGCTTCGCCGCTACAATCCTTGTCGGCAGCTCCGTTTGTAAGTGTGGTCTTATGAAAGACTTTTTGCTCAATCGCTTTGGCCGCACGCCGCTGGCCCGGCGTAAGGCGCTGTGGGGCATCGCCCTGATTTTGCCGAATACGCTGGGGTTGTTCTTTTTCTTCGGCATCCCCGTGCTGATGGCGTTCGGCACTTCGCTCCAGCAGTGGAACGCGCTTCAGCCGCCGCAGTACATCGGGGCGGCGAACTTCGAGCGGCTGGCGGTGGACGCGAGCTTCTGGCAGGCGCTCGGCAACACGCTCAAACTGCTGGCGATGGCCGTGCCGGCGGAGGTCGTGCTGGCGCTGGGCGTGGCGGCGCTGTTGAACCAGCGGCTGCCGGGCCGGGCGGTCTTCCGCGCCCTCTACTTTTTGCCGGTGGTCACGTCCACCGTCGCCGCCTCGATGGTGTGGACGTGGATTTTCCAGCCGCGCTACGGCCTGATGGGCACGCTGCTGGCCCCGTTCGGCCTGCGCGACCTGAACTGGCTCACCCGCCCGGACCTGGTGCTGATCCCGATTGCGGTGGTGACGGTGTGGCAGCGCCTCGGCTTCGATATGATCATCTTCCTGTCAGGCCTGCAGGCCATCCCGCGCGAACTATATGAGGCAGCGATCATCGATGGGGCCACGCGCCAGGACCGCTTTCTGCGCGTGACCCTGCCGCTGCTCTCCCCAACGACCTTCCTGGTGATCGTGCTGG
>Ga0209018_1001850_pt1 | contig 16150 bp, 10 predicted proteins | sample YNPBryBLVA2012_FD_185814 | JGI IMG/M metagenome (GOLD analysis project Ga0209018, IMG submission 185814) | Anoxygenic and chlorotrophic microbial mat microbial communities from Yellowstone National Park, USA - YNP Bryant BLVA 2012 (SPAdes)... ...
ATTACCGCCGATAAGGAATTAGACCAGATGAAAACCGATTTTATTTCCACCGTTTCCCACGAATTGCGTACCCCGTTAACTTCCGTATTGGGGTTTGCCAAAATCATTCAAAAAAAATTAGAAGATACCCTTTTCCCGGAAATTCAGACGGACAGCCCCAAGGTGCAACGCACCATGCGCCAAATCCAGGAAAATTTACGGATCATTATCAGCGAAGGGGGACGACTAACGAGTTTAATTAATGACGTATTGGATATTGCCAAAATGGAATCCGGCAAAACCGAATGGCATTGGGAATGGCTGAATATTAATGATTTAATCCGCCATGCCGCCGCCGCTACGGATTCCCTGTTCAGCGCCAAACAGTTACCCTTAATCCTGGATTTAGCCCCGGATTTACCCCCAATCCAAGGAGACCGGGATCGGTTGATTCAAGTGTTAATTAATCTGATTTCTAATGCGGTGAAATTTACCGATATGGGTGGCGTTACCTGTCGCAGTATTCTCGAACAGGGGCGGTTGATCATTCAAGTCCAGGATACGGGCATGGGGATTGCCCCGGCGGATCAGCAGAAAATTTTTGAAAAATTCAAACAGGTGGGGAATACGCTCACGGATAAACCCCAGGGAACGGGGTTGGGGTTGGCGATTTGCCGCCATATCATTGAGCATCACGGGGGGCACATTGGGGTAGTGAGCGAGGTGGGCAAAGGTAGCACGTTTTGGTTTGATTTGCCGGTCGGGGTGCCACCGAAATTGGTGGTTTTGGATGTGGATAGTTTGATTCAACAACTGCGGGAACAGGTGATGCCCTTACCGGCGGCAATGGCGGCGAATAAACATATTTTGATCGTGGATGATGATACCCACATTCGGGAATTATTGAAACAGGAACTTACCCAGGCGGGCTATCAGGTGCAGGAGGCTCGCAATGGGGTTGAAGCAATTAAGCAGGTGGGGATGATGCGCCCAGATTTGATTATTTTAGACGTGATGATGCCAGAGGTGAATGGGTTTGATGTTGCCGCCGCTCTGAAGAAAAATCCGACTACCGCCAACATTCCCATTATTATTTTATCCATCGTAGAAGACCGACAAAAGGGCTATCGTTTGGGGGTAGAACGGTATATTACCAAGCCTTTTTTGATGGACAATTTACTCCAGGAAGTGAATCATTTATTAGCCCAAGGTTCGGAGCGCAAAAAAGTCCTGGTAGTCAGTTACAATCAAGCCAGTCTGAAATCCCTAACCCAAGCCCTAGAAAAGCAAGGGGATATTTTGATTGAAGTCGCCCATCCCGAAGCGGTAAACGCACAGGTGCAACAATTTCAACCCGACATGATCATCATGGACACCCTCGATGCCCAGGGGTATCAACTGGCGAGGGATTTGCGCCTGAAACAGGGTTTAGAAAATGTATTTTTTATGTTGGTTACCGACCAAGGGTCATCGGGGCAAGCGGGTTAGGGTGCAAGGGAATCGCTGGTATTGGCTACCGTTAAGTGTGGGGACTTTGGGGGCAGTGGCTCTCCTGGTCAATCGGGGGATCAGTGAGCATTTAACCCCCGCCCAAACCCGTGCCGATGCCCTGGGAATTATCCTCAGTGCGGTGTTGATTCTCACCGGGTTACTCTGGCAAAACATTCAGCCCAAACCCTCGGAATCTGTGGAACTCATCGGGAGCAATGGTTTAGAAATTCATCCTGAATTGCCGGATTTTCTAAAGCAGGAATTAGCCTGGTGTTCCCATACGTTATTAACCACAACACCTACGAAAACCGTAGTGATTTACTATCGGGGAAAAACCTACTTACGGCGAGGGATTTTAGGGGCGAATCCGCAGGTGCAACCGGGGGGGATTGTGCAACGGGTTTTAGCGCAAAAAAAGCCAGTTTATTTAGTAAACTTAAATTTATATCCAGGGCGGGTAGAATTTGATTATCTCCCCCCCAATACCCAGGCGGTGATTGTGCAACCGATTGGCGGGCAAGGGGTGCTGGTGGTGGGAGCGGCGGCTCCGCGCATTTATACCCGGCAGGAGGAGGGCTGGATTGCGGCTGTGGCTGATAAACTGGCGGTGATGTTGGCGGCAGAGAGCGAACCATGCGTTGGGGATGGGGATTAGGGGCGGCGGGCATCGTCTGTATCTGGGGGCTGGGGGTGGCACAACCGGTACCGGCACGACCTACCCCGATGGCGGTGAGTCAGAATTCCCGGGGTCTGCGGGTGAGCAATCGCACCAAACAACCGATTCGGCTGGTCTTGTTGGCACGGAAGGGGACGGGCTACCTAGAGCCAGTGCATTGGGATTTTGCGCCGGGGGAAGGGGAGCGGGAAGGGTTGCTCCTGAGTTTGCCGGAGGGTCCATTGAACTTAAATCCGGGGGATATTTTGGTGGCGTTTAGTTTGGATGGTTCCCGCCGCTATTGGGGGCCATTTGTGGTGGGCAGTACCAGTAAACCCACCCGCACGGGGGAGGGAACGGAATGGCAGTTGATTCTTTAGCCATTTCTTAACCGGGTAGTGCTCTAGCAGTCCTAAATGAGAATGGAACAGGGGTCGCAGGGCACCGCCCCCGTACTTGGTTCTGGAGAATTGCTGTTTGTTAATCAAGTAGGATTGCTATATCTTTGTAATGCTCAAAAAATGGTAACAAGGACTCTGTAGCGGGTAGGTGGCTTTACTGCGCCAGGAAGAAGCGGTTTTTTTCCGGTAGCACAGGCGTGCGCTCGAACCATAGTCGTCTCAAGAATTAAATGCTCTCAATCAGGGTCTTCAATACAATACTTAAACATTTCCACACCCCAAAACAACGCCACCGATGAAATCTTTGATAAACTGTGAACCATTTGCCATAGGCTTCCGGGAGATAACGCCAAGGGGCACCAAAGCCATCCAGATAAACCGTTTACAGCCTGTTTCTTTCCCATAGCGAAGCGTGGCGTAGCCATATATTGACTCTGTCTTCTGTCTGTAAAAAAGCCAGTATCTTCTGCCATCTATTTTCATCTAAAACCACAACAATCGTCTTTTGCCCTCCATAAATAATCCGCTCTATGTTACATAAGATCAACACAACCTAGGGGCTAAATCAGGCTAAGCTCGCTAAAAATGTTTCCGCCCTATGCCAATGGGTTTGCCGTTGGGTGGGACTCATTTTTTTGAGCAGGATGGTCATCATACTTAGCCGGGGATTTTGGCTAAAGAAATCCTGATGTTTATCAATAAAACGCCAATATAAACCATCCCAGATTTCACACCATTCCCCCGCTGGAAAATCACTCATTTTGCGAAGATAATTTGACCCACTGATATAGGGTTTTGTGGTCATCCAACCCCCATCACTATACTGACTCATCCCATAAACATTAGGCACCATCACCCAGTCATAACTATCAATAAAAAACTCCATAAACCACTGGTAAATCGCCTGGGGATGAATTTCGCAAAGTAGCATAAAATTACCTAAGACCATCAGTCGCTCGATGTGATGACAATAGGCAGTTTGCAACACTTTTTTAATCACATGATCTAGGGGTAAAATGCCCGTAGTACCCGTGTAGAACGAGGCAGGTATAGGACGATGATGCTCCCAAAAATTCCTGTTTCTTTGCGCCGTACCGATGCGTAAATACATCCCTGCCATAAACTCCCGCCACCCAATAATTTGCCGCACAAACCCTTCTAAGGTATTTAATCCCACCGGATGGGATTCTGCGTAATTTAATGTTTCAGAAATGACTTGTTCTGGGGTTAATAAGCCGATATTTAACATTGGCGTTAAAACACCATGAAAAATAATATCCTGTTGAATACTCATCGCATCTTCATAGTCGCCAAAATTCGCAAATCGTTGGGTAAGAAAATCCTGTAACCAGTTTGTGGCTTCCCTGTGGGTGGTCGGGTAGGAAAAATTGGCAACCGAACCCCAATGATCAGCAAAGTTTTGGGTCACATATTCCTGCGCTTCCAAAACATAAGTATTAGGGGAAATTTGTGGAATCTTAGGAATGGTAATATTTTTCGGTAATTTTTTGCGATTTTCCCGGTCAAAACTCCATTTGCCACCGATGGGTTTATCCCCATCCACCAAAATATTTAATCGTTGGCGTTGAGCAATATAAAACTTAGTTAGGGAGTAGGGTGGTTGGGGGGGACATTGCTCTTGAAACCAATCCCAAGGGGTGAGAAATTTAGGCGTAGGCAGTTCAACAATCTTAATCTGATGAATGTCGCACCATTTGTTTAGCCTTTTGGTCAAGATGTTATCTACCAATTCACATAAGTAAATGATTTGAATCTGCCAGGTTTGCAATGGTTCAAATAAATAATCCATCTGGGGGTTAGATTGGTAGCTAATATATATTACGTCATAACCGGAATCTTTTAATTTCTGATGATAGGCTTGCATACTGGCTCGATGCAATACTAATTTCTTTTGATGAAATTTAGCCGGATAAAAATAATCTCGAAAAAACAGTTGTTCCTCCACTAAAAGAACCAATCTCCCTGGCTGTAATCCCGGATGATTTTGAAATAACTGATCCGGGAAAATTACCACAGCTTCCCTCATCCTTATAACCCCTTTCATACTATGGACATCTCTATTTATTTAAGCGATAGCGATCCTACTTAATTAACAAACAAGAATTCTCCAGAACCAAGGACGGGGGCGGTGTCCCTGTGACCCCTATTCTATTCTCATTTAGGACTGCTATAGTCATAAATCTCATGGTTGGAATGCCCATATTACCCAGAACCAAGGGCGAACCGCCAACTTTGAATTGATAGAGGTGCCCATTATTTATTCCTCATCCGCTGTGAGTAAATCCAGTTCCTGGTGTTGGCGACGGCGGGAGAGATTGCGGTATTTGTGGCGGGCTAACTTAGGTTCACTCCGGCAACGTCCCATTTCCTCCTGTTTATATTTCACCCCCACATCACAACGCCCTTGCGCTTGTTTCATTTCGGCTAAAACCTGCAATTCCTGCCACCATTGCACATAATGTTCATACCGTTCCCAGTCTTTTTTTATCCCACAACCGGGTTCATTGTGATGGGTACAATTCGCAAATTCACAGGTGACATTTTGACGGTAAAGTTCCGGGAAACAACGGGCTAATTCCGTCGGTTTGATCTCTAAATTGGGCTGATTAAAACCGGGGGTATCGGCAAGCATTCCCCCACCACTTAAAGGTAAGAGTTGGATATGACGGGTGGTATGACGACCTCTGCCGGTGCGCTGGGCAACCGCTCCAGTGGCTAAATTATCGCCTCTCGTTAGGGTATTAATTAAACTGGATTTGCCTACCCCGGAAGGTCCAGTGATCACGGTGATTTTATGAGCCAAACGGGATTGAAGTTCTGAAATATTTTGCCCGGTGGTGGTGCTAATAATTACGGGTTCATACCCCCAGGTTTGCAATTTTGCCACCCAAAAATCAATCTGTTCCCTACTACATAAATCCGATTTATTCAAAGCTAAAATAAAGGGTAAACCGGTGGATTCCGCTTTGACCAAAAAACGGCTGAGATGGTGCGGGTCTAACGCCGGTGCCGCCAACGCCAACATCAATAACAACTGATCCACGTTGGCAATTGGGGGATGATCCAATTCACTCCGCCGGGGTAAAATTTCGCTAATCGCCCCCCGTTGACTGGCGGGGTCAATTTCTTCCACCTGCACCTGATCCCCGACCAGCACCCATTGTCCGGTTTTTTTTAGCCTCGCTCTCGCAGTACAAAGTAATTCGCCATACTCTGGGGTCGCCACCCGGTAAAAGTTCGCCTGTGCCGCCCAAACCTGACCGAGGACTTCCCGACGCATCAGGCTTTGACCGTAAGAACAAAGTAATCGGCTTGGGGCTGAACCCCGAGGATTTCATACCCCTGTTGGCGCAGACTGTCGGGCACCTGTTGGATCGGTTCTCCCCCATCCAGCCAAACTTCCAGGGCGGTACCGGGGGGGAGTTGTTCCAGCTTCAGGCGGGTGCGGACGAAATTGAGAGGGCAGGGGGTGCCCCGCAAATCCAGGGGTGGGTTCATCCGAAAATGCCGCCAAATAGGTCACCGATGCCGTGTTTGCTGGTTTTTTCATGGCGAATCCGTGCCAATTTCTCCAGCAATTCCCGCTCTTCGCCGCTGATGTGGGTGGGAATTTCCACCTTGACCGTGACGAAGTGGTCTCCCCGGCTCACGGAGTTGCCCAGGCGGGGTACGCCCAGATTCTCAATCCGAAACTCGGTGCCGGGTTGGGTGCCTGCGGGAATTTTCAGGTCGTGGCTCCCATCCACCGTCGGCACGGGGATTTGACAGCCCAGGATGGCTTGCAGGTAACTGATTTTCACTTCCGAGTAGATGTTGATGCCTTCCCGCCGGAATTGGGGGTCGGGTTTGATGCTCAAATAGACATACAAATCCCCTGGGGGCCCGCCTTTGGCGCCCGCATCCCCTTCCCCGGAGACCCGCAGACGGGTGCCGTTGTCCACACCGGGAGGGATGGTAATTTTCAGCTTTTTGGTGACTTGGTTGGCACCCCGCCCCCCACAGGCTGGACAGAGTTCATCAATCACTTGACCGGTGCCGTTGCAGGTGGGACAGGTGGTGACTTGGGTAAAACTGCCGAAGGGAGTGCGTGCCGCCCGCCGGACTTGCCCCGCTCCGCCACAGGTAGGACAGGTTTTGGGTTGGGTCCCCGGTTTGGCGCCCGAACCGTGGCAGGTGGTGCAGGTTTCCTGGTGGGTGAGGCGGATTTGTTTTTCGCCGCCGGTGATCGCTTCCCGAAACTCCAGTTCTAAATCCAAGCGCAGGTCATCCCCCCGGGTGGGCCCACTCCGCCTGCGTCCACTCTGCGCTGTTGCCCCGCCAAAACCGCCAAAAAATTGTTCAAAAATGTCGGCAAACCCACCAATATCCCCAAAGTCCTGATACCCGCCACCCCCCGGTACGCCGGTAAAAGCCGCCTCCCCAAACCGGTCATAGCGGGCCCGGGCTTCCGGGTCGGACAGGACTTCGTAGGCCCGGTTGATTTCCTTAAACCGTTCCTCTGCCCCCGGCTCCTTGTTCACATCCGGGTGGTACTTGCGCGCCAAACGCCGGTAGGAACGCTTAATCTCTTCCGTATCTGCGTTGCGGGACACCCCCAAAATATCGTAGTAATCCGCCATAGTATCCACAATTTTTCCTACAGCTTAACAGGTTCGCCCCCCACTCGCAGGTAGGGATGTCACGACCGGTTGGGTTGGGGACGGACAAAATCCGACGCTGGGGTAAATTTCTGCACCGGTACCCCCTTGAGCGCCGCCAGCATAAATTGTCGCCAAATCGGTGCTACCAACACCCCACCCGTAGCGCCCCCCCCCAACGGCTGGTAATCATCGTTGCCGATCCACACCGCTGCCGCCAGTTGGGGCACATACCCCACAAACCAAATATCCCGCTCGGAACTGGTGGTGCCGGTTTTCCCCGCCGCCGGTCGTCCCAGTTGCGCCGCCGTGCCCGTGCCACTCTCGATCACCGTCTGCAACATATTATTCAACGAAGCCGCCGCCCAGGGGTTCAGCACCAGCTTGGGTTGGGGAATGTTTTTCCACGCCAACTGACCGCTTTGATCCTGCGCCTGGAGGATCACCGACGGCTCCGCATACCACCCATTGTTGGCAAAGGTGGCATAGGCATTCGCCATTTCCAAGGGGGTCAAATCCACCGCCCCCAGGGGCAAGGACGTGACGGGCAACATGGGGCTGGTAATCCCCAAGGTGCGGCAAATCTGCACCACCCGCTCCATCCCCACCTCCTTCCCCAACCGGATCGCCGGGACATTCCGGGAAGCCGCCAGGGCTTGCCGCAGACTCGTCCCCCCCCAAAAGGACCCGTCGTAATTTTGCGGGGAATACCAGCCGGAACCATCCCGATAGCTCACGGGACTGTCGCTCACATAGGAATCCGGGGTGTAATGACCAGAAGCCAACGCCGCATAGTACACAAAGGGCTTGAACGCCGAACCCGGTTGCCGCTGTGCCTGAAATGCCCGGTTGAACTGGCTTTTTTTATAATTCACCCCCCCCACAATCGCCTTGATGTAATGGGTGCGGGGGTCCACCGCCACCAACGCCATCTGCAACTGGGAAGAACCCCAACCCTGACTGCGTAACCGAGCGTGGCTCTCCTGGATAATTTTTTCCGCCGTGCGCTGTAATTCGCTATCCACCGTGGTTTGTACCCGCAAGCCCCCCCGTTGGACTAAATCTTGACCGAATTTATCGTAAAGCTGTTGTAACGCCAAATCCGTCACATAGGGCAAAGTGCTGGGCTTGAATGAGGTGATTTGGTTGAGGTAAATGGGTTCCAACCGGGCGGCGCTCGCCTGTTCCGGGGTGATCCATGCCAACTGCTCCAACCGCTCCAACACCACCAACTGCCGCTGTTTGGCGGGGCAGGCATTCCCCAAGGGACGGTCTTGGCACAGGGGTTGGTTCGCCGGGGCAAAGGGGCTGTAAAATTCCGGGGCTTGGATCAAACCCGCCATCAAGGCTCCCTCCGCCAGGGTCAATTCCCAAGCGGATTTGCCAAAGTAGCTCTGCGCCGCCGTCTCCACCCCGTAGTTGTTGTGCCCCCAATAGACCTGATTTAAGTACAATGCTAATAATTCATCTTTACTAAACACCTGTTCCAAACGCATTGCCAAAACCGCTTCCGCCACCTTACGGCTGAATACCTGTTCCGGGGAGAGCAGGATATTTTTCACCAACTGCATCGTCAGGGTCGAACCCCCCTCCACCACGTCGCCGGAACGCCAGTTGGCAATCAACGCCCGCACAATGCTATTGACATTGATCCCCCGGTGATTGTAGAAATGGCTGTCCTCGATCCCCAGCACCGCCAGTTTCAGGGGGTGGGCGATCCGTTCCAGGGGGACGACTTCCCGGTTGGCTTCCCCGTGAATGGCGGCTAATTCCTTGCCCTTGATGTCGTAGATATAGCTGGTCTGGGGGGGCACATAGGTTTTGAGCAGTCGCACGTCCGGCAGGTTGCGAAAACTGTACGCCAAACCCGCCATGATGCCAGCGGCACTCGCCGTACCCACCACCACCCCTCCCAACAGCGCCACCCCCGTCCAACGCAAAACCGCCCCACCCACCCCCAGGGCAGTGGTCAAAGCGGCAGGACGACGGCTAGGGGTAAAGGCTTTACCAGACACAGGGGGAATACCAGCTTGTTAAGATAAACGGGAATTTATTCAATAATGACACAGGACGACCCAGGACAATTGGTGAGTATAGCAAACCCAGTGAATGCTGACCTAGTGACTCGGGGGGTGGCGGAGGTGTTCCCCCATCAACCGGAGAGCCATGACCCCCGCCAATGCCTGCTACGGCTGTTGGCAACCACGGACCGTCCCCTGCGGGTGAAATTGGGGGTGGATGCCACCGGCAGTCAATTGCACCTGGGGCACAGCATCCCTTTGCGGAAACTGCGGGCGTTCCAGGATGCGGGGCATACGGCGGTGCTGATTATCGGGGATTTTACCGCCCAGATTGGCGACCCCACCGGTCGTACCGAGTCCCGCCCCCCCTTGACTCCGGAGCAGGTACAGACCAACGCCCAAACCTATTTAGACCAAATTCGCCCCATTCTGGATTTTGCCACCCCGGGACGCTTAGAAGTGCATTACAATTCCACCTGGCTCGCCCGTTTAGACCTGAAGGAAATTATCAATTTATTGGGCACTATGACCGTAGGGCAAATGTTAGCGAAAGAGGGGTTTGCCGAGCGGTACGGTCAAAATCACCCCATTTTTCTCCATGAATTTCTCTATCCTTTATTGCAGGGTTACGATTCGGTGGCGGTACGGGCGGATGTGGAATTGGGGGGTACAGATCAAAAATTTAATATTGCGGTGGGACGGGATTTACAACGGCATTTTGGGCAACCGCCCCAATTTGGACTATTAGTGCCCATTCTCTTAGGCACGGATGGGGTACAAAAAATGTCTAAATCCCTGGATAATTTTATCGCCATGCAGGATCACCCCAGCATTATGTACCAAAAATTGCAAAAAGTGCCCGATAGTTCATTACCCCAGTATTTTGAACTATTAACTGATCTCCCTCTAACCCACCTGCCCCAAAATCCCCGGGAACAGCAAAAATTGCTTGCCCAAACTGTGACAGCGGCTTATTACGGTGTAGAGGCGGCGCAACAGGCGGCATTGGCGACGGCGGGGGACATCCCGGAATTTTCCCTACAGGGCGTGACCGTGCCGGTAAAGTTGTTTTATTTATTAGCCGCCAGCGGGCTGTGTCGCAGTAGCAGTGAGGCACGACGGCAGATTCAAAACGGGGCAGTGCGGCTGGATGACCAGCGCATCACCGATGTGGATTGGCAAGCCAGCGACCTCCAGGCATTGGTGGGACGGGTACTCCAGGTGGGCAAAAGCAAGTTTGTCCGGTTAGTCCCTTAGGTTCAACCCGGATAAAACCCCGATAAAATAGATTTCACACCCGTTGTTTGCACCCATGACCTCTGCATTTTTAGAACGCCTCCATCATCCCAGCCGCCCAGTGATCGTTTTTGACGGGGCAATGGGGACAAATTTACAATCCCAAAATCTGACAGCGGCGGATTTCGGGGGTGCCCAATATGAAGGATGCAATGAGTATTTGGTGGTCACCAAACCAGAGGCAGTGGCGCAGGTGCATCGCAGTTTTTTGTCAGCGGGAGCCGATGTGATTGAGACCGATACCTTTGGTGCCAATGCCATTGTTTTAGCGGAATATGATTTAGCCCCTTTGGCTTATGAATTAAATGTTAAAGCGGCACAATTAGCCAAACAATTAACCACAGAATTTTCTACCCCCGAAAAACCCCGGTTTGTAGCCGGTTCGATTGGTCCTGGGACAAAATTACCGACTCTGGGGCATATTGATTTTGATACCCTGGTCGCTAGCTATCAGGAACAGGTGCGGGGTTTGGTGGATGGGGGAGTGGATTTACTATTACTGGAAACCTGTCAAGATGTTTTGCAAATTAAAGCTGGACTACAGGCAATTAATCAAGTATTCACCGACCAGCAACAGCGATTACCCGTGATGGTTTCCGTAACAATGGAGCAACAGGGAACCATGTTGGTGGGTTCGGATATTGGGGCGGTGGTGGCGATTTTGGCACCCTATGCCATTGATATTCTGGGGTTGAATTGTGCCACTGGTCCCGATTTAATGGAATCCCATATTCGTTATTTATCAGAACACGCTCCTTTTGTGATTTCCTGTATTCCCAATGCGGGGTTGCCGGAGAATGTGAATGGGCAGGCAGTTTATCGTTTGGAACCCCCGGATTTGGCGGGCGCATTACAACATTTTGTGGTGGATTTAGGGGTACAAATTATCGGGGGATGTTGCGGCACCCGACCCGCCCATATTCGCCAATTGGTAAAGTTATCCCAACACTTGCAACCGAAACCTCGGCAGGTACATTATGTGCCCGCGGCGGCTTCCATTTACACCGCCCAACCCTACACCCAAGACAACTCGTTTTTAATTATTGGTGAACGCTTAAACGCCAGTGGTTCCAAAAAATGTCGGGATTTATTAAACGCAGAAGATTGGGATGGTTTGGTGGCAATTGCTCGGGAACAGGTGCGGGAAGGTGCCCATATTTTAGATGTGAATGTGGATTATGTGGGACGAGATGGGGAACGGGATATGAAAGAATTGGTGTCCCGTTTAGTTACCCAAGTTTCTTTGCCCTTGATGCTCGATTCCACCGAATGGACAAAGATGGAAGCGGGGCTAAAAGTTGCCGGGGGAAAATGTATTCTCAATTCCACCAATTATGAGGACGGTGAACCCCGGTTTTTGCAAGTATTAAAGTTAGCCAAAACCTACGGGGCAGGGGTAGTGATTGGCACGATTGATGAGGAGGGAATGGCACGCACGGCGGAGAAAAAATTTGCCATTGCCCAACGGGCGTATCGGCAGGCGGTTGAATTTGGCATACCCGCACGGGAATTATTTTTCGACCCCTTAGTACTGCCTATTTCGACTGGGATTGAAGAAGACCGGCGCAATGCTTTGGAGACGATTCAAGGGATTGCTAAAATCAGAGCCAATTTCCCCGAATGTCACATTGTTTTAGGGGTATCTAACGTCTCTTTTGGCTTAAAACCTGCCGCTCGTATGGCTTTAAATTCGGTATTTTTGCATCTCGCCCAGGAAGCGGGTATGGATGCGGCAATTGTCAGTGCCAGTAAAATTTTACCGATGCACAAAATCCCCCCAGAAGTGCAAAATCTCTGTCGGGAACTGATTAACGATGAACGGCGGTTTGATGGGGATGTATGTATCTATGACCCCTTAACGAAATTAACTGAATATTTTAGTGATGTGACGGTTACCAAAACCACAATTGATCCGGAAACGTTGACCATAGAAGAGCGTTTACGGCGGCATATCATTGATGGGGAACGGATTGGATTGGAAGCTACGTTACAAAAAGCCCTGGAGCATTATTCTGCCCTGGATATTATTAACCTGCATCTTTTGGAAGGGATGAAAACTGTTGGGGAATTATTTGGCAGTGGTCAGATGCAATTGCCCTTTGTGTTGCAGTCTGCAGAAACGATGAAAGCGGCGGTGGCATTTTTAGAACCCTACATGGAAAAGCAGGAAAATGCCAGTGGCAAAGGGACGGTGGTGATTGCTACGGTGAAAGGGGATGTGCATGATATTGGTAAAAATTTGGTGGATATTATCTTAAGTAATAACGGCTATCGGGTAATTAATCTGGGAATTAAACAGGAAGTAACCAGTATCATTGATGCCTATCAAAAGTATCAACCGGATTGTATTGCCATGAGCGGTTTGTTGGTGAAATCTACGGCGTTTATGAAAGAAAATCTGGAGGTTTTTAATCAAAAAGGGATCAAGGTGCCGGTTATTTTGGGGGGGGCGGCGCTCACCCGTAAATTTGTGGAGCAGGACTGCCAACAGGTCTATCGAGGAAAAGTAATTTATGGTAAAGATGCCTTTAGTGATCTGCATTTTATGGATCATTTAATGGCGGCTAAATCTGAGAATCAATGGGATGACGAAAAAGGATTTTTGCAGGAATTAAACGGGGCACAATCTACGGATTTACCGGCGAATGATGTGCCAACCACCAAACCGATTGATCTGGTATCGGTAGATGAGGTGATTCCCCCACAGGTGCAACAGGATATTCCCCGCCCATTACCACCTTTTTGGGGTAATTGTTTGCTCACAACCAAGGATATTCCGATTGCGGAAGTTTGGAACTATTTGGATCAGCAGGCGTTAATTGCTGGTCAGTGGCAATTTCGTAAACCACGGGAGCAAACCAAGGAGGAGTACCAAGCGTTTCTGGCGGAAAAGGTGTATCCAATTTTAGAGCAGTGGCGACAACGGATTCAGCAGGAATCCTGTTTAGAACCCCAGCTAGTTTATGGTTATTTTCCCTGCCAATCTGAGGGTAATACATTACATATTTACAACCCCGATTATGCTCAGCAATTTCCTGATCAACCAGTGCCTTGGCAAGTGAATTTAACACCCATTGCCAGCTTTCGATTTCCCCGCCAACGTACTGGTAAACGCCTGTGTATCGCTGACTTTTTTGCCCCACTCGGTTCTGAGTATTTGGATGTCATTGGCTTGCAGGCGGTAACCATGGGACAACTCGCAACTGAATATGCTCAAAAACTTTATGATAGCAATGCTTATTCGGATTACTTATATTTTCATGGTATTGCAGTGCAAATGGCAGAAGCTCTAGCCGAATGGAACCACGCCCGTATTCGCCGGGAATTGGGTTATCTTGAGCAGGAACCCGACAATATCCATGACATTTTAGCGCAACGGTATCAAGGTTCTCGCTATAGTTTTGGTTATCCCGCTTGTCCCAATTTACAGGATCAATATGCCCTGTTGAACTTATTAGAAACCCAGCGGATTCATCTCATCATGGATGATGCGGAACAACTCCATCCTGAACAATCCACCACCGCCTTAATTTGCTACCACCCAGAAGCGAAATACTTTACTCCTTGATCTCGTTAATTTTGTGATGGGATTGACCCTTTAGGGCTTCAATTTCTAAAACACTGACCAACACACCAGCAAGGGGAACCGCCAAAAAGATTCCGATAATTCCCGCCAATCGTGCGCCCAAAAGTAAGGCAAAAAACATAAAAACTGGATTGATATTCAACGAATCTTTCATGACCCGTGGCATCAGCAGATTTTCTTCAATTTGTTGCATAATGACGCAGACAACTAGAACCGTAAGGCTCGTTCCCAAACCATTGGGCAATACAATTAACGAGATTAAAGCAATTCCCAAAGTTGCACCAATCCCGGGGATCAGATCAAACATTCCGGCAATTACTGCGAGTAACAAAGACTGGGGCAAACCCATGAACCAAAATACAATCAATATGGAGATGCCAAAAAAGCAGGAAAGCAGAAAGCGACCCCAAAAGAAACCGAGAAAATTGCTTTGTACTGCTGGTGTCAAGCGACCCCGCCAAGGTTCCGGGATCGGCTGGATCAAAAACCACCAAATTCGGGCACCATCGGCAAGCATAAATAGGGCAATAATCACCACCACCACCAAGTAGCCCAAGCTATAAATAAATTGCTGAATTGCCCCAAATGCTAAGCCCGTGACATTCAGTAAATTGTTCTGAATAAATTTTTCAATCAGTTGGAAATCAACGGATAAACGGAACCTTGATAGTAGGTTTTCCCCAGCCTCTAGTAAATTCACAATTGAACGTTCAATTTCCTGAGAACGATTGAGAACATCCTGGGCTTGTGCCAACACCGTAAATCCCAGGGTACTCACCAACCCCAATAATAATAAACCAGCGACACCAGTAACTAAAGTAATTGCCCAACCCCGGGGCAACCAACGTTGCACATAAGTCACGGGATAATGCAATAAAAAAGCTAAAATACCCGCCAGAATAAAAATGATCAGTACGGGTGCGAAATAATTTAATACCAAAAACGAAATCCATCCCAAGCCGCACAATAGTAGGTAACGAATTAACCGGGTATTACTTAAGTGGGGCGGCATGATTCAGGTTCCCAATTAACTAAGAATCCTCAGAACGGTTTGGAAATAAGCGGTTTAGCGGAGAAATACGCATCCCTGGTGCTTGATAATCCTTGGGCAGATATTCTGAGGGAATGGTGGTGTGATTCCCATCTCGAATCGCCGTAAAGCTAGGCGACATAATTTCCACCCCAGCTTCATTGAAGCAATCTTGAATATGTTGGTGTAATTCGGAATAGATAAAGGGAATTAATTGCGGTTGATCGGTAGCCGCATTCAAATTGTAACTGACGGTGTAATCATTCAAAGCAGTCTGCCAAACAAAAGGAGCTGGCTCAGGCAAAATTCCCTTGGTGCGTCGGGCGGCTTCAATTAATAATTGGTAAACTTTTTGCCAAACAACATCATAACCCATGGTCACGGTTGTATTCAGAAATAGGGGTCGGTCAGGGGAATTCTGACTGGCTGTACTAAAGTTAGTAATGGAGCTATTAAGAACCATTGAATTGGGCAAAGTAATAATTTCATTGCGGGGGGTGCGAATCCGAGTAATCAGTAAACTTTTTTCCTCTACCATGCCCATAACTTCTCGGATTTTGACAATGTTACCGATCTGAAACGCCCGACTATAGATCAAAATAATTCCCGCCACAATGTTGGTCACGGTTTCTGTCGAACCCAAGGAAACGACCAAGCCGATAAAGATGGAAACCCCCTGAAACGCAGGGGACTGAAACCCTGGCAAAAAGGGTACGACGATCATAAACGCCAGGGCGATGATAAAGAAGGCAATCAAACGAAATGTGGGTTGTATCCAATCGGCATAAAATCCGGGAATCTGCAATTCCCCAGCCTGCATTTGGTTGGCAATGAACCGCAAAAATTGCAGGGTATAATGGACAATGACTACGGTAACAGCAATGTTAATTAAATTAGGTAAATAATCAACTAATGCCTGCCAGACTGATAACAAGGTTTCTAAAACATAACTGATGAGACTGATGCCAAAGCGTTGTGTCCAAACGAATTGTCTGAATACAAAAGCCAGATAAAAATAAAAAGCGATTAAACC
>Ga0209018_1001851_pt1 | contig 16147 bp, 9 predicted proteins | sample YNPBryBLVA2012_FD_185814 | JGI IMG/M metagenome (GOLD analysis project Ga0209018, IMG submission 185814) | Anoxygenic and chlorotrophic microbial mat microbial communities from Yellowstone National Park, USA - YNP Bryant BLVA 2012 (SPAdes)... ...
CGCCCAGGCTGCCAAACTTCTCCGGATTGCTGATCCTGCCTTGATCGCCCAGCAGGCGAAACAGCGCCATCAGCTTGGCTTTGTCGGAATCCTCCAGAGCATCGAAAAATTCCCCCGCCGGACACCCGCTGCCCGTCTGCCCGAAGGCAATCGTGAACTTCGAGCCCTTGTACGCGACCCTTCGCGTCATTCATCGTCCCCATGTTAACTTAAAACTTAACACCGATGCAAGCCCCTTCTTGCATTCCTGAGCCTCGCTGCCCGGCGCTATAGCCCCACAAGCGCTCCCATTCCGCCTGCCGTGCCTCACCCTCAGGCCCCTCTCATGACCAGCACTCCCGGGCTAACGCTCCTGAGCCTCCACAATCTCTCGCTGTCGAGGCAGCGAACCCCGATCTTGTCCGCCGCCTCCTCCGCCTCGTCCGTGAACCCCTTTGACGAGAACAGCCAGCATTCATCCGCCCCCACCTCTTCTGCCGCGCCAAACGCTTTCTGAACCTCCCCGGCGCCCACCCTCTTCGAATGGAGTTTCAGGACAAGCGCGATGCGCTTCCCTGCGCCGCTCAGGATCATGTCCACTCCCCGGTCCTTCCCGCGGCCCGCACGCCGGATCTGGTAGCCTTTCTCCCGCAACAATTGCGCCACCATCTGCTTTGCCTTTGCCGGCGTCGCGATGCTCAAGTGCGCCTTGAAGGCAATCCTGTCCATGAAATGCTCTCCCGTCATCAGATTCCGGCCACGCCTCCCCCGTCAGCTGCCTCCGAACGCCTTCTGCACCGCCACTGCCGGGTCGCTGAAGAAAACCGGGTCCAATCGCTCGGCCACGTCGCCTGACAGCTCCAGGAGCTGTTTGCGGTTCTCGACCGGAACCAGCACTTTCCTCGCGCCATTCTCCATGGCGAGCTGACAGGCCTCGGTCAGCGTCCTCACCCCCTTCACGTTGCCCTGGATGCTGATGTCGCCAAAGATCACCATGCCCGGCTGCACGGACACCTTGCGCACGGCGGAAATGATGGCGACGACCAGCGCCACGCCGCACTCGCAGGTGGCCCGGTTTTGCAGCAGGTCGATCGCCTGCACGAGAAAATCATTCGTCTCAAGCGCCTGGGCGATGTTCAGCTTCACCTTGTTTCCCTGCAGATAACCATAGGCCCTCTGGATGGACTCTTTCAGCTCCCCGGCAATGCCTCCGGCCAGTTTCAGCCTTCCTGTCCCCGCGGACATGCCCACTTCCAGCCGGTACAGGCCCACCTTGCCCTCGTCGTCGACGTTGCAGGCATACACGCTGCCGGGCTCCAGCGGATCAATGGAAATCATGTTCCGCCCGCCCTCTTCCGGCACGCCGACGTAGCGTTCCTCCCCGGTCTCCTCGTCGAAGTAGCTGAAAGAAGTCTGGAAGAACTCGAACGCGCCGAGTTTCTTCAACTGCTCCTTGACCCGGCGGCGGCCCTCCATGGCCAGCTCCAGCAGTTCGCGCAGCTCCTCCTTCGACGCCTCCCCGTGCGGGTGGATCAGCTTCATCAGCCCCGCCACCGTCTTTCGCACCGCCTTCACATCGCGGCTCTTCAGGTGGGAAGCCAGGCGGAAATGCCGGTCGATGACCTCCGTGAAGTTCCGCTTCCGCAGCTCGCGCAGCGCCTCGGCCAGGTAGTCCACAATGAACCCGTAGCCGTTGGCGAACAACGCGGTCTGCATCTTCGGCATCTCCCAGCCCGGCAGGTAGTAGTGAATCCGGTCCAGAAACGCCGTATCTTCCCGCAGCACGTCCGGCAACGGCGCAAACAGGTGCGACGACCGCACCATCACCTCCACCGGCTGGTTCGTGTTGCCAAACAACGCAATGGAGGCGGCGCCCGAAAGATTCTCTTTGCCCCGCGCGAAGGTGCCCGACTCGCAATAGGTCTTCAGCGTCGTCGCCACCTCTTTCGGCATCTTTTGCAGGTCGGCCACCTCGTCGAAGGCCACCGCATCCCACAGCCCGACCAGCCCGATCTTGTTCGTCGCCATGTTGTAAAAGAGATTGGCGACCGTCGTCGACCCGGTGAGCAGAATCGCGTACGGCGACAACTGTTGAAACGCGTAACTCTTGCCCGTCTCGCGCGGGCCCAGCTCGACGAGGTTGTAATTGGGTTCGGCCAGCGGCACCAGCCGCATCAGGTACAGCAGCTTCAGGCGCTTGCTCATTCCCGACGGCTCGAGGCCCATGGTTCGAACCAACAGGTCGATCCATTCATCCGTCGTGAACTCCCGTCGTCCGGCGGCGTACTCCTCCAGGTCGAAGGCCGCCACCTGGATCGGCCTCAGCTCGTCGATCCAGAACGGGCTGCGCTTGCCCGACGCCTGGTCGTCGTAAGAGTGCCGCAGCTCGACCTCGCACCAGACGCCGTCCACCAGCAGGCGGTCATAGTCCCGCACATACCGGTCCGGCACATGAACAAATCTGTGTCCGAAATTGACAATCTCGGCCCAGTATTTGTCGTCATCGGACACGTACCGGACCTTCACCTTGTCGATCAGCGAGTACCGCCCCCGCTCCTTCACCAGCGACTGGATGCGATTTGACTCGTCCGGCCGGACAAAGTTCTCCTCGAGCGTCGAATGGACGATCTTCAGCCCCGCTTCCACCGCCATCGGATCGTCCGTCGCGCAGAATTTCCCCAACAGGTATTCCAGAACATACACCGGCACCGTGGAGCCGAATTTCAGCTTCCGAACCAGGTCCTTGCGCACCACCTTGCCGGCAAATACCTGTGTCGCTTTCCGGTCCAGCAGGTCCGCCGCTTCGCTCTCAAATGGCAAGGGACACCTCCACATTTTCCAGTTTCGTCAGTTCGACGCCCGTCGCCGCGTCCACCACGTGAATGCTTGCCACGCCCCGCGAGGGCGCCTTCCCCGTCAGCATCAGGGCCACCGTGTTCACCTCCGTCTCCGCCGGGTTCGCCTTCGAAGACCGCAGCGCCACGGCGCCGGTCGTTTCCTGATACCCGTAAGTGGCGCTCACCGGCACGGCGCAAGGCTCTTCCCCGGCGCGCACCTCCACCCGCACCGCCGGCCACTCCTCCTCGAACAGTCCTTCAGACCTCGCCTGAATCCGCACGCTCAGGAAGCGCGTGGTGATCTTCGCGCTCCCCAGAGAAACCTCCCAGCCCAGTTTCCTCGCATGGCGGCCCTTTAAAGCCGTCGTCGGCACGGCCACCACCACGGGCAACAGGATTTCCTGGGGCGACAGCCCGCCGTGAAAGTAGGCCGTGGGTCCCGCCGTGCGAAAGCCGGAAAGATTCCACGGCGTCGCCAGGAAAAGGTCTGACTTCGCCCCGAACCGGCCCGCCTCGGTCAACAGGCAGTCTCCCGCCCCTGTGGCGCTCCTGCCCACCCACACTCTCCTGTGGCAGAGCAGGCTTTCGCCGCCGGGCGGATCGATCTTGTCGCCCTCCCCCAGCTCCTCCCCGAACACGAAGCCGTGGTCGGTAGCGATGACGAACCGCTCAAACCCTTCCTCGGCCAGCCGCCGCATGGCCAGTCCCAAGTGCGTCAACACGCGCTCCATGTGTTCGCGCGCGCCTGTGAGCTCTTCCTCGCCGCTCTGGTCGATCTCCCTCGATGTCACCACCGCCAGCGCCGGCCCGGCGTCCAGCTCTTTCAGCCGCCGCCGGAATCCTTTCGGATCTTCCAGCCTGAGATCCACCACCGGCACCCCCGCCTTCTCTTTCAAATAGGCGATGCGGTCCGCCCGGTTCTTCAGCCATCGCCCATGCAGGCGCACCTCGAGCTTCCACGCGCCGCCCAGCTCGAGGCCGCTCGCTGCCGAGGGAAGCAAAGCCGCCATCCCCACTTCCGTAATGCTCGGCGCCGTGCCGATCACCAGCTCCATCCTGGTTTCGAACGCGCTGCCCAACACCTCCGGAAGCTCCCGCGCCAGCTCCCACCGCAGCGCATCCACCAGTATGTAGGCCGTGCGCCGCCCCGCCAGCTCCGGCGCCACCCAATGGTCGAACACCTCCGTCTGCCGCCGATAACCGGCCGCCGAAAAGCCTTTCTTCTGCCACGCCCGCAGAAACTTCTCCGCCAGCAGGCCAGCCGTCTCGGAATAGCGCCGCCGCGCCGCTGCCACCAGTTGTTCCACTTCCTCCGGCGGGTTGGCCAGCGCGTGCTCCAGGCTGCTGGCGCGCCGTTCCAGGCGCCGCTGCAACGCGTCCAGCCCGGCCCAGTCCTTTGCCCCCGTGTAGCTGTCCACGAACTCTTCCCAGGACAATTCGCGTCCCTGGATTTCCTTGCCGATTTCCGCCGCTCGCCGCAGCAGCCGGCCCGCCTGGACCACCAGCTCCCACTCCGCCTTCAGCTCGGTTTCCTGTTCCGCCCAGAAGCCGGCCTGCCGGGCCTCGGCCACGCCCAGCGCCTCCGGGTCGGCGAGAAGCCGCTCCGCCACTCGCCGCAGCAGTCTCCGTTCCAGTCCCGGAAAGACTTCCACGCGCTCCAGCGCGCCATCGGAGAAATCGATCGACTCCAGGTGCAGCGAGGCTTCCACCGCGCGAGCGCTCTCCGCATAACTTGCGCCAAGATCCCTGCGGTTCCTCCAGCTCCGGCCCAGCTCGGCGGCCCGCTTGCGCACGCCCGGCTCGCCGCGGCTCACCAGCCGCGCCAGCGCCTCCGGCACGTCGCCGCCCAGCGCCTCCAGCATCTCGCTCGTCATGGCCTGCCGTGCCAGCGCCAGGCGCAGCCCGGTGGCCGTCTTTCCGGCATCCGCCGCCAGCCCGAATGTCTGCTGCAACAGCCGCGCCCAGTCGCCCAGCAGGTTGCGCTCCTCAAGCTGCCGGTCCCGGTCCGCGCCGGCCAGGAAGGCGAGCGCCGCCTCCTCCATCAGCCCCGTCCCGAACAGGACCGCCAACGCCGTGGGCAGCGGGGCCGGGCCGTCGTCGCCGGCCCACTGCTCCAGCTCTTCGAGCGTCAACTGTCCCCGCTCGATCTGCCTTCCCAGCTCGGCCAGCCGCGCCTCCGGCACGCGGTCTCTCAGCGCCTTGCGCGCAATCACCGCCAGGCGCGTGTTGCGGTTTCCCGCCACGCCCGGCCGCAGCTCCACGCCCAGCGCCAGCAGTTCGGCCAGCGGCCCGTGCGCCTCCTCCCACCGCGCCGGAACGTACACCAGCAATCGCGGCGGGTCCTGGCCGCGGATGTCCGGCTCCACCTCGCGCCGCAGTTGATAGTAGCTGCCCTGGAAGGCCACCACTCGCTCCTGTCCGGCGTTCAGCCGCCCGAGGATCCCTTCATAATGCCGTTCCGGATCGAACCACACCACCAGCCCATGGCTGCCAATGTAGCCGCCGATCAGCTCCTCAAGCGCCTTGACAATCACGCCCATCGCCCTTTACTCCAGCCCGTGCGCGATCCGGTAACTGCGGTTCTGTTTGCACGCTTCCAGCGTCTCCCGCGGCCAATAGCGCATGGCCGTCCTGGCCCATGGATACTCGCCTTTCCGGAGCGCCTCCCACGCCTTGGCCGGGTCGAGCTTCGCGTCGGCTTTCTTCCAGGCGGGCGTCAGCCGATACAGCGGCGCGGCGTTCAGCAGCACGCCGTCGTCAAGCTCGGGGACCCACTTCGCCTGGGCCGGCCGCCCTTTGGCGTCCACCACCGGCTCGCTGTTGGTCTCCGTGATGGCCTTGTCGAAGGCTTCCAGATCCGCCAGCTCTTCGGCCAGCTCTGCGGCGCGCCGCTTCAACGCGGTCTTCTCGCGCCCGCTGGCTGCCTCCGCGCGCCGGCTGGTGTCCTCCAGTTGCTGCCTCAGCTGGAAGATCCGCCCCCCCAGGTAGCGGTTGCCCTGGATCAGCGCCAGCGTCTGGTCCGTGGCGCGCTCGTGGAACAGGTACACGCTGTAGCGCTGCTTCGGCGATTGCAGCAGCCAGTACACCGGCCGCTTGCGGTACTGCCGGACATGCGCTTTGAAGAACGGCCCCAGCAGGTAGGCCTCCAGCCGGTCGCGCAGCTCGCCGTGGCCGCCGGCGGCGGTGCGGATCAAACGCTCGGCTTCGCTCTCGCCGTGGATCGCGGCAAGGATGTGGATCACCCGCGCCGCCAGATCGTCCGGGTGGCCTTTCTGCAACACCATCACGCCGTCGGGGTCGATCCTCCCCCGCAATTCGGCGTTGACCTGTTCCGGGAAGGCGCCGCGCCCCAGCCCGCCCGGCTCGCCCGGCGCAAACCGGCCCAGCGCCACGCCGACGGCGTAACTCACCCACTGCCGGGCCAGTTCTTCCTGCGTGATGACGGGCGCCTCTGCGGGCGCGGAGTCCTCTCCGGCTTCCGCCTCGCCGTCGGCGTCCGCATCAGGGTCTACGGGTGCGGCGGCCAGCTCTTCCTCAATGGCCTTGCGGTCCTCGGGTGAGATCTCGTAGAGGCGGTAGACTTCCTCGTCGATTTCTTTCTCGACGGCGGCGAGCCGGCGGTGGCGCTCTGCCACCGTCTGCGCGCCGTCGGGCCATGGCGGCGGGGCGATGAAGTCGTATGTGGTTTCGTCCTCTTCGCTGTCCTTGCGGGCGAGTTCGATGGCCTGTTCGACGAGCTCGGACAGAAAGCTGGAACACTTATCTGGAACGGGCAAATTAGCCAGCTGCCCAACTTCGAACATAATCGTCGGGCTGGTTATGCGCAACAAGCCCGCGACAGGGCGGCTGTTTAGGAGCCCCAGCTCAAATCTATGGTCATTGCCAAACACAGCCGGCCCCTTGTGTCCAAAAATGGAACCTTCTGGCATCAGTCGCGCTGACAGGCCCTTAGCGCTCAAGGCTGTCCACGTCACCCCGCGGCGGAAGTAGAAGTCAGGATTTCGGATCACAGCTTTCGGGGTGAAGGCCCACAATTCGGCTCCGTCGTCAGCCCAGTTCAGCACATATTCCTGATTCCCATACCATCTCCTGAAGCTCCCGCCTTTCATGTAGGGGAACCAGCGGCAACCGCTGCGCTCGGCCTCGCTCGCATTGCGAGCCCTCCGTTCGATTCTGCGCAATCCGACTTCCCACCAGTAGCGCAGAAATCTTGTGTTGTCCGCCGTTGCCATTCCCTGGCGCGGTCGTGCGATCTCGGACAGCTTCGGCAGTTTCTGAAAGGTCCGCCGCAGCCCCGGCGTGATCCAGTAGACCCACGGGCTGCCGGGGATGGCGGCGAAATCGCCCTGGCGATATTCGTAGACGCGCGGATCGGGCTGTCCGGCGCGGCGGCGCTCGAGCGCCTGCTCGAAGGCCGCCCGCTTGGACTCCGCATCCGGCTCCTTCACCAGCCGGAAATACACCCCCACGCTGTCCCGCCGCGCCTGCTCAAAACTCTCCCGCCGCAGGACGAAGGCGGTCGTATCCACCCTCGCTCTGAAAAGTCCGTAGTCAAAATGAGCCATGCATTCAAGCGCGCCTGCATCCGCAATCGCATTGCGGAGATCCTTGAACGAACTGATAAACATGAAGGATTGCCCTGTAATAATGGCCAGATGCCCTGTCGGGCTTGTGAGCTCAAGGCAGCGTTCCATCATGGCTGAGTATAAATTTCGGCTGGAACGCGGATAATTCCTGTTCACAAACTCTCTCATCGCAGGATTGTAATCGCGGCTGTCGAGGTATGGCGGATTCGTGAACACGATATCGTATCGGTTCAGGAGCACCTCCAGCAGCCGGAGGCCCTTCTTGCTCTCGCCAGCGAAGAATGACTCGTCGATGCCTTCTGCGGCCTTGCGCTCCAAATACTCGTCGATGGCGATCTTCAGTTTGTCCGCGGCCAGCTTTTCCTGAAACTGGCGCTCCATTCGCACCAGGCTGCCCATCATTGCGGCATCATCCAACGCATCGCAGAACTCTTCAAACAAATGCCTGCCGACGCCGCGTGGCAGATTGAGCTCTCGAACAATGCGGCCGCGGTGTTCTCCGCGGAAAAGCCTGACGTCAGAACAGGCAAGGTTGTTATCCGAGAGGGTTGCTTTGGCATTCGCCGCTTTTGCCCTCAAATACAGCGCCAGTGCTGCCAGCTGAACGGCACGCAAATCAATGTCGATTCCAAACAGGTTATTGGCCAGGATTGCCGCAGGAATGTCTTCGGGGGATCGAACAGGCGGGGCCGGCGGCCACCCGGGATACCCTGCGTTTTCCATCTCCTCAAGGTACATGTCAAACAGCAAATCGAACGCGACGAGCCCGAAGTGCATGGTTCCGCATGCAGGGTCCAGCAAACGTAAGTCCTTTACTGACCTTGGCGGTTCCGGAGGCGAGGCTTGACTCAGGGGAACTAGGTAACCCAACTTGGTCCGAATTCGGCTGGACGGGTGCATTCCTAGCCAGAGCCTGCCCAGGCTGTTCTGGACGAGAAACTCGACTACCCAACGGGGGGTGTAGTTCTGTGTCCGCGGGCCCACCAGCTCAGGTGGAACCTGCATAGCGGCTCGCCCTCGAAAGACTTCCAGATCCGGCTCGTTGAAGTATTGATACACCCACCCGAAAGTTTCCTCGTTGCCCGGCTCCCAGTCGGCCTCCCGCTCGCTGTCGTTCAGCGCAACGATCAGCTCTTTGAGCACTGCCGGACGCGGAAACAGGAGGGTCGGGACATTGTCCGTGTCAAACAGGACGCGGATTTCCTTTGCGAGCTCCGCCGATTGCCACAGGAGGAAATGGCGGTAGGCGCGGTCGCGGGGCGCCTCCCCGAAGCCGTCGCGCAGGTTGGGGTCGTCACCGAGATTGTAAAGCTCCTCTTCCTCGGGCCGCTCGGACAGCCACATCTTGAAACCGTTAGCCTGATGATGTTTGGCCAGCACGCCGCGCACCAGCTTCCGCGCCTCCAGCAGCTTGAACGCCACCAGGCGGTTCAGGTGGGTAAAGGCGGTCTCTTTCACGAGCTTGGCCACCGCCTGCGGGCGGCTGAGGCCGGCCTCGGCCTCGTCGGCCAGAAGCGTTTCGATCCGCTTCCGGCGCAGCCGCGCCTCTTCCGACGTCTTCAATACGTGGCCTTGGGGGATGTCCAGAGGCACGCCGGTCTGCGGGTGGATGCGGTAAATCTGCTCGAGCTGGTTCCGGGTTTCCCCGGTAAGCTTCTCGCGGGCCCACAGAGTGAAGGTGCGAAGATCAGGCATGGCGGACGGTTTCTCCTCGTGCTGCCAATTCTTCCTTGTATTCCCGGATCTTCTTTTCGATGAGCTCGTCAAAGCCAAGACAGACGAGTTCAATGGTGGACACGGCCTGTTTGGCCCAGGAGTATGAGATGGATTCCCTGTCCAGATCTTCCGACTCGAAATCGCGGTCGGCCTTGTGGACGATGGCATTGCGGCGGTCAATTGCGCCTCCGATCGTGCCAGTCAAATCCTTGCGCTCCCGTTTCAGGTGGCCTGCCAGGGTATTCCACGGATCAGGCAGGCCGAGGAGCAGGCCCACGGTCTTCAGACCGGCTACCGAGCCGAGATTCCTCTTCTGAACGTGCGTGAGGATCTTGTTGAGCAGGAAAACAATCGCATCCTCCCGGCCCAACAGGCGGAAAGCTTCGTGCATCTCGAGTGTGACGTCCTTGAAGTACTTCACCACGTCAGAGTCGGTCGGGAAGGCTTCGCTTTGGCGAACTGTGATGGCGGTCAGGAGATGCTCCTTGAGCAGTGCCGACAAGTAAGTCTCATAGGCGGTGCACGCCGAGACTACCGCCTGGCGGAGAAGATGCTCGAGCGATTGCCGCTTCAGCCGGCCCGGGGGGATATTGGCACGTTCGCGAATGCAGCCCAGGAAGAATCCGTTGGCAAGTACCTGGATCTGCTCGTCCGGCGGACACTGAAGAAGCCGGCGGATCGCCTCCACCCTTTCACCTTCCGTCTCCAGATGATCGTTCTCCAGCAGCCGGTAGAGCTGGATCAGCAACTCGGCAATCCGGAACGTGTCTTCGAACACTTCGCGTGGCTTCATGGCTTCAGTCCCAAACAGCGCGGCGCTTGAGCTCGCGCAACGTGTAGAGTTTCTGTTTCAGCCGCTCGATTGCCGTCTCGATCTCGTCGTCGGTGAGGTCGTCAAGCGGCCGGTCGACCGGAAGGAACTCGCTCAGGCGGATGACTTCGGTCTGCCCGTCCGGCTTTTGTACGGCATCGCGAAGCCGCGCCACTGCGCCGGCTTCCAGCGTCGGCAACAGCCCCAGATCCTGTTCCAGGCTGGCCAGCGTCTCGCCCCGGAGGGCATCGGCGGCCGTATAGGGCCGGAGGTCGAAATTCTGGACGGCTCGCTGCAGGAGTTGCTCCAGCGCCGCTTCCGCCTCGCCGGAGGCGAGCGACCGGTAGTCGGCGCTTGCCCGAATGCGGTCGATGGCTTCCTGGTATCTCGCAAACCGCTCTTTGTGCCGTTGTTCGAACCGGGTCCTGTAAGCGGAGTCCACCGCTTCGGCGGCCTGTTTCAGTTCGTCGAGGCGGTCGAGGATCTGCTCGCTGTCGAGCAGCTCCCGAAGCGTCGCCTCCTGGGGGACGGGCTGGCCTGTTGACTTGGCAAGCAAAGGCGCCTGGTCCTTAAGCGCGGCCCGGGCATTCCGGATCGCCTCCACGCTGTTCTCCGTGAGCAGGCTCTCGATCCGATGCGCCCGCTCCCGCTGCTCGCGGAAACTCTTCCCCTCGCCGGCAAGCATGCGGACGCAATCGTCGGATTGGCTGTTCAGGATGGCTTCCAGGCTTTCGAGGTAATCCTTCAGCGGTTCCGCAATACGCAGATTGTGAGCCTGCACTTTGGCCAGAAGCGGGAGCACTCTTTCGCGTTCCGACTGCGCCAGCTTCCGGAACTCCTCCGCGATGGCGGATTCCTCGACGTCCACCTCGTGCCCGACCATCTCTTCGAGCTCCCGGACCGCCCGCGTGAGCGTCTTCAGGTCGATCGATTCGCGGGGCGAGAAACCGGCCGAGCGAAATTCCAGCAGTTTCAGGAAAGGACTGCGCGCCGCCGGCTCCTGATAATTGCGGAAGCGGCGCCCCTGGGCAGAAACTTCAATGGCGCCTGCGCGGAACAGCACGGCCGTCACCAGCCGGACGATGTCCGGAGACCAGCCGTAGCCCAGCCCGCAAAACTTCTCCAGCAGTTTTGCGCCGGTAACCTTCTCGCCGTAGGAATGCTCGCGCTTCAGATAGTCAAGAATTTCCTGGGCGATCTCGGCCTTGATGTTGGGAACGAACCGGCCGCCTTCCTTGACGACCAGGTTCAGGCCCTTGGGAGCTGCATGGAACAGTTCCGGCAAGGCGCCGAGATTGCTCTGCTTGAGGAACTCCTCCACTTCCTCGCCCTTGAGTTCGCGCGACCCCATTTCGAGCTTGGGATAAAGCTGGGGAATCGCCTTTTCGGCCAGGGCGCGCATCATGGCGGCGAGGTCCTGGCCGAGATCTCCAGCGTCATAGCGAAGGCCGCGGAAAAAGCCGGCGCCGGCCTTGAGATCTTTTTCCAGACTCTGGACGAGCCGCGCCTGAATGCGGTCCCGCTGGTTCCGCTCGTTGGCGAGCAGGGAGCGTTCGCCCTCGCGGAGCTGCCGCTGCGCAGCGTTGTGTTCGTATTTCTGGATCATCTGCTCGGAGGCATGGAGATCCTCGATCAGGTTTGCAGTATCGGCGCCGAGAGGGAAGACCCAGTGGAGGCTGTCGTTGGCGTTCTCTCTGTTTTCCAGACTTTCCGTGCTCACCTTCTGGCAGCGCTCCTCGAAATCCATGCCATCCGGAAACGGTTTCAGGTGGAGCGGAATGCGCGCGGTCTTGCCCGGGGATGTCACCGCCTGGCCGTCGAGATAAACCGCGAGGTCGAAGGACCGCAGCCCCTTGTACTGGATGCGCAGCGCCTTGGCGTTTTCAAAGACCTCTTTGAGACCGCGGGACAAAATGCCGAGGTGCTGGATGCGGTTTGGCGAGCCGAGGCTGCGCTTCTCCTGCTCCCAGCTCTTCTCCTCCGCCGTTTGCAGCTTCCAGCCGTCTTCGGTTTCCCGCACGAACTGCGACTGCTTCAATTGTTCCAGCACCGCAGCCACCGCCTTCACCGGCGGGGGCTCATCCACGCGCTGAATCAGCAGCGCCGCGATGTTTCTGGCCGTGCGCGGCAGATCCTTGCCGGCGAATTCCATCAGGCAGAGGGCCTTGGCCACGCGCGAGGCCAGCCCCGGGGCGTCGGCGGAGGAGTCAAAGCGGGCGCGGATGTCCTGGATGTCCTTCTGCTTTTCGGTGGGAATGTTGCCTTCCACAAGCTCGTAGATCTTGTCGAGGCTGACCAGGGCGCCGGGCGGCTGATCGCCCAGCCTGGTGCGGTCGGAAACCAGCATCTCGTAAGACTGCTTGATGATCGTGCGGTTGCTGCCACCCATGTGGCGCGGTGCATGCCCCTGCGTGCGGATGCCGGACATGACGTCGATCGACAGGTCGATCAGGTGCGGCAGGTAGGGGTAGAACTGGACGAACTCGTCTTCGTCGAAGTCGGTGCGGCGCTGGGAGCGCTCGAGCTTGATGTTCTGGAGCAGGCTGGCGCCGTGATTCTGGAACAGCTGGCGCAGGACCGGTTCCGCCGACGCCTTTTTCCGCAGCACGCGGCGCGTGGCGACCTCGCGGATGTCCTCCGGCGAGAGATGAATCTGGAATTTGAACCGGTCCTGGAGCTTCGGCAGGTCAACCCGGCCCGCCGAGAGATAATCGTAGACCTCCTGCAGCTTCTCCTGGGCCGTCACAATCACCCAGGCAGGGCCGGGAATGCTGCGAGCCTTCAAACGGTTCAGGCTCTCCTTGCCGAACTGCTCCACCACGGCGCGGAGATTTTCCAGGCGTTCGCTGCTGCGGGCGACATATTGGCCCATTTCATCGACAACGAAAGCAAACGCCTTGCCCGGGCGCCTCCGGGCGCAGAGCTCGAACGACCGGTCGACGAACTCCTTCACCGTCAGCTGCCGGTACGGACGTTCCTTGAGGCCTTCCAGCCAGGTTTCCTGCCTTGGATAGGTCCTGCGGTCCAGCTGGTGAAGCAGCGTACTGGCGCGGGCGTATTTCTGGCTTCCTTTGCGGATGCGGCTCCAGTCATCCTTGTACACTTCGCGGCACAATTCGCGAAATTCTTCCAGCTTTCCTTCGCCTTCCAGCTCGATTTCCAGTTCCGCGATGTCATAGTCCTCGGCGTAGTCGAGGCTTCGGAGCAGCACCCTGTACATCACCTCGGCGATCTGCTCCGCGCTGGTCTGGACCGAGCGATCCACCTGGACGTCGAACATGAAGACTTCATACGGAACCGTCTTATTGAGGAATTCGACGTATTCCTTCAGCCGGCGGGAGTCCACCTGTCGAAGGAAGAGCTCGCTTGCCGGCGTATTGCGCACCGACCGGTTCGCGATGACATAGCCGAGATTCTTGGCAAACGAGGACTTGCCGGAGCCGAAGAATCCGGAGATCCACACGCCGACGCTTTCGTTGGGAGCGCCGGGCGCCTCGGCCATGGCACCGAACAGCCTCTCATACTCGGCCTTGATGCGGTCCGTGGCGACGTATTCTGTCAGCTCGGTGTATACGGTCTCTTCGTCGAAGTTGTTGACCTTGATGATTTCCTCGATCGGGCGCTGAAAATCGCGATCGAGCAAGTCAAAGATTCTGGTCATGACTCTCTCCCGTAGATCTTTACACGATAGCTGCCAAGCGTCTGGTCCTCGGTGCGCAAGCCCATGTAGTTGAGCGTGCGGTCCCAGGCGCCCGGATAGAACAGGACGGCAGGGGTGTGAAATGTCCGGTGCAACTGCTCGAACAGGGACGAGATGCGATAGGCGCCCGGAGCAAACACTGTGGCGTGCACCAGAAACAGCACCCGCGTATTCGGGGGCAGTTTTTGTTCTTCTTCCTGCAAAAGGCGGCATAGAGGTCGGAAGTCGGGGTCTGACAAGTATTGGTGGACCTGCTTTTCCGCCTCGGCGAAAGAGTGCTCGCGCTCCAGCTCGTACAAGCCCGCGATGTCCTCCGATTCTTCAATGGACCGCCAGAAAAGATCGGCCAACGACCATATGCCGACATGCTGCCTGGTCGCGTTGGCGATCTGGGTGGCCAGGTGCTGCACCTTGCGGCGCACCGTCCATTCGGATTCGCCCGGAAGGCGGGGATCATAACGGAAAATCGCAAACGGCAGCTCGCGGCTCATGATGAACGCCGGAGGGTTCGCCAACAAGTCGGCCTGCAACAGGGCGAAGCGGTCATCGAGTGACAACACGGGCGTATTCCTCCAAAGAATCGGCCGGAAACTGGATCTGGATTACACTCCCTGCAGCATAATATTCGAGAAGACGATCCTGATGGGAATGCAGGAAAGCCCGCTCCACTTCGTCGGGTGACAGATGAAAGAGCTGCCAGTCCTTGTGCAGCACCACTTCGCGGCTGTTGGCGCCCTGAAGGCGGAGGCAGAATGCGATGTAGGCCAGGCTCGGCAGCGGCGGCGAAGTGTGGGCGAGCCGCTTGCGCACCTTGCCTTCGAGAATGCCGAAGTCGCGGAGCGCAGCCAGCAGCCCGCGGGCCACGCGCTTGCTCACATCCGCCGACCACGGGCATCCTTTGGAGGCGAACCAGGAGAGCACGTCGTCCGTCCCTGTTTCCCTGCGGACTCCGTTCGCTTGCGCGAACAATACCTCGCGGCAAAAATCTCCCAGGAGAGGCTCGGCCAAAGCCGTCAGCCAATAGTAGACGGGGCGGACCAGCCGGAGCGGCGCTTCCGCGTCTTCCAGCGGCCGGACGAGCGTCCAGGCGTTCGGAATAGGCCCTTTGAGGAACCGCGGGAGAAAGGCGCGCCGGTAGACGTCCGCGAGCCGGGCGCGAGTCTGCTTGTTGAGAAGATTGCTTTTCAGCACCCGCGCGAGGATTTCTTCGGCAGGCTCATGGCTCCAGGCGCGCACCAACATCCGCATGTCCTCGAGCAAAGCACCGCCTTTTTGCAAGCGGGAAGTGTATGGCCAGACAGATTGCGTAATGTGGTTCATCGCCCTGTTAGTCATTACTATATCGGGGTCGAACGCAGCAATGGACTCAGGCGAGTCCATTAGCCGTGCGCAGCATTGACCGCTCGGCCGTTGATGGTGCGCCTCTGCGCCGGTGCCGCGTCGTTGCAGCGCGGCGCCACTCGCGCGTTTCGGCGGGCACGGACAGCGGAATCTGGTGGTGTTTCGCTTCCTGTCGGGGCAAACGCGAAGCCTGGCTGAAAGTGCCGGTGAGTCCGGCGATTTTGTTTCATGTCTGCGTGATTGTCTCTTCCGCGAGAACGATTCGGGCAGGAAGGCAGACGTGCAGGGGAATCACGCACAGAGTCCGACCGGACCGGACCCGTGCCAGAAGATCTGTGGAATGAGACCTGCGAGCCCCTCAGGCGGCCTCTCGATCCAGTCCGACACTAGAAACACAACGGTGGCCGCATCCGTCAGCGCTGGCGACACCAAGACCGGCTGAGGGCGCTTGTGGGGCAAGTGGAAAGCAAGCAAGGCGACAGGAAACCCGGCGCTGCGCATCTTTCGTGCGAGCGGCGCAAAATCGCCGTCCGTGGCCAGCAGCACAGCCACGTCGATCCGGCCCTCCACCGCCGCCCCGAACATCTCAAGGCACAAGGAAGTGTCCACGCCCTTCTCGCCTTTGCAGTTGCGCGGCAAGAGGTGCGCAGTGACGCCAGCTCGCTTCATGGCTGCTTCGAACGATGGATCGAGTCCTCCTGCGCCACCCTGTCCATACTGACGCACTCCGATGAACAGGTGCCTGTCGGTCACTTTGCAGGCTCGCTTGAGCAGGCGGCTGAGCACTTCTTCTGCCAGCCGGTCCAATCCGCCAAAGCTGAGACGGGCCTGCCACGCGGTCTCCCGCAGGTAATAGTCACTCAGGATCTTGAAGGTCACGCCATCGGAAAAGAGACCAGCCCGGCGTTCAACGGCTACGCGGGTGCCGGCCCCTCGCGGGGCCGGCACCAGGTTATGGCTCACACTCTTTTTGCACATCGGGATTCTCCATGAACGACCTGACAAGTTCAACAATCGACTGGACCATCTTGAATTCCAGCTCTACGTCCCTTCGCCGGGAGCATTCCTTGCGCGAGAGCACTTTGCCATTCCAGGTAACAGTGACGATCCACGTGCGAGGCGCCATGTGGTCGGCAGAAATCCGCAGTTCCTCCCCGGGACGCACTTCCGTCAAGAC
>Ga0209018_1001852_pt1 | contig 16146 bp, 11 predicted proteins | sample YNPBryBLVA2012_FD_185814 | JGI IMG/M metagenome (GOLD analysis project Ga0209018, IMG submission 185814) | Anoxygenic and chlorotrophic microbial mat microbial communities from Yellowstone National Park, USA - YNP Bryant BLVA 2012 (SPAdes)... ...
GCTTCGCGAACACCGCTGCTGCCCAGAGCAGCATCTGTGCCATCGCGTCATCGCTTGTTTTCCCGTGGATGGAGCACGAACGCAGGTGGCGCCCCGCCACCCGGACCGCCCATCCCCGCCACCTCGTCACCCGTTTTCCTCAGGAGGAAAACCTGCATGTGGCGGAATCCAGCCGAACGTGGCGGCCGCCACCGGCGGCGACGGGTCCACGCTGCCCACAGTCGTCGGAAGACCGCTGAACACGCAAGGACGTGCTCGCACGCCGGTGCCCGCCAAAAGCGCGATTCGCAGATTGTCAAGCGCAAACAGGCGCGTAGCGGGTCCTTCAAGACGCTGGCTCAGCCTCCGACGGCTAGCTCGTGGCGCCACCCAACAGCCCGCCTTCAGGCGCAGCCTGTCATGAGCGGCTACGGCGGTTGCGCGTCCACCCATACGGTCTGCCCCTCCGGTGGCGGCTGAAATGGCGCATAGCGCAGCCCGTTCCAGGCCAGCCAGGTCAGAGACGGATCCTCCAATGGCTTGTCGAACTCGTACTCGGCCAGCGTCGCTTCCCCGGGCCCACCCGCACGAGTCACACGAATCGTCACACCTGACAGCCGCAATGTGGTTCCCTCGAGCAGCGGAGGTCGATGGAACATCAGCCCCGCGGGGGCACCATCATGCCCGTTAGGTGCGTAGATGGTGAGCGACCGCGGCCCCGAACGGGTCACGAGCACGGAGCCGTAGACGTGGGCCAGCGACAGGATTCGGGGGGCAGGACTGCTACGCGGGTAGGGAGGGAACAGCCACAGGACAGCCCGGATGGGGTCGCCTGCGTTCACCACGAGCACCGTCTTTCCCTGTGTACTCACGCTAGATTCGAGCAGAGGGACCCGGTCGTAGGCCCGCTGGACCACGCCGGCGCGGGCCGCCTGATGAGGCATGGCAAGCGCGGAAAGCGGTCCGAGAAGCACCGTGAGCAGCGATGCAGCCGCAAGGGCCGTGGCTCGCCAGGCGCGGGGCGCTGGCCGTGGCTCGCAGGAGCGGAAAGCCGAGGCGAGGGTGAGCGCAACGACTGGGAAAGCACCCAGTCCAGCGTGCAGCAGGTGGCGCGGGTCCGGCGAGACACCGGCAACCAGGAAGGTGGAGGCGGCAAAACCCCACAAGAAAAGTGCGGCAACTTGGTGCTTGAAAGCCAGTGGGACACAAGCGAGCACGAAGGCGGCCCATCCGATTGGCACGACCAGGGAGTGTGGCGACGGACCGAAAAGCTGGGCGGACATATCCGTAAGAACCCTGCCGGGCAAGGCCGAAGCGAAGACAATCGGCTCACGGATGGGGTCGAGGTACACGCCGCTGCCGCGGGCCCCCTTGCCCATTGCGAGGTAGACGATCAGCCAGGCCCCGGTGACAACCGCACAGGGGGCGAGACGGCGGAGGGCTCGGCTCCGTGCGTCGCCGTGCGACAAGACGGCCTGCGCGACCAAATAGACCAGGATGGTCACCGCCGCCTCGCTCGACAGCAAGGCAACGGCCAGGGCCACCGGCGCCAGGTACCGGCCTTGCGTCCAGCCGTCCCGAATCCACCGGTCGTGTGCGATCCACGCCATCGCGGCAAAGGTTCCGCCCATGAGCGTGTTGCGGGCGCTGATCCATCCGACCGACAGACCGTGGATCCCGTGCACGGCGTACAAGGCTGAGGCGAGTATCCATGCCCAGCCGACACCGATCAGACGTCGGTAGAGCAGGCCGACCGTGATGATGAGCACCGCGTACCAAAGCAGGTTCTGGACGTGCATCCACGCCGGATACGTTGGAAAGAGTATGAAGTCGACGGCATGGCTGAACGACGCGACAGGACGCCAGAACGCGACCCTGAGGTCAGGCGCGGCGAACCAGGGCAACACACCGCGATCGACGAGTTGCAACGTCACGCGCGGATCGCCGTTGGCGAGGGTGAACAGGTCGAACGGAGCGGCAGCCGGGAGCATGCGCGGTCCGGTTACCGTGGACAGCATCGCACGGTCGTCGAGACACAACCCGTCGGCAATCGAGCCCGAGCAGAGGGCGACACCGACGAGCGCAATCGTCGCGAGGACACCATAATCGCGCCAGGATGTGGGCATCACCACTCCGTGAAAAATGCCCGGGGTACGGGCACAGCCTTGTAAACCCAGTAGCCACCGGCGACCTTCAATTCCCACCGCTTTTGCTTGTCGCGACTGACCTCCAAGATGCGGCCGTTGATGCCGTCGGTGATGAAGATATTGCCGTTACCCTGCACCTGCGCGCTGCCCAGGGCCAGGCTCACGAAGTCGGGCGTCTCGCGGTACTCCCACACAATCGAGGCGGTCTTGTGGAGGGGATCGAATTCGATCTCGATCACCCGCGAGAACTTCGGGTCCGGCCGCATCAACCCGTTGTCAAAGAGCATGATGTGGTGATCGTCGAGGATCTGCGGGTCATGCGCATGGTCCCAGAGTCCTGCGCCGAAGTCACCGCCGTCGCCCATGACCCAGTCCGGCTCGCCGCTGGCGACGTCAATCATGTACATGCGATTCAGGTTGCGGACATTCAGTAGCACCTTTGTTGCGTCGTGGAGGAACGTAATTGCATTGGAGTGGGTCCAGTCGTGTCCAAGGCCATAGACCTCGTCGAGCATGTCGGCCTCGTTGACGTCGGACAGGGGGATATGGTCGCGCGCGCGCCACTGCCACGAAACCAGTCCGCCGCCAGGGTCGAGTACCTGGATGCCGTCGCCCAGCCGCATGTAACCGGGTGCAGACTCAAAGCGATCGAAAAACAGCACAGCGAACCGCCCGTCGTCGAGTTGGTCGATGTCGTGATGCACCGCACTCCCCGTCCACCGGAACCTCTCGGTTCCATCGAGGTCGAGCTGGACAAGATACCAGAATTGCGCCGTGGCGACGGTACCGTCGCCAAGGGGCTGGATCTCGGTGACCGGGCCAAGTTCGTGCGTGGCATACTCCCACACGATCCGGCCTGCGCGGTCCACCGCGGCCATATGCCCTTCCTCAAAGACCGTTTCCGACACGAGGTACGTGCCAAACACCACGATGTCGTCCGCCGTGTCGGTCGCAGGCACAATCACATGCATGGGCGGGAGTTCGGACGCAGGCGTCGTCACGTCGAACGCGGCGGACGGTGTACCGCAGGTGTCCGCGATGCACGCGACGAGCCTGTACGAGTAGCTCCGCCCGGGATCGAGGGCGAGGTCGAGAAAACGTCCGTGGGCGCCGGCTCTGCGCCCCACCTCCGCAAAGCCGGTATCGCCAGGGCTGCGACGCTGGATGACGATCTGGGCGTCGGTTTCCGGCTTCCAGGTGATTCGCACGTTACGCGCGGAGGTGGCGGCAACGTCGATCTGCTCGATATCGGGCACGGCAGCAGGCGGCGGTGCGGACGAGGTGGAATCGTTGGAACCGCACGCCTGGAGCAACGGAATGCCCAGCAGCAGAGCCCTGGCGCAAGGATGGATTGCATGCCAAGCCCGAGAGACGAGATCGCCATTCACTGCCGGCAGATTACCCTGGATGACGCCCCAGGCAAGGGCGAACGAGCTGCCTCCCGCCAGCGCGGGTCGCGTGACGCCACGAGCCCATAGCCGCGGTGACACAGGCTCTCACGATGCTCCCTGGTCGTTTGCCCGGCAAGCCTGCCGAGCAGGGAACGGCAGCCGCAGAATCCGGTACCGAGGTTCCCGAATCCACCGTACGCGCCGAAGAACATCCAGTTTCCCGGCCAAGACCAGAGCGCAACGTGATGGCGAGGCATGGCAAGGAGCGCAAGCGTTTCGTACGCCAGCCGATGCCGATCGACCTTCATCCCCTTCACGTCCTCGGTGCGCCATCTTGACCGACAGGGGTTCGCATCGAAGGTGCGTGCACCTGCTCGCTTCTCGAAACGACCATCCCATCGTTTGGCAAATCATGCGGGACGCGGCGGTACTGGCGGGAAGCCCGTGCGCACGGTTCGCATCGGCACGCTGGCGCCCCCCCAGCGCCCCCCCAGGCTCAGCGCGGGCAGCCACCAGGCAAGCGGACGGAATGCGGGCGGGCGACCATCCAGTGCGCCGGCGACGTCATCGGCGATGAGGTCGACGAACTTGCGAGCGAGCAGCGCACCGGATTGTGCACTCGCGAGCCGCGGTTTGCCGGTGTATCCGGGGAAGGGCCGCAGAGCGTACCAGCCCGTGCCGAAGGCTGCGACGTCGAACTCGCGCGAGAGCCAGGTCCGGCCAAGGCGGGCGGCGGTCATGCTCGCAGTCGTCAACACGGGATCCCGCGTGACGACGGGGCAGTCGGGCAGGTCGCGATAGCGGGGATCCACAGACTCCGGGGCATAGTGCAGAGCAAGGGACGTCTCCAGGAAGCCGGCATGAAAGTCGTACGGAAACGCAGTGATCATTGCGCGCCGCTCCACCGGATCCTCGACCCATTGGTAGGCATCGGAAAACCAGGAGCTGTCCGTGCGCAAGAGTCGGTGGAGCAGCAGGTTGAATGGCGCCACCGCATGGACACCGCGCGCACGGAGATAGCGCACACCCGCCTCGATCGCGAGTCCGTGCAAGGGGCTTCCGTGGAATGTGGCCAGCACCACCCGGCGCGCGCCAAGATCGGCCAGCGCGCCACAGGCGAGCTCGATGGCCCGCTTTGCAGCCTGATAGGTCACCGCGCGCGACCCCGGGCCTGGAACAGGCTGCACGCCGACCTCCAGGTCGCGCGCCTCCAGCAGCGGCCACCCGGACCATCGGGCCGCGATCCGCCGGTACAGATCCCGTGTCAGCCCAGCACTCAGCAGGGAATCGTTGTGCAGCGACAGATGAGGACCGTGGTACTCGACCGGGTTGACGGGCAGCCACACCGGCGCGCCGGATGCTAGCGCCTCCGTTGCCCGGGCGTGCGACGTGTCGAACAGATTCATCGCAGGGCTCTACTTGGGGCGCGTCCTGCGCCGGCTGGTGCCAGGCCCCGGCTCCGGCGAACTCGACCGCCGGGTGCGGCGCCCGTCGATCGTCTCCTCGGGGATGGCCTCCCCCGAAACGAAGTACGAGCTTCCCGTGCGAGCGGACGACGTTGGCGCCTTCGACCGCCGCGCTCTCGGTGCGGGTTCGGACACGCGCTGATGCTCTTGCGGGTCGTCGACCGGAAGCAGAAGTTGGGCATCATCGACCAGACCGATGACACCTTTGAGTTTCCGGTTCTCATCCTGCACCTGCGTGAGCTCGACCCGGATGTCGGCCAGCGTGTGCATGGCCTCGTCGCGCTCGCGCTCGAGCCGGTCGATCGTGCGCCGAAGCTCCTCGATCTCGTCGTCAGCGCCGCTCGGCTCGGGCGTCATCGACGACGCCCCCCGCTCGACGAAGGCTTCCCGCACGTCGGATCTCGCCTCGTCGAGTTCCTTCTGGATCCGGAGCGCATCGGTGACCGCCGCATCGCGCTCGGCAAGCGCGTGCTGCAGCTCCTCCCGGAGCGTGTCGATCTCCTCGCGCAGCCTGCCCGACAGCGGAGCGTCCTCGACGCCTGCAGCAGCCGGCGCACGCTGCGAGTTGGCCTTCTCACGCTCGACGATCTGCCGCTCGAGGTCCAGCACACGAGCCCTGGCAACGACCAAGTCTTGTTCGAGAGTGGAGGTTTGCTCGATCTGGGCGCGCAGCTCGTCGCGCTCGCTCTCGAGCCCGGCGATCTTGGCGCGCAGCTCGTCGCGCTCGCTCTCCACCTGAGCGAGCATGGCACGAGCCTGGTCCCGGCCCGCCTCCACCCGGCGCACCGTCCGCTCCAGCTCCATCCGCGCCGCTTTCGCTTCGTCGCGCTCGCTGACGAGAACCTCCACCTGAAGCGAGACTTCCTCGAGACGCGCACGCGTCTCGGAGGCGACCTGCTCCGCCTGTAGCGCTCGATTGTTGGCGGCAGCGAGCTTCTCTTCGTGCTCTTCGGTCAAGCTGACGATGAAGCCATCATGTTGCTCGGCGATCGCGGCCTGCTGTGCGCGAGCCTGCTCCCGGGTGGCCTGGAGCTCGTTGCGCAGATCCTGGATGGTGCGCGTTGCCGCAGTCGACTCCTGCTCGAGTGAGTCCACGCGACGCTGCAGCTCGGCTGCTGAACTCCGCGCGAGGTCCCGTTCGGCTTGTACGCGCTCGAGGTCCGAAGCGAGCGCATCTCGTCGCGCGGCGCTCTCGTCGATCGCGGCCTGTGCCTGGGCCAGTCGGTCGCCTGCGGCCTGGGCCTCGTTGCGGGCCTGGGCGAGCTGGGACTCGATGCGCTCAATCTCGGCGTTGGCCGCTTGCATGGCCGTCTGCAGAGCGCGTTCTCTTTCCGCGTGCTGCTCGGCGCGCGCTTGCAGGTCATCGTGCTCCGCTCGCAGGGCCTGAAGCTGTGCGCTCAGATCGCCAGCCTGCTTGCGCGAAGCCTCCAGGTCGGCCAACGCTTCCTCCAATTGCCGGCGAGCATCCTGGGCGTCTTTGCGGGTGGAGGCGATCTGCCCGATGGCAGCCCGCATGGCCGTGAGCGCCTGGTCGCGAAGCACATCGCGCAGCCTGCGCAATTCGACAACCTCGGCGGCGCGTGATTCGTCGATCTTGGTGAGGCACGCGACGGCTTGTTCGAGGGCGCGCCCCAGCGCTTCGCGTTCGGTCAAAGGCGCGCGCTCGATGCTGATGAGCGCGTCGGATCGTGCGATCACCTGCTCGATGGCCTGCTCCAGGGCAGGCAGGGTGTCGACGGCGCCGTCGGTGGACGCCTCGGCCCGTGCTTGCTTGCGTTGGGTTGGGTTCATGATGAAGTGGGCGCAGAGAACATCGTACGGGTCCAGCACGCGCGGAGCCAGCAGGTTGTCGACGACCGGGCGACGAGTCGAGCGTGCCGACGTTCTACGTGCGGTTTCCCGCGGCCGGAGCCGTATCCGCGATGGTGAACGACACGCGAGACCGCTCCGCTTCGACCATCTTTTCGTCGAGACGCGACGGGCCCAACCAGAAAATCATTTCGTCGGCCTCCCATCTGTAGGGCTCACCGTTCATCAGCACGCGGCCCTCGGCAGCGGCCTTGGTCACCTCGAGCAGGGGTAGATGCCCGAGATCGCGGATCATCGCCTCGAAACGGCCCTGCCGTGCAGGATCGACGAATACGAAGTGGTAGCGTCCGGAGTAGGCCGTGTGGAACCAGGCAGGGCGGTACACCACGCCTTCCAGCCCCAATCGCCTGGCAATGCGCAGGAACACCCAACCCATGTCACGCGCGAGGCCGAGCCCCGGGTGATCTTGGCCCGGAAGCTGTGGCCGGCGAGTACTGAACCTCGCCCTCGGATTGCGGAGCGTGAGCCAGTGCACGTACAGCACGTCCACGTCGGCGACACGTCGCTTCTCGAGCACGCACTCCATCAACATGTGCTCCTTGCCGTTCGCGGTCCCGAACAGACGAATCGCATCGCCCAGCCCCGAGGGCTCCACCACGACCCGGAACCCCGCATAGCCCAGCCGGCGCAGGTGCGGCAGCAGCCCGTAGTGCGATAGCGCGTACTCGATCCCCTCCGTGCTGTAGTACCCGAGGAACCGGTGCTCCGCTGGAGCGCGAAGGTGGAGGGACTCCTCGACGTCGGACCAGCTCAGGTCGGTTCCTCCCTCTAGCGTTTCGACGTTCAGTTTGGAGGCGACCCACCCAAAGCGTGCGCGCATCGGCTCGAAGGCCGCGGGTATCGGCTCCATCGAGCGGCAGGCGACCACCAGCGCGGTGCCTGCCAACGCGCGCCAGGCATACTGGTCGTACCCGCCTCCAGGTAACCAGACCGCGGGCGCACCGTCCATCGCCTCGTGCACGGCGGCGTCGCGCTTTCTCACCCCGTCCAACGTCAAAGACAGCTTTCCAAGGCGGTCGCCCTCCAGCACGTCGCCTCCCGCGATGACGAACGCAAACTCGGGCCTGGGCATCCGCGCGAGCAGGCCGTGCAGCGCGCGCAGGTAGGTCGCATCGTTGCTCCCGCTGGGCAAGACGGTATCGTCGACGTCGGGGAGCGGTCCCCAGCTCTCGCCGCTCAACGACCCGACCCACACTCTCTCGGCGCCGCCCAGGCACGCCGACAGCCCGTCCGGGGGATGAACATCGAGGTCGAGCACGACGATCTGGCCGTGGAATGCACGCTGACGCAAGACGCTAACCGCCACGGCGATGTCGTTGATGGCGCAGAATCCACCGCCCTGGTCCGGAGATGCGTGATGGAAGCCGCCGAACAGGTTCAACGCGGAGCCGTGGGTTTCGAGGCATTCGACGGCCGCGTCGATCGTTGCGCCGCACGCCAGGCGAACCGTGCGAAGCACCTCGTCGACGTTGAGCTCGGACTCGTCGACGGCGAAGATCCGCGCGAGGGTTCGCTTGTCCGTGAGCGTCTCGAGGTACTCGGCGTGGTGGACGCGCGCGATTTCGCGATACCGGGCCCGTCGCGGCGTGCGCACCGCGGAGGGGGGCACAACCCACTGGTCGAGCAGGTACCACAGCACGTAGTCCGCGCGTCGGGCATCGAAGCCGGTGCTTCCCTCCAAACCGGGCAACGGAAGCCGGTACGCGGGATCGTACCAGACCCTGACCTTCCGCCCGAACAGGGTGCGACGGGCAAGATGCTTCCAACGAGTGAGGTCCGTGAATTCTCCGGCAGGAGCGGAGGTTGGCATGCGGCGCGTTCTCCGAACGCAGCCTATCACGCGGCACAACACACGACGAATTCGCGCGGCGCACACGAAAGAGAAAGACCAGGGTTGCCGAGTTGCGCAGGCGACCTGCTCTGGGTGGGCCTGCACGCGAGACAGAACACGGCGTGGGTCGAGCGGAGGCTGCAAGGCGATCCGGCTTGAAGGGAAGGCACACCGGCGGGATCATGCGTGGCTGCGGAGGATGTCGATGCTGGAGCGAGCGTATCCCTACTATCTGGCAAACGAGCCGCACGAGCCGAACCACGACCTTGCGGTGACGGACAAGTACACGGGCGAGGTGGCGACGCGTGTTTCCTTGGCGGACGAGGAAGCGATCGACCGTGCAATCGCAGCGGCCGTGCGGGCAGCAGAGCCGATGCGGAGGATGCCGGCATACGAGCGCAAGGCGGTGCTGGACCACTGTCTGGCGCGCTTCGCTGCGCGACAGCAGGAGCTTGCAATGGCGCTGTGCGTGGAGGCGGGCAAGCCGATCCGCGACGCCCGGGGCGAGGTCACGCGGCTGATGGACACCTTTCGCATCGCCTCGGAGGAGGCCGTCCGGATGCACGGCGAGGTGATGACCATGGACATCAGCCCTCGGGTCAAGGGCTACCGTGGCATGTGGAAACGAGTGCCCATCGGGCCATGCTCGTTTATCTCCCCGTTCAACTTCCCTCTCAATCTGGCCGCGCACAAGATCGCGGCAGCAATTGCGGTGGGCTGCCCGTTCGTGCTCAAGCCCGCGAGCTACACCCCGGTCGGTGCCATCCTGATCGGCCAGATCCTGGCCGAGACGTCGCTGCCCAAGGGAGCCTTCTCGATTCTGCCGTGCAGCAGGTCGCGGGCGCACGCCTTCGTGCAGGACGATCGGCTGAAGCTGCTGAGCTTCACCGGCAGCGCGGAGGTGGGTTGGGAGCTGAAGGCCCGAGCGGGCAAGAAGAAAGTCGTGCTGGAGCTGGGCGGCAATGCCGCCGTGGTCGTGGACGAGGGCGCGAACATTCCCGACGTGGTGCAGAGAATCTTGTTTGGAGCGTTCTACCAGTCGGGGCAAAGCTGCATCAGCGTGCAGCGCATCCTGGTGCACGAATCGATCCTGGCGCCGCTGCGCGAGGCCCTGGTGCAGGCCACCACCTCGTTGAAGATGGGCGACCCGAAACTCGAAGACACGTTCATCGGTCCGGTGATCTCGGAGAAAGACGCGGTGCGCCTGGAAGGCTGGATCCAGTCCGCCAGAGCGAGAGGTGCGCGGGTGCTGTGCGGCGGCAAGCGCCAAGGTTCGATGCTCGAGCCCACGCTGCTCGAGGACGTTCCCAGGGACGAGCCCCTCGTATGCAAGGAGGCGTTCGGTCCGGTCGCCGTGATCGCGCCCTTCAAGACGATCGATGAGGCCTTTGCCGAGGTGAACAACAGCGCGTTCGGGCTGCAGGCGGGCGTGTTCACGCGGGATCTGTTCAAGGCCATGCGCGCGTGGGACGAACTGGAGACAGGCGGTGTGGTCATCAACGACGTACCGTCGTTCCGGGTGGACCACATGCCCTATGGCGGCGTGAAAGACAGCGGGCTGGGCCGGGAAGGCGTGCGGTTCGCCATGGAGGACATGACCGAGATCCGCATGCTCGCCATCCGCGGCGAGGCGTAGCTTCCGGCGCGACGCTGCGCCTCAGTGATGCTGCTCCCACGGAGCGACATCCTGGAGCAGCTCTTCCATGCGCGCCCAGGCGTCGTCGACCTTGCAGGTCATGATGAGCAGGTCGTGCCGCTCGCCCTGCAGGTCCTTGACGTGACCGGCCAGACGCGCTTCGACCGCGAAGCCCATGCGTTCGAACATCTTCTGCGCCGCCACCTGCGAGTCCATCATGCGGGCGACGATCTTCTCGTAGCCGCGGCTGATGGCGATGTCGAACAGCTCGCGCGCCAGCAGCGACCCCACCGATCGTTTCTTGTAGCCGTCGGCCACCACCACGCGAACCTCTGCAACATGCGGCGACCAGCCTCGCTGGTCGGCGTCGAGCAGCGCGTGCCCCACCACGGTGTCCCCATCGAGCGCCATGATCGGCAGCTTGGAGGCGTAGTCGAGGTTGGCGAACCATCGCGCGAGCACCACGGGGCGCGTCACGTCGTCGCGCAGGAACAGGCGGTCGGCAGAAGGCAGCCCCACAAAAAACGCGCGAACCCGATCGAAGTCGTCCTCCGCCATCGGACGCACCGTCAGCGTGAGTCCGTTTCCGCAACTCATCTTCTTTGGGTACTTCTCCAGCCCCGTGTCCACCTTGGCCATGCCGCCCTCCGTTTGCTTGCTCGCTGTTGGTGTCCCGACCACTCGGAGCGGCCGCCTCATCGCGACGGCCGCCGAGCACCCTTCGCTTGCTCGTAGCATTCGGCCGCGACGCCGGCAAACGCGGCTGCCATCGGTCCCGTTCGCGCTACACTGGCCGCGATGACCTGGTATCACGTCGATCCCCCCACGCGGCGACAGGTGCTCGCCTGGTTGGTCGGAACCGGCTCCGCGATGCTCGGGCCTCAGGTGCGAGCCGACGACCCATCGGTCCTGCCCGACCACGTGCTCATCGACATCCACATCTCCGCGACGAATGCGATCGCGCACCGCGCAACGGTGCTCGTACCCAAAAGAGCTGCACCAGGTGCGGTCTTGCCGGTGCTGATTCTGCTCCATGGGCTGGGCGAAACCGGCTCGGAGCGAATGGGTGCTTATGCGTGGGTGGAGCGATACGGTCTGGCGAGCTGCGCATCGAGGCTGATGCACCCGCCCGTCCGCTCGGTATCTCGCCAGAAGTACCTGCGCGACGATCGCGCCGAACAGATCAACCGCGAGCTTGCCGCCAGGCCCTTCGGCGACCTGGTGGTCGTCTGTCCCTACGTGCCGAACGTGTACAAGGCGTCGAGCCCGTCGGGTGCGCTCGACCGCTACGCTGACTGGATCACCCGGGCGTTGCTCCCTGCCGTTCGCGAGCGCGCCCCGGCCACTTCGGACCCGCGTCGCACCGGGATCGACGGCTGTTCGCTCGGCGGGTTCGTGGCGTTCGAGACGTTCTTGCGCCATCCAGAACACTTCTACACGTGCGGCGGAGTGCAGAGCGCAATCGGCCGGGGCGCGGTGTCGTCGTACGCAAGCCGGCTGGAGAAAGCAGTCCAGGGCGGTGCAGGGCACGCCTTGCATTTGGAAACGAGCCTGGGGGACCCGTTTCACGACGCCAACGTGCAGCTTGCGCGCGATCTGGAGCGCCGGGGGCTGCCCGTGCAACTCCGGGTGGCGCCGGGGCCCCACGACCAGCCCTGGCTGCGCGACGTGGGCACGCTCGAGATGCTGCTGTGGCACGAGGCCCAACTGGGCGGGAAATAGGCTGCGGGCCACCGTAAGCTCTCGACAACGAAGCGCGCCATGCGCTACAAAACTCGGCTCCGAGACCGTTGGCGAGGCCGGTTGGGACGCGTCCCGGCAAACGATCTTTGGGGGCGCACCGGCCCCGCAGCGGCTCGCGGGAGACCCACCATGCCGATTACCCCCTCCGATCTACGTGCCATTCCCCTGTTCCAGGACATCTCCGACGCGCACCTCGAAGCGTTGATGGGCGTGTTCACGCGCGAGACGATCCCCGCGGGCAAGGAGCTGTTCCGCGCGGGCGATGCGCCCCAGCAGCTCTTGCTGCTCGTCGCAGGCGAGGTCGTGCTTCGCGAGGGCGACGACGTGCGCTTCCGCCTTCGTCCGATCGCCCCGATCGGCGAGCTGGGCGCGATTACCGGACTGCGCCGCTACACCACGGCGGTGACCGCGGAGACGTCCGAGGTCTGGTCCATCGCGACGGCCAAGCTGATGGACTTCTTCAGGGAGCACGGCGAGGTCGCCTTCCCCTTCTATCACAACCTGCTGAGCGTGGTGTCGGACAAGGTCCGCCGCGACGAGCGCCGGATCCGCGAGATGCGTTCGAACATCGTGCGCACGCAAAAGGCGATGAAGCGCATTCGCGACCTGATCCTCGAAGCCGAAGACACGCCGCTGAGCAAGCCGATCTTCGAAACCCTCGAAGACCTCATCGAGCACAATCGCCGCTGGCACTACCAGGTCGAGCCCGCCCGAACCTTGCTCGCCTCCGTGCGCCTCGACGACGGAACCCTGGTGCCCGTGCGCGAGATGTCGGACGCCTGGATGAAAATCGGCAAGCTGCCAGGGGATCCCCCGAAAGCTGGTGAACACTGGACCGGCGTGCTCGTACTCCCGTCGTCGGAGATCCCGATTAGCGGAACCGTCGAGGAAGTCGAGCCCGCCGCCGTGGCCATCAAGCTCGACATGCTCATCCACGAATACGCCACAGAGCTCGAAGATTACCTCACCCGCCTGCATATGCTCGACTTCGTGGTGTAGGCCATGCTGCCCATCCGCAAGGTCGTCCTCTACAAGCACGGCGTCGGCTATTTCGAGCGGGAGGGTGAGATCGACGGCAACGCGCCGGTGGACCTGCACTTCCGCGCGTCGGAGATGAACGACGTCCTCAAGTCCCTGACGGTGCTGGACCTGCAAGGCGGCCTCGTCTCGAGCGTCAGCTACGAGTCGACCAAGCCGGTGGACAAGCAGCTCGAAGACATCGCGATCCGGATCCCGGACCAGGGCTCGCTGACCGGACTGCTCGCGCAGCTCAAGGGCGCACGGGTGGCGGTGGAGCTGGGCCCGTCGCGTGTGGAGGGCCTGATCGCGGGCATCGAGACCGTGACACGCAAGACGGGTGACACGACGAGTTGGGACACGCTGCTGACGCTCCTGGTGGATGGCGGGTCGCTTCGCACGTTCGATGTGCTGGAGATCAAGAGTGTGTCGTTTATCGACGAAGGGCTGCGCAAGGACCTGCAGCACCTGCTGGACATCCTCCTATCGGCAAAGAAGAAAGACCTCAAGAAGCTGACGATCTTCACGCGCGGCGAGGGGCGTCGCAGGGTGCAAGCCAGCTACGTGGTGGAGACGCCGGTGTGGAAGACGTCGTACCGGTTGCTGCTGGGCGGCGATCAGCCGCTGGTGCAGGGCTGGGCGCTCGTGGACAACACCCAGGACGAAGACTGGGAGGATGTCTCGCTGTCGCTGGTGGCGGGGTTGCCCGTGTCGTTCGTGCACGACCTGTACTCGCCGCGGTACAAGCGCAGGCCGGTCGTGCAGGTCAAGGAAGATCAGGCGTACGCGCCGCCAGTGCTGGAGGCCGCGGAAGAGGCCCTGGCAACGGACGGTGCGCCGCCTCCGCCAGGTGGTTTCGGGATGCCGGCACCGCCGCCGGCGCCGCAGATGGCCGCGGCGCCCCCGATGCCCCGGGCGCCTGCACCCATGATACGCGCAGCAGCCATGCGGTCCAGTGCGCATGTGCAGACACGGACCGCAGAGGTCGGTGACCAGTTCCACTACGCGATTGCCAACCTCGTCACCGTCCGCCGCAACCAGTCGGCGCTGGTTCCGATTCTGCAGGCTGCTTTCGACGGCAAGCGTGTCGCGGTGTACAACCCGGAGGTCCGCGACAAGAACCCGATGTCCGCCGTGCTCTTCAAGAACACCACCGGCATGACCCTCGAGGGAGGCCCCGTGACCGTGTTCGAAAACGACGCCTATGTCGGCGAGTCGATGCTCGACCTGATGAAACCGTCCGAGCAGCGCCTCGTGCCTTTCTCGGTCGAACTCGGCTGCCAGGTCACCACCGACGCCAGGAGCGAGGTGCGCGACGTTCACTACATGGTTGTCCACAGCGGCACGGTTCACCTGCATCGTTATCGCATCCAGCGTCATACGTACGTGATCCAGAACAAGACCCCGAAGCCGATGGACCTGTTTCTCGACCATCGGTTCGTGCACGGCTGGGAGCTGGTCGACACGGACCCGCCGGCCGAAAAGACGGACAGCTACTATCGCTTCCGCCTGACGGTGCCGGCAAACGCCACGACACGTTTCACGGTCTCGGAGAAAGGGGACCAGGTGGAGGCGATCGGCTTATCGGACGTGAGGCGGGACCAGATCCGCGTGTGGGCCGAGAGCCGCTATCTGGATGCAGAGGCAGTGTCGGTGCTGGAAACGCTGGCTGACCTGTCCGACCGGATCGCGGACTACGACCAAAAAGTCGCAGAGCGCGAGCAGGAGATGAAGGACCTGTTCCAGAACCAGGAGCGGTTGAGGAAGAACTTGCAGGCGCTCGGGTCGAGCCACGATGAGAAGGGCCTGAGGGAGCGCTACGTGGCGGAGTTGTCCGCGGAGGAAGACAGGCATCAGCACTTGCGGCGAGAGATTGCCGAGCTGAAAGGGCTCCGGTCGGCAGCGGACGCAACCCTTCGAACCCGGATACGGGAGATACGATTCGAAAAGCTGGTCGGCGGGTAGGCAGCCGGCCCGGAGCGGATGCATGCGAGGCGGTCCCCTCAAAGGTCATCGCGCAGCGTGACCTGGCCGCGGACCGTTGCGTGGCGTTTCGCAGCATCCGGCCATCCGCTCGGTGGGCCGGAAGGTGACGGCGGCCAGCGCGGCGGCGAGAGCGGGCCGGGCCGCCCTGTGGGTCAGGCGTGGTGACCCCAACACGTGTTGCCCTCGACCCCAACACGTGTTGCCCTCGACCCCAACACGTGTTGCCCTCGACCCCAACACGTGTTGCCCTCGACCCCAACACGTGTTGGGATGGTGCGACCAGGCCCATTCCCCCGACTGCGGCCAGGGGGCCGCGCCAACACATCCGCTGCCGTAACGACGTCGACGTGCCCCGCCCTGGTGCTCCGATTCCGAAGGCTGGGTGCCGACCGGCGCGGACCTCGGAGTTCTCCTCGGTCGTTCCTTGCGTCGGATTCAATGCCCCACGCAGGCTGCCGAGACGCGCATGGCGAGCGTCACACTCGCCAACACGGGCAGGCACAAGACGGCGGAACACACCGGGCGGAGCAGGCCGAGGCGCAAGCAGCGCACCATCGCGTGTGGGCATTCTTGAAGGAAGTGTCCGGCGACGACGTTCACGCGACGTGCGTGCTGTCCGTCTCGAACACCGTGGCTGCCGTCGTCACCGCTGCAACCGTTGCGATCCACACCATGGCCCACACGGCCGTGCAACGGCGTGCGACGTCCCTGGCCCAGAATGCTAGCGACAAGGCTGCGCTCGACAGCGACCAGGAGCGGTTCCAGCAATGGCTCATCGACAACCTCGTCGGGTTGCTGGACCCAGCGGTCGCCGTCACCATGCTTGCGAGTCGCGGATTCGGGGACAAATGCTTCCAGGGCGAGAGATGCCCTGGTTTGTTTTTTGCATGAAAATCCATGGGCAGCGTGAGTTGTTAGACGGGGCATGGCAACGATCGAGGTCGTCAGGAAGAGTAAGCGTAGGCGTGGGAAGAGCGAGGAGCGTGCGATGAAACGTCGGAAGCAAGGTCCGGCGCGAGTGCAACAGATGCTCCAGGAGGTGTTCAGCGGCGATGTGCACGCCACGCGCGTGCGGTCGATA
>Ga0209018_1001854_pt1 | contig 16143 bp, 14 predicted proteins | sample YNPBryBLVA2012_FD_185814 | JGI IMG/M metagenome (GOLD analysis project Ga0209018, IMG submission 185814) | Anoxygenic and chlorotrophic microbial mat microbial communities from Yellowstone National Park, USA - YNP Bryant BLVA 2012 (SPAdes)... ...
CTCCACGGGGCGCAGGCGCTTCACATTCCACAGGTGGAAATACTCGTGGCTCACCAGGCCCAGCCAGCCGAGCCGCGTCGGCCGCCGCACGCGCGGCGCAGAGGGGTCCGGCGCGGCGGCCGGCGCCTCCTGCGTGTTGCCGTACGCCCAGCGGCTCGTGTTCATCCAGGTCGAGTTGCGGTGCTCGAGGCCGCCGCCAGCGCCGGTGAGCAGGTTGAAGAAGACGTACTTCTCGTAGGGCAGCCCGCCGAACATGCGTGCGTATTCTTCGACGATTTTCGCCACGTCCCGCGCCGAGGCCGGCCCGTCCCACCACGGCCCTTCGCCCTCGTTCACCAGGTAATGCTTCTTGCCCGCTGCGGTGAATTCGTGGATGGCTGCATTGCCCGCATAGATGGGACAGTCGACAAGTTCATCGAAATCCGCGGCGATCCAGGAGTGCGGCGCGGGGCCCTCTTTCATCCCGCTGATCGATTTCTTCCACGCAGCGGGCAGCTCCAGCCGCACCTCATGCCGGCGCTTTTCGCCGCCGGCGAGCGTGATGAACGTGGGCGCGCCGTTCAGCATGGCGAACCCGGCGTCCACCCAGTTGCCCTGCACGCTCATCTCGCGCGCGTAAACGCGGTAGGAAACCTCCACGGAGGAGGCCCCGCCGGTCTGGATCTTCCAGCGGTTCTTGCGCGTCTTCTCCCAGCGCAACGCGCGGCCCTGCGCGCCGCGTGCGCGGAAGTCCTCGACGAACCGCGAGTACTCGCGCACCAGATAGGAGCCGGGCGTCCACACGGCCATGTAGACCTCGACCTCCGGCCCCCCGGCGGGAACCTGCGCCGTCACTTCGACGTAATGCGTGTGCGGCTGCGGGAAGTGCAACGTGTACCGCAGCGGCTCCTGCGCGACCAGCGGCGCGCAGATGGCGAAAAGAAACAGCAGGGCTTTCTTCATCGCGGACCTACAATAGAGATAGCTTGGGATCAAAACCGGTCATTCATGTTTTGGGCGGCGGCCTCGCCGGGACGGAAGCGGCTTGGCAGATCGCGCGCGCCGGGCTTGATTGCATCCTATACGAAATGCGCCCTGCGAGGCAGACGGCGGCCCACAAGACGGGCGACCTGGCCGAGCTGGTCTGCTCGAATTCGCTCAAGAGCGATGCCGAAAACACCGCCTCGTGGCTTCTCAAGCAGGAGCTGCGGCGGCTGGGCTCGCTCGGCATGCTGGCGGCGGAACGGGCGCGCGTGCCCGGCGGGCATGCGCTCACCGTGGACCGCGAAATCTTTTCGCAGGAGATCACGACGGCGATCCTTTCCGAGCCGCGCATCCGCCTGGTTCGCGAAGAAGCGGCCGAAATCCCGCCGGACGGTATTGTCATCGTCGCCACCGGGCCGCTCACTTCCGGGGCTCTGGCTGCCGACATCGCGCGCCGCACTGGAAGCGAGGGGCTCTACTTCTACGACTCGATCAGCCCGATTGTCGATGCGGCCACGATTGACCGCAGCAAGGTGTTCGCCGCCTCGCGTTACGGCAAGTCGCTTGACGGCGGCGACGACTACCTGAACTGCCCGCTTACGCGCGACGAGTACGAAGCGTTTGTCGATGCCGTGCTGAGCGCGGAGCCCGCCGGCGCGCACATCGAGGAAGACCGGCTGCTGCGCGAGGGCAAGGTCCCGTTTTTCGAAGCCTGCCTGCCGATCGAAGAGCTGGCGCGCCGCGGGCGCGACACGCTGCGCTTCGGTCCGATGAAGCCGGTGGGGCTCGTCGATCCCCGCACGGGCAGGCGCCCGTGGGCGGTGGTGCAGCTCCGGCAGGAGGACCTGCGCGCGGGCAGCTACAACCTGGTGGGCTTCCAGAACTACATGAAATTCGGTGAGCAGAAGCGCGTGTTCCGCATGATTCCCGGGCTCGAGCAGGCCGAGTTTCTGCGGTACGGGCAGGTGCACCGCAATACGTATATCAACGCTCCGGCGCTGCTGGACGCGAACCTGCGGCTGAAACAGGAACCGCGTATTTTGTTCGGGGGTCAGATTTCCGGCGTCGAGGGTTACGTCGAGTCGATGGCCACGGGCCTGCTGGCCGGGCGCGCGGCGGCGGCGATGGCGCGGGGCGAGGAGCCGCAGCCGGCGCCGCGAGAAACTGCGCTCGGCTCGCTGGCGCATTATGTGTCGCACGCGCGGGGCAGGTCCTATCAGCCGGCCAACATCTCTTTCGACCTGTTGCCGGAGCTGGACGAGGAGACGCGCCGCAAGCTGGGCAAGGACCGCAAGGCGCGCCACGCGGAGCTGTGCCGCCGCGCGCTGGAGGCGCTGGAACAGTATGAGCGAGCTTGAACGCTGGATCCGGGATTATCTGGCCGAACTGCAGCGGCAGAACGCCTCCGAACAGACGCTGGCCACCTACGGCGTGGATCTGCGGCAGTTCCTGGAGTACTTCTCGCGCGGCGGGCTGGAGCCGCCGGAGCCTGCGCAATTCGATGTGCTGGAGCTCCGCGAGTGGCTGGCGCATCTCCACGACCGCGGGCTGGACAGGACGACGATCCGGCGGAAACTGGCCGCCGTGCGGAGCCTGTTCGAGCACTGCCTGCGGCGCGGCGCGGTGACGGTGAACCGGGCGAAGCTGCTGGCGACGCCGCGGCTCCCCAAGCGCTTGCCCGTGGTGCCGACCGAAGAGCAGACCAACACGCTGATCGACTCCGTCGCGGAGCGCAAGATCGAGCGGCCCTACCCGGAGCGCGACCTGGCGCTGCTGGAGGTGCTCTACGGTTGCGGCCTGCGAATCAGCGAGCTGGAGGGGATGAACATCGAGGATCTGGACCTGCGCGAAGGCTGGGTGCGCGTGCGCGGCAAGCGCAAGAAGGAGCGGCAGGTGCCGATCCCTGCCCGCGCGCTGGAGGCTCTGCGCCGGTACATGGAGTGCCGCAGGGCAGCGCCGGGCGAGAGAGCCGTGTTTGTCAACCACCGCGGGCGGCGGCTCACAGCGCGCGGCGCGCACAAGATCCTGCGGCTGTACGCCATTGCGCTCGCCGGCGACTCCTCCATCCACCCGCACTCGCTGCGCCATGCTTACGCCACGCATCTCTTGAACGCGGGCGCCGATCTGAGGGCCATCCAGGAGCTGCTGGGCCATGCGTCGCTATCGACGACGCAGAAGTACACGCAGGTCTCGCTGCGCGAGCTGATGGAAGTCTACGACAAGGCGCACCCGCGGGCTTGACGCTCGGCCAAGGGCGACAGCCTGAACCGGCGTCCTGGGGAACCCGCGAAGGAGGCAATTCAGGCTGTCCCCTTCGTTGAACACCTTAGAACCCGAGTCCCAGTACCTGCCGAAGTAAGATTGGGAGGCTGGTTCCGTTGTGCCTGCCCCCGGCCGCGCCGGAGACTGGAGTCAGACGCCCGAAATGCAGCGAGTGGAGCACGAGTTCTGGAAGCGCGCCGACGTGGCGCGTCTGCTGGCGCTGGCGGAATCCGAGCGCCGGTATTTCCAGGAGATCCTGGCGGCGCTGCCGGTGGCGGTGGCCGTGGCGGGGAAGGACGGCTCGCTGCGCGCCGCCAACCAGGCCTTCCGGGATCTGTTCGGGCTGCGGCCGGAGGAAGTGGCTCAGGCGGACGTGAGCCGACTGTTTCCGGGCGCGCCCGTGGCGGAGTGGATCCGGGAAGTGATCGAAACGGGCCAGCCGGTGGAAGAATGCGAGCTGATGACGGGCGGGGGCGACGAGGCGCGGCGGTTTCAGCTGATGCTGGACCCGGCGCCCGCATGGCAAGGAGAGCGGCGCGAAGAGGCATTGCTCACCGTGCTGGAATTGCGCGGGGAGGAAGCCGGCGAGGAGGACACCGGCGAGGAGGCGCCGGAGGAGGAGCGGGCGCCGGCGGCGCCGGAGGCAGCCAAGCCATCCGTCCCGGCCGCCGAGATCGAACGTGCCAAGCGCGCCGCCCTGGAGCGGCTGGCTGCACGGGTGGCGCACGTTGCCAACAATCTGCTGATGATTATCGGAGGCTACGGAGAGGAGATCCTCGAGAGCCTGCCCGAAGGCGACGTGCGGCGGGCCGGAATGGCCGAAATCCTGCGCGCGGCGGAACGGCTGGGCCGGATCACGAAGGACCTGAACGCGCTGACCGTCGTGCAGGAATTTGAAACTGCGCCGGTGCGGCTGGCGCAGTGGATGCGCGAGCACATGGCGGAGTGGGCGGAGTGGGGCGTGGATCCGGAGCTGCCGCCGCCGGAGCTGTGCGCACACACGTCGGAGGAGCTGCTGTCGCGGGTGGTCTTCGAAGCGGCGCGCTATCTGCGGCAGGCGCTGGGAGCGGGAGCGACGCTGCGGCTGCGCGCGCAGGAGGCGGGCGATGACCGGGTGGAACTAAGGTTGGAATGGGCTGACGCGGAGCTGAACGAAGATGCGCGGGAGCGTATTTTCGAGCCGTTCGCTGGACAGAAGGCGGGCACGGACCCGCCGCTGGGGCTCGCCGGGGTGGTGAAGAGCTGGGAGCGGATGGGCGGCACGCTGGAACTGGAGCAGCGCGCACTGGTGGCCGGGTGCCCGCGCGCGAAGGGCGGGGAGGAAAGCGAACCAGCGGTGCTGCTGGTGGACGACGAGCCGGGCATTCGCGCGCTGGTCTCCCGCGCGCTGGAGCGCGAGGGGATCGCGATACTGGAGGCGGGCTCGGCGCACGAGGCTTTGGAGGCATGCGAGCGGCGCGGATCGCCGCCGGCGGCTCTGGTCACGGATCTCACGATGCCGGGGATCTCCGGAAGGGAACTCGCCGGGCGGCTGCGGATGCGCTGGCCGGAGCTCCGTGTGCTGTTCATCACGGGCTATGCCGAGGAGCAGGAGCTTGCGGTGGAGGACGGCAAGACGCGGCTGCTGCACAAGCCATTTACGATGGCGCGTCTGGTGGAGGAGGTGCGGCGGCTGGTGCGGGCGTGATCGGCGCGCGCCGGCAGCCGCGCGGCAAGGCGTCATCGTCCCGCCCGAGGGAACTCAGTCGGCAATCCCGTCCATGTATTCGAGGAACTTCCGGGCGCAGCGGTCGAGGTTTTCGATGCTGCCTCCGCCGCGCAAAGGGCTGCACATCTCGTAGGCCACGGGGCCGCGGTAGCCGCCGTCGCGCAGGGCGGCGAAAAACGCCCGGTACTGGATGATGCCTTCGCCCATCGGGACGGCCAGCGTCGCCGGCGGCAGCGGCTCGAAGTTGACTTGCGCAGGCAGGTAGCGGAAGCGCGGGCGCAGCTGATAATCGGCGGCGGTCGTGTGAACCGTGTAAGGGGCCATGATCCGGGCGGCGGCTTCGAGGTTGTCGCCCTGCAATGCCGGGGTCCAGGCGTCGAAGCAGGCTTTGCAATGCGGGTGATCGACGGCGTCGAGCAGATCACGCAAAGCCAGGTAGTGCGAAGCCGAATCATGGTGGTTCTGCACGCCGAGGATGACGTCGAACTTTGCGGCGCGGCCGGCCGCCTCGCGCAGGATCTCCGCCAGGCGGTGCAGGGCGAATCCCGGATGCTCGTATGCGGTGAAGATGCGGACCACGGGCGCGCCGAGGTCGGCGGCGCGGCGGCAGAGGGCCTCGATGTGGGCGAGCTGGATCTCGGCCATGGGAATGTCGGGCCGGTCCGCGCCGGCCGAGAAATTGTTGTAGCCGGCGAGCACGGCGCAGTGGAGGCCGAGCGATTCCATCCGCTCGCGGAGCCGCAGGCACTCCTCGCGCCCGTAATCGAGAACCGACAGGTGCGGCCGTTTGGCCATCAGCATCACGCCGCGGAAGCCGAGCGAGGCGGCTTTCACCAGGAAATCGTCCAGCGGGAGCCGCGCCTGCCCGGGCCAGACGCCCGCATAGGAAACGGAATGAAGCACAGGTTCAAACTGCGGCATGGGGCTCCCTCGGACGGATAGTATCGAACTGTGACCGCTGCTGTGAAGCAACTGTGGGCGGAAGTCCGCGCCGCCCTGTCCGAACTGAAAGAGGACGCGCGGCAGATCGGCCGTTACGTGCTGTCGACCGAATCGCACGTCTACGCGTTCGCCATCGCGGCCAACGTGCTGTTGTCGTTCTGGCCGTTCATGCTGGTGCTGATCGCGCTGTTCCGCAACGTGTTGGGCTGGCCGGCGGCGATCACGGCGCTGTATGCGACGATCCAGGATTTCTTCGCGGGCGCGACGGGCGAGTTCCTCGCCTACAACCTGGAGACGATCACGCAGTGGCGGCGGCGCGTGGAGTGGCTGTCGATGCTGCTGCTGCTGTTCACGGCCAACGGCATCTTCCTGCCGCTGGAGGTGGCGCTGAACCGCGCGTGGGGAGTGAAGGAGAACCGGAGCCTCCTGAAGAATCAGGCCGTGAGCATGGCGCTCATCTTCGTTTGCGGCTGGCTCGCGCTGCTTTCGGCGGCTCTCACCGGCGCGGGGGTGCAGGTTTGGGAGGCGTTCTTCGGCCAGACGGGGACGAGCGCGCCGCTGGTGATCAAAATGATCGCCAAGGCGGCGTCACTGCCGGTGACGATTCTGGCGCTGTTCCTGATTTACGCCTATCTGCCGAACACGCGGGTGCCGCGGCGGGCGATCCTGCCGCGGGTAGTCGTTGTGGGGCTGGCGCTGGAAGTCTTGAAGTGGGTGAACCTGGCCATCTGGCCGTGGCTGTTCCGCAAGTTCGACCGGGAATTTGGCGTGTTCAAGCACTCGGTGACGATTCTGACGTGGAGTTTCCTGGCGGCGATGGTGGTGCTCGCCGGGGCGGAGTGGATCGCGTGGCGAACCCGGCAAGGGGCCGGCGAAAATCCGGTTGAGTCCGGACAGGTGGCGTGATTTAATAGGGCCACTATGCCTTACTGTGCCAACTGCGGTTCGCCCGCCGAGGGCGCTTTTTGCCCGAATTGCGGGCAACCTGTTGGACAGGCTTCTGGAGGAGGATACCCGCCGCCGGCGGGAAGGGCTCCGCAGGGAAGCTACCAACAGGATTATCAACAGGGAGCGTATCCTCCGCCGGGGTATGGCGCCCAACCTGCCCAAGCCGGGCTGAGCGAGAACGCAGCCGGGGCGCTCTGCTATCTGGCCGGGCTGATCACCGGGATCATTTTTCTGGTGGTGGCGCCATACAGCACGAACCGGAACGTGCGCTTCCACGCCTTCCAGTCGATCTTTTTCAACATCGCCTGGATCGCGCTGTGGATCGTGGAGATGATCCTGAGCGCCGTGCTGGCGGCGATTCCGGTTCTGGGCTGGATTCTCAGCCTTCTGCTGATGATGGCCATCGCGCTGGGCGGCTTCGTGCTGTGGCTGCTGCTGATGTGGAAAGCCTATAACGGGGACCGTCTGGTGCTGCCGGTGATCGGTCCGATGGCCGAAAAGCAGGCGCAGAGCTGATCCTGCCGGAGATCTGACGGCCCTTGAGGTTCCTCGCTGGAACCCGGAGGTGCAGTGTGCGTCCATTCTAGATAGAATGTTGGCGGGATCCGAGTCCGCCGATCCGCGCAGTCTCTATTCTTGCATCCAGAGGTTGACGTTCATGGCCACATCGAGGGAGATTACCCGCCGCGACGCCATCAAGACGGCAGGCGCCGTTGCAGCTGCCGGCGCCGCCATCACGAAACTGGAGGGCGCGCCTGCCATCCTGAAAGCGCGCGCCGCCACGGACCCTGTCAAGTACGGCATGGTGGGGACCGGAAGCCGCGGCACTTACCTGCTGAAGCACCTGAAGGGGATCGACACCGGCGCCTGCGTCGCCATCTGCGACATCGCCGACGATGCGCTGAACAAGGCCCAGCAGACCATCGGCGGCAATCCCCGCCGTTACAAGGACTACCGCGAGCTGCTGGCGGACAAGGACGTGGAAGCCGTCTTCGTGACCACGCCACTGTTCCTGCACTTCCCTGTGACGCGCGACGCTCTGGACGCGGGCAAGCATGTGTTCTGCGAAAAGAGCCTGGTGTTCAAGCCCGAAGAGGTGCATGCCTTGAAAGCCCTGGCGACTTCGAAACCGAAACAGGTGCTTCAGGTGGGCTTGCAGCGTCGCTACAGCGCCATGTACCAGGCGGCGCGGCAGATGATCGAGAAGGGGCTGCTGGGCGAGGTGGGCTATGTGCAGGCGCAGTGGCACCGCAACCCCGGCTGGAAGATGAAGAAGGGCGTGCCGAACGAGCGGATGGCCAACTGGCGCCTCTTCCGTGAATATTCCGGCGGGCTGGTAGCGGAGCTCGCTTCGCATCAGATCGACGTCGCCGACTGGATGATGGGCATGACGCCGGAAGCCGTCATGGGGCTCGGTTCGCGCGACTATATGCACGACGGTCGGGACATCTTTGACAACGTCCAGTTGATCTACAAGTACCCCAAGGGGCGTCGGCTGGTTTGGACCAGCGTGCCGTGCTCGACGCACTGGCCCGGCGTCGGCGGCGCGCGGACCGAGATGGGCGAGATTATCGAGGGCACGCACGGCGCGATCCATATCACCATCGGCGACGACAACAACCGCCCCATCGGCATGTGGTTCCGCGAGCCCAACCCGCCGTCGAAGGCGGAAGAGGCCAAGAAAGCGGCCAAGAAGGAAGAGTTCAAGGCGGGAGCGACGATGGTGGCTGCCGTGGGCTCCCGCCCCCTGCCCATCTTGCTGAGCAAAGACCTGATGACGGGCAAGGAGAGCTTCCTCGAGAAGGAACTCAAGTACGCCCGGTTGTGGCTGTATCAGAAGGGCATTCTTGTGCCTGAGGAGGAGAAGAACCCCGTGGACACGGAGCTGGAGTCCTTCTTCCACGACGCGCGCACGGGCGGCCACCCCAAGGCGGATCTGGAAATCGGCCTCCAGGACTCGATTGCGGTGATCCTGTCCAACCTGGCGCTGGACGAAGGCCGCATGGTCTACTTCAACGAGATCGAGAAGCTGGGGAAGCCGGGCGCGCCGGCGCGTCCTGCCCGCCGCGGCTAAACACTTTTCTGTGCCGGGAGAGGGCCGCGTCCCGAAGAGGGCGCGGCCCTCTCTTTATTCGCCCAGGCAAGCCACTGCTTCCAGCCTTCCGGAAGCTGCTGCGGCGCGGATGGCTTCGATCACGGCCATGGTTCGCAGGGACTCTTCCAGCGGCACAGGCACGTCGCGGAGCCCCAGCACGGCGCGCGAAAACTCATCCGCCTGGATCGTGTACTGATCGCAAACAGGCAGCTCTTCCACTCGCCGGGACGCGCCCTCCAGGCTGCTGCCATCGTCTACAAAGAGCCTGCACGGGCGGTCCGGCGGCGCATTGAACGGGATTTCCACCTCGATGCGCGCCCTTTCGCCGAAGACAACAACACGCTGAGCGGGAGCGAGCTGCGTGGAGCAGGTGAACACGCACGTTCCGGAGGGGTATTCGAGCAGTGCCGCGCAATGCCGGTCGACCCCGAATTGCGGATCGTAGTCCATGAAAGCCGCCACACGCCGGGGCTCCTCTCCGAACAGAAACCTTGAGAGGAAGACGGGATAGCAGCCGATGTCCATCAGCCCGCCGCCGCCCCATGCGGCCACATTGCGCACGTTCGCCGGATCGCGGTTGAAGTAGCTGAACCACGCCTGCATCTGCCGCAACGGGCCAATGGCGCTTGAGGCGATGAGCTCGCGCACTCGCAGCCACTGCGGGTGCGTGCGCACCATGAACGCCTCGCCCGCGCGCCTGCCGGTGCGGTTGCGGGCTTCGATCATCGCTCGCACCTCCGCCACGGAGAGCCCGAGGGGCTTCTCGCAGAGCACGTGCTTGCCCGCCTCCATGGCGCGAATCGACCACGGCACGTGGAGGTGGTTCGGCAGCGGGTTGTAGATCACGTCGATCTGCGGGTCGGCGAGCAGTTCCTCGTAGGACCCGCAGGCGCGGGGCAGTCCCAGCGACTCCGCCGCGCGCCGCGCCTTGTCAGCATCCCGCGAAGCAATGGCGGCGGCCTCACACCACTGGCAGCCGCGCATGGCGGGGATCACCTTCGTCACGGCAATCTTCGCCGCGCCCAGAATTCCCCAGCGGAGCTTGTGCGGCATGGCCGCCTCAGGACTCGGCGCGCCGGTCCAGCCAGCGGAAAAACAGCAGGGTGAACAATGCGAGCGCCGCGAACCACACAGCCGCGGGCACGCCCGTGAGCTGCGGCAGCGTCACCAGGCCCAGGTCGACGGGCGCGCGCAGCGCGCGCGTGCAGGCTGTGTCGAACTCCGAATAGAGGGCCGCGCCGAGCGTCATTCCGAGCAGCCCCCACCAGGCGTCGGGCTTGCCCTCGCCGGCAGCCGCCACGGCAGTGCCCGGGCAATAGCCGAGGAAGACCATCGCGGGGCCGAAGATGAGCGAGCCGATGAAGATCGACAGCAGGTGCGCGGGCTTCACCGAGAGCTGCACCCATCCGGCGGCGTGCATGGCGTAAACGCCGGCGCCGCCGACGAGGATCGCCGTCATCATGATCTTCATCACCGTGAAGTCGCGCAGCAGGAACTGGCTGACGATGACGCGGCGGTCCGAGACTCGCCCCTTCTGGAGGAAGAAGCCGAAGAGGAAGCCCGTCAACAGGCCGAGAAGCAGGCGCGGCAGGGGATCGAACATGGCTAGCGGACCTCCTTCTTGAAGAGCATGGCCGTGGCGGCGCCGGAGGCGAAGATCGTCAGGAAGAACACCCAGCCGGAGAGCGCCAGTTGCAGCGAGCCGGAGATGCCGTTGCCGCTGGTGCAGCCGTTGGCGACGCGGGCGCCGATCATCAGGAAGAAGCCGCCGAGGACAGCCTCGGCGATCCGCTTGCCCGTGGGGCGGTCCGCGCTGCGCAAGCCGCCGAGCCGGGAGGCAGCCAGCGCGCCGAGCGCCACTCCGACGACCAGAAAGAACTCCCAGTCAAAGACCGGATTCAGCTTCGCCAGATACGGTGTTGCGGCGACGTGCGCCGGCGCGAAAACGCCTTCGACCCAAGCCACCAGCCTCACGAACGCCGAAGATATGCCCAGCGGGCGGCCGGCGGTGAGGAAGGCAAACCAGCTCAGGACGCCGATCAGCGCGCCTGCGGCGTAAGGGGACCAGGAACTGCGTTTCAGGGCATTCACAGCCGCCATTCTACTGCATGGAGGCGCACGGCCTGCCGCCGTGGCGCCGGCAGGCGTGTGCGGGCCCCGGCGCCGGGCGCCGCGGATGCCGTGGACGGACTCTGCGGCGCCCTACTTCGGCAGGTTGTCGCCGCTCACGCGCGTGAGCCGGTTGATCTGCTTGATCACGATGAAAATGGCCAGCGCGATGAGAAAGAACTCGATGACCGAGTTCAGGAAGTTGCCGTAAGTAAGCACGGCGGCGCCCGCTTTCTTGGCCTCCTCCATCGAGGCGTATGTGTTGCCGTCGAGAGCGACCCATTTGTCGGCGAGGTTCACGCCGCGGGTCAGCAGCCCGAGCAGCGGGTTGATGAGGTCGGCCACCATCGAATTCACGATCTTTCCGAAGGCGCCGCCTATCACCACGCCCACAGCCAGGTCGATTGCATTGCCCTTCAGGGCGAACTCTTTGAACTCCTGTACGAAACCCATAGCAGAGCGAGTATATAACGCCTCCCCGCCGGCGGGGACCGAAAACTTCAGAGTTCGCCGCGGGCGAGGGCCTGTTTTTCGGCGGCGTCGAACCGCCGGTTCTGCCACCGGCGCGCCAGCTTCGCCTCATAGGCAGAGGGGGCGGTTCTCGCCGCCGCGCGGTAAGCTTCCAGCGCCTCCTCGCGCTTGCCGAGCAGATCCAGGCACTGGCCGAGGCGCAGCCAGGACGTGACAGCAGAGTTCAGATCGAGCCGGGCCGCGCCTGCAGTGGCGCGCTTCAGGTGCTCGATGGCGGCTTCCGGTTCGTCGTACCAGAACAGCAGGTTGCCCCGGGCGCATTCGATGCGCTCGAAGGGAAGATGGACGAACCCGGGCGCGCCGCCGCGCTTGAGTTCCTCTATACGGTCCAGCGCAGCAAGCGCGTCGTCCTTGCGGCCGAGATCGGCATACATCTGGGAAAGCTCGAACCGGAGAAGGAAATTCCGCGGGTACTTTTCGAGGAGTTCGAGGATGATGGTCACGGCGTCCTGCGGGCGGCGCTCGCGGCGGGCCACGGCGCCCAGGAGAATGTTGGCATCCACGCGGTTCCATTTGCCCTTTTCCGCCACAAGCCGCACGGTGCGCACGCCGCGTTCACGGTCGCCGCGAAATCCGACCAGAAAGCCGAGCGTACGGTAATACCACGGCAGCGAGCCGACGATGTAGTCGTGCACGCCTTGCAGCATGAGGGCGTCGATGTTGGAAGGCTCGAGTTCGGCGACGCGGTTGTGGAGCTTGCGGGCGTCGGTGATGTCCCGCAGGGCGTCCATCCAGGCGCGCCGCACGAGGAAGTTGTAGGTGCCGCGGAAGCCCAGCGCCACGCCGCGGGCGTACATGGCATCGGTGTCTTTCGGGTTCTTCTGGAGCGCCGCCGCCGTCAGCCGCAGCGCCTCGCCGATCGACGCGGCAAACTGCTTCCGCTCCTCGTCGGTCGGCTCCATGCGCGCCCGGCGCAGGAAAGGGTTGCCGCCGGTGACCAGTTCCGTCTCCAGCGCCCCGGCGCGGAACATCATCTGGAACAGCACCGCTTGCGCCAGGTGGTTGTGGCGGTGAGGATCGGAGGGCTTCGCCGCGATCGCCTTCTGGAAGGAGGCGATCGCCTGCGGGTATTCGAGGTTGTAGAAGTGGTCGAATCCCCGCTCGATCACAGGGTCTTCGAATTGCGCCAGCAACAGCGCCGCCAGCAGAACCGTCACGCTGCCGCCTCCAGCCTCTGGATGGCCCACCGCGCGTGTTCGCGCACGCCTTCGTCGGCGATCCCTTCGAGCTTGCGCAGCACCGCCAGGTAGCGTGCTTCTCCCGAGTTGCCCATCGCCGTGGCCACATTCCGGAGCAGGCCCGCGTATTTTGCCCGCCACAGTGGCGTGCGGCGGAACCGCGCGCGGAAGTCCTCTTCGGTGAGCCCGGCGAGTTCGGCCAGGTCCGGATCGGGATGGAGAGGCTGGAACTCGGGCATAGCCGTAATCGGGGCGCGCCGGTTCCACGGGCAGACCTCCTGGCAGATGTCGCAGCCGAACAGGAAGGAGCCGGACTCCTGCCGCGCCGCTTCGGGCAGCGGCCCGCGCTGTTCGATGGTCCAGGTGGAGATGCACAGGCGGGCGTCGAGGAGGTAGCGGCCGCCGCCCGCCGGGACAAGCGCCTGCGTGGGGCAGGCGTCGATACAACGGCGGCAGGTGCCGCAGCGGTCGGGCGGAGGCGAGTCCGGGGGCAAGTCGAGCGCCGTCAACACCTCCCCCAGGAAGAACCATGAACCGGAGGGCTGATGGATAAGGCAGGTGTTCCTTCCGATCCAGCCGAGCCCCGCTTCGCGCGCGAGCGACCGTTCGAGCAGGGGGGCCGTGTCGACGCAGATGCGGTGCTCGAACGGGCCGGCCTCCTGCTGGAGTTCCGCCACGACGCGTTCGAGCATGGCGCGCATGACGTCGTGATAGTCGCCGGCACCCCAGGCGTAGCGGGAGACCGAGTGCCGCTCGGGGCCGGAGGTATGGTAGAGCAGCCCGACGCAGAGTACGGACCTCGCCGCAGCCATCAGGCGGCGCGGATCCTCGCGGAGGGCGGAGCGGTGATCCGCCATGTATTCGAGGGGGCCCGCCAGACCGCCGACAACCCACTGTTGATAAAGGGGAAAGTCGGCCACGGGCGCCGCCTTGGCGATGCCGGCAAGCTGAAACCCGGCGCGGCGGGCGGCGGCGAGAAACACGTCCCGGATTCGCCAAGCTTCGCTCACGGGATCTCCCCGCCCATCCTATCGCGAATCCACGGTTCCCCGTTGGGCCCCCGGATTTCGCCGCCGGGCCCCGCCTGGGCGCTGTTCGATGGATCGGAGTAGCCTGAAAACGGGCTTTGCTTACAATAAGAAGGGAAGAGAAGTGTCTCCGCAGGCAAACTGTCCCGGAGATGCCACACCGAACGAGTCATCTGGCAACAAGACCAGAGAGTCCGACACGAGGAGACAAGGACGCGAAAGATGCCCAAACCCATCAAGTATGCAGAAAAGGCCGTGACGCTGGCGGCCAAGGCGCTTTGGCCGGTGTTCGACACGCTGAACTCGATCCGCCCCAACCCCAGCTTCACGCCGAAATGGTCGGACAAGCCACTGCTGAAATCCTGGGAGAAGATGAAGCCGCCGCTGGGCTGGCCCCGTGAGACGGACTCCCTCTGCCCGAAGTGCATCCCCGAGATTCGCAAGGAGATCCTGGACGGCAAGAAGGACGTCAGCATCCTGGTCAACGAGCGGCTTGGCGAGATCAAGGCGCAGATCATCGAGCGCGACGGCAAGATCCTGATGATAAAGGACTGCCCCGTGCACGGCCACTTCGAGGACGTGATGTCGATCGACCCGGACTTCTTCCGCCACCTGGAGGAGGTTTTCCCGGGGCGCGACATCCGGGCTCACAACGACGAGGACCTGCACCGCCACGGTTCCTCCACCATCACTCACGGGCGCGGCTCGGTCCTCACGATCGACCTGACCAACCGCTGCAACATGATGTGCGACCCGTGCTTCATGGACGCCAACCAGGTTGGCTTCGTCCATGAGCTCACCTGGGACGACATCAAGACGATGCTCGACAACGCGCTGAAGATCAAGCCGCGGCGGCAGATGTCGGTGCAGTTTTCGGGCGGCGAGCCCACGCTTTCGCCCTACTTCCTCGACGCCATCCGATATTGCCGCAAGGTGGGGTACAACTCGGTGCAGGCGGCGACCAACGGGATCGAGTTCGCCAAGAGTCCCGAGTTCGCCCGGGCGGCGGCGGAAGCCGGGCTGCGATACGCATACCTGCAGTTTGACGGCATCGGCAACGCGGCCAATTCGCACCGCGCGGTGGGCAACCTGTTCGATGTGAAGCTGCGCGCGATCGAGAACCTGTACAACGCAGGCGTCGACATCGTTCCCGTGATCACGATCATCAACGGGATCAACAACGAGCAGGTGGGCCGCGTGATACAGTTCGCGCTGGACAACCCGAAGAAGATCAGCTTCCTGAGCTTCCAGCCGGTCTCGTTCACCGGGCGCGACGAAGCCATCAGCGACGAGCGGCGCAAGGCACAGCGCTACACGCTGAGCCACCTGGCTCATGACGTGAAGAACCAGACCGGGCTGGGCGAGCCCGTGCGCGACTGGTATCCGATCTCCTTCATGTCCACCTTCACCGACTGGGCGGATCTGGTTCACGGGCCCAACGCCCAGTGGGGGCAGTTGAGCTGCGGCTGCCATCCAAACTGCGGCGTGGGCATGGCGGTGATGGTTGACAAGGAGACGAAGGAAGCCGTTCCGGTGACCAAGTTCCTGAACGGCGACCGGCTGGCGAGGGACGTGGCGCGGATCAACGACGCCGCGCGCGGCAAGTTCCTCTCCGTGGTCGGCATGGCGCTGGCGCTGATGCGGAACTACGATCCTTTCCAGGCGCCCACGCACTTCAAGCTCGGCGACCTGCTGAAGAAGTTTGACAAGACGTTTGGCGCCACCGGGCGGGACTACGGCAAGGTGAGCGGCGACCGCACCATCCAGGACATCCAGAAGCGGCGCGCCGACCGCTGGAACTTCCTGTTCATCGCCGGCATGTGGTTCCAGGACCTGTTCAACTACGATTTCCGCCGCACCGAGCAGTGCATCATCCCCTACGCCACGCAGGAAGGCGAGATCAGCTTCTGCGCCTACAACACGGGCGTCGGCTGGCGCAACATCGTCGAGAAGATGCACATGACCGCCACGCTCACCAAGTGGTATGAGGAGCATGGCCGTCACGAGATCTTCGCCGGCAACAAGAGCGTGAAGCTCAGCACCACCGAGCACCACCTGGTGCTGCGGGACGAGATCGTCACCAAGGAACGCCAGACCGATCTCGACCGGCTGGGCATCGCCAAGACCGCCCGCGAGGAGAAGATCCGCGAGCGCGACATGAAGCTGAAGATGCAGCAGCAGGCCGAACATGAGCGCATGATGGCGCTGTACCGCAAGCATGTGCTGAAGGAGCCCGACACCGGGCTGGTCCAGATCAACGGCATTGCCACCGCCGCGCCTGCCAAGGAGAAGCAGGAAGAGACGGCAGGCGCGCTCGGCGACTGACTCCCCCACTGACTCCATTCGGTGTGAACACTCACGGCTGGCCCCGCAGGGCCA
>Ga0209018_1001857_pt1 | contig 16134 bp, 12 predicted proteins | sample YNPBryBLVA2012_FD_185814 | JGI IMG/M metagenome (GOLD analysis project Ga0209018, IMG submission 185814) | Anoxygenic and chlorotrophic microbial mat microbial communities from Yellowstone National Park, USA - YNP Bryant BLVA 2012 (SPAdes)... ...
AAGGTCAGAACTTTGTAACTTTTGTTTTTGGTGCTTGTTACATTTTGCAATTTTGTAGGTTTATAATTCTCTGGAATACTAAAAAAAATTGTTTGTAACGAAGCAGATTGAGTTTTTGCTAAATCCGAAATTACAACCTGCTTTTGTTTAAAATCATAATTCCAAATTGATTTTCCATCGCAAACTAATAGCCTATCGGACAATGCTAATTTGAATTTATTAAATTTGTCTGCAACCAAATATCCTTTGTAATTTGGATCATCAACAGATATAAAATTAAATGATATTGTCTCTAATTTGCTTAATTTATCCTTAAAGTATTTAAAATCATCTTCTTTTGTTTGGCTTTTCGTGAAATAAGATGCTAAAATAATTAAAATCAAGATGAAAGGTATTAATAAATTATTTTTCATAGATAACTCCACTAAATGTAAACTTTCGATAATTGATTTATTACACTTTGAAGTGCTGCATCAAGCGAAAACGACTTGATGGTTGCACCTGCAGCATTCAAATGTCCACCACCACCAAGTGCTTGGGCAATCGAATTCACTTTTATATCGCCTTTGCTTCGAAAAGAAATTTTAAATTCTCCACGTTCTAAAACTTCGGTTACTAATATACCAATTTCCACACCTTCAACCGAAAGGGTACGGTCAACAAAAAATTCGGTATCCCGAAAGTTTGTCCCTGTAGCTGCAAAATCATTCTTATCGAGTGCCATTATACAGACCTTTCCGTTAAAATACAACTGCATTTTTGATAATGCAATACCCAATAAGCGAACTATATTCAAAGGATTTTGATTGTAAACATAATCGTAAATGGTGTAGGGATCTGCTCCAGCCTCGATTAATTCAGCAATTATTCGGTGAACTTCAGCAGTTGTTCTTTGAAATCGAAAGCTACCAGTATCGGTCATTATTGCAACATAAAGACATTCGGCAATTTCTTTATTTAATTTAAAACCATTATCAGATGTAATTAATCGATATATTAATTCACCTGTCGAAGACACTTCTATGTCGGAGTACAACAAATTTGCAAAATCCTTGGGATTGGTGTGGTGGTCTATTACAATTTTCAAAGCTTTTGATTGTTCAAGAATATGAGATAGTGAACGTGTTCGTGATATATCGTTCAAATCCAAAAAAACAATTGTATCCACAATATTAATAAAATAATTGTGCCTATTTGGGTTATAGATTTCCACACTTTTTGAACCAGACAAAAATTTCATATTTCTTGGTATGTCGTCCGAAATAATAACTTGTGTTGTAATGTTGTTATTGATTAAATAATGGTATAATGCAAGTGCAGAGCCAATTGCGTCGCCATCAGGATTAGTATGTGTTGTTATTAAAACTTTTTTGGAATTTTTTAATGATTTTAGGATTTCAGTGTGCAATATAATTGAATTATTCATTAATTTGTATTTTTTAAATAATTGAATTGACGAAAAAAGACAGAAAGATTATAATGTCCGATTTAAAAAAGTATTTACCATACATAGAAGTATTAGCTGGATTTTTGGGTTCGTTGTTGATTTTATTTCTAATATTCGACAATTGGATTTTTCCAGCATTAATCAAAAACAAGGAAATTGTGGAAGTGCCTTATTTAGTTGGGAAAAAGTTAGAAGATGCAATTATGGTTTTACAAAGCAAAAATTTAGATTACATCATTGTTGGCAAGCAAAGCAGCGACAAGTATCCAGCTGATTTTGTAATAAAGCAAATTCCACAAGCTGGGACGAAAGTCAAGGAATCTCGTCAAATTCTTCTAACAATAAGTAAAGGCACCGAAACAACCACAGTTCCCTATGTTATAGGTAAGGAACTTGGTTTTGCTAAAAATTTGTTGCAACGTTCAGATTTGCAAGTAGGCAATATTTACTTTGAACAAAACGATTCCATCCCGAGCAATGTTGTAATTAGCCAAAATCCCTCGTCAGGGCGGGAAGTAGCAATTGGTTCATTAGTCGATTTAGTAGTTAGTTCTGGTGGGAGCAGAACCGTCATTGTCCCCGATTTAATGGGCAAAACTTATAGCGAAGCAGAAGCAATATTGGAAGAATTGGGACTTAGAATTGGCGAAGTAAATTATATAAAAAACGAAACTTATTTACCAAACACTGTTTTTAAACAATACCCAATTCCTAAAGATACAGCCTACAAAGGGCAAGCAGTTAATTTGTTTATTGCAAAATAATGCATTTTTGTAATATTTTTACCAATATTTTGTTTATAGACTTTAAACAAGGTTAAAAATGAATCTTAAAGTACTGATTATTGTTCTAACCATTTTCTTTTCATCATTATTTGCAAATACGAATAAGCAAATAAATGAATATCTTCGAAATATCGAAAAAAACTATCTACAACATAAATCAATTAGTTATCGAGTTGTTTATAAAATCAAATCTCTTATGGCAAAAAATGTTGAACAAGTGATTGCCGAAGTGGAATTGATACGAAAGGAAAGTGATGAAAATTTTGGTGCTATAATATGGTATAAATTAGGGGATACAGTCGAAAAATATTATTCCGGAAGTGGATTATTTAGTATTAACCATAAGAACAAATCTATAACTACATTTAATATTGATGCCGGCGAAATCGATGGTATTATTCAAGATATTGATGGGGATGTTATTCGTATCCCATTTTCTAATCCAAAAATGATTACAGGTTTGGATGATGGCTTCAATAAACTATCAATCCGAAATCATCCCTACACAAGCAAACTAAAGCAAATTTTAGTTAAATATCCAAACGAAAAAAATTTCGAAAATGCTGAAATGGAAATTACTTTCGACCCGAAAACTTACGAAATCACTAAAATTTATTCAAAGTTTAAGTTCCGTGGTGAATTGCAAACAAATGAATGGAATTTGTATAATGTTCAATACGACAAAGTAACCGAACAGGATTTGTCCAAGCGATTTGCAAAATATAAATCATATAAAAGAGTGAAATTCGAAAAACCAAAACATCAATTTATTGAACAGAGTAATTAACATTCTCAATTTTCTTGAGTTTGTCGGATTGTTCCACATACTTAATAGTCTGTCGATAAATAATGAGAATTAATCCAATTTCCAACCAAAATCCGTAATTGCCAATAGCAGAACCAATAAAGATATTAGAGAAAAAAACTATAAGTATAAGATAAATAGCAAAAGATTGTAGGGTTGCTAATTCGGGCATAGTCTCGATAGATTTAAAGCGATGTTTATATAAGTATAGCATAATTCGTATAAAGTAAATAGTTAAAAATAGAAACGCAAAAGCCCCAATAAGCCCAGTTTCGGCTAATAAATGGAAAAAGGAAGATTGGGTGAATCGTTTAGTGGATTTTGGGTAATAGTAAGTATTTCCACTACCAATACCAGTTATAGGATAGTCCAAAAATAAATTTATAGCATTCTGAATGGATTGTATTCTATCGGGTGCCGACTCCCCAACCGTCATTAAATTCCCTCGAGTTTTAGCTGAAAGTAACCCTGTGATTCTTGAATAAAACAATTCGGCTATGCTCACTTCTGTGAAGTTCATTTGTATCACATCAGTGGTTGCAACAATAATCATTACTGCAAATGTTACAACCAACATTTTTAACATCTTTATTTTTTCCAAAACCACAATCGATAAAATTAAAAAGAATAAAAGCAACATTCCTGTTAAGGAAAAAGTGAGAAATAAACCAACAATAGTCATACCTAATGCAAAATAAAGTAGCCAACGCTGTTTGACTATTGGTTTATTTCTTGTTAAAAGTGGGATAAGAATTATAACTAAACAGTAAATATTAAACCAAGCCAGAGCCGATGGCTCCGAAAAAATTGATGTTGCACGATAAAAATTTTCGAAGTTAAGCACCACTTGTGTGTATTCTCCAACTTCGCGGTCAAAATCTCGTGTCTGAAACGAAATATTAGTAATATCGATATATGCCAATGGCAAGAAATAAATCCTTGCTATTAATTGATAAATTGCATACAAGTTGATTATAATCGAAGAATATAGATAAATTCTAAGAATGCTAAAAACAGTTTTATAGCTAATTTCGATCGATATTGTAACTACTCCATACAATGCAACAAATGTAAAATGCGAAATTGTCTTCAAATATTGAACATAGGATTCTCGGCCAGCCCAAAAAAATAATGCAATACCCGAAAAAAACACTGCAAATAAAAGCAAAATAATCACCACAAGCACCTTGCTATCCATTATCGAAAATTTTCGCTTGTCAAAAACAAATTGTTTGAGAATGATTAAATAAAGGATTGATAGAAAGAAATCAACAAAGGTTACACCGTAACCCATAAAAGAAAATAATTGGAAAATCCCCAATAATGTTGAAAAATGAATTAAGATAATAAGCCAAGATGGTGGCGTTATGACATTTTCACTTTGCAAGCTTTATCCACCTCAATAAATCTTTAAATTGTGGCTTTTTGCCATAACTTAAAATTCCAATGCGATAAATCTTGGAAGCAACCCAAATTGAAAAATATAAGGTTAAAAGCGTCAGAACAACCGACAAGGTAACTTGCCAAAATGGGACAGAAGTTGCTGCTATTCTTGCTGTCATCAACATTGGAGTAAAGAAAGGTATTAGGGAAAGTATTATTGCCAACGGACTATCTGGATTACCCATTATTGCTGGCATAAAAAGAATGGGAATTATTAATGGCATTGTTATCGGAGTTTGAAGTTGGGCTGCATCTTCCTCTTGATTAACTGCGGAACCAATTGCTGCAAATAATGAAGAATACAAAAAGTATCCAGCTAAAAAGAAAAATACAAAAGCAATCCAAGTCCCTAATGGAATTGGAGGAATTTCGAAAGGTGTTGGTTGAGTTGCAGAGGGAATATTCATATTATTGATACTTGTCATATCGGTTTGTCCAAGAACAGAATTTACGATTGGACCAGCTAATACGCTTATTGCCAAAATTAGAACTATCCATACCAAAACCTGTAGCAATCCAACTGCTGCTATACCAAATATTTTGCCCATCATAATTTCCATTGCACTTGCCGACGAATTCAAAATCTCGATTATTCTATTTGCCTTCTCGTTTATTACTCCTCTCATTACTAATGCACCATACGAAAACATTAAAATATAAATCATAAACCCCAAAATATAGCCAAATATCGAATAGAATTCAGTATAATCCTTTTGAACTCCTTCCTTGGTTACCTTGACTGTATTTATACTAACCTTTTTTTCGACCAAATCAATTACGGATTTGTCCACTCCAGCATTGGTTAATCTTTTTTCTCGTATTATTTCCGAAAGTATGTTCTCTGTTTTTTCAATTAGTCCAATACCGCCTCCACCTTGCGTATAAATGGTTGCTGAACCTTCATTTTCGATATTCTTTGGGATCAAAAGAAATGCATCCAGTGAACCATCCAATAGATCTTTCTTTAATTCATCCATTGATTTAGTTGTTGCAAAAAAAACAGATTTATCCGAAGCAATAATTTTTTCGGCAAATTCACCAGTTTGGTCGATTACCGCTATTCTCTTGGATGTATCCTCCATCGACAACGACGCTACTATGCCAGGAATCACCATTATAGCAATCAAAAAAATTGGTCCTAAAAATGTTGATAATATAAAACCCTTGGATTTTACACGGGTTAAAAATTCAAACGTAATTATTGTCCATATTTTATTGCTTTTCATTTCTTTCTCCGATTGATTTGCTAACAATATCAATAAAAATCTCGTTTAATGGTGGTTCTTTTATCTCGAACTTTGTAATTTGGTTGTTGATAACAGCATTTTTCAAGATTTGTTGGGCTTCGTCATACTTTTCAATTCGTAATTCTACCCTATTTGCAGAGATATCGATTATTTTTGATTTTTCGATATTATCTAAAAAATCACCATTACCAGTAAATTCAATCACCAAGTGATTTGTTCCAAATTCTTTTTTAACTTCACGCAAATTGCCGGAAAGCACAACCTTGCCTTGGTTTATCATTAAAATTTCATCGCATAATTGTTCAACTTGATACATTTGGTGAGTTGAAAGAATTATTGTGGTTCCATTTGCTTTCATCTCTAATATAATATTTTTGATTAACTCTGTATTGATTGGATCGAAGCCCGAAAAAGGTTCATCCAAAATTAAAATCTTTGGATTATGAAGAACAGTTGCAACAAATTGAACTTTTTGGGCCATACCTTTGGATAATTCTTCAATTTTTTTGTTTTCCCAACCTGCTGCACCAACTTTATTCAGCCAAAATTTAGCTCGATGGTTTGCTTCTCGTTGTGATAAACCCTTCAATCGTCCAAAATATTCTAATTGTTCGATAACTTTGTTTTTCTTGTATAATCCTCTTTCTTCGGGAAGATAACCGATTTTGTTCTTAAGATTTGGGTTGATTTGTTCGCCCATAATCAATATTTCGCCCTGGTCGGGAAACAAGATGTTGGTGATCATTCGGATAGTAGTTGTTTTCCCAGCTCCATTTGGTCCCAATAACCCAAAAATCACTCCTTCATTAACTTGCATCGATAAATTATCCACAGCAAGAAAATCACCAAATTTCTTTGTTACATTAGATATTTTTAAAATTTCCATAAAAAATGTACATAATTTATAAAATTACTTTAATTTTGTTTTCTAAATTACAAAAATATACGAATAATTATGGAAAAAGTTCTTGAATATATCCAAAACAACAAGCAACGTCACTTGGACGAGTTATACGATTTTCTAAGAATACCAAGCATCAGCAGCGAAGAAGAACACAAACAAGATGTGTTGCGTGCTGCTAATTGGTTGGTTCAAGATTTTAAACGGATTGGTTTTGAAAACGCCCGAATAATAGATACACCCGGCCATCCATTAGTATATGCGGAATGGAATGGTGCTGGAAATAATGCAAAGACAGTGCTTTTTTATGGTCACTATGATGTCCAACCCGTCGACCCTTTAGAATTATGGGAGACAGCTCCTTTTGAACCATTCGAAAAAAACGGCAAAGTTGTTGCACGCGGCTCTGCCGACGACAAGGGGCAACTTTTTGTGCATCTAAAAGCTGTGGAAGCCTACCTAAAAACCAAAGGAAAATTACCTGTAAATGTTAAATTTATAATTGAAGGAGAAGAAGAAGCTGCCGAATCTCATATCGATGAATTCGTAGAACAAAATCCTGAATTGTTAAAATGCGATACCGTTGTCGTATCCGACACAGAATGGTTTTATTATGATATGCCTTCGATTTGCTATGGGTTGCGTGGTATTGCATATTTCGAAATGGAAGTAACAGGTCCGAATCGAGATTTACATTCCGGTACATTTGGGGGCGCAGTTGATAATCCAATTAATGTTTTGGCGTGGATGATAACACAAATGAAAGATCGATATGGTCGTATCACAATTCCAGGATTCTACGACGATGTTTTGGAATTAACCGAAGAAGAAAGAAATAACTTCCGAAAGCTTCCTTTCGATTTGGATGAATATAAAAAAGACTTGGACATTCGCGAAGTAAATGGCGAAATTGGATATAGCACTTTAGAACGCATTTGGGCTCGTCCCACTTTTGATGTAAACGGCTTTAAAGGTGGCTACATTGGTGATGGTCAAAAAACTGTTTTGCCCTCGAAAGCATCTGCAAAATTTTCGTTCAGATTGGTTCCTAACCAAAAAGCAACTGATATTGCTAATAAGGTTGTCAACTACATAACCAATCTGGCACCACCAACAGTCAAAGTTAAAATAACACCTATGGGATTAGCTAATCCCGTATTGGTCGACCCGCACTCCTCAGCTGTGGAATCAGCAATCAAAGCCTTGAATCAAGCCTTTGGCAAGGAAGTAGTATTTATGCGCGAAGGTGGCTCAATCCCTGTTGTCGAAACATTCACTCACGTTTTGAAAGCTCCAGTTGTATTGATGGGTTTAGGGTTGCCCGATGATAATATCCATTCCCCAAACGAAAGTTTTTCGTTGGATAATTTCTTTGGTGGAATCAAAGCATCTGCAATTTTTATAAATGAATTTGCTAAATAAATATATCTTATGAACCCTGTTATTGAAACTAACTTTCCAGACCTACCTTTATTTAAAAAAGGAAAGGTAAGAGAAGTTTATGATTTAGGTGAAAATCTTTTAATAGTTGCATCAGACCGCATATCTGCATTCGATTATATTATGCCCCAACCTGTACCGGGCAAAGGAATTATTTTGAACAAAATAGCCGAATTTTGGTTCAAACATACAGAGCACATCATACCTAACCATTTTATAACATCAGAAATCGATAAATATCCCGAAATATGCCATAAATATGCCGATATCCTTAACGGTCGTAGTATGTTAGTGCAAAAAACTCGTCCGCTTCCAATCGAATTCGTAGTTCGTGGGTATATTACTGGATCGGCTTGGAAAGAATATTTAGCTCACCAATCAGTTTGCGGCATTCAATTGCCCGAGGGTCTCCAAGAATTCGATCAACTACCCAATCCAATATTTACACCTGCAACCAAAAATGATTTGGGACACGACGAAAACATAACATTCGAACAAATGAAAAATATTATAGACGAATCACTTTCGCTAAAACTTCGGCATATTTCGATAGAATTATATAAGTATGCACACGATTTTCTTTGGGAAAAAGGCTTAATATTAGCCGATACAAAATTTGAATTTGGAACCGGAAGTCAAGGTGAAATTATCCTTATCGACGAAGCACTAACACCCGATTCGTCACGATTCTGGCTTAAAGATGATTATTTATCTGGTAATACTCCTATCAATTTTGATAAACAGGTGCTTAGGGATTATCTATTAAATTGTGGTTGGGACCGTAACTCCAATCCGCCAGATTTACCTGAAGAAATTATCGAAAAAACACTTGCGCGATATAAAGATGCCCTGTTTTTAATTACCGGAGAAAAATGCTGAAACAAAAAATTTTTGTAGAAAGGAAGTTTTACAATTATATAGACTTTAAATTACTAATACCAGTATTACTACTCTCGATAATAGGTTTACTCTCAATTTATAGTGCAACTGCAGATTCGTTATTATCCAGCGAATTTTCGAACCAATTTACTTCTTTTTTGATTTCAATTGTTGCTTTGATTTTTTTCTTGTTTGTACCTGAAAAAACGCTAAGGCCTGCATCAATTTATTTATATATAATATCCATTATAGGTTTGATTGCAGTATCGCTTTTTGGAAAAGCAGTTTATGGAACTAAAGGTTGGCTAATCATAGGAGGAAAATCTATTCAACCAGCAGAATTCGCTAAATTATCATTAATATTAATCTACGGGTATATTTTTTCGAATATTAATGTAAGTATAAAACATTTGAGAGTTTTAATTACTGTTTTGTTTGTTACTTTTTTGCCAGTTGTTTTAATTTTACTCCAGCCAGACGTTGGAACAGCAACAGTTATTTTTGCAACTTTCATAGGATTGCTGTATTGGACAGGTATTAATACCCTACTAATATTTCTGATTATATCGACACCCATAATACTTATTATGTCGTTGAAAGGGCTAACTTCGATAATTATAGTGTTAACACTTTTTACGATAATAACCTTTTTATTTAAAAATAAATTATACTTAAAAGTGATAATTATTGCAGCAGCAATCTTGGTATCGATATCATCTCCATTGATTTACCAAGAGTTGGCACCCCATCAAAAGGCAAGAATCCAGAATATATTGGACCCCGAAAGCGCCGACAAATTGAAATCAGGCTACAACGTAACCCAATCAGTATTGGCTGTCGGTAGTGGTGGAATTTTTGGCAAAGGTTATATGCAAGGAACTCAAACACAATTAAGATACATACCAAAGCAGTGGACAGATTTCATTTTTTCGGTTCCAGCCGAAGAATTTGGCTTTTTGGGTTCGATTGTAGTATTATTTCTATATTATTTAATTTTTTCGAGATTACTTTTTATCAGTACTATTACCAAAAGTAGATTTTTTAGTGTTATCATTTTTTCAAGTTTTGCTTTATTTTTATATCATTTTATTATCAATATTGGTATGGTTTTGGGATTAACTCCAGTGATGGGAATACCATTGCCATTTTTGAGTTATGGAGGAAGTGCAATGATAGTTTATTATTCATTAATTGGACTTGCACTGAACGCCTATCGAAGATTCAAATTTTAACGTCTTTAATATATTTATTTTCATAAATTTGCTTAAAGCAATGAAATATAAATGTTTTTTATTGTAATTTTGTAAATACAATTTTACTGATTTAAATTTTGAGGAATGTATGTTCAAGTTTAAATTCACAGAACGAACCGACACCCGCTATGATACCATCGATTGGAAAAAGCTTGGCTTTGGTAAATACTTTGCTGATTATATGTTTGTTGCCTACAACAAACACGGTCAATGGTCCCAGGGAGAAATTGTTCCATATTCCACAATCGAGATTGAACCTTCAATGATGACACTTCATTACGGTCAAACAATTTTTGAAGGCTTAAAGGCTTATTATAATGTTAATGGCGGAGCAAATTTATTCCGCCCAAATATGAATGCCAAAAGATTGAATTCTTCGGCAAAAAAACTTGTTATACCCGAATTTCCAGAAGAGACATTTATCGAAGCTTGCAAAGAAGTTGTATACTACAATAGGAAATTTATCCCACAAAGGCGAGGCGAATCATTATACTTGCGTCCTGTGATGTTTGGATGTTCCAATATGTTGGGTGTCCATCCATCCGAGGAATATATGCTGATTATCTTTGCATCGCCGGTTGCTAATTATTACGAAGAAGGCTTAAACCCCGTAAAAATTAAGGTTGCCGATAGATATGTTCGTGCAGTTCGTGGTGGTCTTGGAAGTGCCAAAACCGCAGCAAATTATGCAGCTTCGCTTTATGCAGGAACCGAAGCAAAGAAGGAGGGATACTCTCAGGTCTTATGGTTAGATGGTGTTCACCTATCGAATATTGATGAAGTTGGAGCTATGAATATTATGTTTGTCATTAATGGCAAGATTATTACACCAACACTCGAAACTGGAACAATTTTGGCTGGAGTTACTCGCGATTCCGTAATTCAACTTGCTAAATCTATGGGAATTGAAGTTCAAGAGCGGATAATTGCTATCGACGAAATTTTAATGGGTTTGGAAAACGGCTCTTTGTCCGAAGCTTTTGGAACCGGAACAGCCGCAACAATTTCTCCAGTTGGCAAATTAAATTTCAAAGGTATCGAATACATTATCAATAATAACCAAATTGGAGAAATATCCCAAAAAATGTATGATACTCTTTTGGGGATTCAATACGGGGAAATCGAAGACAAATTTGGATGGACGGTGAAAGTTGATTTTTAACAAACAACTTTTACTATCAACTTATTTAATTTATACAAATATAATTTAAAGTTAAAAATAAAAAACATCGGATACCAAATAAAGATATCCGATGTTTTTTGTTTAAATTTGTTGAATTATTTTTGTTTGTTTGGGGCGTCCAACCCGTAATTTTTGCGGCGATCTTCCACTCTTAATAAGTAGCCTAATAAAATGGCAAGTATTCCTAAGGTGGCGAACATTAGCATAGGCCAAGTGTAATCATATATTGCAGTTGCATCTCCAGCTGCAATTCTTTCGCTAACTCCTGGATTGGTCTTTTCCAAAACTACACCCACCAACCAAGGTAAAGTCATCAATCCAATGTTTTGTATCCAAAAAATCAAAGCATAGGCAGAACCTAAATATCGATCTTCGACAATTTTGGGAATTGATGGCCACATTGACGCAGGCACTAACGAAAATGCTATCCCCAAAATCAATATTGCTGCAATTGCCAAGAAAGTATTAAGTGGAATAATAGCAAAGGTAAGGTGGGCTAATGTTAGTAAAGTGGCACCAGCAATCATTATTGTTGCACCTTTTCCTTTGTTATCCAAATATGCACCAATTAAAGGTGTTAATATAATCGTTCCAACCGGTAATAAGCCAGAAATATAGCCACCAATTTCGGGGGATACTCCCAATTTATTTTGCATCATATTTACTGCATATTTCAAAAATGGAAACACTCCAGAGTAAAATAATACGCAAAGCAAAGAAATATATATAAATGCACGATTTGTTAGGATTTTTCCTATGTCGCTTAACTTGAACTCTTCCGAGGGTTCCGTAGAATTATCTTCTTTAATTTGCTGATCTAATTTCTTGTCCATAAAGGTGTAAGTGAGAAATGTTAAGAAACCAATGGCTAATAAAGCTACGCCAAAAGTTACAGAATTAAGCACATTGCCTTGGACAACTCCATTGACGACTTTTACTCCAGCAAAATTTGCCGAAAAGAAAAAGGCGACCGAAGCACCCAATCTAGCAGTAGCCATTTCCATACCCATAGCTAAAGCCATTTCTTTGCCACGGAACCATTTTACGATAGCACGACTTACAGTTATTCCGGCCATTTCGACACCAATGCCAAAAATGGCATAACCAAACGAAGCCAATTTGGCTGTAGCTGGAATATTTGTCCAAAATGAATTCAAAAAATCGTAACCTAATCCACCTTGGTAAAATGCTGGAGAAAGTGCATATAACTTGATAGCTCCACCTAATAACATTACGATTGTAGCTGTTAACCCCGTGAATCTTATGCCCATTTTATCTAAAATAATCCCAGATAAGATCAAAAATCCCAAAACATTCATAATATATTCCGAACCTGAAAAGAAACCATAAACCGAGGGTTCCCATTTGTAATGTGCTTCGAGTAATGATTGCAAAGGTGCAATCATATCAACAAAAAAGTAAGCAGCAAGCATTGTGAAGGCAACAAGCATCAAAGCTGTCCATCGTGCTGCTTTGGATTCGTTCATCAGTTTGTTTAATTGATCTGTCATTGTTTTTAATTATTTTTTTGGTACAAAAAAACAAAAATAATTAAAAACTTTTTAAAAAGATATGATGAACCAAAATTAATTTGAAATTAAATCGGGGAAAATATAACTTATATTGCCTTCTTCGTCTATTTCTAATCTACAAATACCCTTCTGAACAGCTTCTTCCAAACGAATTCGAGCTTCGTCCACACTAATTCCGAGATGCAACGATACTTCGGCAACTTTTAAGATTCCATTCTGTGTTTTGGCTAATCTTAGAATTGAATTGATCTTTTCTATGTTTTGAATTTCTGCTCGAATTTTTTTTAGTTTTTGTTTTTTGAAAAAACCAAGGAATAATGGAATTATTCCAACAACCATTAAGGAGGTTAATCCAATAAAAAAATCTTTGGATAATCCATTGTTGACAAACTCGCCTAACGTGGCAAACATCATCAAAGCTGTGCCAAAAATTCCGCCGTAGAAAAGTAAATTCCAAAACCACATAAAAAATTCCTTTATTGATAATTTTAATCAAACAAGTAAAATTAACAAAAAAAATTGAATTTTTAATGTAATTAGATTAATTTTTGTTAAGTATGGTTTTGCGACCGCGACGCTTTATAATTTTGCCATTTTGGTCAATCCAATCCAAAACTTTGCTATAATATTCACTTTTTGATAATATTTCCGGATTACCAAGCATAATTAGATAATCCTTAGCTCTTGTAGTTGCAACGTTGAATTTGCGGTCAATTATTTTTCCATCTATTTGACTAACACTGCTTATTTTATCCAACATCACTTTATAGTTTAATGAAAATGAATAAATGATTATATCTCTTTCCGAACCTTGGAATCGCTCTACAGTGTCTATTGTTACTTTAGCTGCTATGGTGGGTGGCAACATATTGCGTATCAAATTGCACTGTCTTCGGAATGGAGCAATAACACCAATTCGATGAAAAGGTATATCGGAACCAAGGTAACGAAAATAATCTTCGAGAAATCTACTTATTAACTCTGCTTCGTATTTGTTGCTCTTTATGTCGATATCAGCGGGGGTCTCCACAAATACAATTCTGTCGGAGAACCAGGGATGCTCAAAATTATTTAAATACTCTGCTTTGCCATCAGATAATTGATGTTTGGCTATTGTATATAAGCTTTCGCTATAAGTTAGATAATTTGCTAACTCTTGAATCTTTTTATGTAGACGTCCTTGATGGCGAAGATATCCAATTGGTGCAATACTATTATTTAATCGTGCATTTTTGAGCAATCTTTCGAAAATGAAAAAAGTGTCAATATTATAATCCAAAAATTTTTCTTGATTAGTTATTGCTGGCAATTGATTTGTGTCGCCTATCATTATGAATTTGGGAACAACAGCCAAAAATCCATTAATTTCTGTTTCGACCACTTGACTTGCTTCGTCTACTACGAGTAAGTCGAATTTTAAAAATTGGAACAAATCCAAATTATTAATAAAGGCCGATATAGTTCCAACATAAACTCTTGTTTTCAACATTAATTGCATAAGCTCGTTGATGTTCAATTTTTCGGAAAGGAATGGGATACTCCGCTCTGTGAAATTCTCGATATTTTTGCTCGAAATTCTAAGGAAAGGAAAATTATTTTCAATCTTGTCTAATGTTTGACAAATTTCGTCTACAGCACGATTTGTGGATGCCATCAAAATAATTTTTGCATCGGAAAATTTATAGTAGTATTCAACTATTGCACGCATTATTCTTGAAGTTTTGCCTGTTCCCGGAGGTCCTTGAATCAGAAAGTAATCTTTGTGATTTATAGCTCTTTGAACTAATTTTTGTTGCTTTTTATTGAGATATTTAAATTTTTTGATTTTTTTATGGTCATAGTTGTTTTCAAGACCATTGATTACCTTTTTTCTATTTTCTTTAGGAGAATAAATAAATTTGGTTAATAATTGTAATTGCCTTTTTGCAAGATCGTCCGATTTATCAATTTCTAATGTCCAAAAGTTGTATTGTTTAAAAAGATTAACATCAACAGATTTGCTTATGAGCGAGATTTTAATTTTATTACTATTTGCTTCGCGAACAAAACCTTTTAGTACATAAAATTTTGTTGGTTGTGGAACAAATTCATCAGGATAGAGAAAAATTTGGTCACCTTCGTGAAAATGGACATTCTCTTCTGTGCTTTTCAAGGATAAATGATTAACAGTGAAATCTGACTCTTCGATATCTATAGTTAGTCTGGATAAAATTTGAAATGAATCGCTATAAATACTTAATCTTTGATCATTTTGTGTTAAATCCAAACGGACAATGTTATTTCTCAATTTTTGTATGTATTCTTCGGTGACTATAAACCGAAAGCAGTCATTAATATATTCCCACTCGCCTATCTCCAAATTGTCGAATACCTTGGTGATTTCGTCTGTAGGTATATTTTTAAGGTTGAGCGATAGAATTCTTTGAACTATCCATTCAAAGTCGATTTCGTTTGAAATTAGTTGCTTAAGTAAGATTATTATTCTATTTCTGGTGTAAAGAATTAAATCTTTTATTGTGTTGATATTGGAAACATTTCTTAGTGGTTTTTGATTATCCAAGGAATACAAAATTGCAGAGGTACCTCGCCTATTATCAAAAACATCGTCGAGCAATAAATTATAGCCATTAGCTTGTGCAAAATGATTTGTCCAAACATTGATAAAAGAATCTGTATTGAGATAATTAATTTTTAAATTTTTTTCGGGAAATTTACCAGATTTTAATTCAATAACATTTTTTTCGTTATCTTGTTTGTTGATCAATAAATCTAACCGCCCTTGCAATCCATTTAATTCGGAGATCAACGAAGGTTCAACGATGTAGTTACCTAATTCTATGGAAGGCACCACGCGTTGCAAGTTACAAAAATTTTCGTAGACAATTTTTTTAAGTTCTAATGCAGTTTCTTTTAATTTCTTCCCATTGTTGTTTTGGCCATTTGCAGAATTAAACATAGAGGCAATCAAGTTGATTGGACGATGTTTGATTGCTAATTTGAAAGCAGTCTCGAAATCAATTGCGGGATTATTTATCAAACTATCAAAAATATGATTGATTAAGTTTCCTTTTGTTAAATTTTGATTTACGATAAAATCTGTTATATTTTTACGAAAATATAGCAATGGTTGAATGGAAGTAAATTGAAAGCATTCTGCTACATCTGTGATATCAACCAAATATCCTGGTTCAACAATAATTTTAGTTCGTTGGGTTTGTT
>Ga0209018_1001858_pt1 | contig 16127 bp, 16 predicted proteins | sample YNPBryBLVA2012_FD_185814 | JGI IMG/M metagenome (GOLD analysis project Ga0209018, IMG submission 185814) | Anoxygenic and chlorotrophic microbial mat microbial communities from Yellowstone National Park, USA - YNP Bryant BLVA 2012 (SPAdes)... ...
CCTGCGCCGCGGCGAAGTGCCGGCGGAGTTCCGCCGTCGCCTGGCCGTCAAAGGCTTCGCGTTGACCGCCCGCTACGATCAGGCCATTGCGGAATATCTGGCCAAAAAATACGCCTTTTGACAAGTTTCGTGTGGCTTTGCCCTGGTTAAACAATGCACCCGGCCGAAACCGGGTTCATTGTTTTATTCTCGTTTCTCGAACTGGCTGTTATACAGTTCGGCGTAAAAACCGCCTTTGGCCAGTAATTTTTCGTGCTTACCTTGCTCCACGATGTCGCCGTTGTTCATGACCAGGATCCAATCTGCATCGCGGATGGTCGAGAGGCGATGAGCAATGATGAAAGAGGTGCGGCCTTTCATCAGAGCCTGCATGGCTTTCTGGATGAGGACTTCGGTGTGCGTGTCCACGGAACTGGTCGCCTCGTCCAGGATGAGAATGTTTGGATCGGTGAGAATGGCGCGGGCGATGGTCAGCAATTGCTTCTGACCGGCTGAGATGTTGCTGGTTTCTTCGTTGAGGACGAAATTGTACCCGCCAGGCAGGGCGCGGATGAAGTGATCGGCATGAGCGGCTTTGGCGGCGGCGATGACCTCCTCGTCGGTGGCGTCAATGCGCCCGTAGCGGATGTTTTCCATGATGGTCCCGTTGAAGAGCCAGGTATCTTGCAGCACCATGCCGAACATACAGCGCAGGTCGCCGCGTTTGAAGTGGCGGATGTCGTGTCCGTCCAGCAGGATGGCGCCGCCGTTGACATCGTAGAAGCGCATCAGCAGTTTGACCATGGTGGTCTTGCCGGCGCCGGTGGGGCCAACGATGGCAATCCGCTGACCCGGTTCGGCGTAGAAGGAGAAATCGTGGATGATGATCTTATCCGGGCTGTAGCCGAAGCGTACGTTCTTGAAGTCGACGCGCCCCTGAAAATCGGTCAGGCGGATGGGGTCGGCAGGATCAGGTTCTTCTTCTGCTTCTGCCAGGAATTCGAACACGCGCTCAGCGGCTGCGGCGGTTTGTTGCAACACATTTGAGATGTTGGCAATTTGCATCAGAGGCTGGGTAAATGAGCGCATGTACTGAATAAAAGCCTGAATGTCACCGACCGTGATGGCTTGCTTGATGGCGAGATAGCCGCCCAGGATGCTGATGGCCACGTAGCCCAGGTTGCCGATGAAGGTCATCATGGGCATCATCAGGCCGGAGAGGAATTGCGACTTCCAGGCCGAATGGTAGAGCGTGTCGTTCAGGCTGTCGAATTTGGCAATGCTTTTTGCCTCGCCGTTGAAGGCCTTGACGACAACATGCCCGCCGTACATCTCCTCGATGTGGCCGTTGACGTGGCCGAGGTAGTCTTGCTGTTGTTTAAAGTATTTTTGGGATTGTCGGACGATCAGGCTGATGAGCACCAGGGAGAGAGGCACAATCAAAAGCGCGACCAGCGTCATGGTCCAACTGATGGAGAACATCATCACCAGCACCCCGATCACGGTCGTGACCGAGGTGATGATCTGAGTGAGGCTCTGGCTGAGGGTCTGGTTGATGGTATCCACGTCATTGGTGACGCGCGAGAGCACCTCGCCGTGATTGGTTCCATCGAAGTAACGCAGCGGCATGCGGTTGATTTTTTCGGCGATGTCGCGGCGGAAGCGGTAAGCGATGTTGGCCGAAATGCCCGACATGATCCAGCCTTGAATGTAAGTCAGGACGGCTGAGAGAGCGTAGAGGAAAAGTACCGTAAGCAGGATATTGCCGATGTATTCGAAGTCAATGCCGTTGCCTGTGCCGGTAATTTGCCCGATGACGCCCTCGAAGAGTTTGGTCGTCGCTTTACCGAGGATTTTGGGGCCGACAATCGAGAAAATGGTCGAGGCAATGGCAATGAGCATTGTGACCAGAATGGCGATGCGGTAGCGACCGAGATACTCGATCAGTTTGCGCATCGTGCCTGCAAAGTCACGTGCTTTATCGCCTTTCATCATGGCCATGGGGCCACCGTGTCCGAAAGGCCCGGCGGGGCGGCGCGGTTGGACGGGGGCAGAAGAGGTCTGATTGCTCATTTCAATGCCTCCTCACCAAGTTGCGAGAGAGCAATATCGCGGTACACGTCACAGGTCTCCATAAGTTCTTTGTGTTTTCCTTTCCCGACGATTTTGCCTTCATCGAGAACAAGAATTTGTTCGGCTTTCATAATGGTCGCCACGCGCTGGCTGACAATGAAGACAGTGCTGTGGCGGGTCTTTTCGTGCAGGGCGCGTCGCAGAGCGGCGTCAGTTTTGAAGTCTAGAGAGGAAAAACTGTCGTCAAAGATGTAAATCGGGGCTTTCTTGACCAGGGCGCGGGCGATGGCCAGACGTTGCTTTTGCCCACCCGAGACATTCGTTCCTCCCTGGGCAATTTCAGCCTGCAGCCCCTCCGGGCGAGAGAAGATGAACTCGCTGGCCTGCGCAATGTCGGTGGCTTCTTTCAGTTCGTCGGAAGTGGCGGTTTCGTCAGCGTATTTCAAGTTGCTTTCGATCGTTCCTGAGAACAGCATTCCTTTTTGGGGAACGTAGCCAATTTTTGCGCGCAGGTCATGCTGAGTGACCTGGCGGATGTCTATGCCGTTGATCAGGATAGCGCCTTCGGTCACATCGTAGAAGCGCGGGATGAGGTTGACGATGGTGGATTTACCGGAACCAGTCGAGCCGATGATGCCCACCGTTTCCCCGGGTCGGGCGATGAAACTGATGTCATGCAGCACATCTTCCTGCGCTCCAGGGTAACGGAAAGAAACGTTCCGGAACTCTACCTCTGGCACGAACGGATCGGACCAGGACAAGGGCTGTTCCGGGTCCTTGATGGTCATGTCGGTATCGAGCACCTCGGCAATGCGTGCGGCAGACACAGAGGCGCGGGGCAGCATGATGAACATAAAGGACATCATCAAGAAGGCAAAAACGATTTGCATGGCGTATTGCAGGAAAGCCATCATATCGCCCACCTGCATTTGCGCTTCGGCGACCTGGTGGGAACCTACCCACAGAATGGCGATGGAGAGTCCGTTCATGATGAGCATCATGACTGGCATCATCACGACCATGACGCGGTTGATGAATAGACTGATTCCGGTCACATCCTGGTTGGCTTTATCAAAACGTTTTTCTTCGTAGTCTTGCATATTGAAAGCCCGCACCACCATCATGCCCGACAGGTTCTCGCGCAAGACGAGGTTGAGCCGATCGACCAGGTCTTGAATCTTCTTGAATTTTGGCAGGGCAATAGAGAAGACGGTCAGAACGAGACCCAGCAGGAGAATGACTGCCAGAGCAATAATCCACCACATGGAGGTGCTTTTCCCCAGGGCTCGAATGATGCCTCCCACGCCAATAATCGGGGCGTAGATGACCATGCGCATCATCATAATAACGACCATCTGAATCTGGGTCACATCGTTGGTCGAGCGGGTGATGAGCGAAGCAGTTGAGAACTGATCGAGTTCGGCGCTGGAGAAATTTTCTACCTTGCGGAAGACTTCACGCCTGAGATCGCGCGCCAGTCCCGCAGCAGTTCTCGCGGAGAGAAAGCCGACTGTAATAGTACAGGCGATGGATAAGAGCGTGAGCAGCAGCATCTGACCACCGATGCGCAGAATGTAATTGGTCTGCATTTTGTTGGTGTCGATGCCCAGGGCGATGTATTCGGCTTTCACTGCGCCCACTGCCATCTGATTGATCATGCTGTCACCCAGTGTAGCGAAACGCTGATTGATTAAGGTGGAAATCTGGGCGGCTTGATCAGTTGGCAGTTTGGCGAGAAGGGTGAAGATGTCCACGCCGGGGGGGAGCGCACTCAGATCCAGGCCGAGTGCCTGTCCCATCGCGGCAGCAGCCTGCGGGTCAGTCGCGATGCGCTCGAGGCTGGCAGTTGCCAGCCAGGCTTTGCCCAGGATGGGATTCATCTGTTCGAGGGTCGCTTTGTCTACCGCGTCCAGAACGTAAATCGGCTCATCAGCCAGGACGGGATATTTTTCGACCAGCGTCTCGTAATCGGCAGAATTTCTGTCGGCGAGGGTGTAATGGCTGAGAATCAGCGCTTTGTCCTCGGCGCTCATGAACAGGACCAGTTTGTCCATCGTGCTTTGGCGGAGCGCCTGGGGGACGGCGTTCTCGACCCCGCCCTGCTGAATGCCGTTGTTGACGATTTTCGACATGTAGTCGGGCAGGGCCAGGTCGGCGTTGGCCTGCACGAACAACAGGACAACGGCGACGAGAATCAGCCCGGTGTAGGGTTTGAGATATTTGAGAATACGTAGCATAGGGGAAAGAACTCCGGGAAGGTATTTTTTGCAGACGAACGGGAGGAAGTCAATCTTTTGTTTGGCGGGCGGCCTCGGTGAGGAGGGTGAGGGCGCTGATGATCATGTCTTGCTGTTCAGGTGTCAGGGAATCGGCCAGGCTTTCAATCCATTTGCCGCGCGCCTCAATGCCCTTCTGGATCAATTCTCGACCCGCCTCGGTTAACTGGAGCCGGCGGGCGCGACGGTCTTGTGGATCTTCGCTTCGCTCCAGGAAACCCATCTGCACCAGCCGGTCCACCGCCTGACTGGCTGCAGCCGGCGTGAAGCCCATTTGCTTGCTGATGTCGGATACCCCCGAACATTCACCGTGCAAGATGCGCATGAGCAGGTTGACTTGTGTAAACGTCAGGCCGGTATCGTCCATGAACTGCTTGAAATCGCGGCCCGAACGGTGCATGAACACTTGTGCCCATTCTCGTATGACCTCAGTCAATGATTTAGAAGTCTGCATAGTTAATTTCTCTAATTATTTAAGTTTTGTTGAATATATCATTGCGCAAAAAGGTCGTCAAGAAAGAGGACATAAGAGTATTGTTAGAAAACCTTCTGCGATTTCGTTTGTTCTGTGGCGAGAATGTCATTGCGGCAAGTAGTGACCGCGAAGGATACCCACAGGATCAACAATCTTCTGAGCATGCAGTGACAGGCTTTGAGAAAACTTTGAATCACAGCGTGCTCATACTTGATAGAGGAGATGGTTTATCATTTTTGTACGAGTCAAGTGACAAAAAAGAGCGGCACGAAAACCGCTCTTTTTTTGACTTTGCTATACCCGCAACAGCAGAGGGGCAGGGAGATCTTTTAGCCCAGTGCCACGTCCAGCAACATCATGATGGCAAATCCCAGCATGGCCCCAAACGTAGAGAAATGAGTATCCTTTCCCGATTGGGCTTCGGGAATCAATTCTTCGACCACCACGTAAATCATTGCGCCGGCTGCGAAAGCGAGCGCATACGGCAAGATCGGGCGCATGGATAGGACGGCGGCTGCTCCAAGTACGCCTGCAATCGGCTCGACAATTCCTGAAGCCTGTCCATAAAGGAAACTTTTCAGGCGACTCATCCCCTCCCGCCGCAGGGGAATAGAGACGGCTGCGCCCTCTGGAAAGTTCTGTAACCCGATGCCGATGGCCAGTGCCACTGCTCCCGCCAGCGCCGCGGACGGGATGCCTGCTGCCACGGCTCCAAACGCAACCCCCACTGCCAGCCCTTCGGGGATGTTGTGCAGGGTGATCGCCAGAACCAGTAAGAGGCTGCGTTGCCAGGATGTTTTGATTCCTTCTGCTTCATTGGTTGGTAAACCCATGTGGAGATGGGGCAGGAGTTTGTCCACTCCCCATAGAAAAATGCCGCCCAGCAAGAATCCTGTAAAGGCTGGCAGCCAGGCAGGAATGTTAGTCTCTGCTGCCATTTCGATAGACGGTGCCAGCAGGGACCAGAAACTGGCTGCAATCATCACGCCGGCAGCAAAGCCAAGCATGCTATCGAGAACCTTGCGCTCGATTGCCTTGAAGAAAAAGACCATTGCTGCGCCGAGCGCTGTCACGCCCCATGTAAACAGCGTTGCAAGCAGAGCCTGCATGATAGGATTGAATTGACTCATTCCTTCAATGATCATTTCCCGTTCTCCTTTCCAATAATTTGACAAATACCCTTCGCCGCTTGTGATTCCGACGGGGATGTAACTGTTCAGTCTTGCATCAAAACTGTTGTGTTTGTCATTGCGAGGAGCGTTCTTTGCGACGAAGCAATCTCCTGGCAAGCCAGGAGACTGCTTCGCTTTGCTCGCAGTGACAAAATGCGTAGAGTTTATAGAACAAGAGTTTAACTTGACATTGTCAAAATAGTTACCAATTCTTTTTTGTTTCGCGCTTCGAGCAGATGCAATTTGTAGCGCCGTCGGGCGATGTCTGCAATCCGGGCAATGGTGGGATCCGGCTCAGGGGTGACGGTCATTTCGTATTCCACCCAGTCAATGTCTTTCTTATAGCCGAGACGTTCCATGTGCGTCGGGTAGTAGGGAAAATTGTAAATTGTGGCGAGGGTAGCAACCTCATTGAAGCCTTCCACGAGCATCCCCTCCCGGTCCAGGTCGGTGAAACCGAGTGGCCCGTGGACGCCTTCCAGCCCTAATTCTTGCGCCCAGGTTTCTACGCTTCCATCAGGGCAGTTGAGACTTCGGGGTCATCAATGAAATCTAACCACCCGAAACGCAAATACTTTTGTCCCCATTTTTCGATGTGCTTGCGGTTGAAAATGGCGGCCACGCGCCCGGCAAGACGACCGTCTTTGTACGCCAGCCAGTAGCGCGTTCGCAATGTTCAAAGGCAGGATTTCGGTCGCGGCGCAAGGTGTTGAGTTCATCTGGGAACAAGGCCGGGACATAGTAAGGGTTGCCCTGGTAGAGTCGCACTGGAAAGCGGATGAAGGTTTTCAGATCGGATAATGTGGTGACTTCTTTGAGCGTGATGGTCATTTTGTCCCTCAAAAAATAGAGTCAGGAGGATTGCAGAAAGTCTTTGATATATGCCGTCAGTGTGTCCACTTGCAGGCTGTTGGCATCAAACCAGTGAATGGTGGGATCGCTGGCCTTGAACCAGTTGGCCTGCCGGCGGACGAACACCCTCGTTCGTCTGCGCATCTCTTGCTTGGCCTGCTCGAGCGTCAGTTCTCCTTGCAAAACCCGGACGCATTCTCCGTAGCCGATTGAGGTCATGGCTGGCAGGGAAGGGGAGACACCAGCCTCGAGCAGACGACGCACTTCTTCCAGCAGGCCGGCGGCGAACATGGCCTCAATCCGGGCGTCAATGCGGGCATATAACTCCGGGCGAGGGCGGCTCAGCCCGATGGTCAGCGTGCGGTACGGACCTTGAGCCTGTCCCCGCTGCTCGGAGAATTTCCTGCCCGTTAACTGGATCACCTCCAGCGCCCGGATGGTGCGGCGGACGTTGCGCGGGTCAATGCGCTCAGCGGCGGCAGGATCGAGTTTTTGCAGTTTTTCGTGTAACCAACAGGGGCCATGTTCTCTGGTCTGGGATTCCAGTTCGGCACGCAAAGCGGGATCAGGCGCGGCAGCGGGAGGGGTCCAGCCGCGCGTCACGGCGTGGATGTACTGCCCACTCCCGCCGACCAGGAAGGGGGTCCGGCCGCGGCCATGGATGGCGGTGATGGCCTCCGCAGCGGCTTGTTGGAACAGGGCGAGGCTCCAGGTCTCGTGCGGGTCGGCCACGTCAATGAGATGATGCGGTACGCGAGCGCGTTCCGCGGCGGTCGGTTTGGCCGTGCCAATATCCATTCCCCGATAGAAAAGGCGCGAATCGGCTGAGACGATTTCTCCGTCCAGCCGCTTGGCGAGTTGGATGGAAATTTCCGTCTTGCCTACTGCAGTAGGGCCAACGATAACAATCAGAGGAATTTTCACAGTCTATCCGATGATGTTTTCGAAGTGCTCAATTTTGGGAGGCACACCAGCCTGGCGAGTGATGGCGATGATGTCGAATTGCCACGTTTCGGGGCTTTCGGGGTGGCGGGCCAGGTAGGCCTCGGCAGCAGAGATCAGATGTGCTTGTTTGCGTGGGCTGACGGCTTCTTCTGGAAAGCCGAAGGCAGTTGAGGAACGGACTTTGACTTCTACAAAGATGATAGTGTTGTCTTTGCAGGCAACAATGTCGAGTTCGCCGTGGGCGGTGCGGAGATTGCGTTCCAAAATGGTATAGCCACGTTCTTGCAGGTAGTGGGCGGCCATTTCTTCGCCCCAGTGACCGATTGCCTGTTGTGTTCTGCTCATAAGCGGAATTTTTCCACGAAACTGTTGATGCGGTACTGGAGGCCGTGCTGGCGTTTGTGCCCGTCGAAGACGATGCGCTCGTAGTGAGAAAGCATGATTTTGGTGGTGCGCTCGATGGCGTATTTTTCTGAAGCGGTGCGTGCCGCGGCGCTCATCTTGTGGCGCAGAGGCTGGTCCAGGCACAGGCGGGTCAATTTGGCTGCGAAGGCGATCGGGTCGTTGCTGGACAGCAAGCCGGTCACCCCGTCTTCGACCGTGTCGCCGACCCCCACCGAGTGCACACCGACGACTGGCAGGCCGCACGCCATGGCTTCAATCACAGAAAGGGGGTGTACTTCGCTGATCGAGGCGGTGACAAAGATGTCGCCCATCGAGAGGTAACGGGGCAACTGGTCGTATGGCACCATGCCGGTAAAGTGGACGCGTTGGGTCAACCCTTTTTCTGCAACCAGTTTTCGTAAATTTTCTTCTTCGGGGCCGCCGCCAATGAGCAGGAGGTGGGTGTGTTCGATTGCTTCTGCAACCCCTGCAAAGGCCTGAATCAGGAAAGGTAAGTTCTTTTCCGGCGCTAGCCGGCCGGAGTAGATCAGCAGAATATCCTGGGGGCTGAAATTCAACTCGTGCCGGCATTCCTTGCACGATTCGCAGAAGGGAGTTAAATCTACTCCATTAGGAATGATTTCGATGGGGGCTGTCACTCCTAACTGGCGTAAGATGCCGGCCATACCTTTTGAGGGGGAGATTACCAGGTCAACTGCGTCGCAGAAGGACGGCATGTAGGTCTGTAAGAAGGTTTCGCTGAATTCGTCAGGCAAGAGTGGTAGATACGTTTGGGCGTAGAGGTCGTAGCGGGTATGATTGGTGAAGACAATCGGAATGCGCAGGGGGCGGCAGTAACGCAGGGCCAGCCGTCCGCTCAGGAAGGGGTGATGCACATGGACGATGTCCATTGTCTGGAGCAGGGTTTTGGCCTGCCGCGAATATCGAAAACTTAGGTAATAGCCGGTATCGCGCAGGGGCAGGCCGGGAGAGCGGATGATGTTTGTTTCGTCATCTTTGTAATCCTCGTTGCCAAAGGTGAAAACAAAGACGTCGTGTCCGGCTTTTTCCAGGTAGCGTTTATTGAGCGTGATGTAGTTGGTAATTCCGCTTACGTGCGGCTTGTATACATCTGCCATCATTCCGATTCGCATTGTTCACCTCGAGACAATCGTAAGTCAAGCAGAACGGTCTGTCAAGGTAGGGTATAATATCACCGCTTAAATTTCAACTTTTTATCTGGGCCTGGCCCGCTGAATAGCAGGATTTTATGGCGAACAATCCTTTTACCTTGCCTCCCGACTATTGGAGTCATTTCACTCTCTCCAAAGCCGATCTTGAGTTTCTCAGCAACTACCTGTTCGAAAAAGAAACTCCCCTCACGGAAAAAGAGCTTGTCCCTGTTCTGGTAGCAGAACGGATTCGTCGTGAGCGTGAAGCGCTCACGGCAAGGCAGCGAGGGGGCAGCCGGGTATATTTGCCGGCTGAAACCTACAAGGTGGGCGAGAGTTTAATCTTCCCGACGCTTGACTGGCAAAAAGGGAACGTGACGCGTGTCCGCCCTGGTAAAAATCCAGAGGTTGGCTCTTTTGAGGTCATCGAGGTCGAATTTTCGGATGGCCAAAAGCGCGAATTTGCGGCTGGCCTTGCGGAACACGCCTTGAATCATCCACCGGAAGTGGAGGTGGACGATGAACTTTTGATTCCTGAAAAGGTGCTGGAGCGTTATGGCGCTGCCCTGGAAGCGGCTCTCTTGAACGGTTTGCAGCAAGATCAGACGCTGGTGCGGATTGCTGGGCGATGGTTCCCCCGCTCCCTGCTGGTGGATGTGAATGTGGGTCATCTCAATCTGGCCGAGGCGGTCCTGGACGAGAAGAAGGGCGGCCCGCTGCCGACAGCGGCTTTGATCGAGCAGGTAGAACTGCCGGCTGGAGTTAATCCCAAATTGCTGGAATTCTCGATGAATTATGCCTTGCAGGAGGATGAGCGCTTCGATGAAGTTGGCCCGGCAGGGGAAGTGCTGTGGTTTTTGCGTCGCCTGGAACCGCTGGATGTTCAACAAATTCCTCCTTCGTTGCGCTATATCGAAATACCTTACGATCGTTCGGTTTTAACCAAAGAGATGCTGGCTCTCGAGGCCTCGCTGGGTGATGAATTATCGGTAGAGGTTAAAGTTCCTTCGCCAGGGCCAGAAGTGACGATTGCATTGAGTTATCCTCACTGGCGTGCTGGCACGCTGCCGATTTCGGCGCGGACACGCTCCCTCTTCCCCACCGCGTATGAATCGCCGCGTGTCCGCTTTACGCTGGTGGATGCTCACTCCAAAGATGAGATGCCGGGCTGGGTGGTGCGTCAACATGGTTATGTGGCGGGGGTGGGCGCCCTGTACCAAAAGTATGGAGCGATGCCGGGGAGCCTCATTACCTTGCGACGCGGCCCCAAACCGGGGCAGGTGGTGGTGGAAGTGCGCACGCGCCGACCGTTGCGCGATTGGGTACGCACGGTGTTGGTCGGCTCGGATGGTGGAATTGTCTTTGCGACCCTGAAGCAAAACCTGACGACTGAGTTCAACGAGCGGATGATTATCGTTGTCCCTGATGTCAATGGCGTGGATGCGGCTACCGAACAAATCACCAAACAGCATTTGCCATTTGAGAAACTGGTTGGCAACATGATGCAAGAATTGAGCAAACTCAACGTGCAGGGACACGTGCACGCGCTAGAGTTGTACTCTGCTCTCAATGTCATTCGCCGTTGTCCGCCCGGCCCGTTGCTGGCGTTCCTGGCACAAACGTCAGGCTATAAGCATGTTGGTGATTTACATTATCGCATTGCAAGCGCGGAGGCTGAAGATGAGTGAACCCACAAAATTCAGTCTGCTTAAACCTACTCTCCAGACTCCCTTTCATGTTGATTTCGATTGGTGGCGTTCTATAGACAACAACTGGCGGATCGCGTTGCACGATATGCTTTGTCCAGAACATCAAGCGATGTTTTCGGATCCTACGGCAGAAGAAGTTGTGGATTGGATTGATCCCAAAACTGCTGAAGTCCGTCCCATTGATGCTGTTCAGGCGGTTTTAATTGCCCACTGTGCCCGCCAGCCTGCGTTTTTGAATGCGCAAACGATGCTTGTTGAGGCTGTTTTCAGGCTTTTCCTGGCAAATGGCAATGCCCCGATGTCGGCAGAAGAAATCGGGCAGCGTCTGGGGCGTCCCCCTGAGGTGATTCTTAAGACCATTGCTGGACCACGCATTTACAAAGGAATCAGACCGTACCTGCCGTAAAATCCGGCGATTTCTGACTTTGCAAAAAGTCTCTATCGCTTTATCATTTAGAGCGCCTGCTTTGGCAATTGAATTGAGAGGCTGACGGTGGTTATCTCGTGAGTGTTTTTCATTAGTGACGCGTATTGTTTGCCCCTGTAGCTCAATGGACAGAGCACCTGCCTTCTAAGCAGTAGGCTGCGCGTTCGACCCGCGCCAGGGGCGCTGTTTGTGCCTTGTCTCCCTTCCTCCGACTTGAGGAAAGGGGTGTTTGAATGAAAGGATGAAAAAATGAAAATCGAACGTACTGGCTTGCTTAAGTTCAAGGGACAGGATGTTACGGTGATTGGTCCAGACCTGACTCCGGGCGTTCCTGCTCCTGACTTTACTGTCCACACCCTGGATTGGTCTCTCTTCCGTGGTTTAGCCGATACGGCGGGCAAAGTACGAATTATTGCGGCCGTCCCTTCTCTGGATACCGAGGTCTGCGACCGGGAAACGCGCCACTTCAATCAAGAGGCGGCTGCGCTTGGGGGAGATGTTGCCATTCTTGTTATCAGCACCGACTTGCCATTCGCTCAGAAACGCTGGTGCGGGGCAGCGGGGATTGATCGGGTTGTCACCCTCTCCGATCACCTGACCGGTGAATTCGGGGAGAAATATGGCTGTCTCATCAAAGAGATCCGTATCTTGCGTCGTGCGGTCTTTGTTGTGGACCGCAATGATCTCATCACCTATGCCGCGTACATGCCGGCTCTGGGCGTCGAACCAGACTATGAAGCCGTCCTGGAGGCGGCTCGTGTGGCGTTGCGCAAGGAGTGAACAATGGCAGTGATATTTTCAAAACCATCCCTTGTGGCAGGGCACAGGCTCCCGACTCTGCAAGCCCTTCAATGGCAGGTCAGCATTCGCTCATACACCTGGAGTCCGCCAACTGACGTGTATGAGACCGAAGCCAGTTTCGTGGTGCGTGTGGAAATTGCCGGGATGAGCGACTCTGATTTTGACATTCAAGTAGAAGACAATATTTTGCTCATCACCGGTACACGCTCGGATTCACCCGAGCGGCGCGCCTACCGCCAGATGGAAATTCGCTATGGCGAGTTCAGCACAGGGGTCGAATTACCGCCTGGCCTCGACCTGCGCCATGCACAAGCCGACTATGAAAACGGTTTCCTGACCATTGTTTTTCCGAAACTCAAGCCCACCGAGATTCCCGTTCAAGGATAATATGTCTGCAACTCGCTGGCTTTCTCTTGGGCTGGAAGACCTCCCCTGGGATCCTGAATCGGATTTCTCGCTGGAGGAACTTCTCTTGCCCTCGATATTTACGCGTTTACAAAAGAAAGACGAAAACGAAAAGGCAGAAAAGCAGACCGAAGCAAAAGATGAGCCACAAGCGAAATTGCCCGAAGTCTTGCCGATTTTGCCTTTGCGGGGGGTTGTTGTCTATCCACAGACTGCAGTGCCGCTGACGATTGGTCAGCCGCGTTCCATTCAGTTGGTGGACGATGTGTCCATGACAACCGATAAACTCATTGGTTTGGTGGCCACCCGCAACCCCGAATTAGAAAACCCCGGCCCGGCTGATTTATATTCGGTCGGTACCATTGCCTCGGTCCATCGCCTTTTCCGGGCGCCCGATAACACTATCCGCCTGCTTGTTCAGGGGCTGGTGCGCTTCCGGTTGGTTGAATTTGTGGCTGAAGAGCCGTATCTGACTGCTCGGGTGGAGATCATCCCCGAGGTGGTCGAAACCGGTCTGGAGGTCGAGGCGTTGGCTCGCGCTGCGCGTGACCAGTTTGAAGCAATTGCGCAATTGACTCCCTCGATTCCCCGCGAACTGGTCGCCTCGATTGCTGCGATTGAAGACCCGCTGCAGACGGCTTATACCATTGCCAACTTCCAGCGCATGGACCTGGAGGATGCCCAGCAGATTCTCGAACTCGATTCGACCCACGCGAAGTTACAAAAACTGGTGGACTTCCTCGTTCGCGAGATCGAGGTGTTGCAACTTGGGGCAAAAATTCAGAACGAGGCTCGCTCCGAAATCGAAAAAATGCAGCGCGAGTACTTCTTGCGCGAGCAGATGAAAGCAATCCAGAAAGAACTTGGCGAGAAGGATGAGCAGGCTGCTGAAATCGAAGAGTTCCGGCAAAAAATTGAGGCGGCTAAAATGCCCGAAGAAGCCGATAAAATGGCCCGCCGCGAACTCGAGCGCATGAGCCGTTTGCCGGCCGCGGCTGCGGAATATGGCGTGATTCGTACGTACCTGGATTGGTTGGTTTCTCTGCCGTGGAACCAACTCACCGAAGACAATCTCGATATTGCCCATGCTCGCCAGGTGTTGGACGAAGATCATTACGGGCTGGAGGATGTCAAAGAGCGCATTCTGGAATTTCTGGCAGTGCGCAAGTTGCGCCTCGAGCGCAAGGAAGAAGCAGAACCATCGAAGGACCTCATCCGCCGCGAACGAGAAGGCGTAATTTTGTGTTTCGTCGGCCCGCCCGGTGTGGGCAAAACCTCGCTGGGGCAGTCTATTGCTCGTGCGTTGGGGCGCAAATTCGTCCGCGCCTCGCTGGGCGGTTTGCGTGACGAAGCCGAGATCCGCGGGCACCGCCGCACCTATATCGGCGCCATGCCGGGCCGAATTCTTCAGGCGTTGCGCCGTGTCGAGTCCCGGAACCCGGTCTTTATGCTCGATGAAATTGACAAACTGACCTTTGATTTTCATGGTGACCCGGCTTCGGCTCTCCTCGAAGTGCTCGACCCCGAACAAAACTCAGAATTCCGCGACAATTATCTCGAGGTCGCTTACGACCTTTCTCAGGTCTTCTTTATCACTACCGCAAATACCCTCGAGACTATCCCGGCTCCATTGCTCGACCGGATGGAGGTGATTCAACTCTCCGGTTATACCGAAAGTGAAAAAATTGCTATCGCCCGCGGGTATCTGATTCCACGTCAACTGCGCGAAAACGGTTTGCGTTCAGAAGAAATCTCGTTCACGCGCAATGCCCTGCGGACCATGATCAGCCAGTACACGCGTGAAGCAGGCGTGCGCAATCTCGAACGAAAAATTGGCGCGGTTTGCCGCAAGGTGGCCACGCGCATTGCCGAGGGCAAGGCGCAAACCTGCAGAGTTACCCCCAGGGTCGTGCGAGAATTGCTGGGACATCCGATTTTTATGGAACCGGAAGAACTCAATGCCCGCACTTCGATTCCTGGGGTTGTGCCTGGCCTGGCCTGGACGCCTTTCGGTGGTGACATTCTCTTCATCGAGGCCACGCGCATGGCTGGGAACAAAGGGTTCCAGGTAACTGGCTCGGTCGGGAACGTGATGCAGGAATCGGCGCGCGCCGCCCTTTCGTATGTCCGTTCCCATGCTGAACAATTCGGCATTCCGGCGGACTTCTTCGAGAAAACGGATATTCACCTCCACATTCCTGCCGGAGCGCAGCCAAAAGACGGCCCCTCGGCGGGTGTTACGATTGCCACGGCCATTGTTTCGTTAATTCTGGGGCGGCCGGTACGGAAGAACGTCAGCATGACCGGCGAAATTACCCTGCGTGGTCAGGTCATGCCGGTTGGCGGTATCAAAGAAAAGATGCTGGCTGCTCATCGTGCCGGGATTACCACGGTGATTCTCCCTCGCCGTAACCAGTTTGACCTCGAAGATGTGCCCGCCGAGGTCAAACGGAAACTTAAATTCGTTTTTGTAGATACGGTTGACGAGGCCATCAAGGCAGCGCTGGAACCGTCTGCTCCTGCTCATCCCCGACGGGGCAAAAAATCTCTCTCTGAGGCTTCACAAGATGCTCAAAGTTCTTCTGGCGGATGATGATTACACCATGGTTTCTTTACTCAAAACCCTTCTTTCCCTGGAGGGGTATCTGCCGGTCTCTCTGCTGGATAAGAAAGGAGACGTTTTGGAAAACATCCGCCAGGAGAACCCAGATGTCATCTTGCTTGATGTCCATCTGGGTAACCAGAGCGGTTTGGAACTCATGAGGCGGATCCGGGCCACCGATGATCTCAAGCACGTTCGCGTCATTATGGTCTCTGGAGGCAACAAGCGTGAGGAATGCCTGGCGGCGGGCGCCGACGACTTTATCCTGAAGCCTTACATGCCGGACGAGTTATTCTCAAAGATTCGAGGCCTGGCTCAAGCATGAACACCCAACCGGTTGTGAAAATCCGCAATTTTCTCTACCCGGCAGATTATCCTGCCGCCCGCCGCCTGTGGGAAAACGCCGGGCCGGGAATCCAGTTACGCCGCTCGGATGAACCTGAAGAAATTCTCAAAAAATTGCAGCGTGACCCCGATTTGTTTCTGGTTGCCGAAGTTGATGGGCGCCTGGTTGGTACAGTGATTGGCGGTTTTGATGGCCGTCGCGGCCTCATTTACCACCTCGCTGTCGAAGCGGACATGCGCCAACGCGGAATTGGTGAATTGCTGATGAACGAAGTCGAGCGGCGCTTGAAGGAAAAAGGCTGTCTGCGATGTTATTTGTTGGTGACCGTGGATAATGAACACGCCATGCGTTTCTACGAGAAACGCGGCTGGTCCCGCATGGATACCGTTTACGTGTACGGCAAAGATTTGTAAAGGTAACTATTCAGCCATCCACTCGAAACAGGGGTGTCACTGCGAACGAGCGCTTTTTGCGAGTGAAGCAGTCTCCCAAAGCATGGTTTTTCCTGT
>Ga0209018_1001860_pt1 | contig 16115 bp, 12 predicted proteins | sample YNPBryBLVA2012_FD_185814 | JGI IMG/M metagenome (GOLD analysis project Ga0209018, IMG submission 185814) | Anoxygenic and chlorotrophic microbial mat microbial communities from Yellowstone National Park, USA - YNP Bryant BLVA 2012 (SPAdes)... ...
ACCCCTCTTCTTACAAATGCTCTTTCCCCTTGAGTATCTTCCATGATACGAGCAAGTACCTCCGCACTCATCCCAACCCCATTGTCCTTTACCTTGAGTTCGATCCCATTATAGCAAATACTTCCATCTATGATGATCTTCCCGGGGGAAGGGCTGTTCTTGATGCCGTGGTAGATGGCGTTTTCCACCAGAGGCTGAAGAATGATTTTTACCGTTCGATATGGGAATAAATCTTCCGGAACACAGATCTCATAGTCGAGCCGGTCCTTGTATCGCATCTTCTGAATGATCAGGTATTGACGGACGTGTTCCACCTCTTCGCCGATGCTGATGATTTCCCTCCCGCCGCTTATACTGATTCGAAACAGTTTGGCCAGGGCAGCCGCCATTTCGATTACCTGTTGGTGTTGCCTGTCTTCGGCCATCCAGATAACCGAGTCCAGGGTGTTATAGAGAAAATGAGGATTGATCTGAGCTTGCAAGGCCTTTAGTTCACTCTTCCGTTTGTTCTGCTGCTCTTCAATGATGAGCTGTAAGAGCTCTTTAATCTTCTGCACCATAATATTGAAATCTTTTCCTAGTTCTCCGATCTCGTCCGATCTTTCAATCTTTGCCTGGATATCAAAGTTACCCTGCTCCACCACCTTAATCGTATTCCGAAGAAGTTTGATCGGTCTGGCGATCTGAAGGGAGATGATGAAAGAGAAAAGGATGGTAAGACTCAAGAAAAGAATACCCCATGCGGTATACACTCTTCCCAAGGAACGGCGGTCTACCCCTAATTCCTCTGGATAGCTTACTCCGATTACCTTCCATCCCGCCTTTTGCAGTGCGACGATGCTGTACAGTTTCAAACCCTCGTGATCATTTACTTCGAACTCCGACATATTGGAGGATAGCACTTCTTCCACATGCTCTCTTTTCAGTCCGCTATACACCACCTGCTGTCGGGGATGAAATACAAGATTCCCGGCAGAATCTACGATAAACACATATCCTCTCTTTCCCAAGGAAACATTCGTACAGAGATCCTCGATGAGACGATAGTTCAAATCGATCAATAACACGGCTACCGGTATTCCTCGATGTATATCAATCAAGAGTTTACTCAGAGACACAACCCAGAAGTACCGATGTCTCACCAGGTTTTGAACGTGGGAAGAGGAAAAAACGGCTCGCCCCCCTGCATCGACGGCCGCCTGATACCAGGCCTGTTTCTGGAGCGGCACAAAGGGATTCTGTTCCAGAGATCGGTCATGAAAAAGTATGTCCCCATCCAACCCGATGAGAGCAATGAGGGAAACATCTTTACGGTTCTTAATGATCGTAGACAGATTGTCTTGAATCCGTTTACGCAATTCCCTGGATCTCTCATATCTAGAAGGTTCCCTGAAATAATCGTAGACATCCTCGTTGGAGGCGAGAAAGGAAGCGAGACTCTCCATCGAGTCGATATAGGTATTCACCGTGTAGGCGATACTGCCCGTCAATTGCTTTGCGTACTGACGGGAGTTCGTCTGGACTGCCTCTTCCGTCACCCGGAAGGAAATGAAGAAAACAACCAGGAGAGTCGTTACCATAAGCACCGCATAGGCAAATGCCATTGATACCTGGATGCTTCGGAACTTCAATGTCAATTTATTCCATACTGACATGGGAACCTTCCGACCTGTATGCGGTTGGAGTCAACCCAACTGTTTTCCTGAACAACAGGCTGAAGTAGTGCGGATCCTGATACCCAACCTTTTCAGCAACCTCGTACGTTTTCAGATGGGTCGTCCGCAGAAGCTCTTTCGCTTTTTCCATACGCTTTTCCGTAAGGTATTCGAGGAATGTCTTCCCCGTATGTTTCTTGAAAATAACGCTGAAATAACTGGTGCTAATAGACAATTCTTTACAAAGCTGACCAATATTCAGGTCCGGATCCGGGTAATGTTCTTGAATAAACAGTTCCGCCTCTCGAACCTTCTGGAGGGAGAAATCTTCCTGCTGGGATCTCAGATACTGCGCGATTTTATCGCTGAATCGAAGAAACCACGCCTCCATTTCCTCCAGAGTCCTGCAATCTTGCACTTCGAGGAAAGGGTTGGAACCCTCAGAAAAAAAATTCAGTATTGGAATTTGTAATTCCTCTGCACTCTGCAGAAGATACGCCAAGGTAAATGTGACAGACAAATGATACTCTTCCACCCTGTGAACAGAAGAGCGGAAATACTCTTTCATTCGCTCGAGGGTCTGGAGCAGATTCTTTTCTTCTCCCAGAATAAGGGCCTTACGGATCTCCCTGCCCCAGTGAGGTACTGAAGATTTCTCCAGATAATTGTTCCCCATAATTTCACGGTATGGGAGAACACGTCTGTGTCCCTGCAGAACCGATAACTGTAAGGCTTCCATCGCCTCTTTGTACGATTGATGCACCTGAACAAGAGCAGGCACCGGATTGCCGATTCCAATGTGCACCGTTCCACATAAATAAGAGGAAAGTCTTCTTTCCAACAATTCCGCCGCCCACAAGGTTTCCCGGTATAATCCCTTTGTATTCGTTCCCCAAAAAAGCAATACGGATTGGTTCCGGACATTCCTGAAATCGATCCAGGAAGTAGTCGGTTGAAGAATTTCCCGGACCGCACTCACTACGGAAAGATGGTTCATCACAGCAGACTCTGTACTGCCGTTTGTTATCGTTTCGATGACCGATACACTGTACAGCACCCCCGTAACAGGAATCGGCAGGTTTAGAAATCGAATATGCGCTTCGATATCCGAGGAATCAGGCTCAGGGGAAAGCAGACGATTCAGGATCCTTTCTTTGAGTAAAGGCAGACTTTCTTCCAGCTGTTTTCGTAAGAACTGTTCATCTTTGAAGCGCTTCCTTTCCTCATCCAATTTCTCCCGAAGGGATCGAAGGATCTCCCGTAGAGAGGAAGGAGCAATCGGTTTCAACAGATAATCATGTACTCCCAGTTTTAATGCCTGATGGGCATAATCGAACTCATCATACCCTGTTAAAAGTATGATTTTAGTGGCAGGGAACTGTTCCCGGATATGCCGGGCCAAAGCCAACCCGTCCATAAAAGGCATACAGATGTCGGTCATAACCACATCTGCCGGGGTTTTTTCCAGAGCTTCTAGCGCCTCGTTCCCATTCCCGCATGCGGCCAAAAAACGAAATCCCAAGTCTTCCCAGGGGATATGATCCCGCATCCCTTCACGGATTACAGGTTCGTCATCCACGAGCAAGAAGGTGTATAGAGTGTCCATATTCCAGTATCCACTCTCTGAACTCGGGGTACGTCTCCGATATCAAAAGAATCAGATCCGGCAGCGTATCCCTCGGCATCTGTTCCAGGGTATACTGCACAAGGGCCGAATAGTGAACCGGATCGCTCACCGTGCGAAGCACCAACTGGTACAGGGCTTCGCCATTCTCGCTGGATTTGAAGATCCGTTTCAGGGATGAACGGGTTCTCGGTTGATCCCGGAACAATTGCAGTAGATCGAGAAATGCCGCATACCGGTCCTCCTCCCTCTCTTCGCCCAGTCGGGGCAGGATCTCGGCCACATCCCGTTCCTGTACCTGAAGGATCCGGTAGTACTTGCCTCCCCCTTCGATCAAGCCGGCCACCACATCGGACCAGAACTTCGCCTGCACGATACTCGGCACTCCCAGGAAATCCCCCACGGGAGCGAATACCGCGGCAAAGGGCCAGGAAATCACGGAACGGAAAAAGTTGCCCCGAATCACTTTCCTGTCGAACTTGCGGATCGTGTTATGGGTTGCCAGGTACAGACCGTTGGAGAAGGAGATGAAGAAGAACTTCGCTGCATTATAAAATAGGCCTCCCACCGCAAAGGGCCATAGAAGATCGAACTGGGCTTTCACGAACCCTAGAATCGGTACCGAGAAACCTGTCCAGAAGAGGGAACGACTCAAGTTAGCGAAATCGACACTCCGGAAGGTCCATTCCCGCAGCCGTACCCCCCGGGTGGATACGAGGTCGGCAATCATGTTCCGGAAACCGGTGATCCCTAGCCAGACACATGCGTAGAACAGTCCAATGAAGTGGTAGGCTACCACGAACCCCACCCCCACATGGAAGGCGTTCACCATCGGGGGGTTCAGGTAGCGGATCGCCCGGCGAAGGGGAATCCTTTCCTCCTCTTTTTCCAACCCACTCTTGTTCTGGATCCCTTCGGAGATCTTTCCCATGCAAACAATGGGTGGTGCATCTTCCCTGCCCGCAATCAGTTGAGTGATCGGTAATGGCAGGGTGATATGTTTTCTGAGATACCTTTTTCTATACTTTCCCTGGATTCTGTCCTGATAGATGAACCCCATCCCTGGAATCGAGGGACTACGACCCCGACTGTCGCTTCCGCACACAGGGATCAATGGAGGCTTTCCAAGTTTCCCTCGTTCCTGATTGAACCCTTTCAGGAAATGGGTAAGCTGGAGAAGCTCCTCGGGGTCGCGAACGGCACTGTCCTGGAGGTTGTATACTTCCACTTCATCGAGGGAATCTCCATACTCCTGTAACAATCTCCGGGCGTTCTCCGTCCCATGCTCCAGGGGGTGAAGAACCCGTACTCTGCATCCGACTTTCCGCAAAGTTTCTGTGATGTGGGCAAGATCGTGGAATACGGTAACCGATTCTCCCAATTTCGGATTGGAAAAGTATTTTCTATAGAGATCTTCCGGATTCAATGTATGGAACTCTTCGTAGAGGCGGGTAAACTTCTGTTCGGCAATCCGCAGTTCCCACTCGGAGATCTCTTTTTTTCTGAAATCGTCCCGTGCCTTTTCCAGCAACGCTTTCGCATGCAGGAGCCTATTGTGCAGGATCGGTTTATAGATTCTATAGAAGAACTCCCCCAAATGGAGCTTGTTCAGGCTAAAAAGGGGAACGAACTTTCGAAGCTGATTTTTCTTGATCTTGGGAACCTGGTACAAGGGATCCTCAGGGTATCCTTCGTTCAACTCCTTCAGATCCGTCTGATTGAAGTGGTTCACCAGCCGTTTCACCGCCTCCAACCGATGCTTCTGGTTCGCCTGTAGCCCCTTGAAGAAAGTCTTCAACGACCCTTTGTGTTCTTTAAGAAACTCTTTCAGATCCGTAGCTCGTTCGAAAATCGGCAGCACCGTCAAAAAATGGAACCGTTTCCCCGCGGCAATGCAACTGAACTCCAGGGCGATCTCCACCCTGACCCCAGTAATTCGCCCCGCCTCTATCGCCTCCATCATCATCGGATAGGCAGCTATATGGTTGTACGCAATGGTGAGGGAAGACATCCCTTTGATGAAGGCGTCGATCACCAGTTGGGTAGGATTCTTCCGCCCTGTGCTGGCCGTATCGTGCACATGGGTATCCCACCCCAGATCCAGATCTTTCAGGGGTTTCCCCACCTCCGGTACTTCGATCACGTTCAGTTCCAGGATAAGCTTTCGGATCACCTGATGCCTGCCGTGGGAAGTCCGGGAAAAGTCATGGAGGAGTTCCAGCTGTCTACGGGAGTTGTGCCGATTCTTCACCGCCTCCTTCATGAGAGCTACCTGCACCCGTGCGGTATTGAGAGGCATGGCCATGGTACGCGCATGGAAGGCAACATCCATCAGCCGTTTCAGCGCCCGAAGCCGGTTCTTCCGACTTCCAGAATCCAGGCTACTGATCACCGCCAGGTATGCCTCTGCCAGGGAGATTCTCCGTTTCTGGAACCTCCCTGCCACACCCAGGGGGTGAAACTGGGGTAGGAGACGTACCTTCTGGGGTCTATCGATTCGGTCGTTCAACTCCTGCTGGTACTTGTAGAGTTCGTTGGAAAAACTCACCAGGTTGACAAATCGATTGTAGAGTCGGATCATAAGTGCATAGTATACTATACTTGGAGAAATATTGGATACCTTCCGTAAACAAAATCTCCGGAAAGGGGCAAAAGAACGTTTAAACACCCTGCCGGAAGAGTTCAAGCGAAGAGCATCCCTCTCGATCTGCCAGCATCTACTGCACTATCTCCAATCCCTCCCCACCCCTCCTTCCTCTCTCCTGGGATACATCCCCCAAGCGGAAGAGCCGGACACGAAACCTTTCTACAGGGAAGTAGCTTCCTCGTTCCCTACTCTTCCCATCGGCTTCCCCCGGGTGGAGGAGAAAGATCTCGCATTCTATCTATGGATGTCGAAGACCCTTCCCGGAGATGCCCCGGTAGAATCTCCTCCTGATCCTGCCTGGGAAATCGGCTCCTTTGGAATCCCTTCCCCTTCCCCCTCCCTGCCCCAATTCGGAAAGGATATCCCCTGGGGGGATTCTCCCCTGGTACTGGTGCCCGGCCGGGTATTCGATCGGCAGGGGGGAAGGATCGGGAGAGGGAAAGGGTACTATGACCGATTCCTCCGCGCCCTCCGGCAAAAGGGGATCGCTGTCCGGGCAGTAGGAATCTGTTTCACCATTCAACTCGTGGAAGAAGTTCCTCGAACCGAATCAGATGAACCGATAGATCATCTTATCACAGAGGAAGGTGTGCTATGAAGGAATCTGAAGGGTTCCGTAAAACCAAGATCGTTTGCACGATAGGCCCCTCGTCCGATCAGGTGGAGGTGGTTCGACAACTCCTTCTACTGGGAATGAACGTAGCCCGGTTCAACTTCTCCCATGGGGATCATGGGGAGCACAAACGCCGGATGGAGATGGTACGGGCCGTCGCCACGGAACTGAACATTCCCGCGGGGATTCTCCTCGACACCAAAGGCCCGGAGATCCGCACCGGCGTGGTGGCGGGCACGTTAAAGCTCCTCCCCGGCCAGGAGATTTCCCTCACCGTAGACGGGGCTGAATGTACTCCCGGAAGAATTTCCCTATCCTACAAACCCTTACCCAAGGAAGTGCAACCGGGAGACCACATCTACATCGCCGATGGCCTGATCGATCTGGAAGTGATCGATATACAGGGGGAGGTGGTACGGGCCAGGGTTATAACGGGAGGTCTCCTGGGAAGCAGGAAGAACGTCAACGTGCCAGGAATCCGCACCTCTTTGCCAGCCCTCGGGGAACAGGACGAAAAGGACATACAATTCGGACTAGCCTAGGGGATCGATTTCATTGCCGCTTCCTTCACTCGGAAGGCCCAGGATGTGATCCAGATCCGATAACTGACCGATCGACTCGCTACAGGTACCCCAAAGCCGCTGATCATAGCCAAAATCGAAGACCGGGAGGGAGTGGACAACATCGATGAGATCCTTCGAGTGGCCGATGGGGTGATGATTGCGCGGGGCGATCTGGGTGTACAGTTACCGATGGAAAGTATCCCGTTGATCCAGAAACGAATCATCGAAAAATGCAATAGAGCCAACAAACTGGTGATCACCGCCACTCAAATGCTGGAGAGCATGACCGCCAATCCCAAGCCCACCCGGGCAGAGCTCACCGATGTGGCCAACGCCGTGTTCGACGGAACAGACGCGGTGATGCTCTCGGGGGAAACCGCAGGAGGCAAGTATCCTGTTGAAGCCTTGCGCGTAATGGATCGGATCATTCGGACAGTTGAACGATCGGAGGAGTACAGGGAACGAAAAAAGAGATACTTCCAGTTCCAGAGCAGTCAGAACGATATTCCCCACGCAACGGCCAAGGCTGCCTACATCATGGCGGAAGAAATCAACGCCTCTGCCATCATCGGCCTTACCCGATCGGGGAATACCGCACGGCTACTCTCTTTCTACCGGCCAGATCCCCCCATTATCGCCGTGACCCCATCCATCGACGTCCAAACCAAGCTCCTCCTCCACTGGGGGGTGTTTCCCCTGGTGGCCCCGGAGACGAAGGATGCCGATGTCATGATAGCCAATGGCATCAAGGCCGCCCTGGAGGCCACATACCTACGGATGCAGGAGTATATCGTGGTTGTGGCAGGAGTTCCCATCGGAACGCCCCTCGTCACAAACATGGTGCGGGCATACTTCCTCGGCACCATCCTCTGCAGGGGAGAGCATGGGTATGGAAAGCGGGTCAGCGGACGGGTGGTAAAGGCCTCCACCGCCGCCGAAGCGTCGGCCAAACTGCTTTTGACAGGGGACGAGATCTTGGTGACGAAGGAATTATCGGAGTCCTTCCTCCCCTTCCTTCCCAGCCTGGGAGGAATCGTCTTGGAAACCTACGCTTCCCTTCCCTGGAAAAAGATCCACTCCCTGGCCCCCAACCTCGTTGCCGTAACCAAGGTTCCCGAGGCCCTTGCAGTTTTGTCCGACAATCAAATCGTCACCCTGAGCGGCGAGGAACGTATCGTGTACGAGGGAGAACTCTAACTATCCTTTTCGTTCGTCCCTTACGATGCGCCCATCGTGCAGGTACACCAGTCGACGAGCGTACTCCATCACCATGGGATCATGGGTAGAAAACACGAAAACTGTTCCATGCCGCTCGTTCAGGCTTCTCATCAGATGGAGGATTTCTTCCCCTGTTTTCGAATCCAGGTTCGCGGTAGGTTCATCCGCCAGAACCACGGCGGGATTCTTGACCAGAGCCCGGGCAATGGCTACCCGTTGTTGCTGCCCTCCGGAAAGTTCTGCCGGTTTTCGTCTCTCCAATCCTTCCAACCCCACCTCGGCCAGGATCGACAGCACTGCGGTTCGTATCCGCCTGGAGTCCCAGTGCAGAAGCTCCAGAGGAAGGGCAACGTTCTCATACGCAGAGAGAACGGGAATGAGATTGAAACTCTGGAACACGAATCCTATCTTCTCCCGTCGAAACGCGGAAGCCTCATCGGAGGAAAGGGAACCGAGATCCTTTCCCTGGAACCGAATCGTACCGGAGGACAGGGTATCGATGCATCCCAGAAGATTCAACAACGTAGACTTCCCAGAACCCGAAGGACCCGCGATGGATAGGAACTCCCCACTATCGATCTGGAGTGAAACTCCCCGTAATGCTTGAACCACGGTTTTTCCCGTATGGTATTCCTTTACCACATCCTGCACTTGAATCATCGCAGGCTTATAGTATCAGGCAGGTCGCGGACTGACAATACAAGCAGCGAAAACGATCCTTGACAAAGCGGGACAAACCCTATCAGTATGTAGGTAATTTCAAAAAGGGCAGGTGGCGATGTTGATAACCGATGAACTGTTGGGTGATTTTTTCGTACGTTTGGGGCTCATCACGGAGGATCAAAAAAAGTATGTCCTGGACTATAAAAAAAAGACGGGAACTACACAGAACTTCTACCAGATCGCCATACAGTTCAAGTACATGGTGAAGGGCAGTCTGGATGCCGCTCTGGAACGCTTCACCACCCCTCCCCTAGATTCGGGGGAACCGCCAAGCACAAAAGAACAGAAAAGCAAAGAATAGTATGGCTCAAACTTAGGGTTTGCCATTATATTCACTGCTGTCCTCCGGACCCTCGTCTTAGGGGGTATAAAGCGCCGTTCCTGGTTCAAGGCTTCCCTCAATAAATGCCCGCGTTTTTTAACCCCAGCTTCCGGGCATAGGCCACCACCCGATCCACCTCCTCCCACGTGGGCCTTCTGCCCAATCCCGCATACGTCCCCTTCCGTGCGAAAGAACGAGCTTCGTAGCACGGGCGGTACTGCGCCATGATATTGACCCATGTGTCCAGGGAAAGCTGGGCGAGGAACTCCATCACTTCTTCGCTATGGGCTATTCCCTCGGGTAGCACCAGGTGACGTACCAGAAGTCCCCGAAAGGCAATTCCCCTTCTATCCAGCCGCAGATCCCCTACCTGCCGGTGCATTTCCCGAACCGCGGCAAAGGCATGTTTCGTATATTCAGGGGCTCCGCTCAAATCCAACCCTTCCTGATCCCTGCCGTACTTGATGTCAGGCATGTAGATATCGAACACCCCCTCCAGGAAGCGCAAGGTTTCTACCGAATCATACCCACCCGAGTTGTACACCAGGGGAATCCGCAGTCCCAACTGTATAGCCAAAAGGAGCCCTTCGAGGATCTGGGGAACGACATGAGTGGGAGTGACGAAGTTTACGTTATGACACCCCTGATGCTGAAGGGCCACCATCATTCGGGCCAATTCTTCGGCCTCCACCTCCCTCCCCATCCCTAGATGGGACAGTTCATAGTTCTGACAGAAGATACAGGCCATGTTGCAGTACGCGAAAAAGATCGTTCCCGATCCTCCCCTTCCCACCAAAACACTTTCTTCCCCAAAATGGGGTGAGGCGGAGGAAACTATAGCCCGCACACTGGTTCGGCACTTTCCCCGTTGCCCTTGCACCCGATTCACTCCGCACCGATGGGGACAAAGAGTACAGGATTCCAACATTCCTTTTAGGCGGGATACCCTTCTCTGCAGTTCTCCCTCCTGGTAGAGGCGCAGGTAGGAAGGTTCGAACGGGGGTTTCCGATTGTCCATCCTTCGTATTATAATTTGTTCTAGCGGCGGTTGTCTTTCCCCCAATTCTTGAGTAATTTTATTAATATTTTAGCGGGAGGCTCCCATGGCCATACCGAAAAACCCTCATCGGATTCGATTAAACCCATCCCGAAAAAAGATCGACACAAAGGGAATAGGTACGGGGGCAGGTACCGGTAAAAGCGTACCCTTCGCGGGAACCAACATCGCATCGGAGCTCCCAAGTGTATCCCGAGGGGCTATTGGAGAATCCATCGAAGGATCCAGCGGCCGAAAAAAAGGACTTTCCAGCCTGAAGTAGTGGGGATCTCGCCTGCCGCCCTGGATTCGCTCCGCAAGTATCGCGTTCCTAGGGGCTCTGCTCGCCCTCCTCCTCTACCCGCGATTCTCTCCACCTCCCAAACCTCTTACTTCCCGACAGGTACGGCAGATCGTCGAAACCCACCTGAAGGAACGGCCTCCGGATCCCACCCTGGCCAACAGGGCTTTCCAATCCATCTACCGTTCACTGGTTCTGATCCGCACAAAACCAGCCGCACCGGAATCTCCCCTCCCTGTCCCCCGCCAATCAGGGCCATCGGACAAGGCAAAACCCGACGATGTATCCGCCCTGGGGACGGGGTTCGTGGTAGACGAAACGGGGACAATCCTCACCTGCTTTCATGTGATTGCACCGGGAGGAAAGATCCTCATCACCTTTTTCGACGGGCTGGAAGCGGAGGGGGAGGTGATCTACGCCATGCCGGAAAACGACCTAGCCGTCCTGAAGCCTTCGGTGGTACCCGATGATGTGGCGCCGGCGGTTCTTGCGGGATCTGGCGGTCTCCGTATCGGGGATGAGGTGGTGGCCGTCGGAAACCCCTTCGGAATCACCTCTTCCGTTTCTGCGGGAGTCGTTTCCGGGCTGGGTAGAAGTTTCTATTCCCCCCGAACAGGCCAGCGGATGATGAACCTGATCCAATTCGATGCCGCGGTGAACCCCGGTAACTCGGGAGGCCCCCTTCTGGATAGAAACGGTGAGGTGGTGGGAGTGGTATCGGCCCTCTTCAACCCCACAGAGCAGGAAGTGTTCATAGGCATAGGGTTCGCCGTACCCCTGGAGTCGGCAGTGGGAGCCATCGGAATCCCCCCGTGGTGAAGGAGTATGTATGAGTAGTGCACAAATACAGAATCAGGAAAAATTGCAGCAGGTCCTGTACGAGATCAAGAAGGTCATCGTGGGGCAGGATCATCTTCTGGAACGGGTGGTGATCGCCCTGCTGGCGCAAGGGCATCTCCTGGTGGAGGGGGTACCCGGATTGGCAAAAACCCTCACCATCAAGACCCTGGCCCAGGCTCTCCAGTGCAGGTTCCGGAGGGTCCAGTTCACCCCGGACCTCCTGCCTGCAGACCTCGTAGGGACCCGAATCTTCAACCAGAAAACCGGCGAGTTCACCACCTGGCTAGGGCCTGTATTCACCAACCTTCTCCTAGCGGACGAAATTAACCGATCCCCCGCCAAGGTGCAGAGCGCCCTGCTGGAGGTGATGCAGGAACGACAGGTTTCTATCGGCGGGGAAACCTTCAAGGTGGAGGAGCCGTTCCTCGTGATGGCCACCCAGAACCCCATCGAAACCGAAGGAACCTACCCCCTACCTGAGGCTCAGGTGGATCGGTTCATGATGAAGGTAGTGATCGATTACCCCAACGAAATGGAGGAGTTCGTGATCGTGGAACGTATGACAGGGAAACTGGAGCAGGTACGACCGGTACTCACAGTTCCAGAACTCCTCGATCTCCGTAAGGAAGCGGAACAGGTTTTCACCGATCCTGCCCTGATGGAATATGCAGTCAAGCTCACGGTAGCCACGAGGGATCCGGGAAAGTTCGGTCTAGAGGACCTGAAACCATACATTACCTACGGCGCCAGTCCCCGATCCTCCATTAACCTCGTCCTCGCGGCCCGTGCCCTGGCCTACTTGCGGGGCAGATCCTGGGTGATCCCCCAGGACATAACGGATGTGGCCCTCGATGTGATGCGACACCGACTGGTTCTATCCTACGAGGCGCTGGCCGAGGGGGTTACGAGTGATACCATCCTCAAGCGGATCCTGGAAACCGTTCCCCCGCCCCAGGAAGTGCTGAAGAGCCATGGGGAAGCAGCCTACAAAAGCTGAGCGAATCCTCGACCGATTGGATTGGAAAGTGATCCGTCGCCTCGACGGACTTCTCCAGGGAGATTACCGCACTTTCTTCCAGGGCTTCGGACTGGACTTTGCCGATATCCGGGAATACCAGTACGGGGACGATGTACGCACCCTGGACTGGAACGTTACCGCTCGGATGGCCACCCCCTACGTGCGCCGTTACCATGAGGATCGAGACATTACCGCCTGGTTTCTGGTGGACTTGAGCCCTTCGGTCGAATACGGTAGTCCAAACCGCAGAAAACGGGATATCCTTACCGACTGTACGGCAGTGCTTGCCCGACTGTTGACCCGTCGAGGTAACAAGGTGGGGGCGATTCTCTTCGATGGGTCCGTACCTATCCTCAGGCCTCCCGGAGTGGGTCGAAAACAGGTACTTACCCTCATCCAAGATATAGAAGAGTACTCGGTAGAACGAAGGGTGCCTGAAACGGATCTCTCGATCCTCCTGGAGGCGGCCTCCATGGTGATCCGGCGTCGATCCCTCCTCTTCATCCTATCCGATTTCTACTCGGTTCCTGGCTGGGAACGGGTGCTGGGGCAGCTCACCCTCAAGAACGAAGTCACGGGCATCCGGGTCTACGATCCCGAAGAAGGCAGTTTCCCTCCCGTGGGAATCGTGTGGGTAGAGGACGCGGAAACGGGGCAGCAGTTCCTACTGGACAGCAGCAGCCGAAATTTCCAGAAAAACTTAGCTCGCCTCGAAGTAGAAAGGGTGGGGAAACTGGAGCGAACCTTCCGATCCTGGGGTCTTGACCTTCTTTCTCTTTCCACCGATGCGGACCTGGTTCGGGAACTGCTTCGGTTCTCCGGTTACCGGAAACTCCGGGCCAGTCATGCGGCAAGGAGGAAAGCATGAGTTTTCTATGGCCAAAGATGCTCTGGTTCCTTACGTTGATCCCCCTCCTCGTTGCAGCTTACCTCTGGATACAGAAAAAAAAGAAGCGGTTTGCCTATAGGTATTCCAGTCTCTCCCTCCTTCGAGAGGCTGCGGGAAAGGACCGGGTGAAAAAACGGCACATTCCCGCGATCTTTATTCTTGCAGGACTCATCATTCTGATCTTCGCCCTCGCACGGCCCACCGCAACGGTGGTGCTTCCTTCCTTCGAGGGGCTCATCATTCTCGCGTTGGACAACTCGGGAAGCATGCGGGCAGAGGATATAAAACCAACCCGTATGGAAGCCGCGAAGCTGGCTGCGAAAACCTTTGTGGAACAGAACGGCGGCAGGTCCAAGATCGGCGTGGTGGGCTTTGCGGGAACCGCCTCCCTCGTGCAACCCCCCACGAAAGACAAGGAACTGATTTTTTCCGCCATCAACCGGCTGACCTACCAGCGGGCTACTGCCATAGGGAGCGGAATCCTCGCATCCCTCAATGCCATCCTGGAAGAGTTCGGAGAAAAACAGATCGTCCCTCAACCCTATGGATCCTCTTCCTCTACCCCGCCTACGCCTCCGGAAGAAGAAGCGGCATCGAAACTGCCAGCCATAATCGTGCTTTTGAGCGATGGGCAGAGCAACACGGGCCCCCCTCCCCTGGAGATGGCGGACCTTGCCGCAAAGTACGGGATCAAGGTCTATACAGTGGGGTTGGGAAGCCCGGAAGGGGTGGTACTGAACTTCAACAGCTTTTCCTTCCGGGTACGGCTGGACGAAGAAACGCTGAAAAAGATCGCCGAAAAGACAGGGGGAACCTACTACAAGGCAGACAATGAAACGAACCTGAACGAGATTTACGCGAATCTGGGAAGAAGGCTCACCTTCAAACCCGAAAAAACCGAGATCACCGCCCTCTTTACCGCTGCCTCGGGGGTACTGTTCCTCCTTGGAATGGGGCTTTCCTTCTATTGGTTCGGCAGGGTATTCTAGGATAGTCTTAGGCAGAGTATGGCAAAGATAGAGGATTATGACAGTATGCGCACCGTGAGAACCGAATGTGTTATAGTCGTTCTCCTCCTTTTTCTCTACGCCCCCTTCGCGGGGTTGTTCGCGGAGGACTCAAAACAGTTTCCCCCCCAACCAGTAACCCGGCCTACAGGCTCGAAGGAACCCACCCTTCCCCCAAAACCCGCCTCTCCCGAAGTATCGATAGCCAACGGTCCGAAAGCCCTTTACCGGGTGCATACAGCCAAACTGAAAAGTTACAAGGATGCAGACATTTCCCGGATGGCAAAGGCCTTCGTGAGCAGGGTGATCGACGGTGATACGCTGGAGGTTAGCCTGGAGGGAAAAACCTACAAGGTTCGGCTCATCGGGGTAGACACCCCGGAAACGGTCGCCCCCGGGAGAGCTGTGGAACGGTTCGGAAAGGAAGCCTCCCAATTCACCCAGTCTAAACTGGAAAAGAAGACCGTGTACCTCGCCTTCGATTGGGACCTGTACGATCGGTACGGCCGGCTATTGACCTACGTGTACCTTCCGGATCGTACCTGCTTTAACGCGGAGCTAATCCGATTGGGGTATGGGCATGCCTACGACAAATACCCCTTCCAGTTCCTGGAGGAGTTCCGCAAGCTGGAGGCCGAGGCGCGCAAAGCCAAACGGGGGCTCTGGGGCAGTCCCCGGTAGCGATGCACCCACAAGCTTCGGGGTACTAAGGGGTACAGAATAGAACGCGGCGATACCCCGCACCCCGAAGGCCTGTACAGTTGCGCGCAGTTGTTTCCTTCCCTCAACGGTGAACTGGATAAATCCCTACTAAGCTGATATATTTGTAAATCATGCTCTTGTTGGAACTGGTCTATAATCTCTCCGTTTTAGTGGCACTCAGCGTACTGTCCGCCTTCCTGGAAGAACGCTTCGATCGCACCACAAAGACTGGCCAAATCCTGCAGGGGATCCTCTTCGGCACCATCGCCGTTGTGGGGATGCTCTACCCGCTGAAGATAGAGGAAGGGCTGATCTTCGACGGAAGAACCGTGGTGTTGAGTCTCTGTTCCCTGTTTTTCGGCCCCGTGGCCGGAGGGTTCGCTGCGCTCATTCCAGCAGGATACCGGATCGGCCTGGGAGGGCCTGGCCTTGCCATGGGAATCGCCACGATCCTCACAGCCGTTCTCTTCGGTACCCTCTTCTACTACTGGTACACATCTTCCGAAGGGTTCCATTTTTCCAAACGGAACCTTCTCACGTTAGGAGTACTGGTGCATGGGGCCATGCTTCTTCAAACCTTACTCCTTCCCGGCGGGAAGGCCATCCCCACCCTACTGGCTATCGGCCCCACCGTGGCTATCGCCTACCCTATCGCCACGGTTCTGATCGGGAAAATCCTGTTGGACCAGATCGAACGGAAAATGTACTTGCAGGATCTGCAGGATGCGGTAGAACGGTACCGTACCACCCTGGAAAGTATCGGTGACGGCGTGATAACCACCGATTCCCGAGGGATGGTAGAGTTTCTCAATCCCGTAGCGGAGAAGCTTACGGGCTTCGCCAGCTCGGAAGCCCTGGGCAAACCCCTCGATCAAGTGTTCCGTATCATAAACGAAGAGTCCCGGCAAAAGGTCGAAAGCCCCGTTGCCCGTGTGCTTCGAGAGGGCGTGGTAGTGG
>Ga0209018_1001862_pt1 | contig 16100 bp, 8 predicted proteins | sample YNPBryBLVA2012_FD_185814 | JGI IMG/M metagenome (GOLD analysis project Ga0209018, IMG submission 185814) | Anoxygenic and chlorotrophic microbial mat microbial communities from Yellowstone National Park, USA - YNP Bryant BLVA 2012 (SPAdes)... ...
GCGAAGCTTTTACGAGGAAAGCTTGGGGATTCGCCGCGATTTGGCTCAGCGGTTGGGCACCCCGGAAAGCTTGCGGGATCTTTCGGTATCGCTCAACAACCTCGGCGATGTGGCGCATGCTCAGGGGGATTTAGCCAAAGCGCGAAGCTTTTTCGAGGAAAGCTTGGAGATAGACAGGGATTTGGCTCAGCGGTTGGGCACCCCGGAAAGCTTGCGGGATCTTTGTGCATCACTCGTGAGGCTTGGCGATGTGGCGCGTGCTCAGGGCGATTTGGCCAAAGCGCGAGGCTTTTTCGAGGAAAGCTTGGGGATAGCCCGCGATGTGGCTCAGCGGTTGGGCACCCCGGAAAGCTTGCGGGATCTTTCGGTATCGCTCAACAACCTCGGCGATGTGGCGTGGGCTCAGGGGGATTTAGCCAAAGCGCGAAGCTTTTACGAGGAAAGCTTGGAGATAGACAGGGATTTGGCTCAGCGGTTGGGCACGCCGGAAAGCTTGCGGGATCTTTCGGTATCGCTCAACAAGCTTGGCGATGTGGCGCGTGCTCAGGGGGATTTGGCCAAAGCGCGAGGCTTTTTCGAGGAAAGCTTGGGGATGCGCCGCGATTTGGCTCAGCGGTTGGGCACGCCGGAAAGCTTGCGGGATCTTTCGGTATCGCTCGAAAGGCTTGGCGATGTGGCGCGTGCTCAGGGCGATTTGCCCAAAGCGCGAAGCATTTACGAGGAAAGCTTGGGGATAGCCCGCGCTGTGGCTCAGCGGTTGGGCACACCGGAAAGCTTGCGGGATCTTTCGGTATCGCTCAACAAGCTCGGCGATGTGGCGCGTGCTCAGGGGGATTTGGCCAAAGCGCGAAGCTTTTTCGAGGAAAGCTTGGAGATAGACAGGGATTTGGCCCAGCGGTTGGGCACACCGGAGAGGTTGCGGGACCTTGCGGTGTCGTTGTACAAACTTGGGGTGACAGCTAAAATGCAGGGTAACCTGGAGGAGGCAGCTCGCTGGTACCGGGAGGCGCTGGACATTTTGCGCTCGTTGGCGGCCCGTTTGGGAACCCCTCAAGCGTTGGAAGAGGCTCGCGAGTTGGAAGAAGAGCTCCAGGGGGTATTGGCACAGTTGGGAGAAAAACGCTAAAAGGTGCGGTGACGAGAGGCCCAGCAGCGCGCTTTTTGCGCAAAAGCGTACCCCGGGGACCGTTGTTTGGGGAGGCTCAAGCGAGCTCCACGCGGCTTTCGCGGCGGGCAAGGACCGCGGCGAACTCGGCAGCGGGGGCTTCCCCCACCCGCCAACGCTGGCCGGTGGTTTCGCAGTAAAGGTAGCGCTTGCCGTTGTGTTCGAACCAGTAAACTTTTTCCTCGGCTTCTTGCTCCGCTTGGGCTTCTTCCTGGTCATGAAAACCGCCCACGGCAAGGGCCGCGTGCCCCGCATCAGCGCTCACCAGCCCCAGCACCGGGAAACCCAGCAACCGGAGCACCGTGGCCGCCAGGGCGGTCTTGCAGTCGCAATCGCCTCGCCCGTCGTAAAGCGTTTCGCCCGCCGAGCGGCAGTACTCCTTGGCGTTTTTGATTTCCTCGCAGTTTTCGTCCAGCTCGTAGCGCGTGGCGGGCTCCTGGGCCAGGCTCAGCACCGCTTGGACCGTGTCCACCCGGCTCCAGGATTCCTGCTGCATGCGGGAGGCGATATAGGTGGCCACGTGCAGCACGGGCGTTTGCCGGGGCCCCATCTCCCGCACCAGGTATTGCAAGGTGCTGCCGTAGCTCGCGGCTGCTCGCTGCCAATCGTTCCAGAACGGGTTGTCTTTCCGCCACTCGGTAATAGAGCCTTCCGGGAACGACAACCGCAGGGAAAACGAGGTTTCCCCTTGGCTCAAAGGTGCGGTCCAGGCAAGATCCCGGGCCTCGTCCCCCTCCGTAGGTGGTGGGGAAGGCAGTTCCGGCGACTGGGGGTGCCAAGGGTCCACCTTCCAGATGGGCCGCGGCACGTAAAGCACCGTGACCACCAGGGCCACGGCGGTGGCTAGGAGCAAAGGCTGGGCGAGCGACAGCTGCGGGGAAACCGCCGCCCCGAGCCAGGGGAGCACGCCAAAAAACCCGGTCACCACCGCGCCGAACCAGAAGGCAAATCCCAGGCCGGTAGGACGGGTGAAAAGGATCAAGCGCTCGGGGACCTTTTCGTCCAGGTAGTTGACAAAAAGCTTCTTGATCCAGAACAAAACCAGCCAAAGGGCAAGGAAAAGCAGGAATCCGGCCAAGGTGTACCCGTGCGGCGGAGCCAGCAAGCCAGCAGCAGCGAGAAACAGCGGGGAAAGCAGCGCCAGGGGGCCCAGGTGGAGCAGCGAGCCGCCCAAAGCTTGGCAAAAACTGGAAAGCGAGCTGCCCCACCATACGAGCACCGCCTGGGCGAAGCAGGGTTCGAGGAAAAGCAAACTGAAAAGGAAAAGGCTGGGAAGGCCAAGATCCGCTTTGGGGGCGGTGCCCCGAGGGGCTTCTTCGGCGGTTGCGCCGAAGTACTTGCGGTAAAGGATAAAGGCGGCTTGCGCTTTGGCTAGCAAGGTGATCTCGTTGATCCGCGGGCCGCGAAAGCGCCCCATTTCCCGGAACCTCACCGCTTGGTCCTCTCCCCCTTGCCACTCCACGTTGCGGCCGGTGAAAAAATCCCGTAGCCAGAGCTCGCCGTCCCGGGCCACCTTGTCCACTACCTCTTCTTTGCCGTCCAGGAACTCCACCACCGGCGCTTCGGGGGCGCTGCCGCCGGGTTCCACCGCGCCAGCGTCCTCTTCCTCGGGGAAAAAGATGCGAAAAACCGCCCGCACCTTGGTGCCTTGCTGCTGGTTGAAGAACTTCGCCACCCGGCGAGTAGAAAGGGGCTTTGCCAGGTCCACGAACGAACCATCCTTGCGGAGGATCGCTACCTTTAGCCAATAGCCGGGAAAGACCGTAATCGTGAAATCCCCAAAGAGACGGACTCGAACAGGTTCTTGCCAAATGTAAATATAGGCCCGGGGATAGAGCACGTAAATGGCGACTAAAGCGAGGAGAATGATCCAAAACCCCAACATCATCGCTAGAACTCCACCCTTGTGCCGCCGGTTTGGTTCGCTTCAGGCTCTTGGGAAGCTGTGGTAACTGGGACCAAAGCGTCGCGCTGACGGCGGGCTTTCAAGGCTTCGTTGCGCGAAAGGGTAAGCCAGGAAATTTCGCCGTTGCAAAGACCTGCAAAAATCACTGGTTGGCGCTGATCCATCGCTTTGGTCCAACCGGCGACCTTCGCCGTGGCCGTTGTCACCTCGGTTTCCTCCAAGCTCGTGCCTTGCGGCCAGAGCTCGCCATCGGCAAGGGGTGCCGCGTTGGCCAAGGTGAACACCGGGCTTTGCTGGATCTCGACCGCTTCCGGTTGACCTATACCCTGGATGGCCTGGGGAAGGGTTCCGATGGCCTGGGCAAGCTTTTCTTGCACTGCCTGGTCGCAAGGGCCCTTGCCTTGCCAGCGAATCTGTTGGGGGGAGGCGCCGTCGGCCTGGGGACGGCTGGCGCAAAACACCAGGAGCTTGGCCAGGGAAGGTTCACAGGCCGCACCGGCCTCAAGAGCCGCAGCGAGCCAGCTCGTGGCCCTCGGGTAAAACGTCACCTTCGCTTCCCAAAAAGCCTCCAGCGCCTTGCAAAAACCTTCCTTTGCTGCCGTATCCCCGGTGAGCAGGAAGCGCCTAAGCTGCTCGCGGGGTTGCGGGTTTTGGTTGAGCCAACTTGCCAGCTCCCTTACCAGGGTTTCCTCGTCCGCGGGCTCCCGCCCCGGGACACGGTGCTCTCCGAGAGGGACAAGACCCCCAGCGACCTCCACAGCCGGCAGCAGCGCAACCTCGATGGGGTGTTTCTCGGGAACGCGGATTTGCCCGCTGGCTGCTTGGAAAAGCTCGCTAGCCTGGAAGCTTGCGGGATTCACGACCTGAGCTTCGTAGCGCAGCTCCGCAAGGCGCTGTTGTACTTCTCGCACGAACTGCAGGGCTTCCCCTTGGAAACGAATCACCGCGTTACGCACGGTTTCCGCGAGCTGCCAGCGGGCGTGGGAGACCACCGCCACCAGGTACTTGCGGATGGCCTGCATTCGCTCCCGGATGATGAGCCAGTACCAGGCAAGGCTTGCAAGAAAGAGCGCAGCGCCGGCAAAAAGCCGCCAAGTCAGGGTCCAAGGCAGCGTGAGGAAGAGCAACAAGGCCCCGAAGTAAGCGAGCAGGAAGAGCGTGCCGGGCAGCGGGTGGCGCCCTATGACCTCGGCCAGCTTGGTGAGCAGCCGGCCCTCTTCGGCGGCGCCCAGGCGCCGTGGCTCTGGAGGAAGATGCTCTTTCAACCAGGGCTCGGTGTCCAACAACTCCATGGGCACCTGGAACCCCACGCGTTGCTCCTGCTGCAGCTGCTGCACCAGGTCCTCGAGAAACGCCGCGAGAGCCCTCATGGAACCAGCTGCCAACAACGCCTCCGCTGCCTCCTCGAGCTTGCCCCGAAAAGCACGACCTCGCTCGGCAGACCATTGCTCTGCGAAGCTGCTCAGTCGCTCCTTGAGTCGCAGCAGGTAAAGGTGACAAAACTCACGCAACCGGGTGGGAAGCCTGCGCAGGAAAAGGCCAAAATAAACCGCCAGCAGCTTGGCGGACCAAAAGCGCCAGGGAGAAACAGGGGAAAAGCTCGCCCGGTGCTTCGCCCCGAAAGGCCCGGGAAAAAATAACCTGGGCCTATCCTTGTGATCCACCATCGCCTTGGCCGCTGCCTCCCCCCGAGCCAGCGTCAAGAGCTCTTCCAAACGAAAATCCGCCCCATGGGGCACAGCGCGGGCGTTTTTGGATGCCTCCAATGTGTCAGCCGCGAGCCTCTGGGCATGGTTCTTGCGAAAGGATATCGCGTCGAAAAACAGCCCGGCGGCGCCCATGGACCAAATGGGGCTTTGCTCTGGCTGCGGCCAAACCGGCCAACCCAAATCCTCGAGGTGGAGCGCGAGGTGGAGCGCGCAGGTGCCGAGGATAGCGGTGGGATCTTGGAGCCGTGGGTAGCCTTCTTCGAAGCCATGGCGTTGGTTGGTGTCCCGGACGATGGCCAAGAAGTCCCAGGTGCGCAGCGCCCCCACCTCCTGCTTTTGGGTGAGGAGCTGCGCCAGAAGGTTTTTCGCGCCCGGGGAGCTGGACAAGCTTACACCCTGGGGCCAGAGGAGCACCCCAGCGATTTTCAAGGTCCAATGGAGATTTTCCCGGAAATGCCGGTGGCGCAGCGCTTGCGCTGCCGTGGCAAAGCAATTCTGGGAAACCTCGTCGCTGGCGATGCCCAAGAAGATTACGTAGCGCTCTACCTCGATGGTGGGGTTGAGCTGCTGGCCCGTAAGCGCCTCCCAAAGCTTTTGGGCCAACTTTTCCTCGCCGTCTACCCCTTCGGCCGAAACAATTTGGAACCATCGCTCCTCGGAGCGGCAACAAGCTCTGTGGTACTGCTCGAGGTTTGCCGCAACCCAAGTGCCTAGCTCGTCCAGCCCGTTTCCGGCGAGGGTGAAGATGACACGGTGCATAATCTCACAATCCCACGATCGGACCCATTGATGTCGGGGCGACCGACGTGGGTGCACTCCGAATCAACTGCTCCCAGGCCCTCTTCGCCTTTTCGACTTCCGCCTTGAGAGCCTCGTAGGTTGCCGCGTTTTGAGGATCGCTTGCGGATGCTGTCTGGAGTGCATGCTGGCACTGGGCCGAGGCATTTTCGAGGGGTTCGACGAGCCAGGATTGCCCTGGCAGCCGTTTTTCCACCGCTTCACACCACGCCCCGAGGTAGCGCAACGCTCTACAGTTTCTCGCCAGGAACAGCAGGAAAGCCGCGTGGTGGCTCCAAGGCCATTGAATGTCGGGCTCGTTCATTTTCCTTAGCTTATGATCGCGTTCATGGATCACGGCTACGCTGGCCAGAACGAGGTTATTTCTTTCGAGCCAAAACGGCGCAGGGGGAGGGAGCGGGCCGAACCAACCGGAGTCGAAGAGCGAGGCGATGAAACGCTCGCCCTCTTGGGAAGCTGCAAGCTTCGTGAGCAGGTACGTTTTTGAAAAGAGTGGTCCTGCATTCTTGGCGAGATCTTCTCCAGGTGGAAGCGCCTGAGCGACCGCGTCTAGCAAGCCGCCTGCTTTTTCGAACCGCGCGTCTAAATGGGAGGGCTCGACTCGCTTTGGGTCCTGGGCGGCCTGGCGGTACTGCTCCCAAGTGCCGGGTCTTTGGAGCTCTTCGAGAGTGGTAGAGTACTCCAAGATCAGCTCCACAGCCCGGCTGGGGACTCGAGAGACGATGGGGATAGCGTCCTCGTTGGGGTTTTCTGGGACCACGCCGGCTTCGACGAGCAGCTGCTTCGTGGCTTCATCCATTTCCACGATGCGTAAGAGATAGGGCATGGAGGCGTGGCCGTGGTTAAAAACGAGCCTGTTTTTGAAGGTGTTGTAAACCTTCTGGCGATTTTCCTCGGGAAGCGCTTTGAGACGCTCGCTGAGGCTGTTTTCCCGGAACTTGCGAACCTCCTCGTTCCGTTGAGACAACTCTTGAACAAACTGCTCGAAGGCGCTGCGGAGCTCCTCCATGAGGGCCTCGAATGGGCTGGCGGTGCCTTCCTTGATGGCTGGCGTGAACAGAAGATCCCTTCCGCCCACCGGCTTGGGGCCGTTGGCCTTGAGCTCCGTGAACAGCCCGTGGAACCCCTCTTTCGCATTGCCCAACCCGTTGTTAGTGTGGTTGTATCTGAGGGCTTTCGAGGGATCCTTGGGGTCCCCCGGCACCAGCTTGCGGTAGGCAACAGCGAACTCGTTGTCCTGGGTCCAACTCCCCCCGGCAACGAAAGTAGCGACGTTGGGGAGGAAAAGCGTTGTGGCATTGTTGTTGGTCTCCACGAACGCCTTGGGCAGCTCCTGCAGGTAGCGATTTCGCGCTGAGGAGGCGTAGTCGGTCACCTTGCGTACAAGCTCTGCCAAGCGGTACTTCCAGCGGTCCAGAATCCCTTGCTCGTTGAGGCTGAGCAAATTGAGAACTTCCTTTTGCTGGGTGAGGATGAAGAGCTGGGCTGAAAGCCCGAGCCACTGGCCCAAGTGGCCAAGAAGATTTTCCAAATCCTCGCCATCGGCGCGTTCGGGCCAGCTGTCCAGCGTGTTTTTGATGGTTCTCTCTTTCTCCTGCAACTGGGCGTTGATGTTAGCAATTCGCTCCTCGAGATCCCCGTCCGGCTGGGGCGTGGCCAGCCGCTCGGCACACATCACGTCGAGCCTGGCCACGAGCTCCTGAGCTGCTCGGGTGCCCCAGCGGAGGATGGTTTCTTCCACTTCGGCTTCGAGGTGCTTTTCGATGGCTCGCAGTACTCCAGGGAGGGACCAACGCTCTCTGTCGGTCGCAAGATCCCATTTCAGCTGCTCTTGCAACCCCTTGGCCCGCTCCTGGGCCTCGGAAACGTGCTGGGCCACGAGGCCCTGGTTGCGTACTTTGTCCTTGTCGAGCTTGCCGTTGGTGCGGAAACGACCGTCGGAAATATCCAGGCTCGTTTTGAGCTTTTGGTCGAGGTTCCTTTCCAGGTTGTGGTCAAGGGCCTCGCTATCCGAGCGGGGGCAGTCCGAGGCGAACACGAAGCGACCGACGACTTTTTTGAAAACATCGTCCAGGTACTTGCGGAGCTCTTGAACATCCGGGAAAACCTCCTGAAGGGTGGGACCTGAGAGGGCATCGAACGCCTCGTAGACGAAGCGTTCCTGGAGGTACCGGGTGAAAAGCTCCGCGGGGAACCGCAAAGCCCGCACGCCAAGGGTGGCCATCACCTTGCGATACTTAGGCTCTTGATTTTCCATTCCCTTTTGGTTCACAAATAAAATCTTGAGTTCACTGAGGCCGACCGCCAGCAACGCTCGCAGGCCCTCCGCCACAGTAGAGTAGAGGGGCTCTGGAGCCTCCAGAACGCGGCCCTCGGATGTGAGCGTGTCCACGCAGAAAGCGAGAGTGAAGAAGCTTCTCGGGCTTTTATCTGAAGAAAAAACTGTAAAATATTTCGCAAAGTGAGCCGGTCCCTCCTCGTAATCGCGCAGCGCCGAGAGGTCGCTGAGCTCCTGGAAAAACGCGTAGGCGTTGCCTCGATATTTCATCTTAGTGATTTTATCTTCTTGCCGGGAGATGTAGGACTCCGGGAGAATGAGGACGGGGAACACGGCGGGATCTTGGTTTACTCGGTCGTAATAAACGGTACCCACCAGCGCCAGCACGTCGAGCAGTACGGAGCTTCCGGTTCCCCCGCAGGAGGAAGAAATTGGAATGATGGCCAGGTCCGTTTGCTCGCCGGGCGTTTGGCCGAGAAGGGCAGCTAACGCTTTCCCTACCGTTGCTCTCAAGCTTTCCTTTTCCCGAGCCAGGGCAAGCCGGCCCTGCTGACGGAAGGCGCCGGCGCCGTCACGCAGTGCCTGGTTGGAAAGCAGCTGGGGGTTGCTAACCCAAGGTTTTACCTCTTGGTTCTGGGACCATACTTGGTATGGCACGCAAGCACCCAGGTCAACAAACTCCTGGAAAAGATCCGGAATATGCCGATAAACCTTCTCTAAGCGTTCTTTCGCGTTTCTGGCGGTGTCGAGAAAAAGGAAGCGAGTGTTTTCCGGGTTGTACGATCCTTCCTCCATGAGCTTGGCTTTGAGATGCCCCGCGATGGAAACTCCAGCGCCTCCAAGCCCGATAACCAGTGCTTTCATGCGCACCTCCTCGTTTTACTCACGATGGATACTCCCAGGTAACCTCCATCGGCATGGGTCGGTTTTGCTGCGGACCGCGGAACTTGGCACCGTAGGGCAGCAGCGTGGGCGTGCTACCCAAAGGATGGCGTTTGCCTTGGACGCACAGCTCTACGTTGGAACCCTGGAGCAGCGACACGTAGGTCCCTCGGGGCATGCCTTTCCCTAGCTCCCAACGGCGCGCTCCCTGCAACTTGAGGCAAAAGAGCGCCCCAGGGATTTCGAAAAACGGCTCTCCCTGGCCGCGGTACTGGGGACCGCCTACGTAAGCGATTTTTGTGTTGACGATGGCAATCGGTTGCTCGCCCAAAGGCCGAAGCTTGCCGTTGATTTTTTCCGGCCGCAGCTCGCGGACCACCACCACTGCCACGAGCGCCAGGAGCACGAAAAACGCCATCAAAAGCCAGGGGGCGAGCCTCCCCGTGGGCAAATGCAGTGTCACCTTTTCGTTAGCGTCGAAGGGGATCGCCGGCTCGGCCCCGAGCTTGCGGATTTCCGCTGCGGGCTCCACCAGCACCTTGCCTTTCCCGGCGAAGCATAGCTCCCAGCTTTCTTCCAGGGCCAGCAGCGGCGGCTTGGTGGGCTTCACCTCCCCCAGGAGGAAACGCCCCGGCACCCCAGGTTCGGCGAGCAGCGTGCTCGCAGGGCGAAAACTCCAGCGGGAGGGTGGCAAGCAGGTTCCCTGGGAGCCATCCAAAAGCGACACAGCTTCCAGGGCCATCTGCGTTTCGGGAAACGGCGAGCCCTCCACCTCGAGTTGAGCGTAGAGCTTGGCGGCGGCACCCACGGGAGATTTTTTCGCCTGCAGCGAGGCAAGCTTCACCTCCAGCCGCCGCAAACCCTCCTGTACCTGGGCCCGGAGCTTGCTGCGGCTCATTTCCGCGCGCACCCGTTGGAACCACCCCTGCAGCGCCGCGGGATCGTGAATGAGCTGCTCGGTGAGCGTGGGGAAAACCTGACGCACCGCGGGCAAGTGCAAGCCAAACCTGGGATCTCCCAAATCCAGCACCAGCGCTTGGGCGTCCAGCACCTTTTCCCCCAAAGTGCGAGCAGCTTGCTCCCGGAACGCTGCCCACACCCGGCTTTCCGGGTTCTCCTGCCCGGGGTAGGGGGTGCCCGCTGGGGGCTCAGCGATGAAATCGGTGAGCAGCACCAGGAACGTGAGCTTGGCACCCCCGGGGCGCTCCAGCTCCCGGAGCACCGCGGCGATGCCAGCCGCCAGGTCGGTGCGGGCGTCCGCCGGTGGGGGAAGGCGACGCAGGTAAGCCAGGAGGTTGCGGCGGTACTCCGGGGTGAGCGGTGCCGGGGTGGCCAGGAGGCTGGCCTCGTTGCCGAACCCCACCAGCGAAACGTAGTCCCCCTCGGCGATGGCGCCCAGGTAGACCTCCAGCGCTTCCAGCACCGCGGGCCAGAAGCGCCGCATGCTCCCAGAGCGATCCACGGCAATCACGTAATCCGTGGGCTGCTGCACCGGGAAAAGCTGGGCCAGGCGCGGGAAGTCCTGGGCCAAGGTGGGCTCGCTGGGCGCTGCCTTTGCCGCCTGCGCCACCAGGGCGAGCAAACCCAGCAGCAGCTTGGCCCTCCGGGCAACACGCTGGGGGTGGGGTGCACGGTCCATCGGCCGCTGTTCCTTTCTGGGCGCAGATTTTAGGGACGGGCCAGCGGGGCTGTCAAGGGGTGGGGCAGCAGCGGAGCGGAGGGGGGGCGGGGAAGAGGTCCAGTCTGGGCTGAAGGAGCCCGAGGCCACGGGCCGGCGGAAAGGGACGAGACACGCGTCCCCCGTGCACTAGCCGCAACGAGCCCCCCCTCGGGGGGCTCCTTTCCACAACAGTTGAGGGGGGGGCCCGGGACGGCCGTATTGTCGCAATGAGCCCCCCTCGGGGGGCTCCTTTCCACCAAATACGTCGTGGCCGTCTCGCACAGCCCGAAGTACAGTCGCAATGAGCCCCCCTCGGGGGGCTCCTTTCCACCTGCGAGACAATTCTCGCAGCTACGGGGGCCCTGTTTACTGTCGCAATGAGCCCCCTCGGGGGGCTCCTTTCCACGGGTCACTGGGGACCCCGAGAAAATGGGGGCCGCCACGTCGCAATGAGCCCCCCTCGGGGGGCTCCTTTCCACTCTTTGAATGATTTTATTGCCGATTTTTTTAATGTTCAAGTCGCAATGAGCCCCCCTCGGGGGGCTCCTTTCCACAGCACCCTCGAGATCCTGCGCAGCACCAACCATTTGCAACCCCCGTTCCGGGGGTGACGCGTTTCGGGTCCCCGAAAGGGCCCCGAAACCCCAAAAAACCGCCTCTTGCTCTCGCGTAATTCATTGATGCCGCGAAACTTGCCTTCGCTCCGGGGGTGAATACCCCCTCGCAAGACAAAACTTTTGGCCTAAGTTCAAGCCCCCCAAGCACTTGCTTTCAAAGAGCCGCTGACCCCCCGGCTCACCCCCGGAAGGCTGCCCACGAACGTCAGTGTACACCGCCGGTCAAGCCCCCCTCAAACCACGATGCAAGGCTCATCCCCGATCCCCGGCAACGTCTGCCCCAGGGCGAGGGAAGCCCGGAGGCAGTCCCGGCAGACCCGGTACAGCCGCACGTGGGCCGCTGAGGCGTCGGCAATCTCCCGGGCCAAGCGCTGCACCAGCAGCGCCAAGCCGTTTTCGTCCAGCTCGCATTCGAACACTGACTCCTGGACGCGCACGCCGAACTCCTGACATAGGTCGCTGATCCGGTTGCGCAGCCGGTCATCGGCAATATCGTAGACCACCACGTAACGCATGCCTCACCTCCCAGCAAAGGGAATGGCCCGTCCGGCCTGCGGCTTCCCGCCCTTTTCATGCGTGCAGTCGGAGGGGCTCGTAGGCCGCCACTTGCCCGCGCACCCAGGCCACAAGCTGGGCCGCTTGGCGCGCGATGAACTCCAAGTACGCAAGCTGCTCCCCAGCTCCCGGCGGGGTGAACGGCGTGAGCAGCCGCTTTTCGAAACCCACAAGGAAGCGGCGTCGCGCCTGGTGGGTGAGCAGCACCGGGTAGCGCCCGTCGGCGGAGGGCACGAAGTCGGCAGGGGAAAGCTCCCGCCGCCGCACCACCGCCAGCACGTAGCCTTCGGCCAGGTGCCGCAACTCTTCCTGGAGGTCCGAAGCCAGGGCGTGGTAAGCACCCCGGCGTTCGTGGAAAAAGCCGATGCGGGGGTCCAGCCCCGCGGCTACCAGGGCTGTGGAGATATGGTTGTAGAGCACCGTGTAGGCCAGGGAAAGCATGGCGTTCACCGGATCGGGAGGGGGGTTGCGGCGCCGCCCCGCAAACCCCCACTCCTCGGGAAGGGACGCTTGCAGGCAGGCAAAAAACCGCGCTGCACCCCGACCCTCGAGCCCCCGCAAAGGCTCCAGCTCCCGCTGCTCCAGGCAGCGGCGCTCCAGCTCCCTGAGCTCTTCCCCAAGCTCCCCGTACCCCTGGAGCTTGTGGCGCACCGCCAAGGTGGCGGTGTTGTGGAGCTTGGCTTGGACCACCGCCCGGGCAAAGGCGAGGCGGGTAGCCGGGTCCGCAGCTTTTGCCGCTTGGGCCTGCCACAAAGCCCAGTCCGGTGCGAAGGGGGTGAGCTGGGCGTAGAGCTCGCCGGTACGGCGCACGAAAAAGCAAGGCACACCCCGCTGCGCCAGGGCCAAGAACAGCGGCATGGACACGTTGCTGCGGCCGAGAACCACCACGTGGGAAAGCGTGCCGAGGCCCCACTCTTGCCTTCCTGCGGCAGGGGAAGCCACCACCAGCGTGGTTTTGTCCAGGAAGGCCTGGGCGCTGGGGTCGGTGAGGTAAAGGGCGCGGCGGGGTGGTCCTTGCCAAGGCTCGAGCTGGGCAGCGGCTTGGGAGCTTGGCCTGCGTGGTGCTGAGCGCTTCCCGGTGAGGGTGAGACGGAGGTTTTCCAGCGGCACCTGGGCGAGCCAGGAGGCGGCGGGGATGAAATCTTCGGCCAGGGGTTCCCGAGGGTCAGGATGGCGCTTGGTTTTTTCCACCACCAAGGAGCGGCAGAAGAGGTAGCCCAGGTAGCTGAAGCCAGCCTCGAAGGAGCGGATGTCGGTCTTGGCTGCCGCGAGCTTCAGCCCCAGCTTGGCCAGGGCCGCCTGGGCCGCCCGTTGCGCCGCCCGGGCCTCCTCGGGGTCGCGACAAAGCACCACAAAATCATCCGCGTAGCGCACCAGGCGGAACCCTTGCTGGAGGAGCTCCTCGTCCAGCTCGTCCAGGTAAAGGTTGGCGAGAAGCGGCGAGACCACCGCTCCCTGGGGCAGCCCCCGGTGCCGGGGGATGGTGCGCCCTTGGAACACCACCGGGGCAGCCACCCAAGCTTGGAGCAGCGGCACCAAGGGCTCGTCGGGAAAAAACGCCTGGAGCTTGGCGAAAAGCCGTGGGTGTTCGACGCAGTCGAAAAACGATTCGATGTCCGCATCCAGCACCCAGCTGAACCCCTGGTCGTGGGCCCGCTGGATGGCCACCGCCGCGGCGCTGCGGGAAAGCCCTTTGCGGTAGGCGAAAGAGGAGTCCTCCAGGAGCGTGTCCAAGGCCGGGGCCAGGAGCTCGCAGGCGGCGCGCTGGAGCGTGCGGTCCCGCACCGTGGGCACCGCCAGCGGCCGCACCTTGCCGCCTTCTTTGGGCAAGAGCACGCCGAGCAGCGGCGCCGGGCGGTAGGTGCCGCGCTGCAGCGCCGCCAGCAGCTCCTCCACCAGCGCTTGGCTTTGCTCCGCAGCTTGGGCAGGGGCGAGCCCATCCACCCCCGGGGCTTGGGAGTGCCCCACCACGTGGGCCAAGGCGCGGGTAAGGCTTTCGCGGGTGGCGATGGCTTCCAGCAAGCTGCGGGCCGGGCGCAGCGGGTCCGGGGCAAGCCCGGAAGCCGCAATGCGAAAGCGCCCCAAGCCGAAGCTGGTGCCTTCCCCCACGTGGAGGTGCCGGGCCAGGAGCAGCAGCGGCAGCCAATCCTGGGAAAGCGGCGGCAGCCGCACCCACCCCACCACGCCCCCCAGCGTCATCCCGGCTTCGTTGCGCCTCCTGTGGTTGGTGGCGGCCAGGGGAAGATCCAGCCAGAAAAGCTCCCCTTGGCAATGGAGGGCAGCATCGGGCAACGGGGGGCAGAGCGCGGCGCGTTCCGCCTGGGTGGGCTCCCGGCCCTGGGCCAAGCGGAAAAGCCGGCCCCAAAGGCGGGAGAGGAACGTGGCGGCGGGAAAGCAATCGGCGTTGAAGAAAGCGGCTCCGGGTTGGCGCAGCCGGGCGGGGCGGCTCATGCGCAGCGGCGAGACCAAGCGCAGCGTGAAGGGGCCGGCGGTGTTGGCGAGCAAAGCAGCTTCCTCCCGAGGGTCCGGCAGCGGGAACTCCTGGTGCGCGACCAGCTCGAAGTTGCCTCCCAGGGGAGGGGGCGCGCCGCTGGGGGTCGTGGTGCTCCCCAGCCGGGCAAGCCCGGAGCGAAGCTCGGGGAGCAGGGTACGGGCGTTGCCCACCAGGGTGAGGCCGAGGTTGTAGCGATCCCCGGGCTCGAAGCGCACGCGCCCCGATTCCGGCGCGAAGGGGATCACCCCTTCCGGCAGCGGATGGGTTTGCAGCGCCCGGCACAAGAGCCCGTGGAGCGCGCCGCCGTGGAGGAAGTGGAAGCGGGCTGGCTTGGTGAAGCGCAGCGTGAAAAGGTGCGCGGAAGCCGCGGGAAAATCAGCGAGCATGGGAGCTGAACTCACGCTGCATGGGCGCTCCAGTCACGTTTCCTTGGCGCTGCGGTGGCGCTGCACGGGAGCTGCAGGCGCGCTGCATGGCCGGTGGGCTCACGCTTCTTGGGAGCCGCGGTTGCGCTCGGGGCTCAAATCCCAAACCTTGGGCCACTCGCTTTCGGGGATGTTCTCGGGCTTCTGGGTGAGCTCCATCCTCACCCGGTACGGCTTCACCCAGATGGCGCCCCGCCGCTCAGGCCGCCCCACCTCCACGGCCACCGCTGGCTCGAAGCGCAGGTCGGTGCTCTTGTTGCTCTGGCGGCCGATTTGCTGCGCCAAAGCGCGGATATCCGCCGCGCTGGCGAGGGCCGCGTCCCTGGCTTCCAGCACCTTTTGGCCCTGGTAGTAGTAGGTCACGTGCAGCCTCTTGGGCAAGCTTTCTTCCCAATCCTCCCGGTTTTCCCCGAGCCAAATGGCGATCCCCACCAAAAGCGTTACCATCGTCACCAGGGGCTCCGCCGCCGCCCAGAACCCCTGGGTGCGGGCCACCTCCAAGGGTTTGGTGAACCAGTACCCCACCACGGCAGCCCCGAGCCCCACGAGGATCACCACCTTTTGCTCCTGCCAGAGAAAGCGGAGCTGGCTCGCGGTCTTGGCAAGCCAAACCTCGAAGCGGCCGCTCTTTTGCTCGTTCGTGCTGGGGTTGGTGGTGTTGCTTTCGTGCGTTGTTGCCATCGTCACCTCCCTTGCCGCGGGGGGCGCGGTCCCGCCTCTTGCACCTTTGCCACCCCCGCTGCTCGCTAGACCCATTCTACCTGGCAGGGTGGGTGTCCCGCCTTGGCTCTTGAGAGCTGGGCAGGGCAAGGGTGCGTTCCGCCGCCCACCTCCCACCAGGTGTCCACAAGGCCTAGCGGGTTTCTTTGCAAGCCATGGCGAAGGTGGTGGCTTTGGCGAGGACCGTCTGTAGCCACGAGCCCCCTTCGGGGGGCTCCTTTCCACTGACGGCCACGATGGTTCAGGAAGGGGCCCGCTCAGGGGTCGCAATGAGCCCCCTTGGGTGGCTCCTTTCAACCCCGGTAACGGTCGCCCAAATAAGAGCGGCCATTGGTCGCAATGAGCCCCCTTGGGGGGCTCCTTTCAACAAAAATTATTTCTAAAATAGGCCCATCTATTGCAGAGTCGCAATGAGCCCCCTTGGGGGGCTCCTTTCAACACGGATCGCGGAAATGACCGGGAGTGGGGAGCTCTCGGGGTCGCAATGAGCCCCCCTCGGGGGGCTCCTTTCAACACGGATCGCGGAAATGACCGGGAGTGGGGAGCTCTCGGGGTCGCAATGAGCCCCCTTGGGGGGCTCCTTTCAACTTTGTAAAGAAACTCCGCCAGGGAAAAGAAGGCAAAGGCTAAGTCGCAATGAGCCCCCTTGGGGGGCTCCTTTCAACAGCGCCCTGAATATCCCACGAAACAGCAACGACTTGCGAGCCGCGTTCCGGGGGTGACGCTCTTCCACCCCCTGGAGCCGGTCCAAAACACCCAAAACGCGTCTTTCGGCCTCGGGTAACTCATTGATGAGTCCCCTGCAAAAAGGCTAGGGGTTTCGTGTTTGACTTGGAGGATGCGGGAGGATGGGGTATAATTTCCGAGGAGTTCGGTTGGGGAGGGCGGCAT
>Ga0209018_1001863_pt1 | contig 16097 bp, 14 predicted proteins | sample YNPBryBLVA2012_FD_185814 | JGI IMG/M metagenome (GOLD analysis project Ga0209018, IMG submission 185814) | Anoxygenic and chlorotrophic microbial mat microbial communities from Yellowstone National Park, USA - YNP Bryant BLVA 2012 (SPAdes)... ...
AACCAGATATATCAAAACCTACCTAAACTACCAAGTTTGGCTTTGCATAGGCTTTTGGCAACTAATTTTGATAACATAAATAGGCAATTTTGTTGGTTCTCTTTCTAAGTATTTTTGATTTTTGCGTTCTTAGCAAGAAGAAAAACCAGTAGCTTACAACTCTTCTACAGAAAACAAACGTACCTGTTTAATTTGTCTTGAAGGTAGCTGAAAAATCAACTCATTCGCCAATAAACAAAAACTTACTTGTCCAAAAAGTTTTAATTTCCAGTTTTGAAAGTCAGTAACAGCAAAATCTGGTAGGCTTAATTCTGGACCCAACTGCCAATAATTGCTAATCAATCGACGGTTATCTGGTTTAACCTTATTGTACAACTCATCACCTACCAACGGCATACCTAAGGTTTCTGCTTGCAATCGAATTTGGTGCATTCTACCAGTAAAAATCTGCACTTCCACCAAGGTTTGGTGTAACTCTGAACACAAGGCTAGAGGTCGAAACAGAGAGTGACTATCTCTGGCTTCTTCGGGATATTTTTGAGCCTCAATCTTAGTCCACAGCCAAACTTGCCGCACTGGCTCGCGCTGACTACGAGCTTGGTAACCCTGAACAATTACTTCTTGTCGTAGCAAACCATGCAAAACAACTAGATATTTTTTAATAACTTTACGTTGGCGAAATTGATCCTGAAAAAAGTTCAAACTTGTTAAATTTCTAGCTACCAACAACAAACCTTGACCGTCCTTGTCTAACCGATGCACCAAGCCAGCTGAGGGGTTAACCACTTTTTTCTGCAATCGATAATCACCATAAAAACTTGATTGGTACAACAAATCTTCTTGTTCGGGATAACCCTGCATTAGCCAGTTTAATAAATTATCCTCCCGGTGTCCAGTGCCTGGTTGAACCACTAAGTTAGGAGGTTTGAATAACAATAAATAATCCTCTGTTTCTTCTAAAACTCTAATTCCTGCAAGATTGCCTTTAGGCCTATTTGGCCAGTGTTCAACCGATAACTCTTGCCAAGGATAGACCCACTCTAAACGGTTAAACGTTAATTGCTGATCAACTAAAACTCCGTATTCGGCAATATTTCTTTGTATTTCTGGGTTAGAGTAGTCTAGGTTTGACTGGGCACTCAAGTGTTGCTTCACTGCTTTGTGTAACCTAATTTTGTCTGGATTTGTCATGTACAATATTTAAGTTTACAATTAAATGAGCAGGTCGACTTAATTTATAGAACTGAAAAACGTAATTGAACAAACTAACAAAATAATCCAAATTTCCTATTGAATAGGCGGATAGCCTAAACATAAAAGCAGTCAGTCACTAATTGTTGTTACGTAGCAGCCAAATAACAACCAACACTTATCTAAAATTAACTAATTGGCAAGTTTTAAACATCTAGCCTAGATTAATCTTCCCTACCAACAAACCAACTATCACTACAGTATAGTTTTAGAACTTATCTATTTGTCAAATTAAGAGCGTATTTTCATCAAAAATAAACACCAAAACTTAAATTGCCACCAATGTTGGTAATTTTTGTTTAATGGTGATTTTACTTCTCTGGATACCAATTTGTCCAACAAAAATACAAAACCGACTTAACTTTTTCGAAAGCTTTGAATTAGGCTAATTGTAGTCATTAAGTAACCAGCTATTTTTGTAAGCGCGTAAATTAACCAAATTTAAACCAAGCCTAAAGGTTTATTTAAACACCAAATGAGACTAGATTGGTCAAAACTATTTGGTTAAAGCTATAACTTGACAAAAATCGGGATTAGTGTGTGGTTACATAACTAGTATGTCTCAAAACGCAACCAGACAACCAACCATGGAAGATTTACTCAATAAAGTAGCCAATACTAGCGATGTCCAAATTGGACAAAAAGTGACTGGTAAAATTATCTTTTTGGCTAAAAATGAGGCTATTTTAGATATCGAAAACGTAGGTTTAGGAATTGTGAGAGGTAAAGAACTCTACAACGAAGAATATCTAGCTAACTTAAAACTCGGAGAAGTAGTAGAGGCTATAGTAATCGATTTAGACAACGAAAGGGGCATGCTCGAGCTTAGTTTTCGAGCAATTGGCAAAGATAAACTCTGGTCAGAAATTAAAGAACTATTTGAGCAACAAAAAACCGTTGAAGCTAAAATCCGAGATGTTAACCGTGGTGGCTTTTTGGTTAGAGTTAAGGGTATAGATGGCTTTTTACCAGCTTCTTTATTAGCTCCAGCTCACGCTATTAAACAGGTTGGTACTACCGAAGATAGTAGTTTACTAAGCCAAATGAAGAGGTATTTAGGCCAAACCTTTCCAGTAAAAATCATTAAAATTGATCCAGATCAAGAAACTTTGATTGTTTCCGAAAAAGCCGTAGCCGACGAAATTGCCCAAACCAAGTTAGACAAATACAAGGTTGGTACAGTAGTTGACGGAGTGGTAGTTGGAGTAGTAGATTTTGGCTTATTTGTTCGTTTTGATGAGCATCTTGAAGGTTTGGTTCATATTTCCGAATTAGCTTGGACAAAAGTGGAAGACCCAACCAAAGAATACAAAGTTGGCGACAAAGTTAAAGTCAAAATCATAGATATTGAGAATGGTACCAGATTCACCTTGTCAATTAAACAAACTCTGCCTAACCCGTGGGTTGAGTTTGCCAAAACAGTAAAACCAGGGGATAAATTTGTAGGCAAGGTAAATAAGATTACCAATTACGGAGTAATTGTAGTGAATGAACAAGGTATTCAAGGTTTGTGTCATATTTCTCAGATGGGTAAAGAACCTCCAAGTAGTCCTGCAGCCATTCACGATTTATTTAAAATTGGGGAAGAAAGAGAGTTTACTATTTTAGAGGTTAGCGAAGACGAAAAACTATATCTCACCCTAAACGACCAGAACCAAACTTAATAAGCTTTTATCTCAATTTTAATTTGTCAGCTATAAACACCACCACTTTAATTACAATCGTAGTCAAAAAACAGAAATGTTTATTTTAAACTAATATTTGTACACAGTTTTATGTCAACCAAAGACAAAGAACCAAAAGCTACCTCGAGTATAGAAAAAATTACCCACGTTAAGATAGGAAGGATAAAAAAAAGAACTCCAACAAGCTTTATTGAGTTTGCTTTAAAACACAATAAATCTCATAAAAATGAAGACTTAAGTTTCTCAGTACCCACTAACACTGATTGGGAAGTGCCCAAAATACCCCAAAATGAAGCCAGTCAGTCTAAAAATCTAGCGGTTGAAAGTAAAGTGGTCTCAATCAATCAAGAGAAAGACAAAGCCATAGTTTTAGCGAAAGTTCAAGAAAAAATAGGTGACAAACCAGATGAAGGTTCTCAAGTTGTTAGCGAAACTAAAACTTTACCAGAAACAATCGAAGAACCTAAAAAGTCGGAAGAAACTTCTTTTTGGCCAAGATTTTTAAGAAATTTCTATGCTCCTCAAACTGAAACAGATTCCACAAAACCAAACGAAAAAACTCAAGAATTTCCGGTCAAGATTTCTGACAAATTCTCAAATAATCTAGATTCATCCAAAGATAAGCCATCGAAAATCGTTAATCCAAATTCTTTTAGTGCTATTTTTAACAGCGAAAGTGCTCGCATAGCCGGACTACAGAGAGTTTTTCGTAAGTCCATGACTATGTTGTTAGTCACAGGGATTTTGTTTTCTATTTTAACTTTTTTAAGTTTTCGCTTGTTCTCGACTAATTTACTGTTAATCATAACCTTACAAATTCTATTTGTTACTTTTAGTAACATCTTCTACATTATTGTCGCTGACAAAAGCTACGTCTGGTTAAGTCTCGCCTTTCAAGTAATAGTTTTCTTAGCTGCCCATACAATTATTGGTCTAGGAGCTGGTTTTTCCCTACCCACCTTAGTAGTTGCCGGTATAATCACCCTTTTAACTTACTTTAGTTATTTGGATATAGAGAAAAATCAATTAAGTAGTCGTTTATTTTCCATTAACCAAATTACTGCTGATGCCACTCGAACTTTATGCACAGCAGTCAGTTTAATTTTAGCTATTGGTGTATTCAATGGTATTTTAGCCATGGGTAGTGGAAATTTCTTAAGAAGAGAAGTATTTCAAAACGAGTTTTTAGTACAAAACTTGATTATCGGAGACACCTTCCCTGGCCTAAATCGAATTTTTCTAAAAGGCGCTACCAGGTTTGATAACGTTGATCAACTAGTCCAAAGAGGTGTTTGGAAACCTGTTGATCCTGAGTCTAACGTTAGGTTATTCAATTTTATCGTTTTAAATTACGATAGTTTTAGCTCTGAGCCAATTATCAGCCCTGAAGAAGAAGCTGATTTAAAGTTCTTACCAGAAAGTCAAGCCGATAAAAAGCGTCAAGAGATCTATCGCGCCAGAGCTGAAGAAGTTAACCAAACAGTTTTTGCTAACTTGGGTTACACTCTGGATGATGTGCTCACTAGCAACAAATTCAAAAATGTAGTTAGAGAAACTTATATTTACCGAGTAAATAGATTTGAAAAAGCTAGTAATAGTTTGTTAAATAGTTTATCTGAATCTATAGGTAACATAAGTTTAAATATTTTGCCTAGACAATACATTTTTCCTGGAATTTTTGCTCTATTGGTTTTATTTGTATCGTTTGCCTTGAACTACGTACTCAAATTTGTTATCAAAATTACCAACGCGATTGCCTGGTTTTTCTTGATTAAAACCGATTTTGCTAGAATTGATGTCGAACAGGTAGAAGCAGAAATTGTTACTATCTAGTAATCTAGTCTTAATAAGTTTGTTTAACCAACTTCGCGTCAGCCATTTTAGTAAACTCAGAAAATTACCAGCCAAGTTTACTAATCTAAAAATTAAAGCTGGGTCAAATTAGAACAAAATCTAGTGAACAACTATTCAAATAGCTAGCTCTACTCCTGCTCAAGGAACCAATTCATTAAAAAACTTTAGTTAAGGTCGAGTTTCTTGTTAAAGATACATTTCCATCAAACACAGATTTAGTTTTATCGAAAACAGATTTTTCACAATAACTTTCCAATCACTGCTTCTAAAAATAGCAACCAATTCTTTTCAAATTGCTAAATCATAACCAACAACTAATGTCTAGAACAATCAGTTAGTTAATCTGACTACCATCAGTAAACCAGTATCAAGTCAAATCGTAAACAGCTTGCTATCTGAAAATATTCAATTGCCTTAATTCAGGCTAGTTTTTGTAACACTCTTAAACCAGCGCTCCGGCTACGACTGTTCTGACTAATTTCTGTCTGGTCTGGAGTGATAGCTTTTGATGTAAGTAACTGAAAAAACCGCTTTTTATTGCCAAATTCGTCAATTTCTTTAGGTTGCGCTAAATTTCTCATAAACTTGGTAACCATCTTGTCTTCTAAACTATGAAAGCAGACTATCATTAGCAAACCCTGAGGTTTAAGTTTAGCTGGAGCTTGACTTAAAAATCTTTCCAATGAGCCAAACTCATCATTTACCCAAATTCTTAGAGCTTGCCAAACACGGCTAAAAATTGCCGGCTTATGCCTGATAAATTTTTTAGGAATAAACTTAACTAGCTCGCCTACCACTTGCCCAACAGTTAAATTAGGATAATTTTTAGCTAGGTTGTATAACGGATCAGCCAAACGAGCACTTAAAGTTTCCCCAGAATAGGCATACAAAATTTTTTGCAAATCTCGACTAGAAGGCAGAGATCTAATTTTTTCCCAAGCGCTCAAGCCTGTTTTGGTATTGTAACGTAAATCTAAAATTTCCTCTGAGTTAAAGTAGCTAAAACCTCGTTGACTGTAAGCTAATTGATTGCTAGAAAAACCCAGATCTAACACTATTACATCAAAAAAATTATCTGGAAAAGTAAGTATATAATCGGCAAAATCAACCTGCTCAAAATGGAAACGACCAGACTTGTCGCCAGGTAGATAGTTTTTCACCAAGGGATCTAAATCACAAGCAAAAACTTGCCAACCCAAGTTTAAGAACCTAGAAGTATAGCCACCACCGCCAAAAGTTCCGTCGAATATTACTAAATTAATAGCTGGTCGAAAGCTGATTTGTATAATTTCTATAATTTTATCTAACAAAACTGGAACGTGTGAGTTGGTCAAGTAATGCATTCATTTGTCTTAAACTTGGTTTTAAAAAAGTCTCTAAGTAGCACTTTACTTATAAAATCGAACAAACACTTTGGTAAACTAAAAAAATGGACTTTTAAGGAAGATGTTGATAAAAAAGTAATTTGTTTTGTGGTAGTAACTATTTGGATTAATTGCAACTAAACTTTTTTACAAATCCGTAAACTTAGTGATTTAAAAAATAATCAACGTTTTAAGTCTAAAAAGCCTTAAGTTAACCAATGGTGCAACCGGTTGGATTCGAACCAACGACCTACAGCTTAGAAGGCTGCTGCTCTTCCAACTGAGCTACGGCTGCAAAATACTTTTTAAGAGAAGATGAAACTGCTAATTTTGTCAAATTCTTGAACTCCTTAAATTTAGGAACTTGGTTTGACAAACTCAAAAAACTACTTGACTGAACTTAGTCGGTCCAATGACTATTGCCCAAATCTTTGACAGATTACAAAAACGTTGGTGGCTACCAGTCGCGTGCTCTACAATCTTTTTGTTAGTATGGTTAGCCGTTGCTAAACCTACAACCGAATACCAAATTAACACAACTTTCAATATTACCACACTTAACGATAAGGAAATTGTGCAACAAGCAATTTATCCCTATCCTGACCAGGTGCTAACAGAGTTAGATCCTGAACAATGGAAGATGCCTGAGGTTGTTAATCTAACTAGCAGGGAATACGCATATATTAAAATGTTACGTACAATCAGGGGTTACTTTTATAGCCGTTTTGGCTCTATAGAAGTGCAATCACAAATTGCAAAACAAATTGGCTACAACGACCTACAAAAACTTAACCAGAGACTGCCTTTTTACAAAATATATACCCACGATTTAGGTAGTTTGAGTTTTGAGTTTCGATCAAAAGACAAAACCCAAGTAGAAAAATTTGAATCATCAGTGTTGTCTACCTTTGAACAGCTGATAGCAGAATGGAATCAAGAAAAAGACATCTTTGCTGTAAAACTTAGCTCTAACCCTATTCCCGCTTCCATCGTTACCGTTAGTCCAAGTTGGCAGCAATATGCTTTGCCTTGGTTAGCTGGTTTGGTTTTTGGAAGTACTTTAAGCTTACTTTGGCCCAATAAATCTTTCAGATTATGTTAACTTTTATTCTTATAGTAGTGAATATATTGGTATTCAGCTTACCTTATGTAGTTAATTTTCAAGGACCTTTCGACAGCTTTACCAATTTCTTAATGTTGGGTTGGAAGGATAATGCCGCTATTCGCGAGGGTGAATACTACCGCTTAGTAACTTCAAATTTTCTACACGCTGATATCACCCATCTAATGGTTAACATGCTGTCTTTATACAACGTGGGACCTTACGTGAATAGTATTTTCGGTAACTTAGGGTTTTTACTAATTTTTTTTGCTTCGGGTATAGGTAGTTCGTTCACTTCTTTTTGGTTTAACCAAAATCCAAGTGTTGGCGCTAGTGGTGCTATTTTTGGTCTAGTTGGGTCTCTGTGTGCAGTAGCTATAGCCACCAACAACTTTGCTCTTTTGGCAAACATCGGTATTGTTATCTTGATTAACGCTTCAATTGGCTTTTTAACACCAAACATCGATAACTGGGGACACTTTGGTGGTTTTGTTATAGGTCTAATTACAGGAGCAATATTGTTGTTAATTAGTAGTTTAAACGGTGGTTGGAACCCTGAGATGTAAAAATTACTTTTTACCAAATAACTCCAACAGTGCAAATCCAACATAGTGAAAAGCCACCTTGACCCATCTAAACTGTCTAATTTTCTTAAAAATTTCTACCACTCACAACTAAAATAATTTAACAACCAATTTATTCAATAAATAGCTGATTACTATGTTAGTCAAAAATTGCTAATTTGATCAATTGATTTTGACAGTTCTAAACAAGTTAATTAATATCTTTACGATATTAAATATAAGCTGGCTCATATTAAAAATATGAATAATTTAATTTACACATTACAAAACCTGTGGGAAACCAGAAGAAAAACCATGATTGGAATTATTGCTTTGATAGTGTTTATCCTGGTAGGAGGGCTATTTGTGTTGTTGGTTCCACAAGACAAAAGACCAATACTCCAATCAGTAGATCCAAATATTCCCCGAGACAAAGTAGAAATCGTTTGGTGGAAACCCAGATTTCCCCAAATCAACTCGGCCACCTACCGAGAAGTTATTAGCCAATTTGAAAAACAAAATCCCAACGTCAAAATCAAAATTATCGATAAAACTTATGGCCGAGACTATTATCGAGAGCTAATTTTGGCAATGGCCAGAGGTGAAGGACCAGATATTTTTTCCATCTACAACAACGATCTTCAGGCTTATTTACCATACATTATTCCTATTGATGCTTTTCAAACTGTCTCACCTACTAGCGGGAAAAGGTATATTGAATTGTACAAACGAGATTTTGTAGATATAGTTGTGCGTGACACGATTGTTCAGGACCAAGTATATGGCGTCACTAGCTATGTGGATAACCTACAACTTTATGTAAACAGAGATTTGCTGAATCAGGCTGGAATTGCTTTGCCAGCTAGAACTTGGGAAGATTTGTTGGTTCAGATACCAGCGTTAACCCAAAGAAACCAGTTTAACGACACTTTTGAGCGTAGCGCTATTTCTTTAGGTACGGGTAGCAACGTTAACAATACTTTATCTAACATAGATAGACATCACGAAATTATCCCGTTGTTAATTTTCCAAAAAGGAAACCCAATTTACGATTTTGTGAACAAAAAATCAGTACTGGGTAGCAATTTTGAAGCAGCTCTAGAAGCTATAAACTTTTACTACAGTTTTGCCGATTTTAGAAGTAATAACTACACTTGGAACAACAAGTCACCTAATAACATCGAAGCCTTTACTTCTGGCAGATTGGCTTATCTCATTCATTATAGCTACCTGGAACCACAAATTCAACAACGTAACCCTAGGTTAAATTATGAAGTTGTGCCAATTCCACAGTTTAACCCGAATAATAAAAAAACTTTTGGATTTTTCTATATGGACGTAGTTAATCGACAGGTTGCCCAAAACCGAGCCAAAAAATACTGGGTAGATCAATTGCTACTGTACCTAAGCCAAACTGAACAGCAAACAAATATTGCTGCTAAAAGTGGGCTTCCAGGTGCTCGAAGGGATGTAATTAACGAACAACTAAAAGGTGATCGAAAAAAGCAAGTTTTTGCCGAAGGCGCTTTAATTGCTGATAGTTATTACCGGCCAGACATAGAAAAAACTCAAGAAATTTGGTCACAAATGCTATACGAAGTTCACTTTGAAGGAAAAAGTACCAAAGACGCTTTTAGACAAGCGATCAATAAATATAACGCCATCATCGTTGATGGTCCAAAAATTAGATAAGTTTTAAGCTAAATAGTGGCAAACTTAGCGACCAAACCTAAAAATAACTAAAAACCACCAATATAATTAAATTAAGGGTTTTTATTTGTGACCAGATTTTGATGGCTAGGCACTTTAGCCTCAAGATCAGAAAAAAATCAGCTTACTTAACTTAGTTTAACAAGTATTTGTGTTATTTATACGATTTTTCAAAAACCCAATCTAACAATACCTTTTTTACCAAAAAAATACCAAAAACTGGGTAAAAATAAGTTTCAATCTAGATAAAACTCGCTCGTTTTATAAGTTTTACCAATGATTGCTCGTGTTAAAAAACAACTGATATTAAAAAACAACTGATAGCTGTAAGTGTCTTTCAAACAAAAAACGATTAACCAAGTATCTTTAGGAAGTGATGATACTCAACAAAAAACCAATGAATAAACCAAGGAAAATTCCACTAACTAACAAGACTAAATGCCATTTAGTCGGAATTGATCTAAACGATCTCCAAAACTGGTTAATCATAATAAAAAATCTTTTTGGTTTTAAGTAGTCAATTGAGTTTGACTAAAATTGGATTTTACTTACACTAGTAACACTAAAAAGTGTAGTTTACAAAACTGACTCTGTCAAAATTTTATGCACACCCTGAAAAACTCAGAAATTGCTAAAAAATATAACGTTTCCAACTCTACTGTTACTCGTTGGATTGCTTTAGCCGAAAGAGGTAAAAATAATCTACAATTATACAAAGTCAAAGGCAAGTTTAGAATTTTAGACAATCCTTATAATCACGCCGAAATTGTTCGCCTGACTCAGGAAGGTAAACGGTATCGCAGTAACATCGCTTGTAAAAGAGTCTCGGTTCAAACGAATTTATATCAATTATTGGAAGAAGAAGATATTATCGATATTATTAGGGATATAGAACAAAACAAAACTATCAACAGTAAATACGCCTTTATCGGAGAAGGAGTAAAATTATGGGAACAAACAGTGAATATTGATTTGTTTCAATCGGATACAGAAATTACCCGTTTGATTCAAGAATTATTGGATTTCATTTTATATATAATGGGTATTCAGCCCAACCAAGCTTGTAACATTATCGATTTGGGCCCTGGAAATGGGCTAACTATTAAACCGATAATTAATAAAATCTTGTCACTAGGTAGGCGAATTAATAAGTATATTGTCTTGGATATTAGTAAAGGAATAGCTAGATTAACTCAGCAAAACATTAACAAACACTTCCCTGATTTGGAAATTCTCACTTACCAGCGAGACTTTGAAAAAAGTACTTGTAGTAAAATCATTCTAGAAAATAAAGCTATTGACGAAACTCCTAACCTACTGTTTCACATAGGTAACGTATTGTCTCAATATCGAGACCGTGTGCGAGTTTTGAAAAATATTCAAAGTGGTATGAGTGCCGAAGACTTGCTAGTGATTGATTTTCTTTTGGACCACGAAGACAATTATTTTAATTTAGCTTATTCTAAGTCTGATTTAATTAACAAAGTTCATCTGTGGATTCCGAAACTACTAGGAATCGACGTTAACAAATGCAAACAAGAAATTGAACCAAGCCCAAAATTTCAAGCTAACACTAAGTATTTAGTCCTAGATAAAGATTACGAGATAACTTTTGAGTTGTTCGGCAAAAAGAAAATTCTAGAACTTTATAGTGGAGAAAAACTAATCCTTTGGAAACAAAATTTATTAACCTTACCAGTGTTCTTAGACGAAATTGATAAAGCTGATTTGCAAGTAGTTAACTTATCACTAGACAAACAAGCTCGCCATGCTGTGGCTATTTGTCGAATAAAAAACTAACCCCAAAGTTTAGCTTGACTAAACCTCAGTTTCTAATCTTAGTTAGTCATGGTTATGACCCAAGCTACAGCAAACAAAATTACTTACACATACCAGCACTGTTCCGCGGAAGATTTTACTCATCAGGTTAGTTTTTCTGAGGAAAAATTTAATGAGCAAATAGCTCAAATTTTCAACACCTATTTACCTATTGATAGAGTGGAGTTGGAATTCGTCCTACAAAATAAGAACACTGGCCATTTTCTGGTCACTATCAAAGTACAATCACCAAAATTTAATTTTCACCATCAAGAAGAAACCTACAGTAATTATGCTGCTGCTGTGCGTAAAGCAATTAGGAAAGCTGTAGAATTTGTAAGATCTGAAAAAGAAAAATTAGCCCACTAAAACTTAAAACTTTCAAATTGTTTAAGTCAATCAAATCCTAACTAGTTAATAGCTTGGAAATAGTGTTCTTTATTCTAGTCGAAATTGGTTTTTTTAGGGTTTTGCTAGGCACAGTCAAAAAACTTGTTTAATTTGTCACTTGAAAACCCAATCGGCAGGTCTTAAGAGAGACAGTCCAAAAAGTTAATTCTCGGTTGTATGTATTTTTGTCTAACTTATAAAAGCGGTTATTGCGTTGATTAATCAAATTTTTGAGTTGACAAAGCTGGCCTTAGACACAAACCACCTAAAAATATTCCAAGAATACTTCAAATTCACTGCTCTCTAGATAGATTTAGTTTAAAGACTTCAAGTTGTATTGTCTATTTGATTGGCAATTTCTAAAAATAGGTAAAGAAACCAGATATATTTTTTATATTTTTTATATACGAACAACCAAATTAAGCCAACATCCCAAAAATTTCTTGCAACAAAATTTCTCTACCCAGCTTTTGGACAACAGACACTTGAAAAACTTTTTGCTCTGATTCTGTAACTTGACTTAAGGCTTGGGCAAATAGTTCTATTTGTTTTTGCTGTTGAGCTTTTTTAAGCTTGTCTAATTTGGTCAAAACTATAGCCGTAGGTACCTGTTTTAATTTTAACCAGCTTAAAAAATTTAGATCTACCGCCTGTGGCGGAATACTTATGTCTAAAACCAAAAACAACAAACGCAAATTTTCAGAAGTCAACAAAAAGCGTTCAATAGTATCGCCCCAACTGTCTCTCGACGAACGACTTCTTTTGGCAAAACCATAACCAGGAAAGTCGATAAAATAAAAACTTTGGTTAATTAGATAGTGATTTACTAGATTAGTACTACCAGGTTTACTGGATACTTTGGTCAAACTACTGTTTTGACACAAAAAGTTAATTAACGATGACTTACCCACATTAGATCGGCCCAAAAAAGCAAATTCAGGAAGCTTAACTTTGGGAAAATCCGATAGCGAACAACTACTCTTAAGAAACTGACAGCTAGAAATCTTGGGCCACTGGGAACTGCTTGGTAAGCTAATCATAACGGTAAATTACTTGCTTAAACAGAGAAATCTGTATACTAACAAGAGTAACTTGTCTAGTGTATATGCTCATAGATACTTCTAAACTCAAAGTAGATTTTGAATTATGGCTAAAACAAGCCATTGCTGCCCACCCTAAACCACTAGTTTTAGATATTATCCAAATTGGGGATAATTTAGCTTCCAACAAATACGTTCAAATTAAACAAAAAGTTGGCCAAACTTGTGGAATAGTGGTGAACTTACATAAGTTTACCAATTCGGTTAAACCTGAAGAAATAGAAGCAATTATTACTGTCGCCCAAAAACGCAAACATGGTTTAATTGTTCAGTTACCAACTCCCAGTTGGTTGCAATCGCTAGTAGCTAATATACCATACCAGATTGATATCGATTTGTTAGGTTGGCAAGCCAATCAACTCTGGCAACAAGAAATTTTACCACCCACAATTGGAGCTATTGATTTGACTTTAAAGTTTCACTTCCAAAAACAAATTTTCTCTCCTGAAATGCTCAAGCAATCTTTATTATTAAACCGGGAAATTGTAGCCGTGGTAGGTTGTGGTAAGTTGGTAGGAACCCCAGCCATTAGATATTTTTTAGAAAGACAAGCTACGGTAATTGCTATAAACAAACATACACCCAATCCAACCCAACTAACTCGCCTAGCTAACATTATTTTGACGGCCACCGGACAGCCTAAATTAATTACTAAAGATTGGATAAAACCTGGTTGCGTGTTAATAGATGCAGCTACTAGTGAATCAAACGGAGCTTTGGTAGGAGACGTTGACTACACTCTAGATTGGTCCGAAGTTTGGTTATCTCCCAGCCCAGGAGGTATTGGCAGGTTAACAGTTTTATATCTATTTTATAACCTACTCAAGCTGTCCGAGCTTTTTGGCTAGCAAAATTGCTTGACAAGAATGAACGAAATGATTCTTTAATTTTTTTTTGCATTAAAATGCATGTCTTATGTCAGACAATATTAACCCTAATCATACCGACCAGCAAGCAACTGAAACTCCTGTTGTAAACAACCAAAACTCTGGACAGAATCATCAAAACGAACCCTTAAATTCATCTAATAACCAAACTAACAATCAGCCAGTTAGCCAACAAGAAAAAACTATAGCCGCTTTGGGTTATTTCTTATTCTTTTTACCTCTGATTGTAGAGCCAAAGACTGAGTTTAAGGTGTTTCACGCTAACCAAGCTCTGGTATTATTAATTTTTACAGTTCTAGGTAATTTTGTGGCATCATTTCTAACTATCGTTCTGATAGGTCTTCTACTTTTTCCTGTAGTCAATATATTCGCTTTTGTTGCTTTTATTCTGGGTATAGTTAACGCTTTTAATGGGGAAAAGAAAAGATTACCTTTAATTGGTAACTGGGACTTACTGAAATTTTAAGTTAGCTTAATCTAAATAATCTTTAAGTTCTAATCTGTTTGAAAACAAAAATCTTTGAAAAAAGGCCATTGAATAGATTATTTTGTCTTTAGGAAAACTTTCCTTGTTGTAGGAATTTTGTTTGTCTGTCTGTTAAGCCAGCAAAAAATATAAACGACCTTTTTATTGGAAGTTTATCTCGATAACCTGCGGTTGCTCGATTGACAAAAAATCTAAAATCAAACTGTTTGGCTTAGTGGAGGTGTCGCCTAGTGGTCTATGGCGGCGGTCTTGAAAACCGCTTGAGTGACGAGCTCTCGTGGGTTCGAATCCCACCACCTCCGCCAGTTGGAAAAAGAGGTTTCTGGCTTGCCCTTTGCGAGGAATCGGCAGCTAATTTTCGGCTTAAAATTGAATTTTTTCTTTGTTTTGCGAAGCAAACCGCCAGAACCGAGCTTTTCTTTATTTTATTTTTCTTGCATGATCTTGACTTGTTCGTTGCCATTATATTGCAAGTAGCACTTGCCATTGCTACAATAACATACTGTCAAATATATTGAAAATATGGCAAGAGAAAGTAACCTTGGAGAAAATATAAAAAACCGAACAAAACAAGGCTTGTCGCAAGAAGATTTTGCTAAGAAGTCAGGCGTTAAATATATTACCTTGATAAAAATTGAGATTGGAGTGACCAAAAAACCATCAGTTTTAGTAATGGCTAAAATCGCCAAAGCGTTAGGCGTTCATATTGAAGAGTTAATAAAGTAAATTTATGTTTACGCTTTGGAACAAAGATCAAGAAAAAGACTTTTTCATCAAATCTCTTGAGTTTGCAACTCCAGAACAACTTTTTTATATCACCAAAAATAAAAAGTATTTAGCATATTGGCCCAAAAATTATGATGGAGCAAAAACAACATTACAAAGCAGGAATTCTTTAATCGGTTCTTACACGGAAAAATGGGCTACCGATTTATTTGGTGAAATAGCAAAGATAGTTGGTGGGTATGCTGTACAAGGAGTAATCGCCGAAGAAATAGGATTATCAAATCAATCACCGGCTGATGTTGCTATTTGTAAAACAAAAAATCTTGTACAAAAACCAGAAAATATTTTAATGATTATTGAAGTTAAAATGTCTGTGGTTTGGAATTGGGAATTTAATCCAGCAACTAAAGGTCTAGTTTGCATCGGTGACTATAAAACCCATCAGGGCAACCCCGGACTTTTGAGGTCGGACACAATGTTAAAAGCCATTGGCAAAAGCATCAATATCCGTGTTTCAAGCTTTGCCGCTTCAAAAATTCCAATTATTATTGTCGGCAATACTCCCATTACCAAAAGCTATTATGAAAAAGTAGATCACTTAAAAAGAAATGGCATTATACAGGGTTTCTGGTCAATAAATCCGAAGCCGTTAGATAATAATGGAGAAAATATAAAATCAACACCATTCAAAGGATTTTATAGATTTGACGAATACGAAGAATTAAAACAAAACGCCGTAAATCTTTTAAAAGAAGAAAGAGAATTTTTCTCTAGCATGCAAACACGAAGAAAATTAGGAGAAATTATTGAGCTCGCCAATAAAGAAACTACTTACGAAGCAAAAGCACAGAAATTTTTGGAACTATTGCGTCAATCAAAAGAATAAATCACTATGAGAGCACAAAATTTTTACAACAAAAGAAAGAACGGAACACAAACCAGTGCTTTTGGTACGCCGGGGCGGATAAACCACGATTCATCTAAGTTTTACAACAGCAAACTCTATGAAGGATTAAACAACGGAAAAGATGTTGAGTATGTAGAAAATCAGATTGAGCCCCAAAATATAAATAAAGTTTTTTGTAAAAGTAGTGAAGCTATGTCAGAGCTTCCAGATAATAGCGTCCATTTGATGGTTACTTCGCCGCCCTACAATGTTG
>Ga0209018_1001867_pt1 | contig 16030 bp, 15 predicted proteins | sample YNPBryBLVA2012_FD_185814 | JGI IMG/M metagenome (GOLD analysis project Ga0209018, IMG submission 185814) | Anoxygenic and chlorotrophic microbial mat microbial communities from Yellowstone National Park, USA - YNP Bryant BLVA 2012 (SPAdes)... ...
ACAAACCTAATCAACGTCGTCGTGGCCGAAAGCCGAAGAGGGGAGATGGGTAGTTCTCCGTCCACAACGGAAACCACCTAACTCTACGCCCATCGGCCACTAGGCGTTATTCTGCTCCTAGGAGGATACCTCATGTTCCGAAAAGCCACAGCGCACATTCGTAATCCGTGGGCCTGGTTTATCTCGTTAATTACACTTGGGGTTGCACTGTCCATTGGTGCCTCCACCAAAGGGTATATGGTGACAGGCGCCCAACCTCATTCATCTACCAGCGCAGCTAATGGGTGCATTCCTATTATGGAACGGGTAGGTGATGGGGGGATGACTGGCCGCATGAATTGTGCTTCGGAGGAGCAGATGCAGCAGCTCTGTGAGAATATGTTGGTAGAGAGGAGGAAGAAAGATGCCGACGCTGGGAGATGACCCAGACTCAGATCTAGAACAGGAAGCGCTAAATGCTCCGATATTAGAAACGGCCCTCCGTGCTGCCATATCTATGCGGGGGCACCTAGTCGCGGCGCTAACAACAATGAGGGAGATGGCGGAGGCCGCCAAGGATGGCGACCTCCAGACCGTCAAGCGGCTTCGTCTCGAAGTCGAAGCCCTCATTGCCGAGAATCAGATGCTTGGGGTAGCTATCGATCGTACCCCATCGATACCGCTGGATCCGTCCCGTGTATCGATGGAGGACATCGAAGCCATCTTTGGGGCGCAGCGAGTCCGCCTTGCCGCCAGGGTGGTCAATAGGGGTGTGAAGGAAGCGCGGTGATGTTAGAGGGGGGTGCGATACCCCCCTCTTTTAGCCCCGTGTCTACGGGATGAGGCTTAACTTGGGTGTGTCGGACGGTAACACATCGCTGTCCTTTACATCCGGCCGGGCAGCGTTGTTCCACTTGTGGAAGAGAGCCATTCTCACCCGTGATGCGGAGCGGCCCTCCTCGGAATCGCAAGTGCCCGCTGCGTATAGAGCCAACCGCTCAGAGATTGGTAGATGGCGGCATCCTCCTAGAGAGGAGCGCAGCACCCTGATCGTCGCGGCGGCGCACTTTCGCCGATCCGAGAGAAGGTCCGGCCCCGTCCACCCTTCTGGGGTGGTACGCTCACTGGTTTCTACCCATCGGCCTGGGTGGTCGGGGTCTGGCACCCTCTTGGACCCCAGGTTGATCTGCCCCATGCACCAGCTCCTTCCGAAGTCATTGAGCCCTGCACGCCGCAACCTGACGCGGGATGTTCCCAGATCAATGTCCCGGCGGAAACCCGATTCCATGGACCAGACGGACGCCACGAGCATGGCCGTACTAGCCCGCCCGTACTGCCCTCTGAACAACGGCTGTATGTTTGGGTCGTAGGCCGTGTCTACAATCGCCTCAGCGATCTCCCTATATCTTTGGTCTGCTTGGGCGTAGGACTCCTGCGCCTCCCCAATGAAGTGCTCGCGGTGTGGTGGGGAGACAGCGGTCATCATGCCCAGGATCCAAACTATGATCAGTTCCTTCATCATTATTCTCCTGTGCTACTCTGTTCGTTGAGGTGAAGAAGATGGCTAATGAAAAAAACGCCAACGACGATGAGGCTAAGGAAGAGCTATCGGATCAATTGAGGAGATCCGTGGCCAGCGCGTATGCATTTGTGCAGGGGCAGGAAACTACAGAGAGCTTCTCCGCCTTGACCTTCGAGGAGTGCCTAGACGCGCAAATCCAGAGGATAGAGGGGCCGGGGACCGACATACGCCCTAATGTCCTGGATAGGATCAAGAAAGTCAAGGAGGACATACTATCTGCCATCTCTCAGATTAAGCAGCTACCCGACTCCTTCTTCAAGACACCTAACGATGGGGAGGACGCGGTTACCTCGCAGGAACCCGTCGACCCCATCGATAAGGTGTACAATCCTTAGTCCTCTGTCAGCTCTTTCATATCGAACAACGCTCGGAGCGCGTTCGCCTGCGCCACCCTCTTATGTTCATAGCTACTGCTCTGGGCGCAGATCATGTCGGCTATGGCATCGGCCTCCGCAATACTGCGCAGGGCTTCCTCTCGCAGCAGCAGGAAATTCCTGGCGTCCTGTAGCGCCTTCCTCTGTTGGGAGAAGCAGCGGTCCAGACAAATAGCAAACCGCTTCAGTGGACAGTCCTCCCTCTCAGCCAGCCGTTTGTGTAGTACGGCAGCCTGGCGGTCTGGACTGGTTCCGGCCTCCAGAAGTATCAGTGCCCATAACGCAGGTTCTCCTGCGTGGTACAGCACCTCTGGAGCCCTCGCTACCACTTCTTCTGATTCCGGCAAAAATCTTCTTGACATGGCAGTTTCCCTCCTCAATCTTTATACCTGGCTCGGAGAAGGAGTTAATTTCCATGAAGTTGATCATTGAGAGTAACGGTACGCTGAAGGGCACCAAGCTGGAGTTCAGCATGACCGCCGACGAAATTCCCAAGATGGTGGAAAAGCACCGGCGTCGTAAGCTGCGGTTGAAGAGAGCGCAGCCCCCCGACATCGTGGTGCCTGGTGAGGTGGTGGAGATGCCCCTCCCAGTCCCTGGTTCCGTGGCCAACTGAAGGCTATCGACTATGGGTGCTGTCGGGAGCTAGAATGTGCTCCACACATGCCCCTCGACATTCAATTCGCCTACCCGCAGCAGATCATTAAGATATCCCAAGTCTCTTTACTACAGGAGCGGGATCCGCCTACGCTTTTGGTAGTGGGGGATGATTTCAGCGCCGTTGACGAGGTTTTGCTCAACGATGTGCCATCCCCTGCTGTTACTGTGCTCAGCAAGACGGAGTTAACAGCGGTTCTTCCTGTGGAAGTGCGTGGAAACTCTGTGGTGACGGTCACGGTCGTTTCCTACCGATTGGTCCATTCTGCCGGTAGTGTGGTGTCCTTTCGATTAGGGCCAACGAACCGTAAGACCTCCGGTATCAATAGGCTAATGCAGTTGTTTCTGAAGATTCTGCTGACATCCCCCGGTAGTGATATCTTCAGCCCACAACTTGGTGGAGGGCTGTTGAACATCATCGGCAGGTCCTTTTCCCGTAGCGAGGTGGGGAACTTGGTGGGCGACTTGGTAGTGGCCGTGGACAACACCGCCAAGCAGGTCATAGCCATTCAATCTAGAAAGGTACGATTGCCGCGGGATGAGCGTTTACTAAGCGCGCAGGTACAGAGCGCGGAGTTCGACGCGTCCCAAACGGCTCTCGTAGCGACGGTTAACCTGACCTCGCAGGCGGGTACGTCAGCCACTGCCAACATTTTGCTCTAGGAGTAGTCATGGCCAGTACAGATCTTGAGGAGTTCATTCGGGAGCGCCTACGCGCCTACGACCCAAACATCGATCTGACTGAGGGGTCGGTGGCGCAGCAGCAGGTCGTGCAGCCCATCCTGCGGCGTATTGGGCCCGATCCGTTCACGATGAGCTTAGAGAAGTTCATCGGCACGCGGTTGGTGCAGGAGTTCCCTGAGATCAGTACTGATGACGGGGACGCGGTCATGGACCTATTGGTCAAGCCGGCGCGTATCCTACTTGAGCCACTTGTGCAGGAGGTCAAGCGTGTGCGCGACAACCTGTCCTTTAGGGACCCGCAGACCCTTACCCTTACCGAGGCAGAAGCTCTGGGGGCTAACTACTTCTCCCCGCGGAATCGCGGGGACTTCGCTAGAGTAACCGTGCGACTCTACTTTTCAGCCCCGCAGAACGTCGTCGTCACTCCAGGCAATTATTGCTACACGGGTTCGGGATTGCGTTTCCTGCCTACAGCCATTCAATCAATCAGTTCTGACCAGATGCTCTTCAATAAGGAGGGCACATATTACTATTTCGATGTATCTACGATCGCTGACAACCCAGGTGACGGGTATAATGTCGAGCCCGGGCAGATTACGCGCATTTACGGTCTGCCCGCTGCAATAAGGGTCACAAACAAGCTGCGTGCTGTAGGGGGTCTTCCGGAGGAGGATGTTCAGACCTACGTCTACCGTATTGAGCAGGATCTGACAGAGCGGTCCTTGGTGACCCAGCGCGGCATCCTAGCGGTGCTCCGCCGCTACTTTCCAGCCATCAGTCGCGTGGCGGTTGTAGGGTTCAACGACCCGGAGATGAGGAGGGATGTCCTCAGGGGTATGGGAGTCGGACCCATCATCGCCTCAGGGACTAAGGCTTACCCAGTTTCAGACGGTACCGGAGGGCCCTCTCGTCGTTTGATGGTGGATGACGCTGTAGACTTCACCGCTCTTATCGGGCCGGTCGGCATTCCTGTGAAGGGGTTTACGCTAACAATTGCGGGGGAGGCGTTGCTATCCGGCAGCGTTGTAGACGCGTCTATTTCCAAGGTCATTGATTCCAAGACGGTGGAGATCGAAGCACAGCTTCTGCGGCCGTGGCACCATACCATCACTTACTCATACTGGATGCTGCGCCGAAATGAGCTGACGTTGTCGGGGGTAGCCGGTGGCACGCAGCTAGAAGGTCCTAATGGGGAGGTAACGATAGAAAGCGACACCGTGCACATCGGGGGCATGACCGACATTTATATTAGGGGTACTGACGTAGACCAGGGGGTGCTAACACTTGAGTCTGTGACAGATGACGCCCCTCTGTTATCTGGTGTGAAAGCTGTGGTGCACGGTACCTCGCCTAACTTCGACGGCTTCGTGCTGCAGGATTTGACTCTTGGCCCTACCGGCAATTACCTGGACACTAGCGATATTTATAAGGCGTTGGATACCGCTAAGGATCGGGGGGTGTCACTTCAGATTATGGATGGGGACGCTGGATCCTACCGGATACTCGGGGTATCGCAACTTCCTGGTACTTCCCCCATCATATTCACAGATCCTGCGCCACAGGGCTATCCATTGGCGCAACGGTGGAGGATGCTCGATACAATTGATGTAGACTTGACGCTACCCAAAGAGACCAAGCTGACCGGCGCGGATTTGATGACGGTGCAGGGCGCCCAGTTGGCCGTGGTAGGTAGCGTGGCGGATCTATCCGTTTATGGAGTTGGTAAGGGGGACTACTTGGAACTTCTAAACGGTAACGATGCCGGCGCCTATTTGATCACTGCCGACCCCATCGGTGGACAGCTTACGGTGGATCATACCTTCACCTCCTCTGCCGCCGGTGTTTCATTCCGCATTTACCGTAGACTCACTAAGGAGGCGACGCACCTTCCACTGGTCCGCATTAAGGCCGTGGATATCCTGGACACAGGTGGGCAGCCTATAGGCGTGACCGTTCCATATGCTGATCCTGTAGATGTACGAGCTTTTGATTTCAGCGCTTCTAGCCAAAAGCTCATGGTGGATGTGCGCGACGGCATCGTTGGTTGTGTGGGGGACCACGTCACCAACCCTGCCTTGCTCAGTGGTAAAACCCTGAAGCTGAATTGTCCTCTGTGGCCTGGGACCGGAAATAAATTAGTGACCTTTGGCGCTGTCACGACTCTGGGAGAGATTGTAGACTCCATCAACATGCAGGTGGGGGAGCACATCGCGGGTATTGTAGATACCGACCGTCTGGGGATCTCCCCGGTGCGCACCCAGTATAGGGTAACAGCGCTCTCTACCGGAGAGCCTGCAACCGATGCGTTGCCCCTACTTTTCCCAACGGCATCGATCGATCAGTTCTCTACCAATCATATCCGCTCGGATACTGTTAGCGGAGTGACGGATGGGTGGGGCCGGTTCACCTACGACCCCGTTTTTGATGTGGCGCAGATCGTGAGCGTCAACTTTGTGGGGTTTGCAGATGGGTTGGGGGCCACCCAGCATGGGAAGGTGCTACAGACGGCTGTCGACTTCCCCCCTTCTGTCGGGGCCCTGGTTAAGGTTGGAGCCCGGTCGGTTGGAAAGGTGCGTTGCTACTTCCTAGACCCCACAACATTTGAGGTTGGGGAAGGGGCGCGGTTTGAAGCTACGTTGGATGATGGGTCTACCCTGGGTTTTCTACCAAATCCGTTGGAAAGCGCGGTCCGCTATCCGCCCCCGCCAACTACTTCTGGTGCTACAGATGGGGAGACGCAGGCCGCAGGCTCCAACGGCGAGTACGGCAAGCTGCTGTGCAATAGCGTCGATTTCAACCGCAAGGGTATATTGCCCGGCGACGAGGTAACGATTACTTACGTTCCTATCATAAGCACTAGAGCCAATCCTGGAACAAATATTCCTGGTTTGGCCCGAACAACATTTATTGTGCGTATTGATGGGGTGGAGCGTACCATCGTCTTCGCTAATGATGACAATACGGACAGCACCGCCGTCACTAAAGATGGCGTTGTGAAGCAACTCAACAGAGTGTTGGGGGCTGACATAGCGAGGTTTAACGACAGCGACATCCTCGAACTTGAATGCAGTTATGAGCTGTGGGTGGTTGGGGGGTCGTCACTTGGGTACTTCTGGCTCGTCGACCCAGGACCGATCAACAACTGGTCCGAGAATTATCGCGGCGGGTATAAGTACGTCATCTTCGACGTACAGAAGAATTATGTGTTGACGACGACACCGTTTCCAACGCTGAGACAGAGGCAGCAATTCACCATCACCAGGCCGGCAACTCAGCGTGTAAGCGCCACGCAGATGGCGTTGAACACGACTCACTCCGGGCTGTATTATGCGGATATACAGCTCATATCGGAAGGCGTTGGCCCCCTCTATAACCTGGCGTCCGGTACTCCACTATCCGTTACAGGCCACAAGTCATTGGGCTACACGCTCACCAACGAGCACGATCACTTGTCCTTCTCCGTGTTGGAGAGGGTCACCATGCATCTCACGCCTGTTCTCATTAGTGTGGGGGCGTCAGATGACTTGGAGAACGCCCTTCAGATAGGCGGCCAGAATTTGCAGATCACTTACAACTGGTCGAGCTTGGCCGCGTCTCTTCAGAGCTTCGTCACTTCCGACGCGGAGCGGGTAGTTAATGAGAACGCTCTTGTAAGACATCTGATCCCACATTTCATACGTCTCGATATGGCCTATCGGGGTGGGGCTCAAGAGATTGTAGTGCAGCGAGCCATAGAAACTTATATCGCTGGGTTGAACCCTGACGACCCGCTAGAAGCGGTCCAGGTTCAAAACATACCCATTGCGCAGGGGGCCACGTCGGTGGCTACCCCGATCAATCTCGTGGCGGTCGTGCATAGGGAGGATAGGAAGATTGTGGTGGAGCAGTCGACCAATTTCTTGAACCAAGGGCGATTGGCTGGTTTCTTCCCCGAACGCATCAACGTTCAGAAGAGAACGGCTTAGCCCCAATAATAGGGATGCGCGGTTTACCGGGCTCAAGTAGAAGACCGCTGTGAGGGTCAAAGTGGCAACCGCACTCATTACAGATCAAGGTAGCCCTGGCAATCAGCCAATTGCTATCCGCGAAGGCATGACGTGGGTCGAACCTTTTACTGAGCGACCCACTTTTGCACGAGGGGCAGATAAACTGTCGGTAGAACGCATCAGCTTTCTTCTGCTCCCCGTCGAGGAGGTTGACCTGCCCTTCTATGGCTGCGAGGGCGATTTCTGGATCGAGTTCTACGAGCGGCATGATGTGGCATAGTGACATCCCGGTGGGAGTGCGTCAATGAGCAACCCGTGTTCGATTCTGCCTGGGTGGGGGTCTCTATCCTTCGGTGCGGGCCCATGGTCTGGCACCGTCTACTCCAGCTCCACCCTCCCCTCGTACCCGCCGTTTGACGTCTTCTGCTTGGGTCCGTGTGGAAGCCTGCTTACCGTTACGCTCTACCCAGAAGTAACTGTGGGGCCCGGGGGGCAGTGGAATTATGATTCCGGCAATGACGCTCTACATATATGGAGCGGGGCGACGGCGGCGCAGTCAGACCCCGCCGTGTTTGAGGTGCGGACTGGCCTGCCGGATCAGTTCACGGTGGAGTGGACTATCAGGTTTGACGAGTTGCCGCTTAATTTTAGTACGCCTGACGAGTACTTCCATATCGGGGCTGGTAGCCATCAAGGGTACATATTCGGTCTCCTATTCTCTCAGGAGGGGCTAGCCTCTGCTCACTGCCCCGATGACCCCAGTGCGTTCTCCCCGATCCCCGCTAGTTCGGGCATCATTTCGCAAGGGCAGACATATGTCATCAAGATTGTGGTGTCTGATGCTGCCACTTACGTCTACATCACGGAATACGCCGACTTTGTCCTGCATGGGCATAGGCTGCGATTTGTGCTGCCTTCCGTACAGGCGGCGACGGTACGCCCCAGCTACGCCATCGATATGGCGTGGGTGCACTTGGATGGGTCCAACAGCCCCAACCATAAGGTCGACGTCCGCATCAGCGAGTTCTGCCTCGCTAGTACGCTACTCATCACAGACTTTCCCCCTATCGCGGATGCCGGGCCGGATCAGGCGGCGCAGTTCTGTAGTATCGTTCAGCTCGATGGGAGTGCCAGTCATGACCCAGAGGGGGCTGGGCTGGCTTATAATTGGAGACTCATCGATGCTCCTTCGGGGAGCGGGTTTGTCTACGATCTTTTGGTCGGGCGTACGTACCCACTCCCTCTACCCACGGGCTTCACGGACAAATGGTACTGCGACCAGCTACCAGATCTACCGGTGGGCACCATCGTGCCCGGAGATGTATTGGTGGTGGGCGGTGCGCCGTACACGATCACTGCGCTGGGAGACGACTTGCTGCACGGCCACTACATTCAGGTGGTAGCCGAAGTCATCCCGGATAGTTTGCCTACTGGCGGTGGCAAAATTCTACGGCAGATGGGGATTAGCGGCCCGACGACTGCCAAACCCACGTTCTACCCAGACGTGCCAGGTTTCTACAAGTTCGATTTGACGGTTTTCGATGGGGCCATTTGGTCTACTCCATCGACTACTGTCGTTAATGTCCTCGTTTCTAGCCAACCGCGTGGTGTGGTACCCGACGCCAAGTTCATATGGGAGTACCTGAGTAACTTTTGGAAGTTGGTAGATGACCGCCATCGTTATACTGTGGTGTGGTCGGGCCTGGCCCAGTTCTGCGCCTCAGAACTCCTGAACTTGTGGCAGTATGAGTATTCTAAGAGCCTGCGCGATATTCAGCGTACATTCCAGCGCCGCTGGCTCGATTACCCGCTTCGTTACACGCCTGCCCCGGCGGAGGCTACGCTGCGCGTCTTGTATGAGCCGTATGACTCCGAGGATCTGGATCCAACTAATACAGGGGTGGAGGGTACCTCCATAACCGTCAGCTTACCGTCTGGGGTTGGGGTGAAGATAGGCTTTTACATTCCGGCCGGAGAGCCCGCTTTGTCGGCAAGTGCGCTGGTGGAACAGATAAGGGCGGCCCTTCCAACAACTTTTACGGTGAGCATTCTGCCCCGCCCCGCATCCAGGGTGGCTGTTCGACTTGCTGCCACGCACAGTTTCAGCGTGTCCACTACCTCTCCGGGGTTCCCGGCTGCGCCCGCCCGAGGTCTTTTGTACGGAAATGCCGGCGCAGTACTTTGGAATGGGTCGGCCTATTACGTCGGTAGGAGTTTAACCGGATTGGGACTAACCGAGAACGATTTCTTGGAGGTGGATGGTGCGCTTTACCGCATTGTCAAACTTCAGTCTTCCAGTGCGGATAGCAGCGATGATGTCGTTGTGTTAAAGGATCCGATTCCGACAACGGCCTCGTACAATTGGAGCATCCCCAGCTATTTCCGCTACCCTGGCGCCGATTTCTATGGGCAGTTAGTAAGTGACGGGGATGACGTAGTGCTGGACGTACGCAACCGTTCTGGTGTTGGTGGCTATTACAGGATCCCGGCCTTGGGAGCGGCGGCTGCTGATCCTGACGCGCTAGCTGTAGACATATCGCTACTGGACCAAATCATATTCGGTTTGGCGTACTACACCATCACTCTGCGATCGGTCTTTCGCCGTACCTACATCCCGATCAGCGGGCTCGTTGTGGATATCCCTACGCTTCAGGAGACGCTAACAGATAGCCCGGAGAAGGGTATATTGAGGCGCAACCTAGATTATTTTATCGAGTCGTACCGCGGCTCTAAGTGCATACGGTTCGATACTAGAATTTGGGTACATGAGGATGAGAACGGCGACTTGGTACCGGATACCTACCCCCCGGTTACCTTATGGGCCGAGTCCACCTATTTAGACAACCGCCCCGCCATCGAGGCCAATTTCGGCGCGGCGGTGGGGTTCACATTGGAGAACCTGAACGCGCTTGATGCGAACGTTGACTACTTGTCGGCTGTGCGTGGGCTTTGGTACAACTACTTCAACGGCCCACGGGTGGCACTCCTGCGCGCCGGAGCCCAGATCCTTCTGGGTTTGCCTTTTGCGGAGGAGGAAGGTGTCATAGAAGAAATCCGCACGGACTTCTCCCCCACGACGGCTCGGATATTGATTAGGGACGCGCAGTCCACCCAAGTCGTTAGGTCCTATACTTACCCGTCGACGCTGTCGATAGATATAAACCCCGCTACTGGTTCTCCCTATGCGGTGGGGGATACCGTGCGCCAGTTTGCACCTCTAGTACGAGGCGTGGAGCTGCTGGATTATGTTTCGGATAAGGAGTGGATCGAGGTCTACGCTTCTGGAGGAGGGGCGAACACGCTGCAGCGGTTCTTCAGATTCCTTCTGCGGGTAGATTATGGGGCGTTCAATCTGGCCGCGCTGCTATTCGTCAGGGACTTTATTCTTAAGGTAAAGCCGACGTACACGTCCCCTATCTTTTCGGTGTTGGTAAACATAAAAGATGTTACGATTGACGTAACAGACGAGGTGGCGTTCCGCCTGGTATTCAGTATTTTTGATAGCCCCATGGAGGGGCACAACGTAGCCTTTATGTGGGATCAACCAGAGGATGGCTATGCTAGCGTGTCGAAAACCCCCCCGGTTGGCCCTATGGGGTCTCCATGGAAGAACTCTTACGATTGCACGCAGGCGGGCAGCGGCGTGGATTGGGGTTTTGATCGGTTGGCCCCCCATGACGAGGTTGAATGTACTATGTGCCTAGATTTTGATGGGGGGTTCCCGCCGTTTGATTCTGTTTTCGCTTGGGACCTTCCGGTGTATCATCCTAATGATCCGAATACTCCCATCAATTGGTCGTACGACACATCTTTACCTGCAGGTATCTACTGCCGTGACAAGGCGTTGTGAGGACGTATGCTGATCAAGGACTTCATCGAGGCCAAGACGAACATTGAGATCCTGATCCGTGAGCGCGGCAAGCTAGTTGGGCGAAGGGAGACTCACAATATCTTCCCGTATGTCGGGCAGGCGTGGCTAGCTCAGCTCATCTGTGGGGACAGCCACAACTTCATCACGTACATGGGGTTGGGTATTGGGGGCAGTAAGCAGACCAATCCTATAGTCGATCAGCCCCCATTGGATGTGTACACACCTGTAGGTGGGCACAATCAGACGGATACCGATATGACCGTCACCGCCCTTGAGCGAGCGGTGGCGGTCAGTAGCACCACATCCCCTATTGATTACCCTAACGACACGTGGCTCAAAGCGGTGTCGGCTGTCACACATCCGTCTTCCAGCCGTACGCGTTTCACCTGCGTCTTCGCGGAGTCGGATGTGAGTTTTGGCGTCTTTACTATTGTGCCGGTCTCCGAGATAGGTCTATTCACTATGGAGAAATCCCCGCTCATTCGCGTTAATCAGTTTGTGGCCTACGATACTTTTGCACCCCTCGCCAAGACCACGGCGCTAGAATTAGAAGTTCGCTGGACCGTTATTTTTTAGGAGAGGACCATGCCCTTCCATCGACTCACTATCCCTACCTATTACGGCGGGCTCCCTACTGGTTACGACTACATCAATAACGCCAATGGGGGTACACCCGCGCCGGCAGACGGGAAGAAGATTGGCGGGCCTAATGCCGGGACCTACTTTGTGGCATTTCAGGACGATGCGACGAGTAGTAATGCCAATCGAGCTAGTAAGGCATTGGCGGAGAACTGCGATGCGCTGGATGACCTGTTTCGCACAAGTCAGGTTGTGATCAGGTATATCGATGGGGTCACGACGGATCCCGATACCGATATCTTTACGCTGCCCGGTGATGTATATGTTGGGGGAAGTAACGAGGACCCTCCAGTCGTTGCCGATGATTACACCGTTCAGGGATTGGTACATATGGTGGATACTTACGGTAACGATATCGTTGTGGGGGAGTTTATTGTACGCCCCGATGAAATTTGGGATGCGAGTGGGACGAACGTAGTCGGCGTGCCGGCCTCTGGTTTTTATACAAATCCTAGAGCGCATTTTACGCCACCCCTGCCAGCCTCCACGCATTACAGAATATACTACCTCGCTCGTCGTTCTCTGCACGATATCATTCGATATAAACCGTCGGAGTTCTTTACCAATCAGATAAGGAACATCAATTACGTTCCGGCCGGGTTGCATCTTCAGGGGCTGAATGAAAAGTATAACAGGCAGCAAGCTTCGTATGACGCCGTGCCCCCCGAAACGTGGCCCACGACTTCTCTGACCGTTCCGGGCGGTGGGGCGTGGTTCAAAAAGTGGGCATACCCCATTACTGGTTTCATCAAGCGTATAGGCAGTGGGCTCGCGCAGGGGACGCTAGACTCCCTCGACTATTTGTTGGGGGCTACATTCGCCGCGCAGTCCAACATCAGCCTGACCGATTTTGGTAATCCATCTGACAATAGGTACCGATTGGGAGCCGGCTCCGGGTTCGTTTATATGGGGCATGGGGCGACGGCGCTTGAGGACCATAACGCCACGGGAGCCCCAGGGTTCTTTGGGTTCGGTCACTTTGTCCACAGGAGGCAAACTGCAGCGGGTGGCTCCGACAGTACAATTCTGTTGGCCGATTCTACCGTGTCGATCAATGGGGATACTATTACCCTCAGCGGACAGAACGTATTTTACAAGAATATTGGTGGCTCCGACACCACATCCTTTGCGCAGGGTATCGATATCCTAGTTCTTAAGGACTCCGCAGGTAAGTATTATTACGTCACCGTTACAAAAGTACTTACTGCGACAACGGGTATTCTGCGTTACTTGGATGGGTCGCATGTGAATATTAGTGGACCCGCGTCGTTTACTCTAGTCGCGTGGCTGTCCCCGTGCTTCTACTCGGCAGACCAGGCCGTTGCTTACTATAACGGAAGGGGGATGGGTAATACGTTTCCCCCAATTCACGCCGGCTTCTTCTTCGCGGAGCCCCCTGCCGTTCATGGGTCTGCTCCTCTAACCCCCCGCCGTTACGTTCGCGTCTTTGCAGGTGATACAGAGCCGGGCTCCATCGCGTTGACGTGGGGGGGTTTTGATAAGACGAACCCCACGGGCGCTGGCGGTAAATATGTTGAGAAGGGTATTCTATACGCTAATGGCAATGCAACCCTTAATGGCAACGTGCTCTTTAATGGTGAAGTACTTCATAGGAATAAGATCAACATCGAGGCGTGGGGCGACCCTCCTGCTTTTTTAACACCGAAGCTCGCCTTCAATGAACCTGCGCGTAATGGGGCGGTATACAATCTAGTTTACGAATCCAGTGCGTACGATTCTGGCGGCACCATAACCGGTAAATGTCGTGTTTATCAGCATTCGTATGGTTTGATCACCACGTACAATGCGTACTGGGACAGTAATGATTCGAAATGGCACGCCGACTCTACGGTAGCCCCCGCATCCTATGAGAAGTTGGATGGTGCCGGGGGTCGCGTGAGGAAGTTCAAGAGGGATACCGCAGCTACTCCAAGTTGGTCCGACAGCGCATGGGATGATGTAGCCGCGGGTACCTGTACTGGCTTTAAGTATATAAACAAAGATTCGGGGTTTGTGGGCATCACGCCAGATGGCACCTGGCGTCCCGTTACCGACATGGCTGTGATGTTTGCTACAGGGGTAGCTGGCCATATGGTGGATGCGATAGGCCGCATTGTGTTTTCTAGAACTAATGCTCCCCCTACTGGGACGGCACTTGCGGTTAGGTTAGAGTTTCAGCATGCGGATAGAGGTTGGGAAGAGATCCCGGGTAGTGTGATTTCGTGGACGACCGCGACTCCACCTGCCTACACAGACAATTATTGGGTGCGTTGGTCAACCAATGGAACGATTGCAATAACTGGATCCGTCTACTCCTCTGGTCTTGTGAAATCTGCGCAAGTTCGTATGGTAGTTCTTGGCACCTCCTCTGGCGTATCAGGTGAGGTCATTAACGTATCTAATGCTACACTTCGAGTAGAGATGAAGGCGTTAGGAGTCTAGAAATGGAACAGATCACATCTCAAGTTCTTCGCCCCGGCACCTTTGCTGTTGGTGTAGCGGTAGTCATTCTAACCTTCTTCGTCCGGCGTATCGCTGAGACGGTGTGGCCTGTGCTTAAGAAGCAGGCTGGGGAGAACGAGCCAGGGCTTACCTACCCCACTCGCTTTTCTATGTGGTGGAACACCGTCATCCTCTATGCCATCCCGGTTGTATTGGGGGCGGCTGCGGCGTTCATCCACTCCGATTTCCTTCATGGTGACATTAAGGATTTCGGCGGTAGGCTCCTATTCCAAGCTGGCGTCGGTTGGTTCTCCAGCTTCATGTACAAGATCCTACGTAAGGTGATCTTAAATAGGACCGGGGTAGACGTCCAACCAGGGCCGATAGAGCCAGAATAATGACCAGAAGGGACGGCGGCTATGTGGCTTATACTGGTATGGGAATGGCTCAAAAAGTGGTGGAAGTGGGTGTTGACTACCCTTGCTGTGGTAAGTGCTTTTCTATTGGGGTTTTTTATTAGGTCCAAGAGAGGAGGGGGGGAAGTAGAATCTACCGATAAGAAGGTAGATGATATGGAAGCCAGGACTGCAGAACGCGTGGATGAGATTCATCGCGAGGCGGCGGAGCGGGAGAAGGAAGTTGCGACGCGCGCTGAAGAAGAGAGGGTGGAAGCCACAGTGGATGTTGTAGCGGACACCAACATCGTCAAAGATGACCTCAACAAGACTAATGACTACCTCAAGGGGGTGGGGGAGGAGATGAGGAAGCCATGAAGGGGGCGGAGTTCGTGGCCACTTTGGACGAGAAGCCTACCACCAATCGTGAAGAGGCGATCATTCAGGCGGCGGTCGACCGCAATTACGTTCCCATTCAGTGGGCGGGCATTCGTAGCGTAGCCGGCTCACACTCTTGCATTTTGTATGTGGCTACCGACGCCTTGGCTATTGGGGAGCCCGATGATTTTGTCCGCGTCAACGTCACACATGCTGGGGCGCAGAGACTCGCCGACCTATTAGGCTATGCTCTCCCCACCACTAAGATCTCCGACCTGATTTATGAACAGGCGCCTATTCAGATCCGGCCATGTGTGCAGCCCCCCGATGGTCAGATGGCCTACACATCTAGGATGGTACGGCACAGCCAAGCCGTCTCCGCTCAGATTAATGGAAGGCTCGGCTTGCGCGCCCCTGTTGGAAAGGATTGGGTGCTGACCAATAAACTCGTCGGTCATCCCGACAGAGCGGCTAATTATGGATGGCACGTGCGCTCCGGCCGGTTCCGCGGGCCTGGCGGCATACCAGTGCTTCAACCTCTTGGGTTGGCGCATGACTGCCACCACGTGGACTACTCACAGGTGCTTCGATTCGTTCATCGGAGGGTGTTGGTGGATGGCAAAGACATGCTGCTTGAGGACGTCCTCACGAACCCAGAGCTAGCCGATCTGGTGAGTTACGAGGGCGCGCTACAGATCACGCGGCATCCGGGTGTCCCACTTGAAGGAAGTGGGGAGCCAGCCCCCCTAGTTTGTGGAGGTTGATCATGCGCAGGTTAGCGGCCGTACTCGCCCTGCTTTTGTTGCCCCATAATGCTTTGGCGCAAACGCCAGCTCCTATTGAGGCGATCCCTCCTGGGGAGGACGTCATCGTACCACTTCCTAAGGGGACGCCAGCCCCTTTCGATGGGCAGTTATACGACAACTCCACGGCACTGCGCTGGGCCAATTGGCTCCGGCAGTATAAGTTGAGATTGCGCGTGGATGTACAGGAGCAGAAGGATATCTGCAGAGTGAGGCAGGATGCCGCGCAGCAGGAGCTGC
>Ga0209018_1001868_pt1 | contig 16029 bp, 10 predicted proteins | sample YNPBryBLVA2012_FD_185814 | JGI IMG/M metagenome (GOLD analysis project Ga0209018, IMG submission 185814) | Anoxygenic and chlorotrophic microbial mat microbial communities from Yellowstone National Park, USA - YNP Bryant BLVA 2012 (SPAdes)... ...
CCCTTGGCAGCGGGGCGCCGCTGCCAATCCGGGCCAGGTTTCGACTGGCGTTGCAGTCGGCGTGCGCCCGGAGACCACACTGTCTTATACACCACATGGCGCACTTCGCGCGCCCGCCATTCCTCCCGCGACTCAAGTCGCGGGAGGAATGGCGGAGGGTCTATGAACATGCAGGAACGAACAACAGTCAAAGAGACTGTTCAAACCCTTGTCAAGTCGACCGAATCTGCCTCGACCCGCACGGTGGCGGCTGTGGATCTCGGTTCCAACAGTTTTCATATGGTTGTCGCCCGTATCACCGACGGCCATGTTCAGATCACCGATCGTCTCAAAGAAATGGTGCGGCTCGCCGAGGGTCTGACCGAGGAGCGCCTGCTCAAACCCGAGGTCGCCGAACGTGCGCTCGCCTGTCTCGAACGCTTTGGTCAGCGTCTGCGTGGCTTTGCGCCTGAGGATGTGCGCGCGGTCGGCACCAACACACTGCGCCAGCTTGCTCCGAACGACGACTTCATCCAGCGCGCCGAGGCCGCGCTCGGTTATGGGATCGACGTCATCGCTGGACGGGAGGAGGCACGTCTGATCTATCTGGGTGTGGCCTATGGGTTGGCCGCCGGCGGCGAACGGCGGCTGGTGGTCGATATCGGCGGCGGCAGTACCGAGATGATCGTCGGGCGCGCCTTCTTACCCAGTCTGCGCGAGAGCCTCCATATGGGCTGTGTGAGCATGACCCAGCGTTATTTCGCCGATGGGCGGATCACGGCCAAGGCCATGCAGCGCGCCGAGCTTGCAGGTGCCCTCGAGGTCCGACCGGTACGCGAGCTCTTCCGTCGCGCCCGCTGGGAACGGGCCGTAGGGAGCTCCGGGACCATCCGCGCCATCGCGTCTGTGGTCCAGGCCGAGGGCTGGTGTGAGGACGGCATCTCGGCCGAGTCGCTCGCGCGTCTGCGCACGGCCCTGATCGATGCCGGCAAGGTTTCGGCCTTGCCCTTCAAGGCGCTGAGCGAGGAACGCCGTCCGGTCTTCGCCGGAGGTGTGGCCGTGCTGTGCTCAGTGTTCAACTCGCTCGGCATCGCCCAGATGCAGGTCTCGGACTATGCCCTGCGTGAGGGTCTGCTCTATGAGATGATGGGGCGCCACCAGCCGGGCGACGTGCGCGAGCGGACCATTGCCACACTCTGTCGTCAGTTCCACGTCGATCAGGAACATGCACGCAGGGTCGAGGCGACGGCACTGAGTCTCTACCATCAGTTGGTCAAGCCCTGGTCGCTCGACAATCTGGATTATCCGCTGATGCTTGCCTGGGCGGCCCGTCTGCACGAGATCGGCGTCATGGTCGCCCACAGCCAGTATCAGAAGCATGGGGCCTATCTCGTGCGCAACGCCGATCTGCCTGGATTCACACGTCAGGAGCAGGCGCTGCTCGCGACCCTGGTACTCGGACATCGACGCAAGTTTCCGATTCAAGAGTTTGCCGCGCTGCCTCAGGGTGTGCAGTCGGCGGCGCGGCGGCTGTGTGTCATCCTGCGTCTGGCAGTGCTGCTGCACCGTGGGCGCTCGGTCGACAGCAAGCCGAATCCGCTCATTCAGGTCGAGGGTGAGACCCTAACCCTGAGCTTCCCCACCGGCTGGCTCGTCAGCCATCCGCTGACCCAGTTGGAATTGGAACAGGAGGCCGAACGCCTGGCGGCCTCCGGGATGGTGTTGCGCTTTGGTTGAGCGGAGATCGCTCGACACTGCCCCTGTTTGCAGGCGTCTCAGCGCTTCTTCGGCGGCATCAAATCGGTGATGGATCCATGCGCCATCTCGGCGGCGAGTCCAATGGTCTCGCACAGGGTCGGATGCGGGTGGATGCTGAGTGCGATGTCCTCCATGTCGGCGCCCATCTCCAGCGCCAAAACCGCCTCGCCGATCAGTTCGCCGGCGTTGGGTCCGACGATCCCGGCGCCCAGGAGGCGCTTGGTCTCTGGATCGAATAGCAGCTTGGTGAACCCCTCGTCGCGGTGGAGGCCGAGGGCGCGTCCGCTCGCCGCCCAGGGGAAGACCCCCTTCTCGTAGGGGATGCCCTGGGCCCTGGCCTGGGTCTCGGTCAGGCCCATCCAGGCGACCTCGGGGTCCGTATAGGCGACGGCGGGGATGGTCAGGGGATCGAAGGCGGAGGGGAGACCAGCGATGACCTCGGCAGCGACCCTGGCCTCGTGCATGGCCTTGTGGGCGAGCATCGGAGCGCCGACCACATCGCCAATGGCAAAGATGTGCGGGACATTGGTGCGCTGCTGCTGATCGACCTTGATAAAGCCATGCGGATCGACCGCCACGCCCGCTGCCTCGGCGTTGATCTGCTGGCCGTTGGGCAGACGACCGACCGCAACCAGCACCTTGTCGTAGAGTTCCTCACCCGGATGCTGACCCTCGAACACCACCCTGATGCCCTCGGGACCGGCGCTCATGCTGGCAACCCTAGTTTTGAGCCAGATGTTCTCGTAGCGCTTTTTGACGACCTTTTCGAGCACCCTGACCAGATCCAGGTCACAGCCCGGCATGAGCTGATCCTTGAGCTCGACGATGTCGATCCGAGCCCCGAGGGCGCTGTAGACGCTCGCCATCTCCAGACCGATGATGCCGCCGCCGATGATCAGCAGCCGCTCCGGGACATCGGTCAGGGCCAGGGCGTCGGTCGAGTCCATGACCCGCGAGTCCTCGTGCGGGAAGCCGGGGATCCTCAGCGGCGAGGAGCCGCAGGCGATGATGGCCTGATCGAAACGGACCCGTACCCGACCCTCAGGGGTCTCGACCCCAATCCGGTTGGGCGACTCGAAACGCCCGGTACCCTGGATGACCTGGACCTGGCGCTGCTTGGCCAATGCAGCCAGTCCGCTGGTGAGCCTGGCGACCACCCTGTCCTTGCCGGCCCGCATCCTGGCCAGGTCGATCTCAGGCGCGCCATAGGTCACGCCCATGACGCCGAGCGTCTTGACCTCTTCCATGATGGCGGCCGTGTGCAGCAACGCCTTCGAGGGGATGCAGCCGACATTGAGACAGACCCCGCCAAGCCTCGGATAACGCTCGACCAGGACGACCTTCTTGCCCAGGTCGGCGGCGCGGAAGGCCGCCGTGTAGCCGCCGGGTCCGGCACCGAGCACCAGGACCTCGGTCAGGATCTCCTGGACGGCGGCGCTCTCGACTGAGGGTGTGGCGGCGTCATCGGCGGCGCTCGCGTTGTTCTCGGTGATCGCCGCCGACCCTGACTCAGCCTCAACCTCAAGGCTGAGGATCGGGTCGCCCTGCGAGATCAGATCATCGACCTTGACATGGATGGTCTGTACGATCCCGGCCCGGGGCGAGGGGATCTCCATACTGGCCTTGTCGCTCTCGACCGTGATCAGTGACGTCTCGGGTTCGACCCGATCACCGGGTGCGACCAGGATCTCGATGACCTGTACCTCCTTGAACTCTCCGATGTCCGGAACCTTGACCTCGATGATGGTGCTCATGGTGGGGCTTCTCTCACGGGCGCTGACAATCGTTATGGGATAAGGCCCGCCATCCTATCAGATCAGCAGGCGTCGGATATCGCCGAGCAGCTCGCGCAGCAGGCTGGTGAAGCGCGCCCCATCGGCACCATCGACCACGCGATGGTCGTAGGACAGCGACAGCGGCAGCATCAGACGCGGGACGAACTCGCGCCCGTTCCAGACCGGCCTCATCTCGGCGCGTGAGATGCCGAGGATGGCGACCTCAGGCGCGTTGACGATGGGGGTAAAGGCGGTCCCACCGATGCCGCCGAGACTGGAGATCGAGAAGCAGCCCCCCTGCATCTCGCCGGGCAGCAGCTTGCCGTCGCGCGCCTTGGCGCTCAGCTCCGCCAGTTCGGTGGCGAGCTGGTGCAGGCCCTTTTGATCGACATCGCGCACCACCGGGACAACCAGTCCGTTTGGGGTGTCGACCGCGACCCCGATATGGGTGTAGTGCTTGTAGACGAGACCCTCGCCGTCCGGGGTCAGGGAGGCCTTGAGCAGGGGCATCCGGGCCAATGCAACCGCCACAGCCTTGAGCAGGAAGGGCAGGAGTGTGAGCCTGACGCCGGCCTTGGCCGAGGTGTCCTTCTGGGCCTGGCGGAAGGCCTCCAACTCGGTGATATCGGCCTCGTCGAACTGGGTGACGTGCGGAATCCCCATCCAGCAGCGATGCAGATGACGCCCGCTGAGCTTGCGGATGCGCGGCAGCTCCCGGATCTCGGTCGGACCAAAGCGGCCAAGATCGACCTCGGGCGCGCTCGGCGGCTGAAAGGCCCCCAGGGGGCTTGGCTCGGGCGCCACGCCGCCGCCCTGGGCCAGGATCTGCTTGACATAGCCCTGGACATCCTCCTTGAGGATGCGGCCCTTGGGGCCCGAGCCCTTCAGGCGCGCCAAGTCCACGCCCAGCTCGCGCGCGAAGCGACGCACGGCAGGGCTCGCATGGGCCTTACGGCCCCGGGCGATGGCGGTCATGTCCTCGGGGCGGGGGAGGATCGGCGCCTGACGCGGCTCGGTCTCGCCGGGGATGCGGCGGGGCGGTTTCACCTCGGTTTCGGAGCGCGCCTCGGGTTGCAGGTGGGCCTCGGCCAGGTGCTTAGGTCCAGCTTCAGCCGGACTCGTCTGGTTTTGGGTGTGGCTCGACCCGGAGGTCTCGACCCGCATCAGCCGATCGCCCTGGCTGACGCGATCGCCGACCTTGACCAGGAGCTCCTTGACGACCCCAGCGATGGGCGCCGGGACCTCGATGGTCGCCTTGTCGCTTTCAAGGGTCAGAATGGATTGTTCGGCCTCGATCCGATCGCCGGGGGCGACCAGGATCTCGATGACCTCGACACCAGAAAAGTCGCCGATGTCGGGCAATAAAATCTCTTCGAGACGTGACACGCGCACTGCTCCTGAAGGCTGTTGGCCGGATGACTCAAACGTTGACGGGATTGGGCTTGTCCGGATCGATATGGTAGCGGGCGATGGCGTCCGTCACCATTGATATTGGAACCGTCCCCTCGTCGGCGAGCGCCTTGAGCGCGGCGAGCGCGATCTGATGGCGATCGACCTCGAAGAACCTCCTGAGCTGACGGCGCAGGTCACTGCGACCGAAGCCATCGGTCCCCAGGGTCACATAGCGACGCGGTACATAGGGCCGGATCTGGTCGGCTTGGAGCCGGATGTAATCGGTGGCGGCGACGATGGGGCCATGCGTGGCACCGAGCTGGGATTCGACCCAGGTGCGGCGCGGCGGCTGATCCGGATGGAGCCGATTCCAGCGCTCGATCTCGATGCCCTCGCGGCGCAGCTCGTTGAAGCTGGTGACGCTCCAGACGGTCGCCCCAACGCCGAAGTCCTGCTCCAGAAGCTCAGCCGCGGCCAGGGCCTCGCGCAGGATGGCGCCCGAGCCGAGCAATTGCACCTGGTATTTGGCATCGCTGGCCTGCCGCACTGGATACAGCCCCCTGAGGATCCCTTCTCTGCACCCCTCGGGCATCGGCGGCTGGACGTAGTTCTCGTTCATTGCGGTGATGTAATAGAAGACGTCCTCCTTGTCCTGATACATCCGACGCAGACCATCCTGGATGATCACCGCCAGCTCATAGGCATAGGCCGGGTCATAGGCTACGCAGTTGGGGATGGTCGAGGCCACTACCAGGCTGTGACCGTCTTGATGTTGGAGTCCCTCGCCGGCGAGGGTGGTGCGCCCGGCAGTCCCGCCGATCAGGAAGCCGCGTGCGCGCATGTCACCCGCCGCCCAGGCCAGATCGCCGATGCGCTGGAAGCCGAACATCGAGTAGAAGATATAAAAGGGGATCATGCTCTGGCCATGGTTGGCGTAGGCCGTGGCCGCCGCGATCCAGGACGACATGGCCCCGGCCTCGTTGATGCCCTCTTGCAGGATCTGGCCCTTCTTGTCCTCGCGGTAATACATGACCTGATCGGAGTCAACCGGCTCATAGAGCTGACCCTGAGAGGCATAGATCCCGAGCTGGCGGAACATGCCCTCCATGCCGAAGGTGCGCGCCTCGTCCGGGACGATGGGCACCACCAACCGACCGATCTGCTTGTCGCGCACCAAGAGCGTGAGCAACCGCACGAAGGCCATGGTGGTCGACAGCTCCTTGTCGCCGCTGCCGTCGAGCAGCGACTGGAAGGCATCGAGCCCTGGTACCTGGAGTGGCGCCGCCTGGTCGCGACGCGCCGGCAAAAATCCGCCGAGCTGTTCGCGCCGGGCATGCATGTACCTGACCTCCTCACTGTCGGGCGCCGGCTTGTAAAAGGGCGTGGCATTGAGCTGGTCGTCCGAGATCGGGATGTTGAAACGGTCGCGAAAGGCGCGCAGCGCGCTCTCGCCCATCTTCTTCTGCGAGTGGGTGATGTTCATGCCCTCTCCGGCCACCCCCATCCCGTAGCCCTTGACCGTCTTGGCCAGGATCACGGTCGGCTGGCCGGTGCAGCGCACGGCGGCAGCATAGGCATTAAAGATCTTGATCGGGTCATGACCGCCGCGATTGAGTCGCCAGATGTCCTCGTCGGTCATGTTGGCGACCATGGCCTTGAGCTCGGGATATTTGCCGAAGAAGTGTTGGCGGGTGTAGGCCCCGCCCTTGGCCTTGTAGGCCTGATAGTCGCCATCCACGCACTCTTCCATGCGCTTGAGCAGCAGACCCTGCTTGTCGCGCGCAAACAGCGGATCCCAGTAGCGCCCCCAGATGACCTTGATGACGTTCCAACCCGCGCCGCGGAACACGGCCTCTAGCTCCTGGATGATCTTGCCATTGCCGCGCACCGGTCCGTCGAGGCGTTGCAGATTGCAGTTGACGACGAAGATCAGGTTGTCGAGCCGCTCGCGCGCCGCCAGCGAGATCGCGCCCAGGGATTCCGGTTCGTCCATCTCGCCGTCGCCGAGAAAGGCCCAGACCCTGCGTCCGCTGGTATCGAGCAGCCCGCGATCGTGCAGATAGCGCATGAAGCGTGCCTGATAGATGGCCATCAGCGGCCCGAGCCCCATGGAGACCGTCGGGAACTGCCAGAAACCCGGCATCAGCCAGGGGTGCGGATAGGACGACAACCCGTTGCCATCGACCTCCTGCCGGAAATTGTAGAGCTCATCCTCGCTGATCCGGCCCTCGAGGAAGGCGCGGGCATAGATGCCAGGGGCGGTGTGACCCTGGAAGAACACCAGGTCCCCGCCGTGATCCTGGGTGCGGGCGTGCAGGAAGTGGTTATAGGCCACATCGATCAGGGTCGCCGAAGAGGCAAAGCTTGAGATGTGTCCACCGAGTTCGGTCGAGAGCTGATTGGCCTGGACCACCATGGCCATGGCGTTCCAGCGCACCAGCGAGCGTATACGCCGCTCTAGGGCGAGATCGCCCGGATAGGGCTTCTCGGCCTGGACCGGGATGGTGTTCAGATAGGCGGTGTTGGCGCTATAGGGCAGATAGGCGCCCGAGCGGCGGGCCTTGTCGATCAGGCGCTCGAGCAGGAAATGGGCGCGCTCGACGCCCTCGTTCTCCAGCACGGTCTCGAGCGAGTCGAGCCATTCCTGAGTCTCTTGCGGATCGATATCGGGCTTGTGGGTCATCAGTGGCTTCCAGGGAAGATTCGAGACAGTGTCCGACACGGACAAGGCCATCAGTATAACTGGATCGGCGGTTATTAAATACTGAGGATTCGATTTAGCAATGCAGTCATTAGGGCTTAAACGGCCTACAAATCGAGACCATCCACTGTGATCGCCGGGGATCTTCGCCGCATCGGTAAGGATCTTTATGGGGTCCTCTCCATCCGTTGCTGTTTGAACTCAGTGACAAAGTCCACCAACCGCCCAGCGCTGATCGCCGCGCGTAGTCTGCGCATCAGGGTCTGGTAGTAATGCAGGTTGTGGATGGTCGCCAGCCGCGCGCCCAGGATCTCCTTGCAACGGTCGAGATGGTGGAGATAGGCGCGGCTGTAGTGACGGCAGGTGTAGCAGTCGCACAGCGGATCGAGCGGACCTTCGTCGGTGCGGTGGATGGCGTTGCGGATGCGCACCACGCCCTGATGGGTGAACAGATGACCGTTGCGGGCGTTGCGGGTCGGCATGACGCAGTCGAACATGTCGATCCCGCGCTGGACGGCGGCGACGATGTCCTCGGGGGTGCCGACGCCCATCAGATAGCGCGGTCGGTCGGTCGGCAGCTTGTCGGAGAGGAAATCGAGCACCCGAAGCCGGTCTTCCTCCGGCTCACCGACCGAGAGTCCACCGATGGCATAGCCATCAAAACCGATCCGCATCAGACCTTCCAGCGACTCGGCACGCGGACGCTCGTACATCCCGCCCTGGACGATACCGAACAGCGCCGCCGGATTGTCACCGTGCGCCTCACGCGAGCGCGCCGCCCAGCGCAGCGACAGCTCCATCGAGACGCGCGCCTGTTCCTCGCTCGCCGGGTAGGGGGTGCATTCGTCGAAGATCATCACGATGTCGGAACCCAGTTCGCGCTGCACCCGCATCGAGATCTCGGGGCTTAAAAACACCGGGTTGCCGTCGACCGGCGATTGGAACCTGACGCCCTCCTCAGTGATCTTGCGCAGCGCGCCGAGACTGAAGACCTGGAAACCGCCCGAGTCGGTGAGGATGGGTCTGTCCCAGTGCATGAAGCCATGCAGATCGCCGAGACGGCGGATGACCTCGGTGCCTGGACGCAGCATCAGATGGAAGGTGTTGGCGAGCAGGATCTCGGTGCCGACCTCCAGCAGTTCTTCCGGGGTCATGGCCTTGACCGTGCCATAGGTACCCACGGGCATGAAGGCAGGGGTCTCGATGGTCCAGCGTGCAAAGGTCAGACGGCCGCGACGGGCAAGGCCATCGCGTGCAAGCAGATCGAAGTGCATCGAATGAGGTTCCTGGTCGGCTTTGAGCGCGCCGGTCGTAAGACGAGAGTTGGGTTTCAACCGCGAAGGAGATCTAAGGGCGCGAGGCATTCGTCATCTGGAGCGCCGTCTGGAGCGCCATCCGCAGACTGCCAAGATCGGCGCGATCGGTCCCGGCCAGATCCAAGGCCGTGCCATGATCGACCGAGGTGCGGATGATCGGTAACCCCAGGGTGACATTGACCGCCTGACCGAATCCCAGATGCTTGAGCACCGGCAGACCCTGATCGTGATACATGGCCAGCACGGCATCGGCGTCCTTCAGGTGCGCCGGGATGAACACTGTATCTGCCGGCAGGGGTCCGACCAGATCCCAACCCAGCGCACGCCGCTCATCGAGCACGGGGGTGATGACCTTGATCTCCTCCCATCCCAGATGGCCAGCCTCGCCGGCATGCGGGTTGAGTCCGCACACCAGGATCCGCGGTCGTTTGAGCCCAAAACGCCTGACCAGATCCAGGTACAGGATATCGACCGCGCGCCCGAGTGAGTCGTGCGTGATCGCCGAACTAACGGCAGACAGCGGCAGATGGGTGGTGGCCAAGGCGACGCGCAGACCAGGTGTGACCAGCATCATCACCGGCTCGGCCCCGCAGCGTTCGGCCAAGAACTCGGTGTGCCCGGTGAAGGGGATCCCGGCCTCGTTGATGACGCCCTTGTGGACCGGCCCGGTGACCAGGGCGGCGAAGGTCCGATCCAGACAGCCGTCGCAGGCGCGTCTCAGGGTCTCCAGCACATAGCCGGCGTTGGCCGGATCGAGCCGACCCGGTGTCGCTGCCCGTGCGAGCTTGACCGGCCAGACCTTGAGCTGACCGGGGCGGCTCGGGGTCGGCGCCTGAGCCGGATCGAAGGGCGCAAGGCTCAACGCCAGACCAAGACGTGCCGCCCGTTCGGCCAGCAGATCCGGGTCGGCGATGGCCACCAGTTCCGCCGCCACCGGCTCGGACGTCGCCAGCCGCACGATTAGATCCGGACCAATGCCGGCCGGCTCGCCCGGCGTCAGGGCCAGTCGCGCTACGGCGGATGCGTTTGAATGTCTCATGTTTCCTGATCGAGCCGGATCTCGACATAGGCCTCGTCGCGCAACTGACGCAACCACTCCTCGGTCGCCTCCTCGGCCTTGCGTCGCTGGAGCGCCTCGCGCGCCTTGATGCGCAACAAATCTTCGCTACTACTCTGTTGGCGCCGCTCCTCGACCTGCAGGATGTGCCAGCCGAAGGGGCTTTTGAAGGGTTCGCTGATCGCCCCGACCTCCAGGGCGTTCATCTGCGCCTCGAACTCGGGCACTGTTTTGCCCGGCTCGACCCAGCCTAGATCGCCGCCCTTGAGCGCCGAGCCCGTGTCATCCGAGTTGGCCCGTGCCAGGGCGGCGAAATCCTCACCGTTCAGGATACGCTCGCGCAGCTGCAGTAGACGCCGGCGTGCCTCGTCATCTGAGACGAGCTCATTGGTGCGAACCAGGATATGCCGCGCATGGGTCTGGGTGATGTCCTTGGGTGTGGCGGTCTTGATCCCGCTCAGACGGATGATATGGAACCCGCTCGGGCTGCGTATTGGGTCGCTGATCTCGCCCTCGGCCAGGGTTCGGGCCAGATCCGCCGCCAGGCTCGGCACGGCCCCCATCTCGAACCAGCCTAGATCGCCGCCCTCCAGGGCGTTGCTTCCATCCGACTCGCGCGCGGCGACGGCGGCGAAATCGGCCCCGGCGCGCAGACGCGCCACCAACCCCTTGGCCTTGTCCTCGGCGCGCTTGACCTGCTCCGGGGTCGGGTTGTCGGGCAGGGCCACCAGAATGTGCTGTAAGCGGACCTGCTCGCGCTCGATCAGCCGTCCAGACTCGCGCGCCAGGAAACGATCGATCTCAGGTTCGGTGACCTGGATCTTACGGATCACCTCCTGTGCCTGCAGGCGGCTGGTCAGGATCTGCATCCGTGTGTCCTCGCGAAAGTCTTCGAAGCGGATGCCGCCGGCCTCCAGGGTCGACTTGAGCTCGTCGAGCGTCAGATTGTTGCGGGCCGCAATCCCCTGGATCGCCTCTTCCAGGGTCGCCTCGTCGACCTTGATTCCGAGCTGTTTGGCGCGCTGCTGCTGCAAATGCTTGAGGATGAGCCGATCGAGCACCTGCTTGCGCAACTGTTCCGGAGGCGGCACCTCCGTCCCGCGCTGGTTGAGCTGCGGGACCACCAGGGCGATCTCGCGTTCCAGCTCGCTTCGCACCACCACGTCGTCGTTGACCACCGCGACGATGGCATCCAGGGCCTGGGCCGACACAGGCGAAGGTCCCATTCCGAGCGCCAACGCGAGTCCCAAAAGCCCCACCAGTGTGCCTCTATTCGGACTGATAGCCATAGATTCCTCGTTGCAGAACCTTATCGATCGAATTGCCGAAGGAGCCGAGACCGGCCAGCTCCAGTTGCAGCATGACACTGGTGCTCGCCGGCTGGTCGGCGTCGCGCTTGAGATGCTGACCCAGTACGCGCAGTCGCCAGCAACACTGGCCGAACTCAAGCCCGGCGAAGGCCTCGACCGTCTCGTCGTTGAGCAGTGAGTAAAGCCAGCGTCCGACCACCCGCACCCCTGGGCCGATGGGCATCTGGAACGCGAGGTCTGCGTCCTCGTATTTCTCCGACGCCTGGCTGCCGAGATTGTAGCGGTAGGCGAGATTGATCAGGCGTTCGCGGTCGGGGGCATAGCGCAGCTGGAGGATCTGCTTTTCCCAGGCGTTCCCTTCATCATGTGGATTCCATTGCAGCCCCAGCTGAGCACTCCAGTCCTTGTACAGTCGTGCCGCCAGTTCGCCCGCCAGGGACGAGCTCACATCGTCCTGTGAGACCGTGCCGTTGAGCTGGACCCGACGCGCGTCGAGGTAATGGATCTGGCCGAGACTGGCGCGTAGGAGCTCGTCGCCATCGCGGTTGGCGATGGTGCGTGAGGTCAGACCCAGTGTGAGACGGTTCTCGTCGCTGATGCGGTCGTAGCCGGTGAAGCGGTTGGGGCGAAATAGACTCGCGAAGCTGAAATCGAGCGCCGTGGTGTCGAAGCGCGGATTGTCGGACTGATCGGCGTAAGTGGTAAAGACGTAATAGAGCCGGGGTTCGAGTGTCTGCAAGGTCTGGTGCCCGAACCAGTCGGACTCGCGCTCGAAGATCAGCTTGCCGTCGAGATCCAGGCTCGGGATCAGATGGCTCGGCTGAGGGTCGGCGCTCTCCACCTGATCGATGAGGTCGTATTGGGTGTAATAGAGCCGAGCACGCGGGATGAAATGCCCAAAGCCGCGCCGCAGCGGCCAACGCAGTGCAGGGATGGCGACCAGTCGACTGCCATGGACGGCTGAGTCGTGGTCGAAATAGTCATACCGCGCCTCGAAGTCGTATTCCAGTCCAGCAAAGAGTGTGTTGGGCGAGACATTCAATTCGATGTGCGGGAGCTGTCCATAGGGACGGTTGGCCGGCGCGATGCTGGTGTCAACCGTTTGGAACTGCTGCAAGCGCCCCAGCGCCCACCAGCCGTCGCCGCTGTAGCGGACATCCGCGCGCTGACTGAGGTTGCGCACACTCGTCACATCGAGCCGGTTGCCGAAATCGACCAGATAGCGGTCGTCGGAGACCGAGGCATAGTCGATCGCGCTCGACCAGCGCGTGCCGATCCAGGCGGACTGGGTGACATGCAAGGCCCCGCGCACCCCCTCGTCTTCGTTCTTCCAATCGCTCGGCAGGAGCTCACCATCGAGTTCGAGGCGCTGCCAGGGCGAGAGATGGCGGAACTCGGCCCCGAGCATCAGACCGCGCGTGCTCATCAGACGCGGCGTCAGGGTGGCGTCCATGTTGGGCGCGATGTTCCAGTAATAAGGAATACTGAGGTCGAATCCAGTCTCCTCAGAGGTGCCGATGGTCGGGATCAGAAAACCGCTGCGCCGGCGTCCATCGATCGGGAAGGCCAGATAGGGCGTGTAGAGCACCGGTACGTCCCAGAGACTCAGGCGCGCCTGACGCGCCACACCCAGCCCAGTGCCCTGGTCCAGTTCCAGATCACGCGCGCGCAGTGTCCAGGCCGAATTTCCGGGCGGGCAGGTGGTATAGAGCACATCGCGATAACGGCTGCGCTTGGCGTCGAGCAGCCAGGCCTCGTCGGCGGCGCCACGCAGATTGGCCTGGCCGTGCATCCGGTAGCCGGCCCGTTCCAGGTGTCCGTGCTCGGTCTCCAGGTTGTAGTCGGCGCGCTCGCCGATGATCCGCAGCCCTGGAGAGTCCAGCTCGATGCCGCCGGTAGCAGCGACGTCCCCGGTCCTTCGGTCGTAGCGCGAGCGGTCCGCGTACAGTCGGTATGCCTCCTGGACGATCTCGACCTCGCCCTGCAGCTGGATCAGGTTGCGCTCACGGTCGTAATCGACCAGATCGGCCGTGATCTCGATCGGGAGGCGGCGTGACTCCTGGGTCGGGAGAGACGGTGCGATCCGCGTGACGCCAGGCGCAGGTCCGCAGTACGTCCAATCGAGATCCAGGTGCAGACGAGGGTCATCGGCGCGCTGTTTAACCGGGATGGCGTCCATCCGTACCTCTGGAGTCTCGTCCGGTGGGGCGAGTGTGACACCCTGGGCCTCCTGCACTTCCAGGGTCGCGAGCGTCGCGTCAGGCGCGGATGGACGGCTGGCGGTCAGGGGCGACGCAACCCTGGGTGTGCGCTCCGGCGTGGTGGGTGTGAAGCCGGTTCGGGGCGCAGCGTCCGGGCCCGCGCTCGCCGGATTGGAGAGACCGGAATCCTGGCTGGGTTCGGTCGCCCCGAGTACGGACGGGGCGACCGCGAGCACGAGCAGCGCGATCGCGCATGCGCGCTGTTTGGAATCGGCCTGAATCGGCATGAGGGGCGTGATGGGGGTGTGATCGAATGAGTGGACGCTGGGACCTTGGACCTGTAACCATGTCACATCCGGGGCGCGCCATCAATTGCCGATGATGGCGTCGAGGTGCGCGGCTCCTGGTTCGACGATGTTTTGACCCCTTGGAGTGAATGGCTGTGTTGGATCGAACTGCCGTCCTGCGTTCCTGGTTGAGCGAGGTCTTGGGATCGGAAGACTTCGAGCTGAGCCCGGCCTCCTCGGATGCGAGCTTTCGCCGCTATTGGCGCGTGCGGCGCGCGGGCGAGACCTGGATCGCCATGGACGCCCCGCCCGAGTTCGAGGACTGCGGACGCTATGCCGATCTGGCCCGGCGCTTCCGTGCCTGTGGACTCAATACACCCGAGATCTACACCGAGGCGCGCGAGCTGGGATTTCTGCTGATCTCTGACTTCGGCGATCGGGTCTATCTCAGCGAGCTGACCGACCACAGCGTCGATCGGCTCTATGGCGATGCGCTCGCGGCACTCGAGATCCTCCAGACGCGGGTCCCGCATGCCGGACTACCGATCTATGATGCCGACCTGCTTGCGCGCGAACTCGGGCTGTTTCGCGACTGGCTGGTCCAGGGTCTCCTGGGGCAGGTGCTCGGGTCTCCCGAGCTAAAGCGGCTTGAGCGCGTCGAGTCCATCCTGATCGCCAACGCGCTTGAACAGCCCCAGGTCTGTGTCCATCGTGATTATCACTCGCGCAATCTGATGCTGACTGAGCACGACAACCCGGGCGTGCTCGATTTCCAGGACGCCCTGGTCGGCCCCATCACCTATGACCTGGTCTCGCTGCTGCGCGACTGCTACATCGCCTGGCCCCAGGCGCGCGTCCAGGGTTGGGTCGATGTCTATCTCGAACGGGCCATCGCTATCGGTCTGCTCAGCGCCGCCGACAGCGCGCGTTTTGGGCGTTGGTTCGACCTCATGGGGATGCAGCGCCATCTCAAGGCCAGCGGGATCTTCGCCCGGCTGAGCCTGCGCGACGGCAAGCACGGCTATCTGGCCGACATCCCACGCACCCTGGGCTATGTGCGCGCGGTGGCCGCCCGTTACCCCGAGCTGAGCGCGCTGGGTGACTGGCTGGAGGCCGAGGTCGCGCCCGCGCTGGAACGACGCCTGGCCCTGGGTGCCTGAAGGTGCACCCCGATCCCGGGCACTGAAGGGGGCGGCCCGCCCTGGGCACCTGGAGGCGCGTCGCCGACCCGCAGGGCTCAAGGCTGGCGGGCCGTGCCCTCGCCATTGGCCGGGGGGTCAAAGAGATCGGCGAGTCCCTCCAGCTCGTCTCGGGCGCGCGCCTCCTCGATCTCTTCCGGACTCAGTGGAGGCTCGGATCCCTTATCGGGCGTGGCCGGCGCCGGCTCCAGCTCGCCGACCGCCTCTTTTGCCAGCGCCTCCAGCATGGCGTCGATGTCGTTCGGATCAAGCGCGTCCTCGATCGATGCGGTGGGCTTGATCTCATCATCCGGCGGACCCGGACGGGGTGGTTCTTTCAGTTCAGTGTCTACGGCCGGCTGGACATCGAAATCGTCTGCGTCTATGTCGAGCGCTTTGACCTCCATGTCCTCGCCCGACCTCTCATCCGGCGTCTGGGCGCGGCGATCGGGTTCGGGGGGCGAGTCATCGGTCTGCTGCTCGATCTTCTTGAAGGCCGCCATGTACTCCTGCATGAGCTGTTCCAGCGTCTCCTTGGTGTGCTCCAGTTCGACCGCGAGCTGGGCCTTTTCGGTCTCCAGGTGCGAGACCTCGCTCGCGCTGATCATGCCTACAGGTGTGATCTCAGCCCAGGGTTTGACCACCTTGGACAGTTCCGCCGGAATCTCCTTGAGTCTGGCCCCGTCGCGATTGAGATAGAGGTTCAGCATCATGTTGTAGAAGGCGCGCTCGCGCGCCAGATATTCCTCCACCTTGGCGGCCAGTTCCTCGCCCTCCAGGCGATAGGTGGTCTCAAACAGCCGGGTGAGGGCCTCCCGGTGCGAGACCTCCCTGGCCTCGAGATGCTCCATCACCGCCCCGGCATGCGCCGCGTCGGCGCGATCCTGGTGGCGTTGCCATCTCAACATCCAGAACAGGATGCCCCAGGCAAGCAGGGCGAACTCGGCGGCCAGGATCAGGGCGGCTAGTTGCACCGTGTTCATAGACCCTCCGCAAGGAAACCCGCGACTTGAGTCGCGGGAGGAATGGCGGGTGCGCGAAGCGCACCATGTGGTGTATAATACAGTGTGGTCTC
>Ga0209018_1001869_pt1 | contig 16025 bp, 8 predicted proteins | sample YNPBryBLVA2012_FD_185814 | JGI IMG/M metagenome (GOLD analysis project Ga0209018, IMG submission 185814) | Anoxygenic and chlorotrophic microbial mat microbial communities from Yellowstone National Park, USA - YNP Bryant BLVA 2012 (SPAdes)... ...
GTCGGCGGGGTTGTGGACATAATGGGCAAAGTAGGGGCGCGGCGGCGCCGCGCCCGTACCCGGGTCCAGACGGTCCAGCCCAGCGCTGGTCCCGACCCAGATGGCACCGCTGGGGTCCTGGTACAGGGCGGTGACGTGGTCGTGGCTCAGGCTGTGGGGGTCGTCCGGGTCGTGCCGGTAATGGGTGACCGTGCCATCAGGGTCTATGCGGTCCAGCCCCCCCGCGTGCAGGCCGACCCAGAGGACGCCGTTCCAGTCCTTCAGCACGGCCCCCGCGCGCGCCTCGCCCAGACTGTCGGGGTCCTGCGGGTTGTGACGGTAGAGAGTGAAGCGGTTCTTCTCCGGGACGTAGCGGCTGACGCCGCCGTCGGTGCCGACCCAGAGGATGCCGGTGCGGTCCTCGTAGAGGGTGTAGACACGGTCGCTGACCAGACTGTAGGGGTCCAGCGGGTCGTGGCGGTAGACGGTGAAGTACGGGCGAGGCGATGCCTCGCCCGTACCCCGGTCCAGGACGGCCAGCCCCTCCTCCGTGCCGACCCACAGGGGGCGAAGCATCGCTTCGCCCCTACCGGCACGGTCCTCCAGAATGGCCGTGATGTGGCGATGGGCCAGGCCTTGATAGTAGAGGACGAATTGCCCCGTGGCCGGGTCCAGCGCGGTCAGCCCGCCTACGTCCGGTTCGTGGTTGGCGCCGGTGCCCACCCAAATGTAGGGGCGCAGCGCCGCTGCGCCCGTACCGTGGCCCTGGACGATGGCCGTCACCCGGTCATAGGGCAGGCTGTAGGGGCGACCCTCGCGGTCGCCCCCCACGCGGTCGCCCCCCACGCGGTCGCCAAGAGCAGGGACAAGCCTCCACAGGCCGCCGTATTCGGTCCCCACCCAGAGGGTACCGTCCGCGTCCTGATAGAGGGCCAGGATGTTATCGCCAACGTAGGGGCGAGGTTCACCCTCGCCCCCAGGCGTTGCCTCGCCTCCGAACGGCACGAATCGGTCGTTCTGGCGATCGTAGCGGAAGAGGCCGGAGCTCGCCGTGCCGACCCAGAGGGTCCCGTCCGGGGCCGGGTAGATGACCGTGACCGATTCGGCGACCTCGGGGTAGTGGACGAAGCCGCCGGTATCCCGGTCGTAGCGGTCCAGCCCGCCGACGGTGCCCACCCACAGCGCGCCGGACGAGTCCACTGCCAGCGCCTGGACGGTGTTGTGGGCCAGGGAGTGGGGGTCGGAGCGCCGGTGGCGGAAGACAGTGAAGGTATAGCCGTCGTAACGGTTCAGGCCATCCTGGGTGCCGAACCACAGGAAGCCCTGGGGGTCCTGAACGATGGCGTAGACGATGTCGTGGGAAAGGCCGTCGGCGGTCGTAAGATGGAAGAAGCGCGGAGTGGGGGATTGGGCGCGCGCAGAGAAGGGTAGGGCAAGGTGGATGACCAGGAGCAGCGCCCAGGCCGAAAGGAAAACGCCCAACCTTGCCCTGGCGGTCTGACGGGGGCCGATTCGGCGCGCGCCTCGGGCAAACATCGTTCTCACCCATAAGGCATGACCCGGCGGACTACCTCTCCCGTCTCGGGAAACGCGTCAGCACGGTTGCCTCGACAGGGAGCACCGTGCGGTCCTCTCCGCTCGCTTCCTGTAGCGGCTTGCCGCCGAGCGGGAAGATGGCGATGGGTGTGCCGGGGACGTTGACCTGTCTCTTGACGATCGCCAACCCCAGCAGGTAGCCCTCCGCGTCGATCGAACAGCTGGTGACGTAGCCGACCAGTTGCCCTTTCTTGTTGACCACCGGATCGCCGGTCTGCGGGCGGCGGACGCCCTTCTCGCCCACGCGGAAGCGGATGATCTCGCGGGAGCGGCTCTTCTCTCGGGCCAGCAGCGCATCCCGTCCGATAAAGAAGGGCTTGTGATACTTGACATAGCCGGGGAAGCCAGCCTCGATGGGGGAGATGCCGAACGGGCCGGCCAATTCGTGGCCGTAGAGCGGCAGCCCCGCCTCGGTGCGGGTGGAATCCCGCGCCGCCAGGCCAGCCGGCTTGACGCCGAAGGGCGCCCCTGCCTCAAGGATTGCCTCCCACAGCCGCACCGCCTGGTCGGGATGGACGAAGATCTCGAAGCCCCACTCCTCGCCCGTGTAGCCGGTGCGGGCGATGACCAGCGGTAACCCGGCCAACTCGCCCTCGATCAGGTCGGTGCGGCGGACGCGGGCCAGCGCCGCCTTGAGCGCCGGGTCATCGGTGAGCGCCTGGAGCGTGGGCAGCGATGCCGGCCCCTGCAGGGCGATGTCCCGCTTCTCCCGCTCGCCCGACGCGGGGTCCTTCAGGTTGCGCAGGATCGCCGGCGCCTCGACCTGCACCCACGGGCGCTGGTGGTCAATCACCACCCGCCGCTCATTGACCGCGTTCAACCAGTCCCAGTCCTTATCCTCGTTCGCCGCGTTGACGACCATCAGATAGAGGTCGGGCCGACGGCGGTAGATCATCACGTCGTCAATCACCTCCCCGTCGGGGTCGAGCAGGTAGGCGTAGCAGGACTGGCCGTCCTCCAGCCAGGCGGCGTAGTTGGAGAGCACGGTGTCCAGGAAGGCGGTGGCATGCGGCCCGGCGACCTCGAAAACGCCCATGTGGGCCACGTCGAACAGGCCGGCGGCCTCGCGCACCGCGTGGTGCTCCTCGCTGACCGAGGTGTACCAGACCGGCATCTCCCAGCCAGCGAATGGGACGATCCTGGCCCCCAACCGCCTGTGAGCCTCGAACAGCGGGGTGCGCTTGAGCGGAGACTGGGGTTCGCTCCAGTGCCACTCGACGCGATGGGTGGTGCGTGGGGCGTGTTCGGTCAGGGTAGCCTGACCGACGAAGTACGGTTTGCTCAGGTCGAAGCGCTCTGGATGCTGCGCCAGCAACCGGCCAACATCCCCGCTCTCCGCGCTCCTGCGTCCCTGCGTCTCTGCGTCTCCGTGTCCCTGCGTCTCCTCAATCACCACTGGCCCTTCCACCTTGCGCAGGATGTCGTCCTGGTCGAAGAGCACGTAGCCATCGGAGAGATGACGTAGCCAGGCGGCGACGCGGTCGGCGTTCTGCGGTGTGGGGGTGAGGAGATAGCGATCGCGGCCCCACTCGTCTGTCTCCTCTCGCTTCACCACCACCTCGTCCATGATCTGCCCGTGACGGTCGAGCATGTAGGTGATGAGCGAGTCGTTGGGGGTCAGCCCGGCCACGTTGGCGGTGACCACCTGCTGGACGAACTGTCGCGCCCGCCAGCCAGTCACCCGCAGCCCCCGTGTCCCTGAGTCTCCGCCTCGCCGCGCCCCCGCCTCTCCCGGCTTTCGCCTCTCGAAATCCACCCCGGCTTTCTCCGCCAGGGCTGCCACCCCGTCGCGCACCTCCTCCAGTACCTCCATCTCGACCTTGCCGCGCGGCAGCGTGCCGACCAGTCCATTGTAGGCGAAGGGCCTGATGTTGGAGAGGAGGCGGTGGATCAGCCCGGCCAGCGTGTCCATATCCGCTTCGTCCAACCCGCGCTGGGTGACCCAGGGGGTGCCCAGGCGGATGCCGGTGGCCAGCGCGGTCAGCGTGTCGCCGGGGATGGTGTTCTTGTTGACCACGATGCCGGCCAGGTCGAGGATGCGGGCGGCGGGCTCGCCCCACACAGGCACGCCGGTGTCCGAGGGGATAGATTTGAGGTCAATCAGCAGCACGTGGGTGCCGGTGCCGCCGTAGGCCAGGCGCAGGCCGCGTCGCTGGAGCGCGTCCGCCAGGGCCCGGGCGTTGGCGACGATCTGATGCTGCAGGCGGCGGAACGGCTCAGTGGCGGCCAGGCTGAAGGCCACCGCCATCGCTGCGAACTTGTTGACGTGTGGGCCGCCCTGCTCGCCGGGGAAGATGGCCGCATCAATCGCCTGGGCCAGGGCCTCGTCCGTCGTCAGGATCACCGCTCCGCGGGGACCGCAGATGGTCTTGTGGGTGGTGAAGACGGTGATATGGGCCGTCCCGACCGGGTTGGGGTAAGCGCCAGCGGCGGCCATCCCGGCCGTGTGGGCGATGTCGGCCACCAAATACGCGCCCACCTCATCGGCGATGGCGCGAAAGGCGGCCCAGTCCGGCGGCCAGGGGTAGGAAGTGTACCCGGCGACGATGACCCGCGGGCGGTGCTGGCGAGCCAGTTCGCGGATGGCGTCGTAGTCCAGCCGCTCGGTCTTGGGGTCCACGCTGTAGGAGACGCGGCGGTACCAGCGCCCGGAGATGTTGAACTCCGAGCCGTGGGTCAGGTGGCCGCCCTGGAAGAGGTCGAGCCCCATCAACACGTCCCCTGGCTGCATCACCGCCTGGTAGATGGCCAGGTTAGCCGCCGCGCCGGAGAGGGGTTGAACGTTGACGAAGATGTGCTCGGGCCGCAGCGTGTCATGGGCGAAGAGTTCGGCGCAACGCCGCTGCGCCAGGGTCTCGACCAGATCTACGTACTCTGTCCCTTTATAGAAGCGGCGGTCGGCGTAGCGGCGATAGAAGGCCATCTGCCAGGAGACATCGCGCAGCCGCTCCTCCGGGTCGCGGGTCATGCGTAGCGGAGGGTACCCCTCGGCGTAGACGTTCTGGAAGACCGACCCCAGCGCCTGACGCACGGCCAGGGGGGCGGTGGACTCGGAGGGGATGAGGATGAGTTTGCGCGCCTGGCGTTCCTGTTCCTCACGGATCAGGTCGGCGACGAACGGTTCGACCTCTTCCAGGTCGCCGCGGAAGAGAAAATCGGGCATGGAATGCGGGTCAGTTGGCATGGCATTTACTCCTTAGCACCTGTCTGAATGACTGTAGGGCGGCATCCCGATGCCGCCTGCCAGCGCATAGGGATGCGCCAGCGCATGGGATGCGCCAGCGCATGGGACGCGCTGGCTACGGAACGAAACCGTAGGGCGGCATCCCGATGCCGCCTGCCAGCGCATAGGGATGCGCCACGCCAGCGCATAGGGATGCGCTGGCTACGGGACGAAACCGTAGGGCGGCATCCCGATGCCGCCTGCCAGCGCGCGGGATGCGCCACGCCAGCGCATAGGGATGCGCTGGCTACGGAACGAAACCACAGGGCGGCATCCCGATGCCGCCTGCCAGCGCATGGGATGCGCCAGCGCATAGGGATGCGCTGGCTACGGGACGAGAGCGTATTGTAGCACCGGTTGGACTTTTCTGTCAACTTGTGTACAATAATCGTAAGCCTGGGCACGACCCCGAAACTGTCCTGTTGGGGGAGGAGCCATTGCCAGAAGCAACGCCTCGTCGTGGGCGGTCGGATATTGGCCGTCTGGTCGCTATCCTGTTCCTGGTCCTGGTCATTGGGCCGTTGTTGATCGCGGCCTACTCTGCCTTGCAGGTCGCTCGTCTTCCGTTCCCTGGCCTGTTGGCTGAACCCTCCTATATCGTCAACGACTCAGGGAATCCCGCGTGGACCGGGTACGCTGCCGGCCTCCGTTTCCCCGACCAGATCGTTGCCCTCGACGGCCAGCCGCTCTCCCGACCAACCTCTCTTTTCGCGGCGATGGTTGACCACCAGGTGGGGGATGTGGTCCGCCTGACCGCGCGTGACCCATACGGGGGGGGCGAACTCACGGTGGCGGTGCGCCTGATGGCTGCACCGGGTGAAGTGCTTCTCAACTTCTTCTTGCTGCCCTACCTGGTGGGTGTGCTCTACCTGGCTATCGGCTTCTGGGTGGTGTTGACCCGGCGCAAGGGTGGGGTGGGGGTGGTCTTCGCCCTTCTCTGCGCCTTTGTCGCCCTTGTGCTGGGGCTCTTCTTCGATCTGTACACCACTCACCGCCTGTGGTGGGTGTGGGTGGCGGCCTTGCCGCTGGCCGGCAGCACGCTGATGCACCTGGCGCTGATCTTCCCTGAGCGATTGCGACTGCTGGCGCGCTTTCCCTGGCTGGCCTGGCTGGTCTATCTGCCCGGCCTGGCATTGGCGGCTCTCGGCGTGGTCACCACGGCAGACCTGACTCACCCCCTCGGCTATTTCGGCCCGTGGTTTTGGGGGCGGGCGTGGGGTGGATTGGGGGTGTTGCTCTTCAGCCTGCTGTTGCTGTACCACCGCGGCCTGGCGGGCTCCCCCGTCACCCGCGCTCAGGCGCGCACGGTGCTCTTGGGCGCGATCCTGGCCTTCGGCCCCTACGTGCTCTGGACCCTGGCCTCGCGACAGGTGGGGTTGCCCTTCTCGCCGCTCCTGGTCATGCCGTGGATGGTGCTCTTCCCGCTCTCCATCGCCTACGCGATCCTCCAACAGCGGACACTGGACATAGGATGGGTGCTCCGACAGAGCGCCGTCTATGGATTGCTGGTGCTCTTGCTGGTGACGGGGTACGCCCTCTTCTCGCTGCTGGTGGACCGTCTGGCGCTGGTGGGCATCGGTCGGTTGGTCGCTCTGCTCTTGTTTGCCTTCGGGGTGGTGGTGGCGCTGCCGCCGGCGCAGTCCCTTCTGCAGTCTCTCCTGAACCGCCTGTTGGGTCAGGCGCAGGTCTCGCGTGAGCAGGCTTTGTCGGCTTTCGGCCGTGCAGCCACCGCCATCACCACGCGCGGGGGGGTGCTGGCGGCGCTGGGCCGTGCCCTGAGCAGCACAATCTCCCCGCAGATGGCCGCGCTCTACCTGCTGGACGAATCCACAGGTCAATTTGTGCCCCACACGGTGCTGGGCGAACCGCTCACTGTGCGTTTCAGGCCGGATGGCCCGCTGGCGCGACGAATGATTGAGACCCGCCAGGCGCTCTATGTCGCTCCTGGCAGCCCTCTGCCTGCGGACCTGGCTGAGGAGGAGGAACGCATCGCTGCCTCGGGAGGGGTCCTCTTCGTGCCGGTTGCCGGACAGGGATGGTTGGCGGTGGGTTCCCCCCCTCTGGGAAGGCGTTTCCACGCCAATGACCTGCAGTTCCTGGAGGGCCTGGCCGTGCAGACCGCCGCTGCTTTCGAGCACGTCCGTCTGGTCTCCGACCTGGAATGGCGGACGAGGGAACTGGAGTCGGTCCTCCGCATTGCTCAGGCCCTCGGCTCCTCGCTGGAGTTGGACGATCTGCTGGAGTTGATCTACACCCAGACCGGCCGCATCCTGGACGTGAGCAACTTCTACATTGCCCTGCGCGACCCGGAGCGGCAGGTGCTGCGTTTCGCCTTCTACGTCGAGAACGGCGAGCGCAGGTACCCTGATCTCGAGTGGCCGGAGTCGGAGGGGTTGTCGGGGGTGGTGGTACGCACCCGCTGGCCGTTGGTCACCGACGATTATCTGGCCGAGTGTGAGCGGCGCGGCGTGAAGGCCGGCGGCCGGCCGGGCAAAGCCTGGATGGGAGTGCCGCTCATCGCCCGGGATGAGGTGCTGGGGGTGGTAACCGTCTCCAGTTTCGACCCGCTGGTCACGTTCAGCGAGGAACAGGTACAGATACTGCGCGCTATCGCCGATCAGGCCGCGACGATCCTGGATAAGACCCGCCTGTACCAGGAGACGGAGAAACGGGCACGGCAGTTGGAAGCCCTGAACGAGGTCAGCAGCGTGATCACCTCCAGCCTCGACCTGAACCGTGTGCCCAGACTCGTCCTGGAGAAGGCGATGGAGATCACCAGCGCGGAGGCCGGCTCGCTGTTGCTGGTGGACCCGGAGAAGGAGGACCTCTTCTTCGAGGTGGTGTTGGGGCCGGCCACGGAGGGGCTGGCAGGGGTGCGCCTGCCGATGGGTACCGGCATCGTCGGCCGGGTCGCCGCTGAGGCCACTCCCCTCATCGTCAACGACGTGACGCAGGATGGGCGCTGGTTCTCCGGCGTGGACAAGAAGACCGAGTTCGTCACGCGTTCGATCCTCTGCGTTCCCCTGATCGCTCGTAACCAGGTGATCGGCGTGATCGAACTGCTGAACCGTCAGGATGGCCGCCCGTTCAACCTGGACGACCAGAACCTGCTGACCGCCTTCGCGGCACAGGCAGCGGTCTCTATCGAGAACGCCCGCCTGTTCACAACGACGGACCAGGCCCTGGCAGCCCGCGTGGACGAACTCTCTATGATGCAGCGCATTGACCGACAACTGAACGCCACGCTGGACTATCGCCAGGTGATGGAGACGACCCTGGATTGGGCGCTGCGGGTGACTGGGGCTGACATCGGCCTGATCGCGGCGCTCTTCGAAAGCGAGGAGGGCCAGCAGGGACTGCGCTTCCTGGCCCACCGGGGGTACCCCGAGGAGTTGATCTCCACCTACTCGGAGGTATTGTGGCCTATGGACCGCGGTGTCGTCGGGCGGGCGCTGCGGCTGGGCGAACCGCTCCTGGTGGAGGATGTGCAGAGCGACCCCGACTACGTGCCGATAGTCCCAGGCATGGTGAGCCAGGCAACGGTGCCGATCCGTCGCGAGGAGCAGATCGTCGGCGTCATCGTCGTCGAGTCCTCGCGCGGCGGGCTCCTCAACCAGCAGGCGCTCGATTTCCTGGTCCGTCTGTCCGACCACGCGGCCATCGCTATCGAAAACGCCCGCCTCTTCGAGGCGGTGCAGGCGGCGAACAACGCCAAGACCGAGTTCGTCTCCTTCGTCTCCCACGAATTGAAGCAGCCGATGACCGCCATCAAGGGGTATTCGGACCTGCTGTTCAAGGGCACGGCGGGTGAACTGAACGACCTGCAGCGCTCCTTTATGGAGGTGATCCGCTCGAACATCACGCGGATGGACCGGCTGGTGCAGGACCTGCTGGACATTTCACGCATCGAGTCCGGTCGGCTCCGGCTGGACATCCACTCTGTCTCGGTTCAAGAGGCGGTCGTGGAAGCGGTGCGGGGCGTGCAGGAGCAGATTGCCGCGAAGTCGCAGGCGTTGCACGTAGAGGTCGCCGATGACCTGCCTCCCGTCGCCGCCGACCGCTATCGGCTGGTCCAGGTGCTGGTCAATCTGCTGAGCAACGCCTATAAGTACACCCCACAGGGGGGCGAGATCCGGCTGCGCGTGGAGCGAGCAGATGGCCCGCGAAGCCCCTTCCTGCGCTGCTCGGTCACGGATACCGGCATCGGCATCTCCGAAGAGGACCAGCAACGGCTGTTCACCAAGTTTTTCCGTGCTCAGGACGCCGTCGTGCGCAGCGAACCGGGGACAGGCCTGGGTCTGGTCATCACCAAGAACCTGGTCGAAATGCAGGGTGGGCAGATCTGGGTGGAGAGCGAACCCGGTAAGGGCAGCACGTTCACCTTTACGGTGCCGGTGGCAAACGTGTGATGGAGGAGGTCACTGCGCTTCTACTCATCCGTCACGCGGCGAACGACGCGCTGCGGGATGGCTGGTTGCCAGGGCGCAAGCCTGGCCTGCACCTCAACGCTGAGGGACGGCAGCAGGCGCTGGCGCTGGCTGAGCGGCTGGCGACGGTGAGCCTGGCGGCGGTCTGTTCCAGCCCGCTGGAGCGCGCGCTGGAGACAGCGGAACCGCTGGCGGCACGACAGGGGCTGTCGGTCACGATCTGCCCCGAACTGACCGAGGCGGACGCGGGTAGGTGGACGGGCGAGCAGATGGAACGGCTTCGCCGCCGGTCGGCGTGGCGGGCGTTGTGGATCTACCCCACGGGCTCGCGTCCCCCGGGCGGGGAAAGCGCCTGGGAGATGCAGGTGCGCATGGTGGGGGCGCTCGAGGAAATCCGCCGCGCCTTTTCCGGCAAGACGGTGGCGGTTGTTTCCCATGCCGACCCCATCCGTGTGGCCGTAGCACACTATCTTGGCCTGCCGTTGGACCTGTACCGCCGGTTGGCGGTGTCGCCGGCCTCGGTGACGACGCTGCTCTTCGGCGGGCCGTACCCCTACCCACGGCTGGTGGGCATCAACGACACCGGTGCCATCGTCGTTTCCTGAGGACTGAAGGCTGAGCGCCCGTTGCCGCCCGCCAGCGCGCATGGATGTCTGCTGGGTTGTGCGGATAGGCTCCAAGGAGAGGGATGTCACCGCAGTTCTTAGGTCTGGGCCGGGTGGACTTCATCACTGTAGGGGCGGAGGGGCCACCGGGAGAGCGCGTCTTCTATCTTCAGGCCGCGCAGGGGGACCTGCTGGTCAGCCTGAAGATCGAGAAGGAGCAGGCCGCGGCGTTGTCGCTGGGTATCTACCAGCTGCTGGAGCAACTGGGTGGCATCCCTGCAGATGCCCTGCTTCCGACTGACCTGACCCTGCGCCAGCCGATCGAGCCGCTCTTCCGTGTCGCCAGCCTCGGCCTGGGGCATGACGCGGAACTGGACGCCGTGCTCCTGGTGGCCAGGGGTGAGGCGGAGGTGCCGGAGGAGGCCCCAGAGGTGCGGATATGGGGGTCGCGGGCGCAGATGCTCGCCCTGGCGCAGCGTGCCGCCGAGGTGGTGGCTGCGGGTCGGCCGCGTTGCCCCTTGTGTGGTGAGCCCTATAAGCCTGGAGAGTCACATAACTGCATTCGTGGCAACGGGCGCAAGTGGCTCTATCGGGTTGATGAAGAATGACAGGTGGCGTCTGACAGGCGGAGTAGAGAGCCTGTAGCAAGGGAGGAGGTGCAACATGCTGCGTCTAAGAAGACAACAGGCGTTGGCACTGGCAGCGGTGCTCTTGATAGCGGCGGTTCTTGCCTGTGGACCTTCTGGAGGAGGAACAGCACCCAGTGTCGTGATCACCAGCCCGGCGAGTGGCACCACGGTACAGGTGGGCGTGGAGGTGCCGATCGTCTCCACGGCAGCGGCGGACAACGGCGTGGCGCGGGTGGAACTCTCCGTCAACGGCCAGCTGGTGCGCACGGACACTCCACCCAGCGGCAATCCCCCGACTTTCGCTGTCTCGCAACCGTGGACGCCCATGGTCGCAGGGGATGTGACGGTTTCCGTGGTGGCTTACGATACGGAAGGCGCGGCCTCCCAGCCGGCCGTGATCACCCTCCACGTGGGCGCCGGGGGGGCTGCTGGCGGCCCCACGCCAACCCCGGCGCCGGATGTGAGCGGCCCCGGCGGCTGTACGCTGAACGCTTCCTTCGTAGCCGATGTGACCATCCCGGATAACACGGTCATGGCCCCGGGAACCGCCTTCACCAAGATCTGGCGCGTGCGTAACAGCGGCACCTGTGATTGGGGCGCGGGCTTCACCCTGGTCTTCGCCAGTGGGGAGCAGATGGGCGGCCCCTCTTCGGTGGCGGTGCCGGCGACAGCATCAGGAAGCACAGCGGACGTCGCGGTGAACCTGGTGGCGCCGAACACGCCAGGCACCTACAGGGGCACCTGGCGGCTCAAGTCGGATACGGGACAGGTGTTCGGCTCCAGCGTCTATGTCCAGATCGTCATCCCTTCCCCGATCACTCCGACATCGGCGCCGACCGTGGGACCGACTGCGCCAGCCGCTGCCGGTCCGACTAACCTGCAGTGCCAGATCCAGGCCGACGGGAAGGCGCACTGCACATGGACCGATGCTGTGGGTGAGGCTGGCTACCGGTACGAGTTCAGCTTCGCGGCGGGCACGGTCGGCGCGACCGAAAGCCATCCCCTGTCGGCTGACACCTCTTCCTGGACCTCTTCGGCTCTGGCCTGTGACGGGGATGGCAGTTTCACCATCATCGCGCTGGCCGGGGATGGGTCGGAGATCGGCCGCCAGACAGCCACTTTTGAGACTCCTGCCTGCGCTGGCCCCACGACGGTGGACCTGCAGGCCTCTGGCGACTCGTTCTGGTGGCCTCAGAACATGATATGTATGGCCGGCATGTGCCCCGATTGGGGGCACGGTTCTGCGCTGGAACTCAAGAATGGCAGTTCCGGTGGAGGCGGGCTAAGCGTGTTCTATCCAGGGTTGGTCGCGGTGCGGTTCGACCTGGGGGGCATTCCTGCCGGGGCGACCATTGACGAAGCGACGCTTTACTTGCGTCTTACCAGTGCTGAAGGTGCGAGTTCGGCCAACCTGAGGGTGGCGCGGGCTGATTCCCCCTGGTCGGAAGATGACCATTCCGTAAAGCCTGGCTGCGAATCATCGGGCGCTGTCACGCGTGCGGTAGGCATCGGATCGGGATGGTATGACTGGAACGTCACAGACCTGGTCCAGTACCAGCTGGCCAATCCTACCACGAATTATGGCTTCTGCGTCACAGGTGGGACGGTTGACGACGTCCGCGTCTTCGCCAGCCGTGAGGCTTCCGCGTCCAGTCGCCCGTATCTGCGGGTGACGTATCGGCCGTAGCCACCGCATCCCTTTTCGCTTTCGCGGGTAACTGCCTGCCGCGCTGACTGAAGGGGCGAGGCGCTGTCTCAAAGGTCCGCGTCACCGGCTGACTGTGGGCAACCACATCGGCCATGCGAGGATGACGATGTCCCGCCGCTCCAGCGGTCCCAGGACGCTGCCGGAGATCCGCGCGGTGTTGGTCAGCGGCGAAAGCCGCGGTGTGGCGGGCTGGGGCAGAAGGGCGTAGGTCACGCGGACCCCTGCGCCTGGCGGGACGTCGCCGCTCCAACCGATTGTCGCGCCGTTCCAGGTGGGTGGGGGGCCGGCGCTGGCGCCCAGCGTCCCGGTCAGCAGGGTCAGGCTGGCAGGTGGCGTATCGGTGAGTAGCACGGTGCCGGTCAGGTTCCCGCTGTTGGTGATGGACACCGTGTAAGTGATGGCCCGGTCAGGCCGCTGATGGGGGCACCAGGCGGAGGTGCCCCCATCGCATGTCTTGCGCGAGGTGACTAACACGGGGGCAGGTTGAGTGAGCACCGTCGTGTGAGCCTGTCCCCACTCTTCGTCGGTGAAGGTCCCCCAGTTGCCGGCGCTGTCGCGGGCGCGTACACGGAAGAAGTAGGTATGGCCGTGTGTGCCAGTGAAGGGGGCCGATGTGGCGTCAGTCTCCCCCAGCCAGGTGCTCCACGCCCCCTCGTCGCCGTCGCGCACCTGCACGTGATAGGCGGCAACGCTGCTCCAGATGTCCTCACCCGACCAGGTGACGGTGAAGGTGGGGGTGTCCACCCACGGCGGCAGGGGGCCCACCCGCGCCTCCTGCGGCAGACAGTCGCGCGTATGGAACCCCACCAGCAGGTTGCCCGCGCCATCCAGGTAGGCCACGCTGACCTGGTCGGTGCTCCTTCCACCGCTGGGCAGGGTGACGAGCAAAGGACTGGCCGGGCCGATGAGGTAGGGGCTCCAGTGGCCCAGTTCCGTGCAGGTGTTGCGGTCCCAGGCGTAGAGGTGGTTTTCTCCTGCCTGCCGCACGGCTGTGGAATGGACGCCGATGACCAGGTTGTTGCCCTCGGTGCGCACGCCCAGCGCCGCCTCTGAAGTGGCTGCCGAAAGCGCGCCGATGCTGCCGGTCGGATACCAGTACTCCGTCCAGGATACCGTTTCGCCAGCCGCCAGCGTGGCCTGGTCCCAGAAGGTAGGCGCCACGCCGCCGTGGAGTTCCACCGCGCCGGAGCCGTCGTCGGTCCACTGGTGCCAGTCAATGGGGTTGGACCAGCCGGGGGCGAAGCCCTTTGCGCCGCGGGCGATGTTCGCGGGGAAGACGCGCGCCACGCCCTCGTCCGCGTCGCGGCTGTACACGCCGATGAAGTCGGCGGCGGCCTGCGGGTACTCGAAGAAGCCCAGCCATTCCCGCCAGTTGGCCAGCCTGGAGTAGTTCACGCCGTTGTAGACCGGCCAGGTGAAGCGGTTGGAGGGGCCGGTCGGCTGGGTCCAGCAACCCGGCAGGCGGCAGTCGCCGGTGGAATGGACGGCCATCTGCGCGGCGTTGAAGGCGAACTCCAACCCTGAGGTGGGGCGATTCTGCGGGCCTGGGGCGAGCATGGCGTTGAGCCAGAACTTGTAGGAGAGGCTGGAGGCGGTGGGGTTTTCCGGATGCGGGGTGACGGCCAGATAGCCCCGCCCTGCCGGCAGGAAGAGGTCAACCGCCGCGCGCAGGCGGTTTGTAGCCAGCGTGTCCCGCACGGTGACCGTCACCCCCGCCGTGGAGGTGACCACCGACCAGGTCCACGGCTCGGCCCACTCGTACCCGTGCTCCTCCACCGGCAGGCACCACTCGATGCCGCCAACGGCCAGCCACCAGCCTTGCTCGGGCAGCCCCCAATTGGTCGGCTTGATGACCGGATTCTGGTACAGTTCGTTGCTGCCGGTGGGCTTGTAGATCATCTGGTACACCCGCCCGCCCAGTTCCGGCAGGATCGTCACGCGCAGGGTGTCGTTCTCCAGCACCAGCAGGGTGTAGTCTCGTGGGCTGGGGGTCGGGGTGGGGGTGCCGTAGCAGCCCCAATCGAGCCATCGGTAGGTGTAGGGGCCGTTGCTGCGCGTCTGGAGACAACGGGCGTAGGGGTAGGTGGGGATGGTCAGCGTGGCGGTCTGGAAGGAGGTCGTGCCGCGCTCCCGCCGCAGTGGTAGAGGGGGATGGCCGACAGCGCGGCGAGGAGTGCCCCGCCCCAGCCCTGGCCCACTGTCGCCGCGACCCACCGGTGCGGAACGCAGACCTGAACGGCGGCGCTGGCGAGGATGCCGATGGTGAAGGTGAATCCGACCCATTCGCCCAGGCGCAACGCGTTGCGGGCAAGCCCGCGCCACGAGAATCTCGCTGCAGGGGTGGGGCGCGTGGCGGCGGCGTGGATGGCCGGGCGCAGGAACAGCGCCGGGTCGAGCCGGGAGGCCAGCAAGCCCAGGGTCAGGGAGAGCAGGAGCACGCCGAGAAACTGGTGCACGGCGGCACGCACCCCTAATCCACCGGCAACCATCAGCAGGAGCGTTGGGTTGAGCAGCGATGAGGCGGAGAGGAAGGCCAGCACCGGCCCCGGCGAAGCCCCTCGTTGGAGGAGCGAGATGAGCAGCGGCACCGTGCCGCTGGTCGCGGCGGGGGAGAGGCTCCCCAGGCAGGCCGCGCCCAACACCGTCGCCGGTCCACCGTTCTCCAGATGCGCCTCCCAGCGGCAGAGCAGGTTCACCTGCCCAAGGAGTGCAGCCAGGGCGATGCCGCCCAGGACGTATGGGCCGAGGCGCAGCGTCAGTTCCCAGGCGGTCAGCGCGATCAACACCAGCCCTGAGAGAGGATCAGCCGCCATGCTCCTATTCTACACTCTGAGGGCTCTCGCCCGGCCTGCTTTCCACAAACGCCGCCGGGTCGAGGTAGCCGTAGAAGTCGGGGTGAGCGCGGGCCGGATCGTCATCCCAGGTGTAGGCGACGCCGGCCGTGTGGCCGTTGCAGGCCGCGCCCGCGCTGTCCGGCGGAAACAGGTTGGAGCCATCCCGAAAGGTCCGCATCTCCCAGTGCAGGTGGCTGTTGGCCCCCTGGTCGAGCACGACGGCGAGCACCTGACCGCGTGCCACCGGTTGACCTGGCTGTACCTGCATGTCCTCCACGTGCCAGTAGACGGAATAGACGGGCGGGCCATCGGGCAGGAAGTGCTCGACGATGATCACGCCGTCGGCGGCGGTTTCCAGGGTGAAGACGACCACCCCGTCGGCCACGGCGTGCACCGGTTGGTGGGCGGCCCATCCCCAGACGACCTGCCCTCCAGCGTCGAGTGCGAACAGATCGAGGCCGGCGTGGTAGAGTTGGCTGAAGGGTGCCGGATGGCCGGCTGCATCTCGAAAGCAGTTATCGCGGTCGCCCAGGGCGGGATTCTGCGCGCCGTAGCGCGTGTCCACGGCCAATGGCCCGCTGGTTCCGGGGATGTAGGGGCCGTAGGCGTGGGCGGGCAGCAGCGGGAAGTCGAAGGCGGTTGCGGCGGGCGGTGTGGGCCAGGGGGTGAAGGGGGGGGCGGTGGGGATGGCCGGTGGTTCGCCGCGCGCACGCCACTGTCGAAGACTGACCAGCAGGGCCAGCGCAGCCAGCCCGGCGAAGATCAACGCGGAGACCGTCGCCCTTCGACCCATCATAGTTGCTTTGGATTGCGGCGCCTTGTCGCCGCTTTCTTTGGCTTGCGGCGACTCGTCGCCGCTTTGCTTTGGACTGCGGCGACTTGTCGCCGCTTTGTTTGGATTGCGGCGCCTTGTCGCCGCTTTGCTTTGGACTGCGGCGCCTCGTCGCCGCTTTGTTTGGCTTGCGGCGCCTTGTCGCCGCTTTGATTGGACTGCGGCGCCTCGTCGCCGCTTTGTTTGGCTTGC
>Ga0209018_1001874_pt1 | contig 16000 bp, 13 predicted proteins | sample YNPBryBLVA2012_FD_185814 | JGI IMG/M metagenome (GOLD analysis project Ga0209018, IMG submission 185814) | Anoxygenic and chlorotrophic microbial mat microbial communities from Yellowstone National Park, USA - YNP Bryant BLVA 2012 (SPAdes)... ...
CTGGAGTAACCGTAATCGATCTGCAACGTGGTCCACTGTCCGACGGCAAGGCCCCAGCTCTTGTTTCTTGTGGTGTTGTACCAGCTCTTGTCATTTCCGGCCATGCCCTGGTTGCTGGCTGCGGTTCCAGTGCACCACGGGCCCTTGTAGTCGCCCTCGCGCGCTACCGAGATGCCGCTGCCCTGTAGGAACATATCATTGCCAACATAGACATCGCACTGAACAACGAACCAATCGCTGCCAACGTCGGTGAGTTTGTTCCGCAGAATCGTACCTAACGTGTCGAATCTGGCATACTGGGCTTCAGGAGCATAGATAGCCCCAGAGCGGCCACCAACGCTACCAACCCAACCAACGCTGCCGCCGCTGCCGACCCAGCCTTCCATATCTGAATCAAAGTTCCACTCCATCGTCCAGGGCCCGCCGTAAGGCGACTGGGCGTAAGCTGCGCCGACGCACAGCCCAAGCAGTGTCAACAACGCCACCAGTTTCATTGTTTTCCTCTTTCTCTATTTATTTATTCTATATATGCAGTGCTGTATTGCTGCTCGTGCTCTCTTCTGCACAGAGCCCCGGTTGTCTCGTCGATTCTCCGCCCGGAAACAGCCGCATAACAGGCAAAGAACCTGACTCGGTCCATACGGGCCATTGTATAATCTCGAGGATCGGTATCCTCTCAGCTCCTCAAATAGGAACATTTGCAACTATGCAGAAATGGACGCCTGCTATTTGATGTATTCCACGATAGATGGGCTTTTCTGGATGGTTTGGGCAAAATCAGGTGTTGTTACCGGTATGCCAAGAGCCGCTCGGTGGTTTCGACACTGGTAGAGTACGGCGGCTTCGGGCGAGACGTCGGCCTAGATTAGCAGGTCCGATCGTGCCGACTGCCGTCGAACAGCTACGGTAGGTTAGCAAGCTCGAGCACGACGGGTGCATACGTGGGATTATGCGCACACCGAGTGAACGGCGGCGATTGTTGAGCGCGGTCAGCAGATGTGCTAAACTGACTGTGCTATGAGCTCCTATCTTGGCCATTACGACTGTGCGAGACACCAATGAAAGCAACCGAGGCAAAAACGATTTGTCTCCTTACACGCCGGCGGAGAACATCGCGGCGATATACGAGTCTGCATACGAAAACGGAATGTATTGACAGAACTGCACAAGCGACGGAGCAATTCGAAACCGAGTAAGAGATATGGTGGTGTAACCATCTACGAGCTGTCGCGTCTAAAGCCATGAGACCGAGACCGGAGCCGGCACTTGAACGGGATCGCTGACTACGACTTTTCGATCAGCAACGAAGAACTGCTGGATCAGTGCAAACGGCAGGATAACGAAGCTCTGCGCGTACTGTTCCGCCGTCACGAGCGTCCCGTCTTCAACCTACTCTACCGAATGCTCAGTAATTACGAAGATGCGGAAGAGGCACTGGCCGAGGTATTCGTCAAGGTATGGCGCAGCGCATCCAGCTTCAAAGGCGACGCGAAGTTCACGACTTGGCTGTACAAGATAGCGACTAACACTGCCAGAGACATGCTTCGGTCGCGAAAATCGCGCAACGAAGTGTCCGCGGAAGAAGTGATTGAGCAGGAAGTCGAAGCCGGAAAAAAGATGTCGAACACGACGTTGGATCCGGTGGAAGCAGCGCTTCAGGCGGAGGAGCAAGCTCTGTTGGTTGGCGCTATGGCCAGGCTCAGCGAAGAAGAGCGACTCCTGGTAACACTCTACCATTTTCAGGATAGTAACTATCAGGAGATTGCCCAGATCACGGGAATACCAATGTCGAACTTGAAAGTGAAGCTATTCCGCGCGAGGCAACGGCTGAGAGCGCTATACGCGCAGCAGGAAAGTGGTGATACTGATGAGATGCGAGCACATCCAACCGAACCTCCTGGACTACGGGAGGGGTCGGCTGAGTGGGCCTGAGTTCGAAGAGGTAAGAGAACATCTTAGGCACTGCGCTGAATGCGTCGCACTGCTCAAGGAAGAGCTGGAGTTCGCCGCGAGGCTCAGCGCGGCCCCGGAAGTTCAGCCAACCAGCGACGTTTGGGCATTGGTGAGGGCACGCACGCGTCCGCGAGCATTCTCGCTTATAGCATGGATAAGCGGTTTACTGCCGACGGCCACGCGCAGGATAGTGGCGGCATCGATGGCGGTAGCCGTGATTGGGATTGGGCTGTATGCAGTGAACCCGATGCTCTCAGAAAGACCTCAGAAGCACGACCAGCCACAGACCTCTTTGACTCTGAGGTGGTCGGATGACCCGCTGGGCTGGCATTCGGACGCTATGGTCGAGTTCATAGACAAGATGTAGCAAGGGGCCGCTGGGGCCGCCGGGACCGACGGGGATGCGGATTCTGAAATGAAACAATTGGGACTCCTTATACTCACTGTTGGGCTGCTAGCTTGGGCAACTGGAGAGGTGGTGGCCCAGGAAACGCGGCCAATTCTGACACCGGAGCAGAAGCAAAGGCTGAAGGCATTTGCCTGCGAGGCACGCCGAAAGACAGCGAACATTCGTGATGAAATCAGGCTGGCTCGCGAGGAACTCAGGAACGTATACCAAGACTATGTCCTCGATGAACGTAAAGCCAAAGCAGCAATGAACAGGATCGGCGACCTCCAACTCCGACTTCTGGAACAGCACCTGGACAATCAGATCGCCTTGCGCCGAATACTCGATGAGTCGCAGTTTTCGCGGTTGCGAGAACATATCGAGAGGAGACGCAGCCCGGGAGAGGGCGTTAGGTATGAAGGTGTCGGAGAAGGGTTCGTTCCGCTCGCTGCGATGCGATCTGCGGGACTCACACCAGCACAGAGGAAACGGATAGAGTCGATGCAGGGATCGCGGAGCGAGTGGCGAGATGCCATCGAGCGCATTAGACAGAACTCCAGGCGGATGTTTGAGCTATACAACGACTACAACCTTGACGAAGCCGCAGCGAGACGTCTAATTGCGGATATTCATCGCAACCAAGTAGATTTGTTGGCTTGCGGACACAAGATGCAGAAGGCAATTCGCTCGGTGCTGTCGGCGGAGCAATTCCAGCGGCTGAGAGAAGAAATCGACAAACGGCCCAGGTTCAAGGACCGCGGGCGGCGGTTCCTTAGAGACTAGGCGCTACTTATTCCAAGCCCTCGGGACCACCACGGATTCACGGCTGCTTTTCGATTATCACCTTGTTGGCTTCACGACGAGCTGAAGACTCGAACTCTTTTTTCGCTTGCTCAACAAACACCGCAGCATTACGTTTCGATTTGGAGTTATTTGACTCTAGATAATCCAGCAAACTGGCCGCAGCCTGTATCATTAGTCCACACGCCAGACCGCGATGGAGATTAGCCGGTTCCTTCTCCGCCGGGACTGGAAGCACGTCAAGGAACTTTGCCATCGACTCCAGCCGCATAGCCATACCTTTTATGCTGTTGTAGTAGGTCTCGCGTGTTATCTTCTTTCGTGCATACTCGCCCGAATCTGCGTCGTATTTGCGCAGTAGGGCAGCGAAGTGATTGTCAAACGCTTTGCGGAACATTTCATAGCGATTCGCAATAGTCTGTGCCGCTGCATCCGGCTGGAGCGAGCGCAATCGCTCCATAGCGGAACGGGCCTCGTTGAAGAGACCCATGGAAGCGTTGACCACGGCGAGCCTCTCGTAGCCGCGGTAGTCAGCAGGGTTGAGCGTGATGGCTTCGCGATAGGCATCGGCGGCGGCGTCGGTTTCGCCCTTTGCCCAAAGCCTATCGCCCGCAATCATTTTCGCTACCGCCGCAGCAGCAGGAGTATTGGGGCCGTTTTGGGAAACTTTGGAGTTAGGCGACTCTGACAAAGTCGCCTTCGGGACCGCCACTGCCTGGCCAGGCTGGGCTTGCAACACCTCGGCCTCAGACGCAACTGGCTCAGGACCCTTTTGAAGTGATTCAATGCGTTTTCTGACGGCCTCGACGGACTCAGCACTTGCGCCGATCATCACCGCAGCGCCAAGCGCACTGTTCGCCTCCCCGTACATTCCCTTTCGAGCATAAACGTCGGCAAGCTTTAGACGAAGTTCCGGGTTGGTGGGGTCTGCATTAATGGCGCGTTGTAGCTCTTGAATGGCTACCGCCAAGTTGCCCAGCTTTATGCTCTCTTCGGCTTTGGCGGCGTAGTCATTAGCTGACGGTCCGGCCGGCTGCTCGGGAACGGCGATGGTGGTGGACTCCAGACCGGTGATCGGGCCTGTCTCCCTTATCACCGGTAAATCCGCGAACGCCCGCCGCGAAATATCGGTCACCACCGCGCTTGCGGCCGACTGCATTGCATTGTCAAGGTCTTGGAGCCCGAGGCCGCCTGCCGTGGATATCGCTGTAGACTCCCATCTGTCCTTGGAATTGCCTTTGACCCTAGCAATCCAGAGCTTCACTTCAACCTTGGATTCGACAACACCCACCTCACCAACGGCTGCATATTGGAAGCCTAGTACCTGAGCCACATGAAGACGTTGGCCTTGGTTGGAATAGCTGGCAATGTCGTCAGCGTTGAGCTTTTTTTCCAGAACCGCGCGCTGGACAGTCGGCGACTCACGGTCGAAAATTACGGGGTCCACGCGCATAGTGTCTTTCAGATAATTGCGCAAGGCACGGGTGGCGGAAGCGGCCAACTGCTTGTCTGCCCCGGAAGCTGCTGCTGTCTCGAACAACAGTAGCACGGGGCGCGTTTCAGCAGCGAAAGCGTGAGCCGCTGAGGCGGCCAAAATATATGTCAGAAGCAACGCAACGAAAAATCTCATTCTTCCGAGCCAGATTTCTGCCACAAAGTTATCAACTTTCGGGCGCTCTCGACTCCTCGCCGAGAGTACTCGACGTTTTTGCCCGCTCTGATATCCGACTCAAACAGGTCGATGGCCTGCGCGGCGGTATTTATGGCATCCTCGTTCATGCCCTGATTGCGAAGCTCTATGGCACGGGCAAGCAGGGTAGCGCCGTCGGCTCTCGGCTCCTCCACCGGCTTCTTCTGCACCAGAGTGACATCTGCCTTACCCTTGTCACCGTTGGAAGCTTTGGGCTTGGGCTTTGGCAACGGTTCCACGGTCACATTTGGAACAACTGGCGGCACCCTTGCCGGCGCAGTCACCGATTTACTGGACGCCAGTCCCATGGGTACTTCCTCCGTGTGCACACTTGCAATCGGCGCAGGCGCGTGGGCCGCAGGAAACGAATAGATGGACAGGGCACTGGAGGGTCGGCGACTGCTCGAAACCTCGGGCACACTTTTGGAATTGGAAACCGGCAGCTTGAGCTTTGCAGGCGCGTGACCGATAACCCGAGGGTCGCCGTCGTTGGAGCCGCCTGGGATAGCTATGACGCCGATCAGCAACAAAAGTAAGAAAACGCCTGTCGCAACCAAGTAAGGTATTGGCACCGACCTCAATGCAGCCCCAAAACCGATGCGCTCCGCAGGGACGGCCAGTTTCTTGCGAAGCGCCTGCACTTTCTCGCGATCAGCGGTGCTGCCTGGGTTAAGGTCTAGAATCCGCTCGTATTGTCTCAAAGCGAGTCTGAGTAGCGCACGGGCCTCCTCGACGCGGTCGGCTTCAATTTCGATGTGGGCCTTGCGTTCGTAGACAAGCGCCATGAGCGAGTTGGCAGAAACGCTTTCGGGATAGCGCGCGACGATCTTTTCCGCCCCCGCGAGAGCCGTATCAAGGTCTCCGGCCTCATACAGCTCCCAAACCTTAAAGAGCTCTTCGCCAAGGGCAACCTCATCAAGGTCGCGTTCTTTACCCGCCGACTGTTGCTCGGCCGTGGCTTCCAGCCTGTAACCGCACTGTCGGCAGTAACGATTGGTCTTACCGTTTGATGTTCCGCAATTCGGACATTTCATGCCGTCTAACCGCTTGCACTAATCCACCGTCGGCTGCCACGGCGCATACCCACAACTCAGAGACTCAAATCAGTGTGCTCTGGGTTCCATGTCTCGGCGTTAGACCCAGATGCTCGTAAGCAAGGCGCGTGGCGACGCGGCCTCTCGGCGTGCGCGCAATGAAGCCTATCTGAACAAGATAAGGCTCGTGGGCATCCTCTATTGTATCGCGCTCCTCACCAATGGCAGATGCGATGGTCTCCATTCCCACTGGCCCACCATCGAACTTGTCGATGATTGTCCTAAGTAGTCTGCGATCGGACTCGTCGAGTCCCGACTCATCGATCTCAAGCATCGCTAGACCGTCGATAGCCACCTGCCGGTCGATGCTGCCGTCAGCACGGACCTGTGCATAGTCGCGAACCCGCCGCAGGACGCGGTTGGCGATGCGCGGAGTCCCACGGGACCGGGCGGCAATCTCAAACGCGCCGTCGCGGTTTATGGGCACCTCCAGAATCCTAGCGGATCGTGTGACAATCTCCGCAAGGCTGTCCACGTCGTAAAGCTCGAAGTTGTGTACTATACCGAACCGCCCACGAAGTGGCGAGGTGATAAGCCCGGCGCGGGTAGTTGCTCCTACCAGAGTAAACCGGGGCAAATCCAACTTGAGCGTTCTGGCGCTAGGTCCCTTGCCGATTATAATGTCGATCTGATAGTCCTCCATCGCCGGATAGAGGATCTCTTCGACGGCGCGGTTTAATCGGTGTATTTCGTCGATAAAAAGAACGCTGTTTGGCTCCAGGTTGGTGAGTATTGCCGCAAGATCGCCCGGTCGCTCGATGGCAGGTCCTGACGTAGTGCGCATGGGCACGTCCATTTCATTGGCGATGATGTACGCCAGTGTGGTTTTGCCCAAGCCAGGAGGTCCGTAGAGGAGGACATGGTCAAGCGCCTCCCTTCGCATTCTAGCGGCTTCTATAAATACACCGAGGCTCTCCTTGATTCTGTCGCGCCCGATAAACTCGCTTAGCCGACGGGGACGAAGCGTGAACTCAAGCGCCTCGTCGCCATCGGTCATATTCGGCGATACAAGTCGTTCCTCGAAATCCATTTCGGCTCTAGCCCTTCGCCAGATGCTTTAGCGCCTCGCGAACAATGCTGCCCGAGTCGCACCGATTTTCGATTTGTCTAACGGCTTCTTCACCAGCGGACCGAGCATCGTTTCTGTTATACCCCAGGGCAACGAGCGCCTCGACGGCATCTTCCAACACGCGTTGCTCGGCGGGTATCGTCTTTTGAGCGGCCTGCGCCCAGACGAGCGTAGTTATCTTTTCTTTAAGCTCCAATACGATCCGTTGAGCTGTCTTTGTGCCCACGCCAGGCACGCGGTTTAGCTCGCGATAGTTGTCGGAGGATATGGCCTGGACCACTTGTTCGACTGCCAAGACCGACAAAATGTTCAGCGCGACTTTCGGTCCGACACCACTAACGGTGAGCAGAAGCTCGAAAAGGCGCTGCTGAACGTCCTCAGCAAAACCGTAGAGGGTGATGGAGTCTTCCTTTACAATGGTCGTGACGAGCAATTCGATCTTCTCACCCGTCGGCGGCAGGAGCGTGACCACGGTGAGCGGCGTGAAAACTTTGTAGCCGACGCCGTGGACGTCGACGACAACATAGTCCGCCTCGACCCTAGCCAGCTCTCCGCGCAGATGAGCGATCAAGTTAGTAGATCACCTTATTAAGGGGATATTCGACAATCCCCGACGCCCCTGCCCTCTTGAGTCTGGGTATGAGCTCGCGAACTAGTTTCTCCTCTACGACAATCTCAGTCGCGACCCAACCCGCATCTGAAAGTGGGGAGATAGTGGGATTCTTGAGCGACGGCAACTCCGCCAATACGGCATCCATCTGGTCGCAAGGAACGTTCATCTTGAGTCCCACCATGCCGTCCGCAGTAAGGGCAGCCTGGAGCAGCATAGCAATATTTTCGATCTTGTGGCGCTTCCATTCATCCTGCCAAGCTGCTTTGTTCGCGATCAGACGAGTGGTGGAAACGAGCAATGTATCTATGATCTCAAGGCCGTGAGCCTTCAAGGTGCTCCCGGTCTCTGTGCCTTCGACAATGGCATCAACAAGCTCGGGAACTTTAACCTCGGTAGCACCCCACGAAAACTCCACTTGTGCCTTGACACCGTGCTTCTCAAAGTATCGCTTGGTGACGTTCACTAGCTCCGTGGCAACACGCTTGCCCTCAAGATCTTTGGGGCCTTTGATGCTCGAATCCCTCGGCGCAGCGAGTACCCAGCGGTAGGGCCGAGTGGTGGCTTTGGAATAGAGTAGTTCGCATACTTCGTGCACATCCGCCTCGCACTCGCAAATGTTATCATAACCTGTAATGCCGACATCCAACACCCCAGCCTCCACATAGCGCGGAATCTCCTGCGCCCGAAGCATGGTGGCCTCAAGCTCTGGGTCGTCGACCGTCGGATTGTATGAACGTGCGCCAACGCGGAAATCCCATCCCGCCTTCTTGAAAAGACCGAATGTGGCCTCTTGTAGACTGCCCTTAGGAATGGCTATCTTGAGCGTCAAATCTGTTACCTCTCAATAAGTTCAACCGGAACATTATAGCTTGGGGTGGTCGAAGGGTCAAACCTATCGCGAGAGAGGAGAGAGTTCAGTTCTGCATGGTTGCCCTTACAACTTATTAAGGAGCGGTGTCTGCGTTCCATCTCATCCTTGCTTCAAGAAATAGAGAACTGACTTTCGGCATCTGCGTTAACCAAGCCAACACTAGGTCCACTGCACACCGCAAGCGAATGCGCATTCTTAATAAACGCGCGTCACATGCATCGAAAACTGCAAACCTTTTGAACCGATCGTGACGCCGCTCGCCAAGCTTCGGCGACGATAATCGTTTACAAGGCAGAGTTCGAACAATCACCAGTATAAAAGATAACGACGCTTCATACCGCTCTCATAGACCCAGCCGCATTCGCGGAATTCCCCGACCCTGAGGCGGAATCAGTCACGCAGCGTTGAGTCCCAGCACGAGCTGAGAAAATCCGCACACTTGTCCGGGTCGGCCAAATAGTAGCTTACTCCGCCCAAATACGTGGTTCGGCCCGGCAACGTAGCTGTCGTAATCTCCGACTGACGAAGCCCCTTGCAACAATAAACCAACCCGGCGATTTGGCCGTAGACAAGATCAGTCTCCACCGCTCGCGATAGCGCCGACCTGCCCCACCACCATTTGACAAGAGACCGTGCGTTAAGGTGCTGCTGTACCATCGCCTTTAGAAACTGCTGCTGCCGAACAATACGTCCCACATCGCCCAGCCCATCGCCACGAAAGCGCACAACCCCGACCGCTTCCGTGCCGTTGAGATGGCGCATTCCGGGACTGAGGTTTATGTGGAGATCCTGCGCACTGTTCTCGTAGTTCATTGCGCTCTCAACGCAAACATCTACTCCACCATGCGCATCAACAAGAGAGGCCATTCCGTCGATGTAGGTAACCACCAAATAATCAGTGAGAGGTCCCAGGCAATAAGCAGTGGTGGCGCGCGTCAACGCCGCCCCACCCCACGAAAACACCGCGTTGAGCTTGCGGTAACGAGAACCGTCGGCATATTGACACAAGTGTCCCTGGGTATTGAGAATACCGTCACAAGCCGTTATGGGCACAGCTTAACGTGGATATAAATCAGTGCGTCGGCGCGCAAGGAGCCGTTCTGAGGTTGGTCGGCGCAGATCACGAGAATCGAGACCGAATAGCTCGACCTTAAGGGATTGCTAAGTGCTCTGTGGACCCAGAATCCGCTGGCAGCGGACACAATGACCAGAAAAAGCTCACTGGCCGCGCCAGCGCCAGATTCCGGTTCGTCGCTCTTGCGTCCTTCCAGTAGGACGTCTATTCGCGCTCCTTGTGCTAACCACACCCACCCGATAACCCTTCCCACACAATCTTTGTAAACCTCAATATTGGGCGAGCGCACTTATTAATAGAGTCCAGTTAAGTGAAACGTTGGAGTATTCCTCCTGCTTTTTTCTTTACGTGCACGACCGAGCGGCGAGGGGCAGCCCAGGACCACCTGTGCGTTAGTATGTCTTACTTGAATACGCGAATGTCTGCCTGGGTCCTCGGCCTTATAACACGACATACGGCGCCTGCGTTGATCTCGCATGTGCTGATGCCTACAATTCCGACGATCTTCCCGACTGCAGGCTTGGCAAGCGAACCGGCGCGAACCTTAACCTGCATACCAGCCCTGGGCTCTATATAGAAGTAGTCTGAGCCGACACTGGTCACTTTGCCCCAGGTCGCAACCAATAGCCCTACGTTATGCGGACCGTAGCCGCCTGTGACCCCGGGAGTATAGGCATTCATAGAAGCTCCTCCTAGATACTCCCCCCTTATCCCAAGCGGCTCCAGCGGAGCAGGAGTGGTTCCATTGAACACAACTGTGTTGGCGCTGATCGCGCGCTCGCCATCGGAAAAAATAATGGGGCCAGTTACATCGACAAGATCGTTCCTGTTTACCGGCACTGACGATATTACTTTGATACCGCTTAACCTATCTAGGTCTTCTATGTAGAAGCACTCGGGAAACACGGCGGTCACCACTTTTTCTTGCAATGCCACGGGCGTGCCCTGCGGCTTGGCCTTAGCTTCAGCAATAGAAGCTACGTATTGGGGGCTCTGTTCGGTCAAAGTGGCCGAGCAAACCACATTGGCGTAGTTGTGATTGCGGAGGTAGAAGAGCATACCAGAGGTACCGGAAGCCATAACAGCAGGCCGTAGCTCAGGGTCCAGACACGAAACCAGCGCGCACTCCGGGTTGGTGCTTGGAACTCCCGCCGTGCTCACCGTCTGGTGGTAAATGTCCAGATTGCCGTAAAAGCTGGACCTCGCGTCCTCCCACACCACCTGATACTTAGATCCGTCCCAGCACGGGTTGGGATAGGTCTTATGCGTGGTGGCTGCGCTTACGGTGATGCCTGCTACGTCCATGCACACTCCGGCCGCGGTAACGCGGCAGGCTCTGATCTGGCCAAATTCTGACCAGGCGCAGAGATAGTTCCCGCCTCCATAGCAGATATCGGGCGTAACCTGGGAATAGGAGGGATATGTCGCAGATGGAATTGCAATGCCATTGGTGTCCTGCACTGCGCCTGCAGAGGTCACGCGGGTTCCGTAGACCAACGGATAGCCCTTGCGCCAATCCTCCCAAACCACCAGGAAGTTCGTGCCGTCGGAGGCGGCTCTAGGTCTTCTTTGATTGCCCGTGGCAAGGGTAATCGGAGCGCTTGTGAGAGTTACTGCGCCCGAAGCATTCACGATCGCCCCATAGAGATCTGTATAGTAATTCGGTGAGACCGCGTTGCGAGAATCCTCCCAGGTCACAAGGAAGTTGTTGCCGTTTGACACTACAAACGGCGATGCCTGTTGTTCATTATACGCACACACTGTAATTGGCCCGCCGACTCGGTTCAGATTAGCATCCAGTCGCCATCCACGTATGTCCGTGGCCCCGTAAACGTCGGGTTCTTTCCACACCAACAAGTATTGAGTCCCACCCCAGGCAATGCTCGGCTCTGAGACATCCACGGGGTAGCCTGGAAGCAAGTCGCTAGGACCGGCAAGTACTTGGCCGGTTTCTGAGACCCTGGCACCCATTATCTTTCGCACACCGTTGGTAAGTCTCGACCAAACCACGGCGTATTGGTTGCCATTTCTAGCGACGGAGTAGTACTGTTGGTCTTCGAGCGCCAACGAAATGATGTTACCGGCCGGGTTGGGCACTGAACCGTCATTGTAAACAAAGCCCGACACGCAGTCAGATTGAGTGACTTGTAAGCTGCTCCAGCCCACAATAAACACCCCATTAACTGCAGCTACCGAACCACCGAAAGCACCGGCCATCCCCGATGAAATGACAAACCCGGATGGGTCCAGCACAGAGCCCGAGCTGCTCACACGGCAGCCCCTCATTATGCGATCGGTGCCGTCCCTCCACGCCACCAGCAGGTTGGAGCCACTATAGCCGACGCTAGGCATCTCCTGGTCGCCGGAAGCGTTGTTTATGCAAATTCCGCCCTTGTCAAGCACTACCGCCAAGGAATTCACCCGCGCCTCGTAAATGTTGCTTGTGTTATTAACTGTGTCATCGCGGCAATCCTCCCATACGACAAAATAATTCGACCCATAGGAGCATAACCTAGGTGCTCGCTGCGCACGGGCAGCTCCGGTCACGCCGTCGGATAGGCACGAGACCAAAGTGTCGGAACCGGTCATTGGGAAGCCGTTACGAGCCACACGATGGGCATAGATATCGGATCCCGTCGTAGTGGAGTTTCTGTGATCGCACCACACTACTAAGTAGGCGACGCCGTTCCAGGCGATATCGGGCATCTCCTCGTTAGAATCAGGGCGAGCGCATATTGCCACAATCCTACCGATCGACCCGTCACCGTTGACCTTGGCACCGTAGATATCCGACCCCGAAGTTCCAACGTTCTGCCACACAACCTGCCAGCTCACACCATCGCTCGCTACTCTAGCGTAAGCCTGTGTACCAGTACTCGACGATACCAGCATCCCCTGCTTATCGATAACCTCACCCGTCCACCGCACTCGGCAGGCATAGATATGTGACGAGCCAGCCCGCTCATCGGCCCAGACAACGAGGTACTCTTGGCCATTCCACGCTATCGACGGATGTGTCTGGTTGCCTGGCGCTGTGGAGATAGCTATGCTTTGCGGATCGAGAACCTCGCCCGTCGGGCTAATCCGGCAGCCGAATATGTCGGTACCGTTGGTTCCTCGCGAATCACGCCAGACCGCAAAAAAACCGTACGGACTGGAAGCGATCTCGACGTCTTCTTGAATCTTGGGTGCGGCGCCGTAGGTTGGCCCAATGGGCAATTCTGAACCGACGACCGGGTCTATAAGTATTGGAAACTTCGCCGTTTTGATGAAGCTCTCGGGCAGCGCGATGGTAAGCCGATTGCCGCTAAGCTTAGGAGCTGTGTGGAACTTTCGTCCGGCGCTGTCGATAGCTGTTACCTTGCTGTAGTTCAGCACGACGCGCCCGCGCCCGTCCATGAAGCTTAGGCCGTCAGAAGAGGAAACCGCTTTATGAGGTGAACTCAACCGGCCACTGACTGTAATGCCCCCAGATGTGCGCGGGCGCAACCTGATTAACCAGCACTGCTCGACAAATCTGTGGGCGGCGATGTAGGTCTCCGATATCCAGTCTCCATAAGCACAGCTTACCAATCGCGCTCCGGCTTGAATCGTAGGCGGACGCGTAATCCGACGCTTTTCACTTCCAATCGTGACCGAATCCAGTCTGAATTCCAGATCAGGTAGCGTGTTGTTGTGAGAGAAGTACCTAAAGCCCCTGGCGTCCACCGTCGCTCTGTAGTGTCTGTTAGCGTACGCAAACGCTCCACTGCGGGCAGGGGCGGTGGATGCGGTCTGTATTAGGGCAATGGTTGCCAAGATCGTACCGAAAAGCGCACGAAAACTGTTCCTAGCCATCTTCGCAGTCGTCCTCCTAAATAGCACCACTTATCGAGCATATCTAAGCGCCGGCTTGTCGTATGTCAGGAGTATACCCGCAGAGCCTGCTGGTCAACCAAGTTAATGACACAATGCTAATAGTTTTGCCAAAGCTGAACCATTAGCTCAACCATTTCATAAACCATAAGCAAGAAATCACCCAACTCAGGCGATATCTGGCATACATCTTGCACGCCTTTCAGACAACATTGGTCTGGCTGTTTGGCAAGCTCGTTCGCTTATTGATAGTCCAGCACTTAAGACTCTGTTCAAGCAATAAAGCTCAGCAGTGCAAGGAGGACAGAGCATAATGCGAGCATTGTCAATCGCCGTCGCGGCAGCATTGGCACTGTTGTGCGGCACATCCGCCAGGTCACAACCTTGCGGAGCTTGGGTATCGGCGGTTGCTCAGGACCTGCCGAACTCAACTATCTGGTCCTATAGTGTAACCAACACGAGCGAGAATGAACGCTTCACGCTCTGGTTCGTGGGAATCGAGGTAGACGAAGGCGTCGGGATTCTGGAAGCCCTGGCACCGGCCGGGTGGTATGCCGATATCTCCCAGCCAAGCTTTATAGCCTGGATGTGTATATCGACTGAAGTACCAAGCGGTGGGTCCGTGCATGGTTTCGGCGCGAGGTTCACCAGCGCGCCAACTACTCAGAAATGGGCCGCTCAGTTTACCAATTTGGAGACTGGCGAAACCGTGCCATTGTATGGCATCGTCGCTACTCCGGAACCCGCGGGCCTGGTTGCTCTGCTCTGTGGACTGGCAACTACAGGAGCGTATCTAAAAAGAAAGAGAGCTTAGATTAGTTAAAGACCGTATGTCCCCGATCACACGCATCGGGGACAGTTTTTTTGTAAGCGTGCTAGTTGTCTAGCTTCGAAACGGGCCTATTTTGGCATTTCGTTATTAACGAGAATGGCCGCGTCACCAATTTCGTTTATAATCGAAACCCCATTGCCGCCGTTGTTTTCACTGACGATGGCGTGCTTCACACCCTCGCGAATGGCTATACTCGGCTCCGTAGTCGCGAAGGTGCATCCGCGTATCTGTAGTTTACCGTTGTACACCTCAACAAGGGGCCTTGCGGACTTCTCGTCTCTGCCACTGCTAAAATAGCAGTCGGAAAGAGAGAGGTAGCCCGTGCCACGGCTGACCACGTTCTGAACAGCCGGTCCCCAGAATGCGCAGTTCACCAGCCTCACATTGCCGGCACACGTCGGCTTGATCTCTATCTCAATCGGATTGTCACCGGCGAAGGCGACGAACTGGCCGTTGGTGATGAGAAGCCCCATCGGTTGGATGGCATCAACCACTACACATCGCTGGGCGTAGTCAGCTCCTATGCCGCAGAGCTGGCCGTTCATCGCGCCGCTTTTGGTGGCGATGAATCGATAGCCGATGTTCACGGGGAAGACAAACGTGTTGGCAACGTATTCCCAGTCGGTGCGGCCGAATATGAACGCCTCGCAGTGCTCTATCATATACTTGTTCACCAAGTCCGCGTTGCCGCCTACTTCCTTCGCCCACCACCAGTGGCCGTGAAACTGCACGTTGTCCACCCGCCCAATATCGGTGCAGGCGTCGATGAATATGCCCCTGCGCAGGACGCATCCGTAGACACTCCTGATTCGATGCCTGACATTTGGTTCGGGACCGACCTTGATTCCGTTGTAACTGTTGATCAGTGTCACGTTCTCAACTGTGTTATCGCTGCCCTGTAGATGGAAGGTCCACGCGTAAGGATGAACATCCTCGGGCTTTTGCTCCGGGTAATAGATAGTAAGGCCGGACACAGACGAGGAGCTATTGACCTCGAATAGGGCGGGCGCATCTTCCTTGTCGCGGCCGTAGATGGCAAGGATGACGGTGCCGGTCAAGGGTTCGCTGTAGCGCGGCGCTTCGGTGGCCCCCTTCACCGACACCCCCGCCGGAACGCTGAGCGAGTCGCTCACCAGGTACTTGCCCGCGGGCATAAAAACCACTCCGCCGACTACTCTGGCATCGTCCAACGCTTTGCGAATTGCTGCTGTATCGTCCGTTGTTCCGTTGGCTTTCGCGCCATACGCCTTTACGTTGAATACCTCGTCCATACTCACCTCACATTTCGCATAACTCACTGCGCTGAGAAGCAACACTACAGCGCATAGCAATCCAACATTCATGGCAATTCGTGTCCTCCGTCGTGCCGGTTCAGTCTAGGATTATAGCGTCGGCACGTAGATTCCTGCGAAACGACGCTCAACCCGCGGGGGCGATTGCGCCATAACCCCTCTAATCGAAACCCGTAGCATCTGAGCGCAGAAAAACAACGAGTGCCCGAACTCGGTCAACTGGCAATAGCCATAGCTGAACCCTGAACGTCCTACCCGAGGTTGTCTCGGAACGGCACCATACATAGGGGGTTGCTTGCGATAGCTGGGATTTAGTGCACCTGTAGCCGTCGTTCCTCGGGTACCGCGGGCCCGGCTTCGGCTGCATGCAGGCTGTCTCAGAAAGCCGGCCACATTGCCGCAAGTCGGCAGTGTTGGAATGCCATGCTGGAAAAGACGTGAATTGGGCGGCCGAGTGCGTCTGCACA
>Ga0209018_1001875_pt1 | contig 15999 bp, 15 predicted proteins | sample YNPBryBLVA2012_FD_185814 | JGI IMG/M metagenome (GOLD analysis project Ga0209018, IMG submission 185814) | Anoxygenic and chlorotrophic microbial mat microbial communities from Yellowstone National Park, USA - YNP Bryant BLVA 2012 (SPAdes)... ...
TCAAGAATCTTACTCATCATCGAGTTGCTGCAACGTGCGCCGGATGGCGTCGCGCTGACGGCGAAGGTGACGATCTTCCATATCATCGTCATCCTCCTGGCGACGACGGCGTTCGTTGCGACGCGATCCGCCGAACTTTGACATCAAATCCTCGATGGTTGCATTCCCGCTGAAATCGTCTTCATTATCAGCTGAGCGGTATGTTTCAGGCACGCGTTCCCCTGTGCGCCGCGACTGGCGTTCTTCACGCGGCGGGCGCCCTTCCCCGCGTGGACGCTCCCCTCGGGGACGCTCCTCACGGGGGCGCTCCTCACGGGAACGTTCCTCACGGGGACGTTCCTCGCGGGGCGGCAACTCACGCGGCGTATCTTCCAGCCGCAGACTCAGGCTGATGCGCTTGCTCTGCGGATCGACGTCGAGCACCCGCACCTGCACCCTGTCGCCAACCTTGACGACATCCTCCACCCGCGCCACGTGCGTGTTCGACAGTTCGGAGATATGCACCAGACCGTCGCGCCCGACGCCAATATCGACGAACGCGCCAAACGGCGCCAGACCGCTGATCGTCCCTTCCAGGATCTGCCCCTTCTCCAGTTGCTGGAGTTTCTGCCCGCGCTGCGCCCGTCGCAGGCTCAGGCTGATCCGCGCGCCTGCCGCATCGACTTCCAGCACCTTGAAGGTGTAGGTCTGCCCCACCTGAACCACATCTTCCGCCTTTTCGACACGCCCCTCCGCCAGCTCCGAGACATGCACCAGACCGTCTTTGCCGACGCCGATATCGACGAACACGCCAAACGGCGCCATCCCGGTCACAGTCCCTTCAACATTGTCACCGACTCGCAGCGCAGCCAGCTTCTCGTAATCGACTTCCGGCTTCTTCTTGCCGCGGCCGCTGCGCGGTTCGGCGCTGCGCTCTTTTGTGCGCATCGTCAGACTGATACGGCGCCCGTCGGGTTCAACACTTTTGACCCGTACTTTGACCGTATCGCCAATCTTGACCAGGTCGCTGGGTGACTCGATCCGCGTATCGCTCATTTCTGAAATATGCACCAGGCCGTCTCGCCCGACGCCAATATCCACAAAAATGCCATACAATGCAATAGACGTCACCCGTCCTTCCAGTTCCATACCCGGCGCCAGGTCTTTCACCCGTCGTGGTCGCCCCGGAGTTTCCTCAGCCGGCGCCTGATAACTCGCTTCTTCGGCGGGAGGTGTCGCCGCGCTTGCAGACCCGGCGTCGTCCGTCACCGGCGAGGCGTCAGCGCGATCGGTTTCCTCCCCTTCGCTGCCGTCAGACGATACGACGCCTTCATCCGCTGCACCCACCCCGGCGTCACCCGCTGTTTCGGCGGTTGGGGGCGATAGCGATTCTATTGCTTGCTGCTGAGGAGACACTTCTGCCTCAACCACTGCCACGCCCGGTGCAGCAGTTGGCAGATCCCCTGGCAGTTCATTCCGCTCTTCGACGGGGCGCTCCTGATCGGTCATGACCAACCGTCCTCCTGGTTTAGTTGCCTGTACTTTACTTTATCTCAACCACACACTATCGCGCGTGGTCACGTAACTCCGCTCGAACCAGATCGGCGAGACCGCGTTCCTGCACATCTTCGAGCCGGTAGTACCTGCCCTTCAGGTGATACGCCAGCTGGCGCGCCAGCCCGCGCTCGAAGATCGGATGCTCGGTATCGATTACGACCGCCGGGATCGACTGCGCTGCAATGAAATCGGCGAGCGCATAACTTTCCGCCTGCGGCGGCAGGTCGCCCATCGATACATTCGCCTGCCCATCGGTCAGCAACACCAGCAGCGGCATCACTTCCGGGTCCTGACGGCGCGCACGCTCCAGCACTTCGTACCCCATCAACAGACCGCGCGAGAGCGGCGTTTTGCCGCCGGTCGGCATCTGCTGCAACCGGCGCTGCGCCAGTTCGACGCTGTTGGTCAGCGGCAGCAGCAGCGTGGCATAATCACGCTGGAACGACACCAGACCGACCCGGTCGCGCCGCTGATAGGCATCGCGCAACAGTGACAGGACTGCCGCTTTGGTTGCGCGCATCCGCTCTTCCGCCGCCATGCTCCAGCTGGCATCGACCACGAAACAGACCGCGTTGCGCGTCTTCCGCACCCGCACCTTCTGGCGCAGGTCGCTCCGGCGCAGAATGACTCGCCGTTGACGCTCCGCAGCGCTGCGTTCCTCCCGCCGCCGCCGTTGATGCGGCGCTGCCTGGCGCAGGGTCGCATCCAGCGCCAGGTCGGTAATGCGATCCGCCGGACGACTGGTGATGTAGCGTCCCTGCTTGCGTGTTGTACGGGTGCGTGTACGCCTGCCGGGCGACCGGCGCTGCAACCGGTCGCGTGCGCCTTCGATCCTGTGCGGCTGGAACATCGGGTCGTTTGCAAATGTCTTGCCGCCCTGTCCCCTCTCACCGCCGCCGGAAGCAGCGTCGGCATCGGTCGACGCAGGCATTGCAGGTGGTGCATCGCTCTCCTCGCCAGACCGACGCTCGCCATCCGGTTGACCGTTGTTCAGGCTGTCAACTTTTTTTTTACGTTCCCGGCGGATGGCGCCTCATCGCCCATCTCGCCCTTCACGCGCTCCAGAATCTGCCCGACGCGCGCTTCGTCGAGTTTGACCTCGGTAAACGGTTGGCGGCGCATCCGATGAGGCAGCGCCAGTTCCGCCGCCAGTCGGATATCCTCAACCGTCAGACGGGTGCGCCCTGCCCAGGCAGCGTGCGTGCGCGCCGTTTCAAGGATCGCAAGATCGGCGCGATGCCCATCGACGCCCAATTCGAGCGCCAGCGCCGCCACCGCCGCCATGTCGCCGCGTGAAATCGTGACTGCCGGAAGCAGTGCGCGCGCCGCAATGATACGTTGCGCCAGAGCATCTTCTTCATGCTGCCACTGCGTCACAAAGGCGTCGGGGTCGCTCTCATACGCCAGACGACGCTCGATGACCTCCACCCGCCCGGCAATATCGGTCAGACCGCTGATTTCGACCACCAATCCGAAACGGTCGAGCAACTGCGGGCGCAATTCCCCCTCTTCGGGGTTCATGGTGCCAACCAGAATGAAGCGCGCCGGATGCGAGACGCTGATGCCCTCGCGTTCGACCGTGTTGACCCCCATTGCAGCAGCATCGAGCAACACATCGACCAGGTGATCATCGAGCAGATTCACTTCGTCCACATACAGCAGCCCGCGATTCGCCTGTGCGAGCAATCCTGGTTCAAAACGACGCTGCCCTTCCGTCAACGCATGCTCAAGGTCGAGCGAACCAACCACGCGATCTTCCGATGCGGCGACCGGCAACTCAACCAGGCGCGTTGGACGTTCTTCAACCGGCAACTCCTCGCCACGGCGCAATCGCGCACTACACGTCTCACACATCATTGCCGGGCGATCCGGAGGACAACTGTACGGACAATCGGCAACGACAGTAATGTGCGGCAGGAGGCGGGCAAGCCCGCGCACTGCGGTCGATTTCGCAGTGCCCTTTTCACCACGGATCAAAACGCCGCCGATCCGCGGGTTGATCGCATTCAAGATGAGCGCGCGTTTGAGACGTTCCTGACCGACCAGCGCGCTGAACGGGTAGATTGGACGCTCTGATGGCATTCGATATGCGTATCGCTTGCGCAACACAATGCGCTTGCGGTCGCTATCGACCGAAGCGCGGTGTCTGCGTTTGTTCTTCTAACGAGCGCACGACCAGTGGCAAGTAACGATCTGTTCGTGTACCGGACGCGGTCATTGTCGCACAAACAACCATAAAAGTCAAACCGTCCAAACCATCTTTTCACCCATCTCTTGCGCGTGATGCACCGCGCATGATTGTGGTATAATGCTCATTCAGCGCAGCATCGGCGCTTACGTCGGGCTGCGCATTGCGTGTTTCGATCTCAAACAGTCAGGATCGACGGCATGATGGATGGAAAGAACATCATCTACGGGGAAACCGCGATGGACAAACTGGCGCAGCAGGTGCGCGCCACCGGGCAACCGCAAGACCTGCAAAGCCTGACGGAACGTTATCTTGAGATTCTGCGCGAGCTGGTGCTCGCAGGAGAACAACAGGCATGATCGAGCGTCCGACGTTTACCGGCAACGAAGAGCAGCGATCGCTGGCAGAAGAGATCTTTCACCTGATGACGGCGCAGGGGCGGCTGTTCGCGCTCGATACGCCTATTCATCAGACGTTGCGCAACCTGGCGGACTTCTATGCTCGACAGCGTCAGATCGACCCTGATGAAGCGGCGCGCCTGATCGACGAGGCGCTGCGCGTGAACAGTCAGGTGTTCACGCGCCAGGAAAACAACGGCGATGTCATGTTCATAACGTCGCGGCGCGGACGCTATGTCCCTCCGCAGGTCGATACCGTTCACACATTCAAGCAACGCCTGCACGAGCCAGAGAACCCGCTTCCTGTGGACGATATCAGCGTCGTGGTGACAACGACGCGCCCTGCGCTGACGACGGTCGAGCCGGTGTTCATCTCTGAGTACTGGCAGCAACAGGCCGGGTTGATCCCGGTGACCGTCGAGGCGCCTGTCGAAACTCCGGCTACAGCCGTCGATGAGACGCCGCAGGTGGAAGAACCGGTCGCATCGGGGCCCGTCGCCGAGGAAGAGCAGGTTGTCGCTCCGCCAGTTGTTCCGCCAACCGGGCCCGCACAGGTCAACACGGTGATCGTCCTGCCGAATGGTCTGCAGATCGATCTGCGCCGTCCGGTCGAAGAGTTGATGGCGCAACACGGTCAAACGCTCATGTCGCAGTTGCGCGCTGCAATTGAAAACGATCCGCTCCGCCGGTTGGTGCTGTTCGGCAATCAGGCCTTCCCCGAAGCGGCGCTGGTCAGTTTCGGCAAAAATGACCTGCGGCGGATCAGCGACTATATCAAGGAAGTGGGTGAGCCGCTCCTCGATACGCAGATCATTGCCGACATCTTCTACCACAATCCGCGCCAGAGCGATTACGAAATCTTCCGCTTCGCGCTCAACTATCGTTTGAGCCGCGAAAAGGATTTCGAGTTCGTCGGTGTGGAAGGCGCGCGCCTCTGGTCGGTGCGAAACCTGCCCGCTATCGGCACCAGGCGCGTCAAAGCGAGCGAGATGGGGCAACTCGCCGGTTATATCGAAGAAGGGTTCGATGATAGCCTGGCAGAACAGAGCGTCGAGGCGATCCGCAAGACCGGGCAGGTCAACCACGTCTTGACATTCTTTGAGTGGGAGTACGGCATCCTGCCGCTGACCCGCGCGCTGTCGGCGCTTCTGCCGCAACCGCTGCTCGCCGATCAACGCAGCGCCGTGTTGCGCTTCGAGATGCCGCAGCACTATGTGAGCGCGCTGGTCGAACTGCGCTATCCGACCGGGAACCGCGGCGGATGGTTGCAGGGGCTTGAGACGCTGTTCCACGATTACCTGGTTCCCGGCGCGCTTATCACGCTGATGCGCACCGATGATCCACGCACGTTCGCCATCACCTACGAAGAACAGGCGGAAACGCAGGATCGCCTGCTGGTGCTCGACGAAACCAAGAAGACACCGAAATTCACGTTCGCCAATATCTCGTTCGCCTGCGTCGTCGATACCGATATGCTGGTGAACCAGCAACAGTACGGGCGACTGCGCAATCTCAAAGCCTTCCCGATAAATGAACGACGCAAAGCCGATCTGATGCTCGAACATGTCTTCGAGGTGATCGGCACGCCGGTCGGCACGCGCACCGAGCCACAGTATGCAGCGCCCTTCGATACCCTGTTCGTTGCGATGAATGTGCTGCGCCCGGTGTCGCGCGAGTATCTGACCCACCTCCTGACCGATGGCGACAACTTCACTCCCGATGAGGGTCGTCCGGGATGGTGGCGCTACGCGCCGCCGCCGTCACAGGCGGAGGAAGAAGAGGACGACGAGACGGACGAAGAGGATTTCGACGACGAGGAGTGAGAGACGATAACGATGGATCTTGCTGCTCACCTGCGCGCCCTCGCGGCGCGCGAGCATCTTTCGATGCGTGAATTGCGTCCGCTCTCCGGGCTTGCTCCCGAAGACCACAATGCGCTGTGGGAAACATGGCAACGCATCCCCGTCGGGCGCCGCATGGAAATTGCGCGGGCGATGGTCGAACTCGCTGAGGATAACATTGACCTCGATTTCACCATGATGTTTCAGTGGTTGCTCGATGATGCCGACTCAGGGGTTCGCGCCAGCGCTGTTGAAGGGTTGTGGGAGTGTACGGGATTGCCCATTATGCGACGCTTGCTGGCGCTCCTGCACGACCCTGCCGATCAGGTGCGCGCCGCCGCAGCCATGGCGCTTGGTCGCTTCGCCTATATGGCGGAGATCGATGAACTCGATGAGGAATACGGGCGACAGGTGCACGATGCGTTGCTGACGCTCATTCACGATTCGTCGCAACCGGCGGAAGTGCGCCGTCGCGCCATCGAGAGCGCTGGCTATTTTGCTGCCAGCGACGATGTGCAGCAACAGATTGAACTGGCATATGCCAGTCATGATCAGTTGATGCGCGAAAGCGCGCTGGTGGCCATGGGGCGTTCGATGTTGCCACGCTGGCTGCCTATCGTCAGCCGCGAACTTGAGAGTCCGTCCCCGGCGCTTCGCTACGAAGCGGCGCGCGCCGCTGGCGAAATGGCGGATATCGCGCGCTCGCTGGTGGCGCGTGTCGTGCGCCTGTGCAGCGATGCCGATACCGAGGTGGCGCTGGCAGCGATCTGGGCGCTCGGTCAGATCGGCGGCGAAACGGCGCGGCGCACCCTGCAACATATCAGCGGCAGCGAAGACGAAGCGCGCAGTCAGGCCGCCGCCGAGGCGCTCGACGAACTGACGCTCGAAGAGGGCTTCTTCGATGGCGACTGGCGGAACAACTAGAACCAGATGAACACCCGTCCAACCGATCTTGTGAACCGCGTTGATCTGACGCGCTACACCCGGGTGTACCTCTCGCCACATCTCGATGATGCGGCACTCTCATGCGGCGGAATGATCGCTGCATCACCGGACGATGCATTGGTCATCACGCTCTGCACGGCAGTGCCTTCCGCTACGACCTTCAATGCGGTGGCGGTCGAGTTTCACGCTGAGTGGGGGCTGGCGCCCGATGAGGTGCTGCACGTCCGGCGCGCGGAAGATGCTGAGGCGATGACCATCCTTGGCGTCGATTATGTCTATGCCGACTGGCTCGACGCTATCTACCGTGTGCCCGAAGCGTACCATAGTCGCGCGACACTCTATCGTCATCCGGAGTCCGATGACCCGTTGTTGCCGCAGGTGCGCGACCTGCTTGCCCTGCTGATTGCGCATGCGCCACAGGCGACGATCTATGCGCCGCTTGGCGTCGGTCACCACGTCGATCACCTGGCGGTCTTCGAGTGCGCGGTCGCCTGCCCGCCTGATCGCCTTGCGTTCTACGAAGATATTAACTACGCGCTGTTGCCTGGGGCTGTTGAACAGCGGTTGGCGGAGATCGGACCGACCCTTGTCGCCGAATACCTGGCGTTTGGTGCGGCCTCATTACGGAAGAAAATTGCGGCAATCGCCGCCTATCGCAGCCAGATGGAGGCGCTGTTCGGAGGAACCGCAGCAATGGAAGCGGCAATCGCTGCATACCACGCGACGCTGGCGCAGGAACGCGATGGGTATGCTGAACGCATATGGCGGATTGCGTGATCGAGCGACATCCAGATAATGCAACGTCCGTCGTTCGAGCGACCGTTGTCACTCCTGATCGGGCAGCCTGGGATGCTTTCGTGGCGGCGCATCCCGACGGTCATCTGCTGCAGTCGTCGCGGTGGGGAGCGCTCAAAGGTCGGTTTGGCTGGAAACCGCACCTGCGCGCAGTCGTTGCTGGCGAAACTTTTCAGGCTGGCGCGCTGGCGCTGGAAAAACGACGGTTCGGCTTGAGCGCATTATACGTCCCGCGCGGTCCGCTCTTCAGCGGCGACCCGTCCATCGATGCGCTGCTGCTCGACGATCTGATCCGGTTAGGACGGCGTCGCCGCGCGGTCTTCGTGCGCATCGAGCCAGACATTACGGAACAGGACCCGCGTGCTGCCACGCTGCATTCCTTCCTGCTAGCCCGTGCGCTGCAACCGACGCCTCCCATTCAACCGCGCAGCACTATCCATCTCGACCTGACGCCGGAACCTGAACGTCTCCTGGCGGGAATGAGCAAAGGGCATCGCGCTGACATCAAACGCGCACTGCGCGAAGGGGTCGAGGTGCGTGAAGGCGACCCATCTGCTGATCTCGATGCGTTCTATGCCATCATGCAGGCAACGAGCGCACGCGCCGGGTTTGCCATTCACTCGCACGCCTACTATGCGGCTGTCCTGGAACTCTTTGGCGATGCGGCGCGCTTATGGCTGGCAGAATATCGCGGCGCGCCGGTGGCGACTGCGATGACGGCGGTATGGGGCGCGATGGCGATCTACCTGTACAGCGGTTCAACGGCCGAAGGATTACAATGCGGCGCCCAGCATGCCATTCAGTGGCGCGCGATCCAGTGGGCGCGCGCGCGCGGCGCTGTACGCTACGATTTCTGGGGCATCCCCGACGCGCTTGGGCAGGCAGCCGCAGTCGCCGACCCCGCCGCGCGCGCGCGCCTCGAAGCAGCAGCGCAGCACGACCCATTGTACGGCGTCTATCGCTTCAAAAAGGGATTTGGCGGCATCACAACCCGCTACCTGCCAGCATACGATCAGATAGGCATGCCGCTGCTGTACGCGCTCTGGCGACAGCGCGTCATAGGGTAAGGACAATGGAACCGGACGAAAACCTGACACTTGATGAGGCGCGCCGTTTGATCGCCTATTTGCAATCCGAACTGGAACGACAGCGCGCCCTGAATGCTGAGATGCGTCGCGCCGTCGCCGATATGGCGCGTGCGTTTCAGGAATCGCTGGCACGCTCACACCAGGCGGCGATAGACGGCGACCTGGAACGGGTACGGCAGATCGTTATCGAGAACCGGCGTGTATGGCAGGATTGGTTGCGTCAGATCATCGAAGCGGCAGGGAGGAAGCAATGATACGGGCAGTCATTTTCGACATGGGTGGAACACTGCTGCGATACCCACGCCCCGGAAACGGCGCCTGGCGCGAGTTCGAGGAACGCGGCATTCGCGGACTGTACCGCTACCTGGTAGCGCAGGGACATCCGATCGCCGACGGAGAAGAAGCGTTCGTGGCGCGTATGTTCGAGCGCCTGGCGCAGGGATGGGAACGGGCGACCGGCGGACATATCAACCTGCGCGCGGTTGACTGGATTGCGGCCGGAGCGGCCGATCACGACCTGGATCTTCCGGAGAGCACACTGATCGAGGCAGTCCACCACTATGCCCGCCCCTTACGCGATGGCGTCTCCGCTATGCCCGGGGCGGCAATGGCGCTGGCGGAGTTGCGCGCGCGCGGTATTCATACCGGTCTGATCTCCAACACCATCTGGCCCGGTGACCTGCACCGCGAAGACCTGATGGCGCTGGGGCTGTGGTCATCCATCGAGTACGCCGTTTTTTCGGGCGACCTGGGCATCTGGAAGCCCCGCCCCCAGATTTTCCTCCATGTCCTCGAACATTTCGGCGTCAGTCCGGCAGAAGCCATCTTCGTCGGCGATAGCCCCAAAGAAGACATTCGCGGCGCACAACAGGCAGGTATGCGCGCCTTCTGGGTGCGCAGTCCCGAATTTCCGCTCCCGCCAGACATTTATCCCGATGCCATTATCGAGAATCCCGGTGAAGTCGTGCCGCTACTCGAAGCCTCTGGTCAACTTCCGCCGCGCTCATGGGACACAGCATCTTGAACGTCAACAACGTCGCGCGTCTGTAGATCAACTGGTCAACTTCCGCCGCGCTCATGGGACACAGCATCCTTCAAAAAACGCTGCACGGAGTCGAGATACGCAACAAACCCTTCCCGGCGCACCTGATGTCCCACACCAGGGATGCGCACGACCTGCGCATCAGAACGCACCTGCCGGACGATCTGTTCGGCGCCGGGGTCAAAAAGCGCCCCCCGTTCTGGTTCACCGGTCAGGATCAGCAGCGGACAGTCGATCCGGCGCACATCTTCGGGCCACAACCGCACAAACGATGGAAGAACATCGAGCGCATCGGGGTTGACAGCTTTCTTCGACTCCATCCACAGCGCGTAGTCTTCGTCGCTCCACCCCGGCGACTCGGCGCGACACCGCGCCAGCAGCGCTGCATCGTCCATCGTTTTCATCGCCAGCAGGTCTTCTCGCCACATGGCGCGTGTCGTCGCCACGTCCGGCATATCGGCAGGCAATGCGCTGCGCCAGGGCGGGTCTTCCAGAATGACGCAGCGGAACATGCCGGGATGGGTTGCTGCGGCAATCGCCGCTGTCGATGCGCCCATCGAATGCCCGATCACTGCCGGTCGCATCAATCCCAGGGCTTCGACCAGCGCAGCCAGATCGGCGGCAAGCAGGTCGAGGTGATAGCCGTTGGGCGAAGGATCGGACAACCCATGCCCGCGCGCATCATAGGCAATCACATCGTACTCGCCAGCCAGCGCGCGCGCCAGCGGCGCCCAGTAGCGCGCATGGTCGGTCAAGCCGTGCACCAGCACGACTGCGGGACCATGCCCGCCACGGTAGAGATGCAACCGTACATCGCTGAGGTGGAGATCATGCGAGGTGAAGTGTTCCATCGTGATACGTCCTCTGTTGCACAATACGCCTGCCACACCTGTGTTCTATCGAGAGCCTGCGCCGATACCCGACGCGCAGCGTTCACCCTTCGCCCCGTAACGTATTCCGCTGCAACACAACATAGCCGACCACCAGAATGCCGGCGAATGCGAACCACTGAATGGCATATCCCAGGTGCGGTCCCTGGTCGAGTTCAGGCAGCGCAACCGGCTGCGGCAACGTCGGTTCTGCGCCGGGGATCGGCTGCACCTCAATGAACAGCGGCAGCAGCGGATAGGGCGTCTGTTCCTGAATCCGCGCCACATCGACGCGAAACCAGGCATCGAGGCGTGGTCGCTCCGGACTCAACGGCGGATCCTGCGGTCCGCCAACATACGTTTCAGGCTGTCGGGCAATGCCGGTCACGAGCATCTCGCCAGCAGGGGGAGCAAATTTGCGCCGCGCCTCTGGAGACGCTTCGGTCAACGGAATCCATCCCCGATCAACGAGCACCGCTTCATTTCGACCACTCAGGCGCAGCGGCGTGATCACGTGATAGCCGGTCACCCCATTGAGCGAACGGTTTCGTAGCAGCACCTCGTGCAGCGGGTCGAACGCGCCGCGCGCAGTAACGGGGCGATAGTCGAGCGACTGAAGATCGTCCACCGTTTCCAGCGCTACCGGGGATTGCGCCAGCCCTGCAGCAATACGCGCATTCAATGCAGCACGCTGATAGTGACGGTCAAGTTGCCACATCCCCAATCCACACAGCGCCACCGCGCCGATCAGAACCAGGAAGGTGGCAATCAGACGCTTGCCGGTGAGGATATATCGCACCATAGGTCAGGTTACAGGCAAGGGTGCTGCTGAAGAATGACATTCGATCAGGATTTACAGCATTTCTCAGATACGTTGACCATCGTTCACCTCTGTTGTGTCGCACGAGACATCCGCTTCCAGCGGAGTGTAGACCGAAATTCATTTCGGTCACCGCGTGCGGCGCACGATCGTGGTGGCGGTTATCGATGGAATGTTCAATTTGTGAGAACTGCCATAGTATAGCAGTGGCACAGTGAACAATTCACCATGCCACCAGTCAGCGCACCACACGATGCACAACTATTTATTTACCCGCCCACCGGCTCGACCGGCTTCTTCATCTCCAGATCGAGCGTCTCGCGTCGCGTGAAGGTCAACGCATCGGTCTGCGGATCGACATCGACGAGGATAGTATCGCCGGGTTTGAACAAACCGCGCAGCAGGTTGCGCGACAGCGGCGTTTCGACCAGGCGTTGCACCGTGCGACGGAGCGGGCGCGCCCCGTAAGCCGGGTTGTACCCTTCGCGCACCAGCAACTTCTTCGCTGTCGGGGTCAGTTCAAGCGTCAACCCCTGCTCACGCAGACGCTCATCGACCTCGCGCACCAGCAGATCGACGATCTGCATCAACTCCTGTTCGGTGAGAGCGTGGAAGACGATAATCTCGTCGATACGGTTGAGGAACTCGGGGCGGAACGCCTGTCGCAGCGCCTCAAACACCCGCTCGCGCGCGGCCTCCTCGGCATTTCGGTCGTGGGTGCGCACCAGACCGAGGCTCTGCTGACGTACGTGTTCCGTGCCGACATTCGAGGTCATGATGATGACCGTATTGCGGAAATCAACCGTATGCCCCTGCGCATCGGTCAGGCGACCATCGTCGAGCAGTTGCAGCAACGTATTGAACACATCGGGATGCGCTTTTTCAATCTCGTCGAACAGCACCACCTGATAGGGGCGGCGGCGAATACTTTCGGTCAACTGACCCGCCTCTTCGTACCCGACATAGCCGGGCGGCGCGCCGATCAAACGCGACACGGTGTGCCGTTCCTGGAACTCCGACATATCGACGCGCGTCATTGCGTCTTCGCTGTCGAAGAGGAACTCGGCGAGCGCTTTGGCGAGTTCTGTCTTACCGACGCCGGTTGGACCGACGAAGATAAAACTGCCGATCGGGCGCCGCGGGTCCTTCAGACCGCTGCGAGCGCGCCGAATCGCATCGGAAAGCGCAACAATCGCCTCATGCTGACCGATCACCCGTTCGTGGAGGCGCGCCTCCATGTCGATCAACTTCTCGCGCTCGGTCTCCAGCATGCGATTGACCGGAATGCCCGTCCAGGTCGAGACGATGGCGGCGACATCTTCCTCATCGACCACCTCATCGAGGTTCGAACTCTTGAGCCATTCGCTGCGCGCGTGCTCGAACTCGGTTTCGAGTTGCAGATAGCGTGCCCGCAACATGGCAGCGCGTTCATACTCACGGCGCGCGCCCGCCTCCTCCTCTTCACGACGCAGACGGTTCAGTTCGGCTTCCTGTTCGCGCAGCGCCTTGGGCATGGAATAAATGTCGATGCGCAATTTGGCAGACGCCTCATCGATCAGATCAATCGCCTTGTCGGGCAGGAAACGATCGGTAATGTAGCGACTCGACAGGCGCGCCGCAGCCTGCAACGCCTCATCGCTGATCGTCAGTTGATGGTGCTCCTCGTAGCGTTTGCGCAGACCGCGCAGCATCTCGACGGTTGTTTCAACGTCAGGTTCTTCCACGAACACCGGACTGAAGCGCCGTTCAAGCGCCGCATCCTTTTCAACGTGCTTGCGATACTCATCGATGGTGGTTGCGCCGATCACCTGAACTTCGCCACGTGAGAGCGCCGGCTTCAGCATATTCGAGGCATCGATCGATCCGACCGCAGCGCCAGCGCCGACCACGGTGTGCAGTTCATCGATGAACAGGATGATCTGTCCCTCACTGCTGCGCACCTCGTCCATCACCGCTTTCAGGCGCTCCTCAAACTCGCCGCGGAACTTCGAGCCGGCAACCATCCCCGCCAGATCGAGCGCCAGCAACCTGCGGTTCTTCAACGGCAGCGGCACGTCGCCGCTGGCGATACGCTGCGCCAGACCCTCAGCGATCGCTGTTTTGCCGACGCCGGTTTCGCCGACGAGGACAGGATTATTCTTCGTGCGACGGCAGAGAATGCGGATAACGCGCGTGATTTCGGCATCGCGACCGATCACCGGATCGAGTTTTCCCTGCGCCGCGAGGTCGGTCAGGTCGATGGAATATTTCGAGAGCGCCTCGTAGCGCGCTTCGGCGCCGGGATTATCGGCGCGCTGATGCCCGCGAATATCCATCAGCGCCTGATAGATGCGCTCCTGATCGATGCCGAAACTGTTCAGAATGCGCGATGACGCTCCTTCGCGCTCGCCGCTGATCGCAATCAGCAGATGTTCAATGCCGACGTACTGATCATTCAGGCGATTGGCTTCTTCCTCGGCGCGCTTGACCAGGCGTTGCGTGCGCGGCGTAATGTACACCTGATTGCCATACCCGTATTGACCGTACACTTTGGGCGATTTTTCAAGCTCGTGCTCGACGCGCCGCGCGACCATGTCGGCATCCACGCCAAGCCGCGCGATTGCACGCGCGGTCAGCCCATCGCGCTGCCGCAACATCGCCAGGAAAATATGCTCAACGTCCAGCTGGGTGTGGTGCTGGTCGTGCATGATTTCCTGCGCATCCTGAAACGCTTCCTGCGCCTTCTCGGTAAACCGTTCGAGTCTCATGTGCTCTGTCCTCGGGGAATGCTTCCTCTGGCAAATGCCATTGCCTGTTAAGTATAGCACAGAGACTTATTATCTGCTGATGGTTATGCACGGCAACAGTCCCGGCTTTGGTGAAGCCGATAAGTTTTCAGAAATTCGTCAGGACGGCGCGTGCCTTATGCAGGCTCATGGTTGTTGAGCAATTACTCCGCTCTCGCCCGCGCAGGCGGGCTTTGCCTCATCTGGACGAGGGCTTATGGTCTTTGAGTAAATAATCTGCCATAGCCCGCGCAGGCGGGCTTCGCCTCGTCTGGACGAGGGCTTATGGTCTTTGAGTAAATAATCTACCATAGCCCGCGCAGGCGGGCTTCGCCTTGGCTAGCCGAGGGCTTCAGCCCCACGGCTAGCGCGGCATAGCGGAATAAATTCTCAATCTTCATTAGCCCGACGGCTCGTGCGGTAGAGCGAATTTAGAGCAGTTCTCACAAAGGTTGAACCTGTTGGACAGGGTTGAACACTCCTCGAAATCGCGCTCCCACGCGGCGACCGAAATGAATTTCGGTCTACCTTCCACGGCTGAACCTGATGGACAGGGTTGAACACTCCTCGAAATCGCGCTCCCACGCGGCGACCGAAATGAATTTCGGTCTACACTCCGCCGGAAGCGGGCGTCTCGTGCGACACGGCAGACCCGGACGAGGGTCAACGTATTTGAGAACTGCTATAGTGCTCAATCTTCATCAGCCCCACGGCGCGAGGCGCATACCGGTTTATATTCTCAATCTCCATCAGCTCCACGGCCAGTTCGCTACACCGGACTTAATGCTCCAATCTTCATCAGCCCACACTCACCGTGATCCTGGAAGCATTCCATCCCAGAATCGGCTACATGATGGGCCGATTCTCCTGTTTATTCACCGGTGACCGTAGACACTCCGCTTCAACGTGCGGTTAGCACTATGACGTCGGCGCACCGCACCTCGCATGCACCAATGTATCCAACGACCCGGAAAGCATTCTTGTTCACATAAGGAGTACGACAATGCTAGTACTGTCAATTCTCGGCGTTATCGCGTGCATTCTTTTTGTCATTGCAATTATTCTGCTGATTGTATTCCTTATTCTGAAATTTGCGGCGCACCTGGATGAAAGATTTTATTATAATTTTTTCAGAACCTCTCTTGTTATGCTGGCAGCCGTTCTGCTTGTTGTTGGCGGATCATACTGGTACGACGAGGCAACGAAAAGTGGGGGAGATATGCTGAACGGGCTGATTTTGATGATGACAGGTGGGATCATCTTCGTTGGACTGATAGCATACACCATCTGGAAAACCAACCTGTTCTACGCCATACTCATAACGCTGGTACAGATTGGAGTTGCTGCGCTTCTCGCTTTCTTCGGGATGATTGCGCTCATTATCGCGGCAGGATTGCTCTTTCTTTACATCCTGTTTGAACTGGGAAGCACCCAAACCGTCTACGTGGTCAATGAAGATTGACCCGGTTAAGCACAAAGGCGACGCTTCTGGCGCCAGAAGCATCGCCCGATGGCTCCCCGGTTTTCCTTAGCCTTATGATGAACTCGTCACGATATACGGCGCAATCGCCTTGGCAAGGTTGGCGGTCGGCATCGTCTGCAACCAGACACGTCCCGGTCCGCGCAGCGTCGTCAGGAACAACCCTTCGCCGCCCAGCAGAATGTTCTTGAACCCCTTCACCATCTCGATGTCGAACTCCACCGTCGGCTCG
>Ga0209018_1001876_pt1 | contig 15997 bp, 13 predicted proteins | sample YNPBryBLVA2012_FD_185814 | JGI IMG/M metagenome (GOLD analysis project Ga0209018, IMG submission 185814) | Anoxygenic and chlorotrophic microbial mat microbial communities from Yellowstone National Park, USA - YNP Bryant BLVA 2012 (SPAdes)... ...
AACGTGAAACGTGATGCGTGAAACGTGAAACGTGATGCGTGAAACGTGAAACGTGATGCGTGAAACGTGAAACGTGATGCGTGAAACGTGATGCGTGAAACGTGAAACGTGATGCGTGAAACGTGAAACGTGAAACGTGATGCGTGAAACGTGAAACGTGTTGCGTGAAACGTGAAACGTGTTGCGTGAAACGTGAAACGTGATGCGTGAAACGTGAAACGTGAAACGTGATGCGTGAAACGTGAAACGTGTTGCGTGAAACGTGAAACGTGATGCGTGAAACGTGAAACGTGTTGCGTGAAACGTGAAACGTGATGCGTGAAACGTGAAACGTGTTGCGTGTTCCGTCTCGCCTTACGCTTCATGTTTCACGCTTCACGCTTCACGCCTCACGCTTCACGCTTCACGCCTCACGCCTCACGTTTCCCGTTTGACGCTTCACGCCTCACGCCTCACGCTTCACGTTTCACGTTTCACGTTTCACGTTTCACGCAACACCATGCACGAACTCTCCGTCACCCAATCTATGCTCGACATCGCCCTGGCGCACGCGCAGCGGGCGGGGGCCAGCCGCATCCGCCGCATTGACGTGGTGGTCGGCGAGCTCTCCGGCATCGTCGGCGAGTCGGTGCAGTTCTACTTCGACTTCCTCAGCAAGGGCACGCCGGCTGAGGGGGCGACGCTGGCCTTCCGCCACGTCCCGGCGCAGTTCCGCTGCCGGGCCTGCGGAGCGACATACCGCGCCGAGGGCAGCGACTGGGCCTGTCCCGCCTGCGGGCAATTGCAGCCGGAGGTCGTCGGCGGACGGGAATTGCTCGTGGAAAGCATCGAGGTGGAGTGATGGGGCCGTTGGCGGTGAGCGGTCTGATCCTGGCCGGCGGGGCCAGCCGGCGGATGGGGCGCGATAAGGCCTTCCTGGAGCTGGACGGACGGCCGCTGATCGGTATCGTCATCGAGCGGATGGCCGGGGTCTGCGCCGAGGTGCTGGTGGTGGCCGGCGACACGCGGCCCTACGCCGGCCTGGGCGTCCCGCTGGTGACGGATCGCTTCCCCGGCGTGGGGGTGCTGGGCGGACTGCACGCCGGGCTGGCGGCCGCCGCGCACGACCTGGCCCTGGTCGTCGGCTGCGACATGCCCTTCCTGAACCCGGCCCTGCTGCGGGCGTTCGCCGGTTGGGCGGAAGGGTTCGACGTGGCCGCGCTGCGCCAGGGGGAGCAGGTCGAGACCCTCCACGCCGCCTACCGGCGCGCCTGTCTGCCGGCGATCGAGGCGGCGATCCGCGCCGGCGAACGGCGCATCGTCTCGTTCTTTCCCCAGGTGCGGGTGCGTTACGTGGAGGTAGAGGAAGTGACGCCGTTCGACTCCACCGGGCGCTCGTTTCGCAACGTCAACACGCCGCAGGAGTGGGAGGCAGCGCGGGCGCAGTGGGCGGGAGAGGGATGAGCGAGCCAGAGCGGGCCGCCCGGCGCATCCACATCACCGGCGTCGTCCAGGGGGTGGGCTTTCGCCCCTTCGTCTACAACCTGGCCACTGCGCTGGGGCTATCCGGTTGGGTGCGCAACAGTTCCGCCGGCGTGGAGATCGAGGCCGCCGGCCCGGCAGAGGTCCTGGACGAGTTCACCCGCCGCCTGCGCGCCGACGCCCCGCCGCTGGCGCGCATCGAGCACATCGCCGTCACCGACATTCCAACCTCCAACCTCCAACTTTCAACCTCCAACTTCCACATCCGCCACTCCGAATCTCGCCCCGGCGAGTTCCAACCCATCTCGCCCGACGTAGCCATCTGCCCCGACTGCCTGCGCGAGCTGTTCGACCCGGCCGACCGTCGCTACCGCTACCCGTTCATCAACTGCACGAACTGCGGCCCGCGCTTCACCATCATCCGCGACATCCCCTACGACCGGCCCAACACGACCATGGCCCCGTTCCTGATGTGCCCCGACTGCCAGGCCGAGTACGACGACCCGCGGAACCGCCGCTTCCACGCCCAACCGAACGCCTGCCCGGTGTGTGGGCCGAGGGTGTGGCTGGTGCAGGTCCCGGCATGTGGACAGACCGCGGACCACGGACTTCGGACTTCGGACTTCGGACCGCAGACGGTGGACGACGAGCGATACGCGATACGCGATACGCAATCGGCGATTCAAGCCGCACGGAACCTGCTGGCGGGTGGTGCGATCCTGGCCGTGAAGGGGCTGGGCGGCTTCCACCTGGCCTGCGACGCGACGAACGACGCGGCGGTGGCCCGTCTGCGCGAGCGCAAGGGCCGGGTGGACAAGCCCTTCGCCATCATGTCCTTCGATCTGGCGACGGTGGAGCGGTACTGCGAGGCGGACGACGCCGAGCGCGCGCTGCTCATCGCCCACCAGCGGCCCATTGTCCTGCTGCGCCAGCGACCTGAGTGTTCCATCTCGCCCCTCGTCGCCCCGGGCAACCGCCACCTGGGGGTCATGCTCCCCTACACCCCGCTGCACTATCTGCTGCTGGAGCCCATGGACGGGTTTCCCGTCGCGCTGGTGATGACCTCCGGCAACTTCTCCGAGGAGCCGATCGCCACCGGTAACGACGAGGCGCTGGAGCGGCTGGGCAGCCTGGCGGATGCCTTTCTGCTCCACGATCGGGAGATCCACGCCCGCTGCGACGACAGCGTCACGCGGGTCTTGGGCGGGGTCGAGCTGCCGATCCGTCGCTCACGCGGCTACGCGCCGTACCCGGTGCACCTGCCCTTCCCCGTGCGCCAGGTGCTGGCAGTGGGCGCGGAGCTGAAGAACACCTTCTGCCTCACCCGCGACCGCTACGCTTTCCTCAGCCAGCACATCGGCGACATGGAGAACTACGAGACACTGCGCTTCTTCGAGCAGATGGTCGAGCAGCTCCAGCGCACCTTCCGCATCCGGCCGGAGGTCGTCGCCCACGACATGCATCCCGCCTACCTTTCAACCCGCTATGTCCGGGAGCGATACGCGATATGCGACACGCGATACGCGGTGCAGCACCATCACGCCCACATCGCCGCCTGCATGGCAGAGAACGGGCTGACGGGGGAGCGGCCGGTCATCGGCGTGGCCTTCGACGGCAGCGGCTATGGGACGGACGGAGCGATCTGGGGCGGGGAGTTCCTGCTGGCCGACTATCGCTCGTTTCGCCGCGCGGCGCACCTGCAATACGTACCCCTGCCCGGCGGCGATGCGGCCATCCGTCGCCCCTACCGCACTGCCCTGGCCCACCTGTGGGCGGCGGGGATCGCCTGGGACGATGACCTGCCGCCGGTGGTCGTGGCTTCTGCATCCGAGCGCGTGGTCCTGCTGAAGCAATTGGAACGGGGAGTGAACGTCATGCCCACGTCAAGCATCGGCCGGTTATTCGACGCCGTGGCGGCGCTGGCCGGAGTGCGCCAGGCGATCAACTACGAGGCCCAGGCGGCCATCGAGCTGGAGAACTTGGTTGCACCCGCTGAGGACGGCGCCTATCCGTTCGCTCTCGCACCCGACGCACCACGCACCACGGAACACGCAACACGCAACACGCACCACGCAATCCGTGTGGACCCCGCGCCATGTCTTCGCGCCGTCGTGGCCGACATGCGGGCAGGGACGCCGGCCGGCGTCATCGCTGCGCGCTTCCATAACGGCTTGGCGGCGATGGTGCGCGACGTCTGTCGGCGGCTACGTCAGGAGAGCGGGTTGAACGAGGTGGCGCTCTCCGGCGGCGTATTCCAGAACGTCACCTTGCTGGGCCGGGTCGTGCCGCTGTTGCAGGAGGCCGGCTTCGCCGTCTACACCCACCGCCTGGTGCCGTCCAACGACGGCGGTATCGCCCTCGGCCAGGCCGTCATCGCCGGTTGCTCGTAGGGGCGGGCCTCCGTGCCCGCCCGCGGGCGACCACGGAGGGTCGCCCCTACGGGCATTTTGGCCGAGCCCGCGGGCCTCCGTGCCCGCCCGCGGGCGACCACGGAGGGTCGCCCCTACGGGCATTTTGGCCGAGATGTGCTATAATACCGGTGAAATCGTTGGTGTGTCCGCGAAAGGGACGAGGGCAATCTCTCTTGGGGAACCTGAAGCCGGGCGGGAAGGACAGGTTCGCATGGCAGAGACCCCTTTACAGCGAAAGATGGAGGCTGTCCGGCAGGCGCTGGCCGACCTGCAGCAGCGGGCCACCGATCTTGTTGCCGATGATGTCCTGCGGGACGATCTCCTGGCGATCCTGAGCGATCTGTGCACCGTGCGGGAGGAGCTGCAGCGCCAATGGGAGCAAATGGCGGCGATCCGCCGGCACGCCGAGGTGCGGGACGAGATCGAGCAGCTCTACCGCAGCCTGGTCGAGACTTCCCCCGACGCGATCTTGCTGACCGATCTGGACGGGCATGTGATCATTGGCAACCGGCAGGCGGCGGTTCTCTATGGCCTCGCGAGCGTGGAGGAACTGCTGGGACAGGACGTCTTCGACTTTATCGCCCCCGAAGATCGCCCGCGCGCGGCCGGGGACGCGCGGCGGATCCGGGAAGAGGGCGCGGTGCGCAACGTCGAGTACCGCTTCCTCCGCCACGATGGGTCGCGGTACACCGGTGAGCTGAACGCGTCGCTGGTGCAGGATGCCGAAGGCCGTCCCGCATTCTTCATCGTCGTGGTCCGCGATGTCACCGGCCGCAAGCAGGCCGAGGAGCGGCTGCGCGAGAGCGAGACCCGTTACCGCCTGGTCTCGGAAACGATCTCCGACTACGCCTTCGCAGTGCGCATCGAGGCGGATGGGACGCGGAGGAACGAGTGGCGCACCGGCGCGTTCAGCCGCATCACTGGCTATGACTTCCAGGAGTTGGAAACTCGCGGCGGGGTAGCGGCCATCGTCCATCCCGATGACATGCCGATCTTCGAGTGCCGCTACCAGGCGCTGCTGGCCGGCCACTCGGACGTGAGCGAGTACCGCATCATCACCAAGAGCGGCGAGGTGCGCTGGCTGCGCAGCTACGGCCGGGGCCTGTGGGACGAGACGGAGAAGCGCATCGTGCGCATCATCGGTGGAGCGCAGGATATCACGGAGCGGAAGGAAGCGGAGGAGGCGCTGCGCAGCTTTGCCGAAGAGCTGCGGGCGCGCAACGAGGAATTGGACGCCTTCGCCCATACCGTGGCTCACGATCTCAAAGGGGCGCTGGCCCCGCTCATCGGCTACTCCGAGGCGCTGGAGACCGACCTGGCTTCCATGTCGGATGACGAGGTACGGAAATGCGCTCGTGCGGTCGCCCAGCGCGGGCGCAAGATGAACCGCATCATTGACGAACTGCTGCTGTTGTCCGGCGTGCGCCGGATGAAGGTGGAGACCAGGCCGCTTGATATGGCCGCGATCGTGGCCGAGGCCCAGGCGCGCCTGACCGATCTGATCGAGAAACACGCCGCCGAGATCGTCCTGCCCACTACCTGGCCCACGGCGCTGGGCTATGGCCCGTGGGTGGAAGAGGTGTGGGTCAACTATATCAGCAATGCCATCCGCTACGGCGGTGATCCGCCGCGCATCGAACTGGGCGCGGACGTGCAGGCGGACGGGATGGTCAGTTTCTGGGTGCGCGACAACGGGCGCGGCATTCCGCTAGAGCAGCAGGGACGCCTGTTCGCCCCCTTCTCGCAGCCAGACCGTGTCGGTAGCGGTGGGCACGGCCTGGGGCTGTCCATTGTCCAGCGTATCGTCCAGGCGCTGGGTGGAGAGGTGGGCGTCGAGAGCGAGATCGGCCAGGGCAGCCGGTTCAGCTTCACCCTGCCCTCGGCGCAGGCCTGACACCAGGATACCAATAGGAGGAGCCGTGCGCGAAGAGGGGGCCATTTGTGTGCAGAACCTGCACAAGCGCTTCGGCGACGTCCTGGCCGTGCAGGGGATCAGCTTCGATGTACAACGGGGGGAGATCTTCAGCCTGCTCGGCCCTAACGGCGCCGGCAAGAGCACGACCATCTCCATCCTCTCCTGCCTCCTGACCCCCACCCAGGGGGACGCCCTGGTGATGGGCCACTCCGTTGTCCGCGAACCGAGGAAGGTCAGGGAGGAGATCGGCGTCGTTCCGCAGGAGATCGCCCTCTACGAGGACCTCTCGGCCCGCGAGAACCTGGACTTCTGGGGCAGGATGTACGGCCTGCGTGGTGCGGCGCTGAAGCAGCGCGTGGCAGAGGTCCTGGAGATCATCGGCCTGACCGACCGCCAGAAGGGCCGGGTGGGCAAGTTCTCCGGCGGGATGAAGCGCCGGTTGAATATCGGCATCGCCCTGCTGCACCGTCCGCAGGTCATCATCATGGACGAGCCGACGGTCGGCATCGACCCGCAGACCCGCCGCAATATCCTCGACAGCGTCAAGGAACTGAACCGCAACGGCACGACGACCCTCTACACGACCCACTACATGGAAGAGGCCCAGGAACTCTCCGACCACATTGCCATCATGGACCACGGCAAGATCATCGCCAGCGGTACGCACGAGGAGCTGGTCAGGATCGTGGGAGAGATGGACCGTCTCGATCTGGTGCTCAGCGGCGACGTGGAGCGGGTGCTGGGCGAGTGGCAGGGGATCGCCGGTGTGTGCCAGGCGACAGCGGCAGACGGTAAGCTCACGCTGCTGGTGGATGACAGTAACCTGGTCCTGCCGCGGCTGTTCGAGTCCGCCAACCGGCTGGGCGTGCGCATCACGTCGGTGGAGATCCAGGAGCCGAATCTGGAAGCAGTCTTCCTGCACCTGACGGGAAGGGCATTGCGTGACTGAAATGAAGGTACTGGATATCGCCTGGAAGGACCTGATCCGCTCCTTCCGCAGTCTGTTCTTCCTGTTCTTCGGCCTGGCCGTGCCGCTGTTGATGAGTGGACTGTTCTACCTGGCCTTCGGCGGCATCTCTTCTGACGATGAGGGTTTCGATCTTTCTGTGACCGAAGTGCAGGTGGTGAACCTGGACGAGGAGGGGTTCGGTGGCCAGCTCCTGGTGGGCATTCTGCAGGACGAGTCGTTGGCCGACCTGCTGCACGTGACGGCGGTGGACGACGCGGCCAGCGCCCGCGCAGCGGTGGATCGCCAGGAAGCCGGCGTTGCCGTGATCATCCCCTCCGACTTCACCGCCGCCGTGACCGACCCGCAAGGACAGGCAGCGGTCGAGGTCTACTGCGACCCCACGCTGACCCTCGGACCGGGCATCGTCGCCGGCATTGTCCGCCAGGTGGTGGACGGCTTCGCCGGCAGCCAGATCGCTGTAGGGGTCGCCAGCGAGCGGCTGGGCGCGGCCGGCGTGACGGTGGACGCAACGACGGAGATGGGGATCGCCATGCGGTATGCGGCCTGGGCTTCCGGACAGCACGGGGAGAACTCGCTTCAGGTGCGCGCCCCGGCCAGCGCGCCGGAAACCAGCGCGGCGGTGCGCATCATCGGCCCGATCATGGCTGCCATGATGGTCATGTACGTCTTCTACACCGCAGCCGCCTCGTGCCTGTCGCTGCTGGAGGAACAGGAAAAGGGCACCCTGCCCCGCCTGTTCACCACACCGATCACGCGGGCAGAGGTCCTGGGCGGCCAGTTCATCTCCGCGTTCGTCCTCCTTGTCTTCCAAATTGCCGTGCTGTTGGGGGTTTCGGCCGCTGTCTTTGGCATCCAATGGGGCGCTCCGTTGCCCGTCGCCCTGGTGACGTTGGGCATGATCGTCTGCGCGATCGGCCTGGGTATTCTGATCACGGCGCTGCTGAAGAACACCAGGCAGACCGGCGTCATCTACGGCGGCGTCCTGACCGTGGCCGGGATGCTGGGCATGATCCGGGTCTTCACTGGCAACGTCGCCGGCGCATCCGGCCACGTGTTCGACGTCGTCTCACTGTTCGTGCCGCACGGCTGGGCGGTGCGCGGATGGCTCGCCCTGCAACAGGGTGCCGGCGTGAGCGAGGTGCTGCCGACCGTCGCCGTCATGCTGACCGTGGGCGTGGCGTTCTTCACCTTCGGCGTGGTCAGGATGACCAGACGGCTCGCGTAGAGGAGGCCACCCGTGCGCATACTCGACCTGGCATTCAAGGACCTGCGCCAACTGGTGCGCGATTGGAAGGCAGCAGCCTTCCTGGTCGTCATGCCCATCGTCTTCACCCTCACGTTCGGCTTCGCCTTCGGCGGCTTCGGCGGCGAGGCGGACCCGCGTTTGCCGGTCGGTTTCGCCGACCAGGACGGCGGCGCGCTCAGCCGCAGCCTGCTGGAGATGCTCGACCAGTCGGAGACGATTCATCCGATCGTTCTGGAGGCCGCCGATGCCGACCGCGTGGACGAGCAGGTGCGGGAAGGGGAGTTGGCGGCGGCAGTGATCGTCCCAGCCGGCTACGGCGATAGCCTCCTGGCCGGGGAGCCGGTCGGCCTGACGGTGATCGCGGACGAGGGTTCGACGGGCGGAGTGGCGGCACGCAGCGAGATTCAGGCTGCCGCGTCCCGCCTGGCCGGGGCGGTGCAGGCAGCGCGCCTCGGCGCGCAGACGTTCGAGGAGCGCGTGGGCTTCGCCGACGAGGCCGCCCGCCAGTCATTCGTGGACGCGGCGGTCGCGGAGGCGCTGGCGGCGTGGGCCGACCCGCCGCTGGCGGTGCAGGTGAGGCAGTCGGGAGCCGTTGCCGAAGAGGCGTCGGCGTATGGCGTGGGCGGCTTCGCCCACACCTCACCGTCCATGATGGTCCAGTTCGCCATCGCCGGGCTGACCGGCGCGGGCGAGATCCTGGTGCTGGAGCGCAAGTCGCGCGCCCTGCAGCGGCTGTTGACCACGGCCATCTCCCGCCTGGAGATCGCCGTCGGTCATTACCTGGCGATGGTCATGATGATCCTCACCCAGCTCGTCATCCTGATCGCCTTTGGCCAGCTCGCTCTGCGCCTGGACTATCTGCGCGAACCGCTGGCCGTGCTGTTGATCATGGTCACGATGGCATTGTGGGTGGCCGCCCTGGGCCTGTTGATCGGCCTGATCTCCCGCTCCCAGGAGCACGTCATCATCATGTCGCTGGCGCTGATGTTCGTTCTCAGCGGAATGGGCGGGGCCTGGGTGCCGCTGGAGTACACTGGGCGGGCGTTCCAGACCATCGGCCACCTGCTACCCACGGCCTGGGCGATGGACGGCCTGGAGAACATCGTCATCCGTGGGCTGGGATTGGAGTCGGCGCTGCTGCCGGTGGGCGTTATGCTCGCCTACGCCGTCGGGCTCTTCGCGCTGGCCCTGTGGCGCTTCCGGAAGGTGGGGTAACGGCTATCCATGGAGCGATCCTCCCCTTCTCGATCTCTGACCACTGACCACCGACCACTTCTAGAGGGATTCCGCGACCCCGCCGCCGCCCGGCGGATCGCCGGGGCGATCCACGCCCGCTCCACCCGACCCGTGCGGCTGATGGAGTTCTGCGGCGGCCATACCCACGCCATTCTCCGCTTTGGGATTCCCGACCTGTTGCCGCCGACCGTTGACCTGCGCTCCGGGCCGGGCTGCCCGGTGTGCGTCACCTCGGCAGCCGATCTGGATTATGCCATTGCCCTGGTCCAGGTTGAGCGGGTCATCCTGACCACCTTCGGCGACATGGTGCGCGTGCCGGGCACGACCACCACGCTGGCCCAGGCCAAAGCGGAAGGGGCCGACGTGCGGGTGGTCTACTCCCCCCTGGACGCGCTGCGCATCGCCCAGGAGCACCCCGACCGGCCGGTGATCTTCCTGGGCGTCGGCTTCGAGACTACCGCGCCGATGGTCGCCTCGGCAGTGCTGGCGGCGGAGGCGGCGGGCGCGACGAACTTCCTCGTCTTCAGCACGCATAAGCTGACCCCGCCAGCCACGCGGGCGATCCTCGACGCCGGGGAGGTGGCGCTGGACGGCATCATCGGCCCCGGCCACGTCAGCACGGTCATCGGCGCTGATGCCTGGCGTTTCCTGCCCGATGACTATGGCCTCCCCTGCGCCATCGCCGGCTTCGAGCCGCTGGACATCCTGCAAGCGGTGCTGGCGCTGGTGGAGATGGCTGAGGAGGGCCGCCCCGCTGTCGCCAACGTCTACGCCCGCAGCGTCCGCCCGCGGGGAAACGAGGTCGCCTGTCGGACACTGGCGCAGGTCTTCGAGGTGGCCGACGTGGACTGGCGCGGTCTCGGCATCGTCCCGGCCAGCGGCCTGCGGCTGCGCGAGCGGTACGCCCGCTTCGACGCTGCCCGCGCCTTCCCGCTGGAGATCGCGCCACCCCGCGAGCCGCCTGGCTGTCGCTGCGGGGAAGTGTTGCGGGGAGGGTTGCGACCTACCGCCTGCCCGCTCTTCGCCCGCGCCTGCACGCCGCAGAGCCCGGTCGGGCCGTGCATGGTGAGTGCAGAAGGGGCATGCGCGGCGTATTACAAGTATGCAAGTGGGCAAGTGGGAAAGTAGGCAAGTAGGCAAGTATGCAAGTATGCAAGTGGGCAAGTGGGCAAGTGGGCAAGTGGGCAAGTGGGAAAGCAGGTGTTGGGGATTGGAAGCGGGAGGTTGGCGGTTGGGCATGGGTCATTGGTCATTGATTAGGCTATGGAGAGAGTGATTCGCCTGTCCCACGGCGCGGGGGGGCGGATGATGGCCGACCTGATCCGCCAGGTGTTCGCGGCGGCGCTGGATAACCCGTACCTGCGTCAGATGGCCGATGCGTCTGTGCTCGACCTCGCGTCGATCGCGCATCGCGCATCGCCAATCGCCGATCGCTCGCCCGAAGGCGATTGGCGATTGGCGATACGCGATATGCGATTGGCCATCAGCACCGACTCCTTTGTCGTCCGTCCACTCTTCTTTCCCGGCGGCGACATCGGCTCCCTGGCCGTCCACGGCACGGTCAACGATGTGGCGATGAGCGGGGCGCGACCGCTCTGGCTCACCGCCGGTTTCATCCTGGAGGAGGGACTGGAGCTCGCCGTTCTGGAGCGCGTGGTGCATTCGATGGCCGAGGCCGCCCGGGCGGCCGGCGTGCTGGTTGTCGCCGGCGACACGAAGGTCGTCGAGCGGGGTCACGGCGACGGGGTCTACATCAACACCACCGGCATCGGACTGCTGCCGGACGGTGTGGAGATCGGGCCGGAACGGGCGCGGCCGGGCGACGTGGTGCTGCTCAGCGGCAGCGTTGGCGACCACGGCATCGCCGTGCTCAGCCAGCGCGAGGGGTTGGGCTTCGAAACCGACCTGCGCTCCGACAGCGCGCCGCTGAACGGGCTGGTCGAGGCGCTGCTGGCTGCTGCGCCGCACACTCACTGCCTGCGCGATCCCACCCGCGGCGGGCTGGCGGCGGCGCTGAACGAGCTGGCTGCCGCATCCGGCGTGGGCATCGAGATCGAAGAGCGGGCGGTGCCGGTGCGCCCGGCGGTGGCGGCCGTCTGCGAGATGCTCGGCTTCGATCCGCTGACCGTCGCTAACGAGGGCAAATTGGTCGCGTTCGTGCCGACGGAGGAGGTGGAGGCGGCGTTGGCGGCGCTGCGCGCCCACCCGCTGGGACGGGAAGCGGCGCGCATCGGCGAGGTAACGGAGGAGCACGCCGGCCTGGTCCTGGCCCGCACCGGCATCGGCGGGCGGCGCGTGGTGGACATGCCGCTGGGAGAACTGCTGCCGCGCATCTGCTGACGTGACACGTGAAACGTGAAACGTGAAACGTGAAACGTGAAACGTGAAAGGTGACACGTGAAACGTGAGACGTGATGCGTGATGCATGTTGCGTGTTGCGTGTTGCGTGTTGCGTATTCCGTTCGCGCCCAACACGTAACACTCACCACTAACCACTAACCACTAACCACCACACGAGGAGATGCCATGACACTACTCCAATCCCTGCTCCTGGGCCTTCTGCAAGGCGCCACCGAGTTCCTGCCGGTGAGCAGCTCTGGCCACTTGGTGCTGGTGCCGTGGCTATTGGGCTGGACCGTGCCGGGCCTAGCCTTCGACACGCTGGTGCACTGGGGGACGGCGCTGGCGGTACTGGGCTACTTCTGGCGCGACTGGCTGGCACTGCTGCGTGGGGCCTGGCGGGCCGTCCGGGCACGCTCGCTGTTCGATCCCCAGGCCCGCCTGCTGCTCTTGCTCGTTCTCGGCACCGTGCCGGCGGCCCTGGTGGGCTTTCTGTTGGAGGACTTCTTCGAGAGCTTGTTTGCCCGCCCGGTCGCCGCGGCCGGTTTCCTGCTGGTGACGGCGGCGCTGCTGACCCTGGCCGAGGGCTGGGGGCGCCGGGTGCGCGGCCTGGAGACGCTCTCCTGGTCGGACGCGCTGGTCGTCGGGGCGGCGCAGGCGGTGGCGATCCTGCCGGGTGTCTCCCGCTCCGGCGCGACCATCGCCGCTGGGATGGGGCGGGGCCTGACGCGCTCAGCCGCTGCCCGTTTCAGTTTTCTCCTGTCCACTCCGATCATCCTGGGCGCGGGCCTCTTACAGCTCACCGACCTGGCGCAGGCGGGCGATCTGGCGGCGCAGGCCCCTGTCCTGCTGATCGGTTTCCTGGCAGCGCTCGCCTCCGGCCTGGCCTGCATCCATTTCCTGTTGCGCTACCTTCAACGCCGACCGCTCTACCCCTTCGCCATCTATTGCGCGCTGTTCGGCATCTTTTGCCTGGTGGTTGCCCTTCTGCGATAGGAAGTCCGAGGTCTGAAGAACGATGCGCGATAGGCGATACGCGATAGGCGATAGGCGATACGCGACACGCACCACGCAATACGCAACATTCCTCCTGCTCACCCTGCTCGCTGCCTGCGCGCCCCAGCCGCTCACTGTCACCCCGCAACCGGAGACGGTGCGAATCGTGGCGACGGACACCTGCGGGCCGCTGGCTGAAGAGCTGGCGATCGCCTACCAGGAGGCCTACCCCTGGATCACAGTCCAGGTAGACGTGTTCAACGACGCTGTAGCCGAGCAGCGATTGCGCGCTGGCGCGGCCGACCTGGCCCTGCTCTCCTGGGCAAGTGAGGACCCCGCGCCGCTGTGGACGGTCTCCTTTGCCCGCGATGCGGTTGCCGTTATCGTCCATCCCGCCGTGCCGGCCGAGAGCCTCAACCGACCCGACCTGCACGAGGTCTTTCGCGGGCGCATCGGCGAGTGGGCGGACGGGACGCCGATCCAGGTGGTCAGCCGCGAGGAGGGATCGGGCGTGCGGGCCGTCTTCGAGGCGGCGGTGATGGACGGGAGGGACGTGACGCTGACGGCGTTGATGGTCGCCGACAGCGCGGCGATGGTGGAGGCCGTCGCCGCCACGCCGGGCGCGATCGGTTACGTTTCCCTGGGGCGGCTGGATGGGTCGGTGCGTGCCCTGGCCATTGACGGGCTGCTGCCCGACCGTGCGGTGCAGGAAGGCGGTCCGCTGGCGTATCCGCTGTTCCTGGCTGCCCCCGCTGAACCGACGGGCGCGGTGCGCGATTTCGCCCAATGGGTTCTGAGTCCAGATGGGCAGGCATGGGTGGCGCGCCGCTTTTCGACCACCGACCGCTGATGACAGACCACCGTTCCTGTAACCCTTCTGTAACCGTGACTTGCCATCTTTGCGCGGAGTTGTGATATAATAGCGGTGTGAGGTGAAGAGGATGGGCAAAACGACGATTCTCTACATCGAGGACAACGCGGAGAATCGGTTACTTGTCCGGCGCATTTTGCAGGCCGAGGGGTACGAAGTGCTCGAGGCGACGGATGGGCCCTCCGGTCTGGATGCGGCCCGCCGGTTACAGCCGGATCTGATCCTGCTGGATATCAACCTGCCGGAGGTAGATGGCTACCAGATGGTCGGGTTGTTGCGTCAGCTTCCGGGGATGGAGCGGGTGCCGATCGTGGCCTTGACGGCCAATGTGATGAAAGGGGATCGCGAACGGACGATCGCCGCCGGTTGCACTGGCTACATCCAGAAGCCGGTGGATGTGGATGCCCTGCCGGTTCAGGTCGCCGGGTTCCTCCGTCGGCGACCGTAGCAGAACCCGGTGATGCAGCATTTGCGGACAGTCTGGATATGGCGATCAAACCACAGGATGCGACTGTCCTCGTTGTCGAGGACAATCTGAACAACTTCCTGCTCATCGCCCGCCTGCTGGCCTACCTGGGCGTGCAACGGTGTGAGTGGAAGGCTTCCGGCTGGCAGGTGCTGGAGTTCGCCGAGACCCTGCCGCGCGTGGACCTGATTTTGATGGATCTGTTCTTGCCGGAACGGGATGGCTACGAGGTCCTGCAGATGTTGCGGGCCGATCCCCATTTCAAGGATGTCTTGATCATCGCTGTCACCGCCGACGCCAGCCAGGAGAACATCGAGCGGGCCCGTCAGGCTGGTTTCAACGGCTTCATTGGCAAACCTCTCGACCCTGACCGCTTCCCCGATCAGATCCGTCGCGTCCTGCTCGGGGAGCCGGTGTGGGAAAGGTCGTGAAGCCGGACGCGCGGACCGGCGCGGCAGCGGCTACGGAACTGGAGGTGCCGGCAGTCGGCATGCGGGGCGGGCTGGGGCGGACGCTCCTGACCGCCTTTCTTATCATGGCGATCGTCCCGCTCAGTGTCGTCAGTTGGTACGCGACCGACCGCGGACGTTCGAGCATTCAGCACGAGGTTACCGAGAAGCTCGTCTCGGTGGCCGCGTTCAAGGAAGCCCAGATCTCTCGCTGGGTGGAGGAGCGGGTGGCGGATATGTCCCTGCTCTCTGGCGACGAGCAACTGGCTGAGACCCTGGCGGTTGCGCAACCGGCGCCCGAAGGGGTCCGCACGGGTCTGCAAGAACTGGCGCTGCGGTTGGGCGGCACGGATATGGCCCTGCTGGACCCCGCCGGACGGGTCGCCTGGGCCAGCGAGGCTGGGTGGGAAGGGGATGTATTCCCCCTCGACGGCGGACCGGCGGTGGAAGGCGGTGAGCCAGCGGTGCGGACGTTCATCGGTTGGCGCGGACAGACGGGCATTGTCCTGGTCGCTCCGGCGGACATGGATGACCGCTGGCCGTACGTGGCGGCCCGCTTCGACGCCGCTGAGCTGGCGCGCCTCCTGGGGGAAACGGCCGGACTGGGCCAGACGGGACAGGCGTACCTGGTCGGTCGGGATGGCATGGCCTTGCCCCAAGGGGATATGCTCTCCGGCCCGGCGGTGCAGGCTGCCCTGGCCGGCCAGGCCTATCAGGGTCTCTACACGAATTATGCCCATGTGCCGGTGATCGGCGCCTATCGTTGGCTGCCCGCCTGTGACATGGCGCTCTTTGTCGAACAATCGCAGGAGGAGGCCTTCGCCGGCAACGACGCTGTCGCCGCGGCGGTCATCGCCGCGACCCTGGGCGCAGCGATGGCGACAGCGGTGATCGCCGCCTTCGTCACCCGTCAGATCACCCGTCCCGTGGTCGAGCTGACCGAGTCTGCCCTGCGCATCGCCGGCGGCGACCTGTCCCAGCGGGTGGAGGTCTCCTCCCGCGACGAGATCGGCATCCTGGCCCATGTCTTCAACCGCATGGGCACCGAGCTGGAGGCGCTGTACAACGACCTGGAGGCGAAGGTCGCCCAACGGACCGAGCTGCTGCAGCGGGCGAACTACCTGATCCAGCGGCGGGCGATCCAGATGCAGGCCAGCCTGGAAGTGTGGCAGGCGATCATCTCCGTGCTCGATCCGGATCGGCTCCTGGTGCAGGTGGTCAGCCTGATCCGGGATCGTTTCGTCTATTCATACGTGGCAGTCTACACGCTCGACCCGTCGAGCGGCATGTTGTCGCGCCGTGCAGCGGTCGGTCAGGCCGATCCGTCCCACGGGGAGCTGATCCCCCTCGACCGGCCCGACCCATTGAGCCAGGTCGCCCGCGAGGGCCAAGCGCTGGTCATCAACCGTCCCATCGCGGTCAAGGTGGGGCCGCCGGCCGCGTACACGCGCTCGGAGGTAGTGCTGCCGCTCCGTTTGGGAGAGGGCACGCTCGGCGTGCTGCACGTCCAGAGCACGGCGCAGGAGGAGTTTGACCCGGATGAGGTGTCCGTCCTGCAGAATGTTGCCCATCAGATCGCCGTCGCCCTGGAGAACGCCCGTGTCTACGCGATGGAACGGGAAGCGGCGGAGCGGTT
>Ga0209018_1001878_pt1 | contig 15986 bp, 8 predicted proteins | sample YNPBryBLVA2012_FD_185814 | JGI IMG/M metagenome (GOLD analysis project Ga0209018, IMG submission 185814) | Anoxygenic and chlorotrophic microbial mat microbial communities from Yellowstone National Park, USA - YNP Bryant BLVA 2012 (SPAdes)... ...
CCATTGGCCGGTCCGCAAGACTTCCAGCGCGTCCACGCCGTTGTATGCTTCATCGTAGTACAGGCCCGGCGGCGCGGTGGCCGGGTAGAGGCGGAAGAAGGCGGCCGCGGCGAGCAAGACCAGAATGATAGTCAGTTCAAGGATGCAGGATGCAGGATGCAGGATGCAGGATGCAGGATGCAGGATGCAGGATGCAGGATGCAGGATGCAGGCTGATCGCTTCACGCTTTACGCTCCACGCTCACTGAGGCTGCACCTCGATAATCCCCAGATGCACATGATCGCCTAATGATTGGCCGGCGGAGTCAGCGGCCGGTAGCCGCGCGCCGGTGGTCGGGTCGTAGAAGCCCACGGCCAGGGTGTACGCGCCGGCCGGGGCGTCCGCGCGAACGGTAATCTCAAAGTCATCGGCCAGGGCCTGGCCGGGCTGCCACCGGCTGGTGGGGTACGTGCCGCGCAGGGGCGGGCTGTCTTCCTGGCCGAAGATGCCCGGTCCGCCATCGGCCCGGACCAGGTGGACAAAGATGGTATAGTTGGCCGGGATAGGGTTCAGGCAGCGCCAATAGAGGGTAAGTTGGTAAATTGGTAACTTGGTAAGTTGGTAAATTGGTAACGTGGTAAGTTGGTAAATTGGTAACTTGGTAAGTTGGTAAATTGGTAACTTGGTAAGTTGGGATTTGGAACTTGGGGCTTGGGCTTTGGTCAGATCGTAGCCGGTGAGCGCGATGGCGCCGCCGAAGCGCACGTCCAGCGGGTGGGACGGCGCGCCGGGAACGGCCCGGGGCGAGAGGTAGAGGGCCAGCCCCACGCCGTCGAACTCGCAGGCCCACGCCTTGCCGGTGTGGGTATCCAGCCAGGACTGCACCAGGCCGTCCGGGTCCCACGGGCCGCCGGCCTGGGGGATGAGCCACAGGCGGCGATGTTTTTGGCTCAGCGTATCGAGCCGGGCAGCCGTGGCGGCCCCATCGGCCAGGGAATGCTCCGGTAGCAGGATGCGCTCCGACCGGCCACCCCCCGTAGGAGCCAGAGCGTAGTAGTACGTGAAGGCCGTCTCCGGCGTGTTCTCGATGATGAGGTCGCCGGGGCGTTCATGAGCGCGCAGATACGCCGTCATGCCGCGCCAGTCGGGGCTTTTGGCGTAGACCGGGTTGAAGTAGTGGTTGCTCAAGGCGAACGCGCTGGCGGCGACGATGTAAAGAAGGCCCAGACCCAGCCGGGCACGGCGCACCACAGCGCGAGTGGTAGGCGTCTGGGCCGGGTCGCGCGGGCGGATGAACGCCTCGGATGCCGTCACCAGGCCCTGGGCCAGGAGCAGCAGGTAGAACGGGGTGATGCCGATGAGGTAGCGTTCGTGGAACATGGGCCGCCACTGGCTGAGCGCGGCGACGAGCAAGACCGGCGCCAGGAGATAGATGGCGGAGAACCAGCGGCTGTCGGCCAAGAGCGGAGGAGCGGAGGAGCCGTGGGGCAGGGGAGCAGAGGGGCTTTCGCGGCCCTGGAACAGGCCGATGCCCAGCAACATGCCGTAGCCTATCGTCAGCAGGAAGGCCGCGTAGAGGTCCAGCGTTGGCCCCAGGCTGAAGCCGATGAGGGCTTCCAGCAGGAGCGTCAGGAAGCCGGCCGGGGGCACGTAGCCGCCAAAGGTCGAGAACAACTGCGCCGCGACGACGAGCCAGGGCAGGTAGAGCAACAGGATGGCGAGTTGCGCCGCGATCCAGGGACGCGTTTGCGGGTCGCGGGCCACGGTGCGGATCAGCCGGCCGATGGAGGGCCGGTGGGCGATGGCCCGGTGCGCCGCCAACACCAGGCTTCCGATGACCAGGAGGTTCTGGACCAGCAACGTAAGGGCGGCGAAGTAGTGCGTGTAGAGGGCCAGGGCCGTGACTACGATGTAGGCAGTCCAGCGCAGCCAGCCGCCTTTTTGCCAGGCCATCAGCATGAGCAGCGCCGACGTCGCTGCCATAGTGCCCAGGAGCGAGTACATCCGCGCATCCTGGGCGTGCCAGACGTAGAAGGGGTTGATGGCCGCCAGGAGCGCGCCGAGGAGGGCGATCCGCCGGTCGAACAACTGGCGGCCCAGGGCATACACCACGGTCACCAGCAGCACACTGGGCAGCACGGAGAGGAAGCGCAGGGCGAACTCGGAGTAGCCGGCCAGGGGTAGCCACAACGAGAGGAGCACGTAATAGAGCGGCGGATGGGGATCGCTGGTGGCGAGGACGTTCGCCAGGCCGGCCCAGCCCTGCCCGGCGGCGATCACCCCATACGCCTCGTCGCCGCGCAGGCTCTGGGCCGGGAGCAGGAACAGGCGCAGGGCGAAGGCCAGGAGCAAAGCCAGGACAATGGGCAAATGGGCAAATTGGCAAATGGGCGAATGGGCAAATTGGCAAATTGGCGAATGGGCAAATGGGCGAATGGGCAAATGAGCAAATGAGCAAATGGGCAAATGAGCAAATGAGCAAATGGGCAAATGAGCGAATGGGCGAATGGGCAAATTGGCAAATTGGCAAATTGGCAAATTGGCAAATTGGCAAATGCGCGAATGGGCAGATGGGCGAATGAGCAAATGGGCAGATGGGCGAATTGGCGGTCGAGAGGTGGGGGATTTGATCATGGGTTTATCGTTTCGGTGCGGCGACGGGCGCGCCGGGGCCAGGAGATGGACAGAATGAGCAGGACGCCAGCGATGACCAGTGTGCCCGTTGTGACAAGCGCGCCGAGTTTGAGCGACAGCGGGTCGAAGACGAGCACGACGCGATGGTCGCCGGCCGGGATGGGCACGGCGCGCAGGGTGTGGTCGGCGCGCAGGACCGGGGCCGGCGCGCCGTCCACTGTCGCCTGCCAGCCGGGGTACCAGTTCTCGCTCAACACCAGCAGGCCGTCAGCGGCCGCGTGCACGTCCACGGCCAGGCGGTCTGGACCTCGCTCGACGACGTGGGCCGTGGAGCCGGCCATCGAGCCGGGCAGGTTGACGGGCAGCCCGGTTTCCAGGATCGCGCTGGCATACACGTCAAAGTCGGGGGCGGCCAACCGAGCCAGGCGCGCGTCGGCGTTGGGCAGCACCTCGGCGCGGTGGACCACCCAGGCGCGGGGGCCGGGGGTTGTCCGCTCGTACACGTTCGCCTTCTCGTCCTCAAAGACCTTGCTCAATCCGTCGCTCAGGTCGGCGCGCCAGGTCGCCACGTAGCGCACGCTGAACAGGTTCCACAGCCGGCCCTCCGGCAGCCGGGTCGTCACCTCGTCGAAGGCGCGCAGCTTCAACGGGCTGGCCCCGCCCAGGTCCTCCAGGTCGTAGAAGCAACTGGCGTTGCCGGGCAGGGCGTCGCCGGCGACCCGGTAGCCGGCTGGCGTGTCGCGGAGGAAGGCCAGGGCCGGCGTGGGCGTGGTGTGGTCGGCCGGGCGCAGGTCACTCACCAGAGAGCGCATGTTCAGGGAGAACAAGTCAAAGATGATGAGCGCCAGGAATAGGGATTGGTAAATTGGTAAATTGGTAAATTGGTAAATTGGTACGCCGGGGCCTGGGACTTGAGACTTGAGACTTGAGACTTGGGGCCTTGAGACTTGAGACTTGGGGCTTGAGACTTGGGCTTTGAGCAGGATTGTGACCAGGCACAGGCAGAGCAAGACGATGAAGCCTTTGTCCAGGGCGTCGTTGCGGGCCGGGAACTGGAGGCCCAGGGTGACCAGGGTGACGTAATAGAGCGCCACCATCAGGACGGCATAGAACAGGCTCAGGCGGTAGAGGCCGCCCAGCAGCCGGCGCAGGCGAAGCCGGGCCTCGTCGGCCAGGGGCCGGGAAAGCGCGGCGGCGCCCAGGCCGGCCAGCACCGCCACGCCCAGGCTCCAGAGCACCGCACCGCGCTCTTGCTGCCGGAAGAGGCCAAAGCCCGGGGCCAGCAGGTAGAGCGCGTCGTACAGGACCACGTGACCGCCCAGCGAGAGCAACAGCCCGAACAAGGCCATGCCGCCCCAGAAGGCTACCTCTTTCGATTGGCGGATCAACGGCGCGGCCAGAGCCAGGATAAGCGGCACGATGCCCACATACAGACCGGGCCACTCGTTCAGGGTAGGAAATAGCACCTGCATCAGGTCTTTGGGGTTGTAGCCCACGGTTGCGGCTTCGTAGCCCAGCGTGGCGCGGGTAGTGAGGGGCATGTATTCCAGCGTGGGCAGCAGTTGCACCGCCGCCGCGCCCAGGCCCAGCGTCAGAAACAGGGCCGGGAAGGCCGTCAACCGCGCAACGTCTGCCCAACGGCGGGCGCGCGCGGCCTGTAGCCAGGGACCAGACAGCCGGCAGGCCAGATACGCCACGCTCGCATAGCCTACGAACAGAAACGCCTGCGGATGGCCGGCCAGGAGGGAAACGCCCAGGGTCAGGCCGGCCAGGACAGCGGCGACAACCTTCACCCCCTGCCCCCTATCCCTGACAGGGAGAGGGGAGAGAGCGTCCGCCATGATGTCCAGCAGCAGCAGGACGAGCGGCAGCCAGGTCTCCACTTCCAGGATGGCGAGCTGGAGGGCCGGGTACGAGGTGAGGTAGCCACCGAAGGCGAAGGTGACGCCGGCCACCAGCCCGCCGAAGACGCTCTGAGTACGTCGCTGGACGAACAGGTAGGTGAAGACGGCCGCCGCGAAGAAGTGACCGATGGCCTGCACTTCCAGGGCATACAGCGTCAGATGGCCCGCGCTCAGCAAATTGACGATCAGGCTGACCGGGTAGAACAGCCCGGCCTGGATGTCAGCGGCAAAGGGATGGCCGCCGTAGACGTGGGGAATCCAAAGGGGCAGCCGGCCCCGGGCCAGCTCACCAGCCGCATACGACTGGTAGGCGTAGAACTGGTAGGTGAAATCGCCGGCCGGGAACGCGCGCTGGTTGACCGGGTCTGGCGTGAGGATGCGCCAGAAGAAGAAGACGGTCAGACCCAGGAGCAGGAGGATAGCCAGGACATCGGTCAGTCGGAACCTGGTGGGTGGCGTCATGGCATCGAGTCGGGTTCGGTTCGCTGATCTGCCGCATCTTCAAGCCGGACGCCCAACCCTGACCGTATGCTCTGTCGCGCTGCCAGGACGCGGTGCAGGAAGCGCGGGTCGTTCTCTAACCGGTAATCGAACCAGTCATCCTCCGACGTGAACCCGATCAACACCCCTGCTGGTTTGCCGTGGCGGGTGATAATGATCTCCTCTTCCCCGGCGAGCCGCAGGTATCTCGACAGAGCGTCTTTGACTTCAGACAGCGCCACTTTTCTCATTGGATTTCCCTACACTTTCGAGCCATGCGTCGGCTTCTGATTTCGGAACGATAGCCAAAACCTCGACCGTATCTTCCACCACGTCGTAGAAGATACACACCTCGCCCACGCGCAGCCGAAACTGCGGCCGAGACACGCCCCGCAGACGCTTGATCCGGCTTTTGCTGATCTTCGCTGGCTCGTGCCGCAAGTGCGCTTCCATCGCATCTCGTACAATGGAGCGCACGTTGGCTTTCAGGCTGCGTAGGTCCGCGATAGCTTCTGGAGAGAGGATGATTTCGTAGCGCATTGTAGCTATATTATAGCCAGAATCAGCGGCGACGCAAGTGGTTGCGAGGCCGGACCACGGGCATCAGCGCACGTCGAACGGGGGCAGGGTGACGACCTCGGTGCGCGGCTGCATGTCGAGCCGGGCCAGGTTGCGGAAGCCACCGTCCGGCAAGCGCTGGTAGACCACCACGTCCAGGTGCGCCGGTCCCGGCGTCGCGCCGCGCCGCGATAGTTCGTAGTAGTCGCTCACCACCTCGCCGGGCGACCAGCGCGTGGTGGGGTAGCAGCCCAGGACCGGGTGCAGGTTGTCGGCCTGGGCGATGAGCCGGCCAGCGGCCCCGACCAGGCGCACGGATACCGAGTAGTCGGCCGGGAGGGATTGGCTGGCGCGCCACCATAGCGTAACCTGAACCACGTCGCCGGCCTGCACATTGTAGCCGAGCAGCGCCAGGCCATCTTCCAGCGGCACGTCCAGGCGGGTGGCGTGGGCCGGGAACGATTGGACCGGCGTTGTCCCCACCTGGATGAGTGGCCCCGCGCACGACAGGTAGGGCTGACCCACGATCTCCGGCACGGCGCGCGCCAGGTATAGGGGGCGGTCATCACTGCGCCGGGCCAACACCTGCTCGACGGGGTAGGTGATGGCGACGTCGGGCCGCTGGCCCTCGATGAGCTGGGCGTACCATAGGGCCGTGGCCTGTTCCCAGTCGCAGACGATGAGGGCGCGCGGGGCCACGACGGCCAGACTATCGTCCACGAAACGCCGGGCTGTGGAGCCTTGCAAGAATTGGCGGTAGATGTCCAGCGGAGCCTGACGGGCCTCGTGGATCGCCTGGTAGCGCGCCCAGCCGCCGGGGAGCAGCAGGGCGAATAGCAGGAGCACCACCAAGCCGCCGGCCCAGCTTCTCACCACATCGAGGCTCAGCGGCAGTCTGCGACCGCTGTTCTCCCCGTGGCCGTCGGGATCACAGACCTCGAAGGAGCAAAGAATCAGTCGCAGGCCCTGGCCCACGAGTGCGCGCACCACGTCGGCCCCGGCCCCCACCCACAGGGCCACCAGGGCGTAGGCCGGGATGAGAAAGACCACGTTGAGCTGGCCCTCCTGCACATCATACAGCAGCGTAAAGAGCACCAGGGGCAGGAAAGTCAGGGTCACCAGGAGCGCACCGCGACCGTGCCTGAACCACAGGGCCACGAACCCCAGCAGCCCCAGGGCCAGGCCGGGCCAGTCGAACTCGTTCAGCAGGACGGCGGTGAACAGGCCAGCCCGCCCCGGCAACTCTGGCGACGTGAGGGGCAGCACCGTGGCGGCGAACTGTCGAGCCGTGACCAGGTCCAGAAATCGGTCCAGGGTGACCGGGTGATACAGGTCGAACGGCGACCCCAGCGCGCTGCGGATGGGCAGGTAGAGGTAGAGGCTCAGCGGCAGGAGGGCGAGGGCCAGCGCGGCCGCCAGGGTTAACCCGAGCTGGCGTGGCGCGCAGGCGTGACCGGCGCGCCGCTCCCGGATCAGCACCAGGAGCACGTAGACCACCAGGGCCGGGGCCGCCAGGATGGTAGTGCGATGGTGGGCCAGCCCCAGGCCATAGACGAAGGCCAGCAGCAGGAACCGGCGCGCTGAGGGCCACTCGCCCCACCACAGGGCCAACCCCGTGACCAGGACGGCCAGGCTCGCTGTCAAGGTGCGACCCCCGGCCACGGTGGACCAGAGCCAGACCAGCCCCACCAGGGGCCACGACAATGCGCCCAGGATGGCAGCCCCGTGTGACAATCGCAACTGCCGGCCGACCAGGTAAAGCAGGGCCACGGTGACGCCGGCCAGCACGGCCGACAGGAGGTTCATGCGCCAGGCCACATCGCCCAGCGGCAGCAGATACGACCAGGCCCAGCCCAGCAGGGTATAGAGCGGGTAGCCGGTATAGTGCATGATGCCCAGGACCCGGGGCACGAACTGGGCCTCGCCGGGGTCGCCGCCAGCCACGCCGGGGTTCAGGGTAGCCACATCCACGGCCAGCGTCCCGGCCAGGAGCACCAGGGCGACGAGAGTATCGAGTCGGGCGTGAGGCATGAGGCGGGATGGGGCTTTCATGGCTGCACCGTGATGGTTCCAAGCGCGACATGGTCGCCGCTGGGCTGCCCGGCGTCGTCCAGGGCCGGCAAACGTGCCCAGGTGACCGGGTCATACAGGCCGGTGATGAGGCGATACACGCCGGGCGCGGTGTTGGCCGGCACGACGATGGAGTGCTCGTCTATAACGACCTCGCCGGGCTGCCAGCCGGCCGTGGGCACGTCGCCGCCGGGGACCGGCGCGTCGTGCTGAGCCACAATGCGCCCGTTGGCATCCAGCAGGTGGACGAAGACGGCGTAGGAGGTCTCCACCGGGCCGACGCAGCGCCAAAAGAGGGTGAGTTGGTAGGTTGGTAGGTTGGTGGTTGGTAGATTGGTAATTGGTAGATTGGTAGTTGGTAGACTGGTAGATTGGGATTTGGGGGTTGGGGTTTGGGGTTTGATGTCGTAACCGAGTAGTTCAATACTCTGGCCCAGGCGGGCGTGGAGCGGGTGCTGGATGGGTGGCAAGAGGGTGTTGACCGGGCGCGATTGCACTTCCAGGCTGCCCAGTACGGCCTGGCGCCCCTCGACAAAGGCTACCAGGTCGTAGCGGCCCGGCGCGGCCCGGCCGCCGATGGGCAGGTCGTGGTACGCGCGCACGACCTCGCCGGCCGTCCACTGGCTGGCCGGATAGCCGGAGGCCAGCGGCGCGTCGCGCTGGGCGACCACGCCGCCGTGCTGCGCACCGCGCAGTTGCAGGGTCACGTTCAGGTCGCGGCCGGGCGGCGATTGGGCGTGCCAGAGCAGGGTGAGGTGGACTATCTCGCCAGCCCGAAACGTCCCCCGGTCCGCGTCGTAGCCGATGAGTTTCACATCGCCCCACGTCGCGCCGGTGCGGTGCTGAACCAGCACGTTCGCCGGGGCCGGGAATGCGGCGGGTCGCACCACCCTGACAACGCCCAGTGACACCGGCTCCCCCAGGCGCGCGCCGTCGTCGCGTTTATACACGCTCAGCGTCAGACGATAGTCGCCCGGCGGCGCGCCCACCGGCACCAGGACGCCGTGGTGATCGGCCACGGTCTGGCCGGCGGCCCAGTGGCTCGTGGGAACCAGCGGCCCGGCGTCGCGCTGGCCGGCCAGATGGCCGGCCCCGTCGAGCAGGTGCAGGGCCACCACATAGTCGGCCGGCGGGGACTGGAGGGCCTGCCAGCCCAGGTCCACGTGCAGCACGTCGCCGGCCGGCACGGATACCGGAGCTGTGCCTACGCCGGTCAGCCGCAGCACGCCGCCGAAATCGGCCGTGACCGGACCTTGAGGAATCTGGCTGGACAGCGGTTGACCGGGGGCAGGCAGTGAGTACAGAAGCAATCGGCTATCCTGAAACCACAGGTTGAACGCCTGATAGGAGCGCGCATCCAGCCAGCGTTCCACCAGGCTGTCCGGGTGGCCATCGGCCAGGCCGTAGAGCACCAGCCACACCCGGCGATGGCGGTTGGTGAGGTCGGTCAGTTGGCGCGCCTGCCCGGCCTCATCCCGGCGGACGTATTCCTGGGGCAAATAGAGCAGCTCTGGGCCATCGGCTGGCAGCACGCCATAGTACCACAGCAGGCTCTCCTGCCAGGGGATGTTCGTGACGACGGCGTCGTCGGGATGGACCAGTTCGCGCATCACAGCGGCCAGGTCGCGGTAGCGGCCCTTGCTGTAGGCCGGGTCGTAGTACAGGTTCCCCAGGGACACGGCGCTACCCAGGGCGATGACCAGGGCAGCGGCGATGGCGAGGAGCCGGGTCGGTCGCCGGCCGGCCAGCGTCGCCAGACCCCGCCCGGCCAGGATGACAAAGGCCGGGAAGGCCGGCATCAGGTAGCGGGGGTGGGTCCACGGGGTGCGCAGGTTGACGGCGTAGGCCCCGGCGAAGACAAGGGCCAGCCAGAGGGCCAGCAGAAGGCCAGGCTGTCGTCGAATCGGCCAGAGTCCCCCCATCGCCAGCAGGCAGAACGCGGCCGCGACCAGGGCGACCGGCAGCGCGTCCGGCACCGTCAGGCCCAGGCTGAAGGCCAGCAGGGTGCGCCGGGCCAGCTCCCACGGCGTCAGCGGCGTGAAGGTAAAGCTCTCGCCGCCGCTCACCCGACTGACGACGATGCCCCAGCCCAGGACGATCCAGGGGGCGTAGAGCAGGCCCACGCCAGCCAGCAGCGCCAGCCCTCGCGCGAACAATGAGCGGTACTGTCGCCAGCGCAGCAGGAGAAATAGGACCTGGGCGATGATGAGAAAGAGCGCGTAGTGGTGGGTGTAGAGGCCGGCCGTCGTCGCCAGGACGTAGACGAGGCTCCAACGTCGGTCCAGGCGGCCCTGCCCGTCCCACCCTTGCAGGATGCGAACGAAAGCCAGCATGGAGATGGCCGCCAGCACCGCCAACAGGGTGTACGGACGCGCCTCCTGATCGTAGTAGACCAGGAACGGGTTGATGGCGGCGAGCATGGCGGCCCACAGGCCCACCCGCGTGTTGTATAGCCGCCGGGCCAGCGCGAACGTCAGCGGCACGAGCAGCAGCCCAAAGGCCAATGAGACGAACCGCAGCGCGAACTCGCTCTGACCGATGAGGGGGACGGCCAGCCAGACGACGTAGTAGTAGAGCGGAGCCAGGCCCCTGGCCCCGATGATGGGGGCGATGGCGGCCAGGCCCTGGGCCGGGACCCAGACGCTCTCGCTCTCGTCGAACCAGAGGCTCTGCGCGCCCAGGCGATACACGCCCAGAGCGAAGGCGAGCAGGCACAACACCAGTAAAACGTAAAACGTAAAACGTGATGCGTGATGCATGATGCGTGGTACGTGTTGCGTGTCGTGGTCTACCATCAGCTATCTGCCATCTGCTATCCGCACGGTGAACAGGTCGAAGGCGGCACGGTTGGCGCGGAGAGGCCAGAGCCGCTGCTCATCGAAGCCGTGGTATAGCTCGCACTCCAACGTATAGTCGCCGGGGGGCAGGCCGGCCGGCAGGAGGAACGGTAGGGCGCGGGCATCGCGCCAGTCCAGGCTCCACAACGACGTGGCCGGCACGTCGTAGACCGGCTCGTAGTCGGCCTGGGCGGCCACCGCGCCAGTGGTATCCCGCAGGGTGAGCCGGATCGTGTAGTCGTAGGGGACCCAGGCATCGGCGGCGCGCAGGTGGGGAGCCACGGTGATCGTCTGGCCGGGCCGGGCCACGAGCGCGTCATCCGTGAAAGCCGGCTCCGTGTCAAAGCCCACCAGTTCCAGGATGCCCTGGAGGGGAACGTAGGCGGCGTGCTGCGGCGTGGGCACGCGGGCCGGCGGGATGCGCGTGACGTCCACCGCCTTGAGCCACGCAATGACCTGGCCGGGCGCGGTTTCGAGATACGGCCCCTCGGGCGTCTGGCGCACGGCGGCGGCCAGCCAGTAGCGGCCCGGCGGCGCGTCACTCGTCAGGCGCAGGGTGCGCGTATCGGCCACGATCTCGCCCACCTCCCACTTGGTGGTGGGGGAGCAGCCATAGACCGGGACACCCCGGTGCACGGCCACCACGCCGTGTTCGGCCTGCGGCTCGGTCGCCAGGCCCACGTCAATGATGTGGGAGGTGGTGAGTGGTTGGCGCGCCTGCCAGTAGAGCGTCACGCCCAGCTCGCGGGCCGTATTCAGGCGATTAGTGTCCAGGTGATAGCCCAGGAGGCGCAGGCCGGGACCGAAATCGGCTCGATGCGGCGTGATCCCCCCCTCACCCTGTCCCTCTCCCCTCATGGGGAGAGGGAACCCGGCGCCGGGTAGTGCCAGTAGCAGGCCCAAAACTGATGCCAGTATGATAATCACCGCCAGGGCGCGCCAGGATCGAGACCAGCAGAGGATGCCCACCAACGCCGCCAGCCCAACGAGGGCAACCAGATTCGCCAGGGTGCGGACAGGCGTGTCGGTGAAGCGGCAGGAGACGCGATGCGCCCCGGCCGGCACGTCAATCCGCACCAGGCCCAGGGAACCCACCGGCGTGACCGGCACGGGCTGATCGTCCACCCAGGCGGCCCAGCCGGGGAAGTAGAACTGGTGCAAGACCACCGGTCCGCCGGGGCTGTCCCCGGCGGTAGCGAGGTCCACGGCGAAAGGAGCTGCGCGGAGGAAGGTCACGTCTGGCACCGGGCCGGCGGGCACGCCCCGGCTCAACAGATCGTCGCGGGGCATCTGGGTGGGGTTCTCCTGCACGGTGGCGGGCAGGTACTCGGAGGCGACGGTGAGGCCCAGGGTTTGGGTGTTGTACTCCACCCGGTGCAGGGCCGGGATGGTGGTGGCATCCGGGAAGGCCCAGTACGCCGGGCGCAGGTCTGGGGGCGTGGAGAGGAGCACGGCGACCAGCACCGCCAGGCCCGCGACGGCGGCGGCGACCGGCCGGGCGCGTTGGGCCAGGCGCAGGACGCCGGCCGGGTCGCCCGACGCGGGCAGCTGGAATGACTCGACCTGATCGGTCATCAAGGCCACGCTCAGGGCCAGGGCCAGTTGCTTCGGGTCGCCCACCTGGAAGAGGGACCGACGGCGCAGCCGGAGGATGAGCCGGGCCGCCAGCCGGGCCGGCCAGCCGGCGGGATGGGCCAGCGTCCCGGCCAGCAGCGCCGTGCCCAGCCCGGCACAGGCCAGGAGCCGCCAGGGGAACCAGACGAACTGGACCAGCGGGACGTGCACCCAGAAGGCTTCGGTTGGGGCAGTGACGAAGAGCACGGAGCCGAGGGCCAGCAGCGCGAAGAACAGCAGCCCGGCGCGCCGGCCCCGCATTCCCCAGACCAGGCTGGGCAGCGCCAGCGCGAACAGCACGGCCTGGACCAGCCCCACCTGCGGCGTCGTCGTGCGATAGTCGTAGGCCGGGCTGAGCTGGACCAGGTTCCCCAGCGGCAGCAGTTGGTTGCGGACATCGTAGTAGCCGGTGGTGCGCTGGTCAAGGAACACCAGGGACTTCTCGGCCAGGGCCGGGAGCCAGTAGCAGGCGGAGAGGGCGAGAGCCAGAAGCAGAGCCAATAGCAGATAGCAGATAGCAGATAGCGAATAGCGGTTTGCGGTTTGCGGTTTGCCATCGGCCATCTGCCATCGGCCATCGGCCATTTGCCAGGCGGCATAGATGGTCATCAGGGGCAGGAAGAGAAAGGCAGTGACGTTGTGGGTGAGGATGAGGGCGGCCAGGAGGATAGCCACCACGGGCACGTAGACGCGGCGGCCCGTCCGGGCCAGGCGGCCCACGGCCCAGAGGACGGCCGGGAGCAGGGCGACCGCCAGGTGCTCGGCCAGCGCGCCCCGGCCGTAGGCGTCCACCCAGGCATAGGGCAGGTAGACGTAGGCGACGGCGGCGACCAGGGCGGCCCACCGGCCCTCCTTGCCGAAGACCTCTCGCGCCAGGGCATACATCCCCAGGCCAGCCGCCAGGAAGCCACACGCGAAGGCCAGCTTCAACGACTCGACGAAGCCCAGGCTCAACAGGTGGAACGCCTCAGCCAAATAGTAACTCAGGGGCGAGAAGTAGTTGGGCAGGGCATAGCCGTAGCCGTAGGCCATCTGGGGGAACCAGCGCGGGTAGAGGACCCCGGCCCGCAGTGACTCGTCCAGGCAGACCACCCGGTACAGGTGGCTGGCGACATCGTTGCTCTGGACCAGGCCCGGCCCCAGCAGCGGCCCCAGGGCCGGGGCGGTGAGCGCGACCAGCGCCAACAACGCCAAAAGGTCGCGGCGGCCCCCCCTCACCCCAGCCCCCCTCGACTGCGCTCGGGACAGGCTCTCCCTGCCAGGGAGTGGGAGCGAACCGGCGGTCACGGGGCCACCTCGATGGAGCCGACGACGACCTCGTCGCCGCCGGTGCTCAGGGGGACGCGCGCGCCGGACGTCGGGTCGTACAGGCCCACGACGACGGTGTACGCGCCGGCCGCCTGGTCGCGCGGGATCACGACGCCGTGCCGGTCGAGCACCTCCTCGCCCATGCGCCACGACGACGTGGGCCGGAACCCGTTGACCGGCGGGGCGTCGCGCTGGGCCACCGTCTGGCCGGCGGCGTTCCGCAGGTGGACGAAGACCGTGCGAGCCGGGGCGGCGCCCGTCATTGCCTGCCAGCGCAAGAGGACGCGGACTGCGTCGCCGGGGCGGACAGTGGCCGGGGCCAGGGCCGCGCCGGTCAGCCGGGCCACGTCGCCCAACGTCGCGTCGGCCGGCTGCCAGGCGCCATCCGGGCCGCCCACGTAGCGCGTGACCCGGCAGTTGGGGAACCAGCGGACCGTCGCCGGGTAGGCGTGGGCGGAGAGCCAGCCTTCCAGCACGTCATTGGAGGCTTTGTCGGCGTCTGTGCCGGCGAAGACGACCCAGAACGCGCCCGGCCGGGCGGCCAAATCCGTCAGCGTGCGCGTCATCGCGTCGTCCAGCGTAAGTGGCACGTCGTCCCAGGCCGGCGTCTGGAAGAGCACCGGCTGGCCCGGCGCCAGGTAGGGCCGGAAGCGTTTGTGCAGCGAGCGGTCGGTGAACAAGACCGGATCGGTCGTCAGGGACGTGATGGCCTCGCGGTAGGGGTCGGCCGCCAGGCGGTCAGCGCGATAGTCGTTGACGGCCACCAGGCCGGCCGGGACGAAGCTCAGAGCCAACATCACCGCCAGCCCGATGGACAGCCAACGCCAGACCACCGTCCAGCGCGGCCGGGTCAGGCCGTAGGCGATCCACCCGAACTCAACGATGAGCATGAGGAACAGGACCGTGCGCACGGTCACAACCCAGGTGAGGAACCAGGGATGGCCGGTGAACATCACGTGATAGAACGGCCACTCGGCCAGGTTGTTCGCCGTCAGCAGGACAATGTAGCCCAGGCCGCGCGCGTCTGGTAATAGCAGCACCACAAACGGCAGGACGAAGACGAGGAACTGGGGACTGTAGCCTTTGGAGTAGATGAGGAACAGCAGCGTGCTCAACCCGGCGAACGCCGTCACGCGCCGGGCGTCGCGCCAATCGCGCTGGAGGAGCCAGAGCACCAGGTAGACCAGGGCGAAGGCGGCGGAGATGGCGATCCAGGGCAAATTGGAGCCGTGCTGGGGAATGAGCGCGGTGGCCGGGTCGGCCCGCTGTGGCCACTTCGCCACGATGCTCCCGCCCCAGAAGTAGCCGTCCAGGATGGCCCACACGCTCTCCCAGGAGGCGCGCGCGAACATGGAGACAAACGAGGCGACGAACAGGTCCGGCCGGGCCAGGAGAAACGGCGCGGCGATGACCCCGATGGCGACCAGCGCCGCGCCCACGCAGACGAGCGCCCAGCGATACGACCAGAGGGACCTCACCCCATCCCCCCATCCCCTGCCCCACCCCGGCGCCGGGGAGGGGAGGGGGGCGCGGAGCGTCTGGATCGCCACCGGCAGGATCAGCAGGGGCATGAGCTTGACCATGAAGCCCACGCCGATGGCGAGGCCGGTCAGCATGGCCCGGCGGCCGTGGGACGTCGCCAGGTAGAGGGCCAGGAGCAGGAAGAACAGCGGCAGGCAGTCGAACCAGCCGGTGAGGTAGTACAGAGGCAGAGCCAGGACCGCGTAGGCCCAGGCGGCGCGCGTGGCCCCGGCCCGGCCGCCCACCGCCTCGCCCAGACGGTAGATCAGCCAGAAGTTGCCCACCTCGAAGGCCAGGAGAACCAGGCCCAGCAGCGTGGCGAAGGCGCACATCTCGTCCAGCCAGGGCGGAACGAGCAGGCTGAGCTGGTAGACGCCCACGACGAGCCAGGGGAAGACCGGCGGGTACTCCATCCAGTAGTGCAGGAAGGGATAGAGGCCCCGGTCCGACAGTTGCGCGTGCTGGAAGTAGAACTTGTAATCCCACCAGTCCACCAGGTAGCCGCCGGGCCGGTACAGAATGAGGATGCTGACCCGGAACAGCACAAAGAGGACCAGCAGCAGGTAAAAGCTCTGGTGTTCGCGGAGGTGAAGACGGATTCGCTCCCGCATGAATACCTCAACGGCGATTACCCGGGGGCGCGCACGTCGGCCGACCGCCTGCGCGGTCGAGTGTCACGGCGGCGTAGACCCTTCTGCCCCGGCTTTCGGCCGGCACAGACCCACTGAGCGAATTTTCCAGCTATTGGGCCTGACGAATCAACGCCAACAGGCGTGCCACCGCTGCGGCCGGCGTATCCACCAGCTCCACGTCATCGGTGAGGCGGCCGGCCTGGACCAGTTGCCAGCTTCCCAGGCCCACCACCGGCAGACCCCGCTGGCGGGCGTAGGCGATCTCGGACAGGGTGCCATAGGAGCCGTTGATGGCAATAGCCCCCTGGGCCGAACTGACCACGATGATGTTGCGCGCATAACCCATGCCGGTGACGATGGGCACGTCCACATAGGGATTACCGCTGTCCCGGTCCGTGCCGGGCAGGATACCTACGGTGAGACCGCCGGCCGACCTGGCTCCCCGGCA
>Ga0209018_1001880_pt1 | contig 15973 bp, 9 predicted proteins | sample YNPBryBLVA2012_FD_185814 | JGI IMG/M metagenome (GOLD analysis project Ga0209018, IMG submission 185814) | Anoxygenic and chlorotrophic microbial mat microbial communities from Yellowstone National Park, USA - YNP Bryant BLVA 2012 (SPAdes)... ...
AATTTGAAATTACATAAATTAAAATTAAATAAAACAAACATTTTTTTATAAAAGAGTGAATTATTATGAATAATTACAGAATTATCTGGACAAAAATCGACGAAGCTCCCGAATTAGCAAGTTATTGCTTGCTACCAATTATTAAGGGATTTTTTAAAGGTTCAAAAATCGAAGTTGTGCAAAAGGATATTTCGTTAGCTGGACGAATTATAGCAAATTTTCCTGATTTCTTGCGTGAAGATCAAAAAATTCCAGACTATTTGGCAGAATTAGGTGAAATTGTAAAGCAACCAGATGCCAATATCATAAAATTGCCGAATATCAGTGCTACAATACCTCAACTACACGCAGCTATCAAAGAATTGCAATCTCAAGGCTACAATATACCCAATTATCCTGATGAACCAAAATCCGAAGAAGAAAAGAAATTGCAAGAGCGATTTTCGAAAATACTTGGTTCGGCTGTTAATCCAGTTTTACGAGAAGGCAATTCAGACCGACGACCAGCCGCATCGGTGAAAAAGTTTGCACAAAAGAATCCACACAAAATGATGAAACCTTGGAACCCCGCTGGAATGAAGACCAAAGTCGCTCATATGACCGAAAAGGATTTTTATGGCTCCGAAAAATCCATTACTATGGATAAACCAACCGACATAAGAATAGAATTCATCGATAAAAATGGAAATAAAAAAATATTAAAGGAAAAATTATCCTTGCTTGAAGGTGAAGTTGTCGATTCTGCTGTAATGAATGTCTCGGCCTTGAGAAAATTTTATGCAGAAACAATCGAAGAAGCCAAAAAAGAGAATTTGTTGCTCTCACTCCATTTAAAAGCCACAATGATGAAAGTTTCAGATCCGATTATGTTTGGGCATGCCGTCGAGGTCTATTTCAAAGAAGCATTCGACAAGCATCGGGATGTTTTAAAGCAAATTGGTGTAAATGTTAATAATGGTTTACAAGACGTTTTGGACAAATTAGAAAAATTACCCGAAGCACAAAAAAATGAAATTCTCGCAGATATCCAAAAGTGCTACGAAAACCAACCTGATTTGGCAATGGTGGACTCTCGATATGGAATCACCAATTTACATATACCTAACAATATAATCATCGACGCTTCAATGCCAGTAGTCATCCGGGATGGCGGTCAGATGTGGGACAAAAATGACCAATTAAGAGATACAATTTGCATGATACCCGATCGCTCCTATGCAACTATTTACCAAGAAATAATTAATGATTGCAAAATAAACGGTCAATTCAACCCAGCAACAATGGGGAATGTATCCAATGTTGGTTTAATGGCTCAAAAAGCCGAAGAATACGGTTCCCACGACAAGACTTTCGAAATCGAAGACGATGGAATTGTTCGAGTAGTTGATTTTAATGAAAATGTGATTATGGAGCAACAAGTCGAAAAAGGTGACATTTTCCGAATGTGTCAAACAAAGGACACTGCTATTCGTGATTGGGTTAAATTAGCTGTTCGTCGGGTGAAAGCCACAGGTAATCCGGCTATTTTTTGGTTAGACGAAAATCGCGCACACGATAGAGAAATTATAAAGAAAGTAAAAAAATACTTGCCCGAACACGATACAACAGGTATGGATATACGAATTATGAAGCCCCAAGACGCTATGAGGTTTACCTGCGAACGGGTTCGTCAAGGTTTGGATGTTATATCGGTTACTGGCAATGTACTTCGTGATTATTTAACAGATTTGTTCCCAATTTTGGAATTAGGAACAAGTGCCCGTATGCTTTCGATTGTACCATTACTTGCTGGTGGTGGTTTGTTCGAAACAGGTGCTGGTGGTTCTGCTCCCAAACATGTTCAGCAATTCTTAAAAGAAGGTCATTTGCGTTGGGATTCCCTTGGTGAATATTGTGCTTTAATACCATCACTGGAATTAATTTACGAAAAAACACAAGATCTAAAAGTTGCAGTATATATTGAAACTTTGGATAAAGCAGTCGAAATGTACTTGGAAAATGGTAAATTACCATCTCGAAAAGTTAATGAAATTGATAATCGAGGAAGTTCTTTCTATTTAGCTTTATATTGGGCACAAGCTCTTGGGACACAAGATAAAGATTTGGAATTAAAAGCTAAGTTTACCAATGTTGCACAACAACTTTTGGAAAACGAACAAAAAATCAACGAAGAGTTACTTGCTGCACAAGGAAATCCTGTTGATATTGGGGGCTATTACCATCCAAACGAGGAACTAACGATAAAAGCAATGCGTCCAAGCCCAACATTCAATGCAATTATCGATTCTCTTTAGATTATAAAATCTATCATAAATAAAAGAGGCTACTTTGTAAAAACAAAGTAGCCTCTTTTTCTAGTGTAAATTCATTACAATTTAAGTTTGTAATTTGTCAGGGCTTTCATATATTGTGCACGCTCGTAAGCACTTGTATTCTTGATGTTCTTTTGGCTAAGAACACCTATCATCTCGTCGATAGATTCGTATCCTTTCTGTTCCATAAACGAGATTAATTCTTTGTGTAGAACCAATAAATAATCCAAACCATTGCGAGCAATTGTGGCAAACATTTGAACAGCATTAGCACCAGCAAGTAGCATTTTGATTACATCTACCGAAGTTAAGATGCCGCCAGTAGCTGCCAAATCTGCCTTAATTCTACTTTTCAATATTGCAATCCACCTTAAAGACAATAAGTTTTGAGAAGAAGAGCTTAAAGTAACTTTTGGTTCAACTTCATAAGTTTCTAAATTAATATCGGGTTGGTAAAATTTATTAAATAGGACTAATGCATCGGCACCAGCATCATCAAATCTTTTAGCCATATTCGACATATTAGTGAAAAATGGACTTAATTTGACAGCTACGGGGATTTGCAAGTTCTTTTTGACTTCCTCCAAAATCTTGACATAAGTGTCCTCGATTTGAAGAGAGGTTAGTTGTGGATCTGTTGGAATATTATAAATGTTCAATTCTATTGCATCAGCACCAGCGTTCTGCATTTCCAAAGCATATTTGGTCCAGCCACCCAGAGTTGTACCATTTAAACTGGCTATTACAGGACATGCAATTGAACTTTTAACTTTTCGAATATGTTCCAAATATTCCTCGGGACCTAATCGAAATTCATCGTAATTGGGAAAATATGAAATGGCCTCGGCAAAACTCTCGGCTCCATGTGTAAGATGAAATTCCAATTCGAATTGTTCATCAATTAATTGTTCTTCGAACAAAGAATGAAGAACAACAGCCCCAATTCCATTGTCGTCTAACCTTTTTAAGCTTTCTATATCGTTGCTAATTGGCGAAGCCGACAAAATGAATGGGCTACGTAATTTTAATCCTAAATATTTTGTTTCTAAATTCATATATTTATCTCCTATCTGATTATTCACTTGATCTTGATGCTAAATATGAATAGTACTTATATCGTTCATCAACGAATTTCTGTGCTTGTTCGTACAATTCCTTGTATGCTTTTGGATTAATTTTACTCAACATCTTAAAGCGAATTTCCATATCAAGATATTGAGAGACCGGGATTTTGGGTTGTTTGCTATCTAATATAAATGGATTTTTGTTTTCCTTTGCTAATTCGGGATTGTACCTGTAAAGCAACCATTGACCAGAATCAACCAAGGCTTTTTGATTTTTCAAAGGCGCCGACATATCGATTCCATGTGCAATACAATGACTATAGGCAATAATTATGGAAGGTCCGTCGTAGGCTTCGGCTTCAACGAATGCTCGCAATGTGTGAGCGTCGTTTGCTCCAAATGCAACAGAAGCTACATACACATTTCGATAGTTCATTGCCATCAATCCCAAATCCTTTTTGTTTGTTGGTTTACCACCAGAAGCAAATTTAGCTATTGATCCAATTGGTGAAGATTTGGACATTTGACCACCAGTATTGGAATAAACCTCCGTATCCAAAACCAAAATGTTGACATTTTTGCCCGAAGCCAACACATGGTCCAATCCTCCATATCCAATGTCATAAGCCCATCCATCACCTCCAATAATCCAAATTGACTTCTTAACTAAATAATCAGCTGTCATTAGCAACCTTTTAGCCTCTGGAGTATTAATGTGTTGGATTTTTTCTTTTAAGATTTTAACTCTATCGCGTTGTGCATTTATCTCATTTTCTGTTTTTTGTTTAGCATTGATAATGTCGTTAATTAAATCGTCTCCCAATTCGTTACGGAACAATGGCAAAAGATTGACAGCAATTTCATATTGTTTGTCGACTGCCAAACGCATCCCCAAACCGAATTCTGCATTGTCCTCGAACAATGAATTGTTCCAAGCTGGTCCACGGCCATCAGCATTTTTCGTCCAAGGAGTTGTTGGCAAATTTCCGCCATAAATCGAAGAGCAACCAGTTGCATTTGCAATCAAAGCTCTATCGCCAAACAGTTGCGAAACTAATTTAACATAAGGCGTTTCGCCACAACCAGCACATGCTCCCGAGAATTCGAATAATGGCAATTGAAGTTGCTGCTGTCTTAAATTAGTAACATTAATTTTGTTTCGATCTTTATCTGGGATTGATAAAAAGAACTCCCAATTTTCTCGTTCTTGGGCTCTCAAAGGCATCTGGTCGTGCATATCCAGTGCTTTGTGTGAAGGATTCTTTTTGTCGACTGCTGGACAAACTTCAACGCAAACACCGCAACCTGTGCAATCTTCAGGTGCAATTTGGATGGTATACATTTCGCCAGCATAGTCTTTTTCTTTCGTAGGAGTGTATTTGAATGTGGCAGGTGCATTTTCTAAATATTTTGGATCGTATGATTTAATTCGGATTGTCGCGTGGGGACACACCATTGCGCATTTGTTGCATTGTATGCATAATTTTTCGTCCCATACTGGAATTTGAAGTGCAATATTGCGCTTTTCGTATTTAGAAGTTCCTGTGGGCCAAGTTCCATCAACGGGAAATACTGAAACTGGTAGATCATCGCCATTACCACCTAAAATTGCACCTTCAACCTTTGCTACCCATTCGGGAGCATCCTTGGACATTGGTGGCAAAGTATCCCAATTTGAGGTAACTTCCTGAGGTATCTCTATTTCAAAGAGGTTTTCTAATGTATTATCAACTGCATCCAAGTTCATTTTAACAATTTGGTCACCCTTCTTGCCGTATGTTTTTATAATGGATTTCTTAATTTCTTCGATTGCTTGTTCGCGGGGCAGAACACCCGAAATGGCAAAGAAACAAGTTTGCATTACAGTATTTATACGTCGACCCATTCCATTGTTCTCTGCAACTTTTTGGGCATCAATTATATAGAATTTTGCCTTCTTTTCGATTAACTTCTTTTGTTGTGATTTTGGCAAGCTGTTCCAAACTTCTTCTTTAGGTATAGGTGTGTTCAACAAAAAAACTCCGCCGTCAGTTAATGATTTTAACACGTCGTATTTTTCCAAGAATACGGTTTGATGGCAAGCAACAAAATTTGCACTATTGACTTTATAAGGTGCACGAATTACTTCGGGACCAAATCGTAAGTGCGAAATTGTGATCGAGCCTGATTTTTTGGAATCGTATTCAAAGTAGCCTTGACAGTAATTGTTGGTATTTTCACCAATAATTTTTATTGAATTTTTGTTAGCACCAACTGTTCCATCCGAACCCAATCCCCAGAAAAGTGCACGAATAACTTTGTCGGATTCAATACTGAAGTTAGGATCGTAATCCAAGCTTGTAAATGTTACATCATCCTTGATACCCACTACAAAATTATCTTTTGGATTGTCTAATTTTAAATTGTCGAAAACTGCCTTGGCCATTGCTGGAGTAAATTCTTTGGAGGAAAGACCATAACGGCCACCATACACTTTTGGCAATTGTTCAAAGTGTGCTTTTCCATTTTGATTTGATCTAAAAATAGCATCAACAACATCCAAGTAAAGTGGCTCACCAGTAGCACCCGGTTCTTTGGTCCTATCCAAAACTGCAATTTTCTTGGTAGTTTTAGGCAGTGCCGCTACAAATTTATCTATGCTAAATGGGCGATATAATCGAACAATTAGAACGCCGACTTTCTCGCCATAGTTTTTGGTTAAATACTCAACTGTTGAATAGAAAACATCAGCACCCGAAGCCATAATAACAGCAACATATTCTGCATCGGGAGCACCAACGTAATCGAATAAATGGTATTGACGACCAGTTAATTTAGCGAACTTATCCATTTCTTCCTGGACAATATCTGGACAAGCAGCATAAAATTTGTTTATTGTTTCGCGATTTTGGAAAAACACATCTGGATTTTGTGCAGTTCCACGAAGTACGGGGTTTTCGGGGTTCATTGCTCTTTTTTTATGCTCTGCAACCAACTCATCGGTGATCATTTCTCTCATTACTTCGTCGGGAACAACTTCGATTTTTTGTATTTCGTGCGATGTTCTAAACCCATCAAAGAAATGGAGGAATGGAATACGAGAACGAAGTGTGGACGACCAGGCAATAGTTTCCAAGTCCATCACTTCTTGTGGATTGGCAGATGCAATCATAGCAAAACCTGTTTGACGAGCAGCATTAATATCGCTATGATCACCAAAAATCGAAAGAGCGTGTGTTGCCACGGTACGTGCAGAGATATTGAATACAGTTGGTGTTAGCTCTCCAGCTATTTTATACATATTTGGAATTTTGAGAAGTAATCCTTGAGATGCAGTAAAAGTTGTTGTTAATGCACCAGCTTGCAACGAGCCGTGAACTGCACCGGCGGCACCACCTTCACTTTGCATCTCGTAAACAGTAGGAACATTGCCCCACAAATTTTTGATACCCTTCGCTGCCCATTCATCAGAATATTCCCCCATATTTGAGGAGGGAGTAATTGGATAAATTGCTATTACTTCACTACAACGATAAGCAACATAGGCTGCTGCTTCGTTGCCGTCGATTGTTAAATATTTTTTTTCAGCCATTTTGAACCTTTGTGATTTGTTATTTTTTTGAATTCTACTTATCAATATTCTCAAAATTACTAATTTTTTCAAGTAAAAATTCTAAATTTTAAATTAATTTTTTTTAATTATTTTTGTAATATCGAACTTCTAAAAATTTGGTGATGATAAATTTTTGGTTGTTAATTATTTTTGCTGAAATATTGAGGTTTGTTACTTCGCAATTAGTTTAAAGAAAATTTTGATAATCAAAAAAATAAATTTATCTTAACTTTCGCTTTACACTAAATTTATACACATCAGGTATTTTTGTTTGATAAAAATATTCCATAAATTTTTATTTTCAACAATAAGGAGATCTTATGAGAAGGATATTAATCTTTTTCAGCTTAATTTTTTTGTGTGCTTTAACAGCAAAAGCAAACAACTTTTTCCAAATAAAGCATATCAGTTCCTATCACACTGGTATTTTCAATCAAAGTGCTGCCGAAATAACTGCATACGACCCCGCAACAAAACAACTCTATCTAGTTAATGCTATATCCGCAAATTTGATTGTATTGGACATAAACAATCCTTCCAATCCAACATTAAAATCCCAAATTCCATTGAATAATTGGGGAGCTGTTGCAAATAGTGTTTCCGTTTACAATGGATTGGTTGCTGTTGCTGTCGAAGCTAATCCAAAAACAAATAATGGTAATGTTGTTTTCTTTGATGCAAATGGTAATTACCTAAACCACATCCAAGTTGGTGCTTTGCCCGATATGCTAACTTTCTCACCTAATGGAAGATATGTTGTTGTGTGTAATGAAGGGGAACCAGATGATAATTATACAATTGACCCAAAGGGAACCATAAGTATAATAGATTTAGTTAATGGAGTTAACAATCCAATTATTACAAATGTTGATTTTACTGCTTTTGATGGACAAGAAAATCTCTTGCGTTCGCAAGGTATTAGAATTTTTGGACCAAATGCCACCACTTCAACGGATTTAGAACCCGAATATGCAACAATTGATGCGGTCAGCAAATATGCTTATGTTACATTACAAGAAAATAATGCTATTGCAAAAATTGATATTACAAATGGAAATATTGTATACTTGGAGCCATTCGGCTTTAAAAACCACAATTTGGTCGGAAATGAATTAGACGCAAGTGATAAAGATAACAAAATCAACATTGCAAATTGGCCTGTTTACGGGATGTATCAACCCGATGGAATTGCTTCCTATTCCAAAAATAATAAAACATATTTGGTCACTGCCAACGAAGGTGATGCAAGAGATTACAAAGGTTATAGCGAGGAAAAAAGAGTTAATTCATTGAATTTAGATCCTGTTGCTTTTCCAAATGCCTCTGAATTAAAATTGGATGCTAACTTAGGTAGATTGACAGTAACAAGTGCTTTGGGAGATTCTAATAATGATGGATTGTTCGAATCTCTTTATGTTTTTGGTGGTCGTTCTTTCTCAATTTTCGACGATAATGGAAATTTGGTTTGGGATAGTGGTAACGAATTCGAGAAAAAGCTTGCCGACATATATCCATCCTATTTCAACACAGAGCACACATCAAATTCGTTCGATACACGGAGCGACAACAAAGGTCCCGAACCCGAAGATGTTGTTCTTGCCGAAATAGATGGAATAACCTATGCTTTTATTGTTTTGGAGCGTATCGGAGGATTTTTTGTTTACGATATAACCAATCCAAGTTCGCCCAAGTATGTAACCTATTTTAATCATCGCAATTTTAATGCTCCATTTCCAAAAAACCCAACTAAAGCTCAGTTAGAGGCTATTGGTGATTTGGGTCCAGAAAGCATTAAATTTATACCAGCCCATAAATCGCCAAATGGTCAAAATTTAATTGTAGTAGCAAACGAAGTTAGTGGAAGTGTCTCAATTTTCCAAGTTATTACAAAACCGGTAATTAATCTTACTCACAAGAATTTGTGTAAAAACACACCAACACATATGGGCTTATTTAGTGATTACGGACAAAACATCACCGTAATAAATGGTTCCGGTGATTATACGTATTTGTGGACTCCCATAAGCCTTTTTGATAACTTTAATTCCAACAATCCAATATATCGCAATCCTGCCCAACCAAGAATAATTACTCTTTATATCAGAGACAACCAAACAGGTTTAACCACAACAGCAAATATTACAACATCAATCAACCAATTGCCAGTTGTGAATATGCCTTCATTGATAAATCATCCCAAGAATCAAGTTTTAAATTTAAACAGCAAAATAAACAGTGTTTATGGCAATTCACCATTTGTTTATTTGTGGATTGATGAGAATGGAAATAAAATTGATAATCCCGAAGCAGTTTATCCCCAACCGGGCATCAACAAATACAAATTGATTGTTTTCGACAAAAATCAATGTGCATCGAATCCAAGAAACTTATTCGTGAGGGTGCCATTGAATAAAGAAACTTCGGAGGATAACATCAATATCAGCGAAAATGGTAATATTATAGTTACATTACAATCGAATACAATCAATGATTATTTGAATTTTTCAATTCAATCAAAGAACAGCAAAACTACACTCGAAATTTACAATTCAATTGGAACATTAATTAAGCGGATACCTTTGGAAAATCAAGACAATTCTATCGACTTTACCAACTATGCTGATGGATTTTATTTGTTGAGTTTTATTAATGAAGAAGAATCATTAACACTCGCTATTGTCAAAGAATAATTTAACAATTCATTTACATATTTAATAAAACTAAAAAGGGAAGCAGTGTGAAAAATGGATTGCTTCCCTTTTAATTTAACTATTTGGATTAAGTTTCTTTAACTATAATAATTTAAATAAATAATTTAAATAGATGTACTATTTTCTTTTCTGAGCTATTTTAATAGCCTCGTCGAATAATCCTTTAGCAACATTTATTTGTTTATCTATAGAAAAAAATACTTGAACATAAGCATTGCGATCCCATAAGCTTCGTGCTAATGTGCCTTTTATTTCGGTTTTAATAAATTCTTCGTCTTTTTTGTAATATTCTTCGTCCCATTTAACTCCTTTTGATTCAGCTAATTCACGAAATTCCTTCATCATTTTATCGGTTACTTTCCAATTTCGCATAAAAGTTATGAAGTTATTTCGGTATTCAGCTGGTAAATTTCTGCCGTTATCGAGGTATTTATCAACATATTCGTAGAAAACTCTATTCATCCGCAATTGAATGCTTAGTTTTGTTATGGTATCTTGCTTTACGATATAATCGGGGATGATGCCACCTCCACCCAGTACTGGTCGACCGGAACGGGTAGTGTATATTGGCAAAGAGTCTAAATTAATAATCGAACTTTTCTTATTTTCTTTCAATTTTTTTTCGTTTTCTTCCTTGATTTCTTTTTTAACTAATTCCAATGCGTGTTCGATGTTCGAGCCTTCCTTAAGTTCTAATCGTCCAACTAAATTACGATAATCTTCTTTATCCTTGAATGGTCGTTGAATACATCTTCCCGAAGGTGTGTAGTAGCGGGCAATAGTTATTCGATATGCTGAACCATCTGGTAATGGATATTGACGCTGTACTAACCCTTTGCCAAAAGATGTTTCGCCCACAATTAATCCACGGTCCAGATCCTGAATCGAACCCGAAACAATTTCACTTGCAGAGGCTGAACCTGCATTGATAAGAACAATAAGTGGTAAGTCTTCGGCTAATCCACCGGAAGTGGATTTATAGACTTCGTCGAATTCGGGTCTACGGCCTTTTGTGTATACAATTGTATCTCCACCTTTTAGGAATTGATCTGCCATCAAAAATGCTTGATTTAAGTAACCTCCAGGATTGCCTCGAAGGTCCAAGATTAATTTTTTCATTCCTTCTTTGCGAAGTTTTTGGATGGCTTGTACCAATTCGTCGTGTGTTGTGGCAGCAAATCTATTAACCACAATAACACCAATATCGGTGCTATCGATGATAAAACTTGCGTCAACAGTGTATAGTGGTATTTTGTCGCGGATTATTTCGAATGTGAGTAATTCGTCCTTGCCGGAACGCTTGATGCCCAATTTAACTTTGGTTCCTTTTGGTCCACGAAGTTTTTTGGGAACAAGGTCGCGGTTCAATCCAACAGCATCTTCGTCATCGATTTTAACAATTTTATCTCCAGCTTGGATACCAACCTTTTCGCTTGGTCCATCAGCAATGGGAGAAATTACAACAATCGTGTCGTCAATTACGTCAAATTGAATACCAATTCCTTCGAAGCTACCTTGGAAATCTTCATCTACTGCTTTCATTTCTTCGGCTGTAATATAAACAGAGTGTGGGTCTAATTCGTTTAGCATTCCACGAATTGCGGACTCTGTCAATTTTTGAGTATCTACTGGTTCAACATAATTTTTAACAGCATTACTCAAAACTTCTTGGTATTTACGAATTTGGTCGTACAATCCATCATTGGATATCAGAGGCTGGATCAGTACGCCAATTGTCAGTCCTACGATTACTAATAAGATATAGGACAAAATTTGTTTTTTCATTTATAGCTCTTTTGTTTGTTCTGAAAAAATAGATTTTTTATTATTTTTAGATTTATTTTATTTTGTTTAAGACTAAATGACGAAATATTTATTACAAAATTTCTATAGGTTTTATGTCTAATTGAGCAAGTTGTTCGATAATTTTATCTTGATTTTGGTATTTATCTACATAAATAATTGTGCCACTTTCCTTATTTTTAGCTAACCAGGAATTTGTTATTTTGATTTCTTCGATAAACTCCAAATTATTTTCTATCGACATTTCGTATCCATTGAAATACAAATTATCAATCATTTGAATTAGTTCCTGATTTAAAATTGCTTTTCTTCCTAATGTTTTGTGATACACTAACCTATTGAATTTAAAAAGAAAAACATCATAAAAATTATCATCAAATTGATGAGGCAGAACCAAAATAAAATTTTGTTTATCTAAAGAATTAAAGTATTCTTCGGAATTATTAAACACTTTTTCGATCGAAAATATAGCTTTCTTGATTTCATTAGCTTTTTCGTATTCAAATGTTTGGGAATATTCTTCCATTTTTTTGAGTAACTCTTCTTTCAAACCAGTGGCAAATCCACTTAGGAAATTACGAATATTCATTACTTCGATATTATATTCCTCGGCAAAATCGGGCTCTTTGCGGAATGCACATGGTGCCAAGCATTTGTGTATTTGGTAATACAAACAAGGTTCGTATTCAATATTGTTGGCAAATTCTTTATCGCACTTAATTAATTTAAAATTTTTGTCGATTATATCTTTAATTAATTCGGCTACTTGCTTGTTTAAAAATGGCCCGTAGTATTCGCCATCCAGTTCGGTATTGAAAGTCACTTCTACTTTTGGAAAAAGTTCATCGGTTGTTATCCTCAAAAAAGGGAATGAACGAAGCCTTAAACCGACAAAATTAAATTTAGGTTTGTGTTTTTTAATTTCTTTGGCTTCGAGCAATAATGCAGATAGCTCATTGAATGTCTCTTTCCAGCAAATATCTGCAATGTTTTTTGTTAATTCCTTCAATTTGTAGGAAGTTATGTTGCCTGGTTGAAAATAACTCGACACTCTGCTTTTAAGAGATCGTGCTTTCCCAACATAAATTACTTTATTCCTTTTATCCAAAAAATAGTATACACCTGGAGCATCCGGTAATTTTTCCAACTTTGTTTGAAATTCTTCCACTATTGATTTAGGCGGCACAAAGTAACTTAATTTTTTGTTTTGAAAAACTAAAAGTTCTTCCAAAGAAGTTATTTCGTGTTCCTCTTGGGCAATATCTAATAGGTTAAGCAAAATTTTGGCAGTGGCTTTGGCATCTCCCAAAGCAGTGTGACGATTTCGGATTCTTATCCCAAAATAGTGTGCTAAATTCCCTACACTTTTTTTCTGTGCATCGGCTAATAATCTCTTTGCTAATTTTAGTGTATCAAGGATAGGTATTTCTAATTTTGGTAGATGTAATCTATGAAAAGTTTCATTAACAAAAGAGAAGTCGAAATTTGCATTGTGGGCAACAAAAACTGCATTGGGTTTGTGGAAGAAACTAAGTAGCTTGGGAGCAATAGCTGCTGGCTCGGGTGCATAAAAAACGGCTTCGTTTGTTATTCCAGTCATCTGGGTAATGAACAAAGGAATAAATTGATGAGGATTAAGCAATGAAGAAAACTCCTCAACAATTTGTCCGTTGTTGACATTAACTGCTGCAATATCAATTATTCTGTTGTCTCGTGGGTTATTGCCCGTTGTCTCGACATCTATAACGATAAAATTTGCATCCCAGATACTTATTTCTTCCACAACTATTAAGTTAAGATTGTTCTAACTTTGCAGAGGTTTTGTTGTTAATTTTTGAGTTATTTGTTTCTTGGTGACCATTGCTATTATTGCCATTAGTGTTATGTCCGTTGTTATGTCCATTGTTTGATGCAGAACTTGAATTTTTCTTGTTATAATCGGTTAAATAAAATCCACTGCCTTTGAAAATTAATCCCACGTTTGCACTAAATACTTTTTCCACCTCGCCTGGCTCGTGATCGTGCTGCTCACAAATTTCTGACGGACAAACACTTAATGGCTCACTGTTGATACTTTGCAACCAATCGAATTCTTTTCCACATTTTTTGCATCTGTAAGTGTAAATTGGCATTTTACTCCTCAAAATTTAACAAAACCAACCTTTTTATATACTTTATCCAATGTTTTTCTAGCAATTTTTTGGGCTTGCTCAGCACCGCTAATCAATATACTTTGTAGACGTTTTTTGTCCTTCAATATTTCAAAATATCTTTCCCTAAGTGGAGCAATCCATTGTGCAACTGCTATACCAACAGTTAATTTAAACTCTCCATATCCTTTGCCTGCAAATTCTTTCTCTATTTGTTCAAAGCTAATTCCAGTTGCTAAATGATACAGTGTCATCAAATTGGAAATACCTGGCTTATTTTCTTCATCGTATTTGATTATAGATTCGGAATCGGTAACTGCTCTTTTGATTTTATTAACTATAACCTCTTCCGAATCACTTAAAAAAATTGATGCGTTTATATTTGGATCGCTTTTCGACATTTTTGTTGTTGGATCTTGTAAACTCATTATTCTTGAACCAATTTTTGGAATGTAAGGTTCTGGTATTTTGAAAGTATCTGAATAATAATGATTAAATCGTTGAGCTAAATTGCGAGTTAGTTCCAAATGTTGCTTTTGGTCTTCTCCAACTGGTACCAAATCAGCTTGGTAAAGCAAAATATCAGCTGCCATAAGCACAGGATAGGTGAAAAGTCCAGCATTTATATTATCCGGATGTTTTTCGCTTTTATCTTTGAATTGGGTCATACGGCTTAGTTCTCCAAAACCAGTAAAGGTGCCCAACACCCAAGCTAATTCGGCGTGTTCGTGAATATGGGATTGAACGAATAGTACACTTTTTTCGGGATTGATACCTGCTGCAATAAAAAGTGCAGCAGTTTCGTATGTCCTTTGTCGCAATTCTGCTGGAACTTGTCGAACAGTAATAGAATGTAGATCGGCGATCATATAATAGCAACGAAATTCATCTTGCAGTGCAACCCAATTTTTTAATGCCCCAGCCAAATGACCTATTGTTAACACTCCCGAAGGTTGAATTCCACTAAGAATTACCTTTTGTTCAGTTCTTTCTTCCATAAATTTATTGATATCGTTTTAAAATTTTTTTTAATTTTTTTTATTTAATACACTTTTGTATAATCCAAAAAAATTATTTTTGAAAAATGTAGAAAATCAAAATTACTAAATACTTAATACACAATAATATGAGCATAAAAGAAAAACACAATTTAATTGGTAAAGAAATAAAATGTTTGGACCACGGATTTATTCGATTGGTCGACTATATGGGAGATGACAGTTCCATTGTCCAAGCTGCACGAGTTAGTTACGGCAAAGGCACCAAAACAGTGCGCGAAGACACTACTTTAATTCGCTATCTTATGCGTCACCAACACACTTCACCTTTCGAAATGGTAGAATTGAAATTCCACATTCGGCTTCCAATTTTTGTTGCACGTCAATGGATCCGCCATCGAACAGCAAATGTGAACGAATATAGCGGACGTTATTCCGAGATGACCGACGATTTCTATATCCCAGAGCTCGACCAAATCAGAACCCAAGACGAAGTTAACAAACAAGGACGCAGCAACAATCCAATTGATCCAGAAATTGCTAAAAATATTCTGGAATCGATGGAACAACATCAAAAACAAAGCTATAGCGAATATCTAAGTTATCTTGAAAAGGGGGTTGCACGCGAAATTGCTCGAATCAATCTGCCACTTTCGAGTTACACAGAATGGTATTGGAAAATAGATCTACACAATCTTTTCCGCTTCCTTAAACTTCGATTGGATTGGCACGCCCAATATGAAATTCGTGTCTATGCCCAAGCAATAGCCGATATTGTTAAAGAACTTTTTCCAATTTCTTACCAAGCTTTTTCTGACTATGTTTTGAATTCTGTAACATTCTCCTATGCTGAGTTGTCTAAAATTAAACATCTTTTTCAGAATCTCAAAGTAGAGGATTTGGATAATTCTAATGTAAATTTTTCGAAATTAGAATTAATCGAATTAAAAAAGAAAATTGAATTTATCAACCAAATAAAGTAATATTATGAAAAAAGCTATCATTTCAATAATAATTTTAATTTTTGTTATCTCACCAACCATCTTAGAAGCTAAAAAATCAAATAAACAAAAAACTACTACAACACCAACCCAAAATTTACAAAAAAAGGACAATACTTTGGATAGTATTCTTGCGATATATTTCCAAAAAACTGGCTTAGACAAATTTAATGAGATAAAATCGCTCGAAATTGAAGGCGATATGGAAATTTTGAACAACACCTACGCTTTCCGTTTACAATACAAACCTCCACACTTTTTTAGGATGAAAGAACGCTTTGGCTCCCAATGGGTTTATCGCATTCTAAATGCCAAAGAAATGAAGGTAATTACCAAAAATGG